>Ga0209415_10006004_pt1 | contig 21717 bp, 21 predicted proteins | sample PeaSoiSIISIP2007_FD_187696 | JGI IMG/M metagenome (GOLD analysis project Ga0209415, IMG submission 187696) | Peat soil microbial communities from Weissenstadt, Germany - SII-SIP-2007 (SPAdes) (version 2) | ecosystem: Environmental > Terrestrial > Soil > Wetlands > Peat | place: Germany... | reverse complement strand
GCGTCAGAAGCGGGGCGCGCCAGTGGCGGCCGGCCGCGTTTCGCCGGAGGCAATGCCGAAGCGCAGCCGTTCGATGTAGCCCTGGCCGAGCGACATCAGGCCCGTGTAGGCGTAGCCGCCCACGAACAGCAGCAGGAAGGGCACGGTGGCGTAGTTCTCGTTCTGGAAAGAGTAGGCCACGGCCAGAGAGAAGTAGAGCCCCAGCGCGACCTCGAGCCAGGGCATCCATCCCGAGCGTTTCTTGTAGGCCTTGGCGATCCAGTTCTCCCGCACTTGGCCCTCGATGCGGTACTTGGGCGTGCGCACGAATTCGGACTGGATGCCCAGCAGCGCTTCGATCACCGCGACGGAATTGCGCACGCCGATGCCGATGCCCAGCGCCATCACGAAGGGCATATACAGGATGCTGCGAGCCCACGTCTTGGGGTAGAGCTCGCGCTGGGACATGAGGTAGAAACTGGAAATCGAACAGGTAGAGGCGATGAACAGCGGCAAATCGATGGCCAGCACCTGGAGCCAGCCCTGATAGAAACGGACGATCATCGCAGGGAGCAGCAGCGTGGAGAGGAGCATCATCAGCGGGTAGCTGATGTTCGCGGTCAGGTGGAAGAATGCCTCGGCCTTGATGTGGAAGGGGATCGGGGCGCGCAAGATCCCCGGCAGGCTTTTTTTAGCCACCTGAGTCAGGCCCTTGGCCCAGCGCGCCTGCTGCGACTTGAACGAATTCATCTCCACGGGGAGTTCGGAGGGGCATTCGATGTCCATGTGGTAGATGAATTTCCACCCGCGGAGCTGCGCGCGATACGACAGGTCGGTGTCTTCGGTCAGCGTGTCGTGCTGCCAGCCCCCGGCGTCTTCGATGGCCGCGCGGCGCCACACCCCCGCCGTGCCGTTGAAGTTGAAGAAGCTGCCCTCCCGGTAGCGTCCGCCGTGCTCCATCACGAAGTGGCCGTCCAGCAGGATGGCCTCGACTTCGGTGAGCGCGGAGTAGTGGCGGTTCAGGAAAGTCCAGCGTGCCTGGAGCATGCCGATCTTGGGGTCCTGAAAGTAAGGGATGGTGCGGCGGAGAAAATCGGGATGCGGAAGGAAATCGGCGTCGAAGATGGCGATGAATTCGCCTGCGGCGGTTTTCATGCCTTCTTCCAGGGCGCCGGCCTTGAAGCCCTCGCGGTGGGCGCGATGCAGGTACTGGATGTTGAGCCCGAGCGCCTGATAGCGTGCCACGCAGGCGCGCGCCGCATCGACGGTTTCGTCGGTGGAATCATCGAGCACCTGGATCTCCAGCAGCGCGCGGGGATAGTCCATTCGCGAGACCGATTCCATCAGGCGATCCACGACGTAGCGTTCGTTGAAGATGGGAAGCTGTATGGTAACCTTCGGCCATTCGATGACCTCGGGGGGAGGACCCGGTTCGACGTGCCGATGCTTGAAAAAGTTGTAGACCAGCCAGTAGCGATGGCTTCCGTAGGCGGCCAGCACCACGAGCACCGCGAAATACGGCAGCATGATGGCCATGTCGAACGCGTTCGGCTGGTAGAGCCCGCGGAAGGTCTTGTCCGTGATGCGCTGCCACACACTCCAAAGCGGGCCCTGCGTTGCCGCAAGCCACACTGCCAGGCTGAACAGTGAATTCACGCGCCGCCTCTCCCGCGGTTTCCCGCGAGAACCGCCTTCCGTCTCGCTGGCCCCTGCCGGCGGCGCTGGGGAGCGCGGCCGCGCTGGAAGGGCTGTTCCTGTATCTCCGCCGCCTGGGCGACTTGAAGATGCACGTCGTCGAGGCGATCGCTGCCTGCCTTGCGGCGGGCGTGGTCTACCTGCTGGCGCTCTACTTCCTGGAGCGCGCCGGAGAGCGCCGCGCGATGCTGTGGATCGTGCTCGCGGCGGCGTTTGCGTTCCGGCTGACGCTCGCGCCACTCGAGCCCACCCTCTCCGACGATCTCTATCGCTATCGCTGGGACGGAACCATCCAGCAAACGGGCTGGAATCCCTACGCGATCGCGCCGGAGGACCGCAGGCTCGCCGGACTCCGCGATGGCTACTGGCCGCACGTTTCCAACCAAGAGATGCCCAACATCTATCCGCCGTTGACGGAACTCCTCCTGCGCGGCACTGCGGCGGTTTCCCGGACCCCGCTGGCCTTCAAGGCGCCGTTTCTTCTGGCCGAAGGGCTGCTCCTGGGGCTCCTGGGCTGGTGGGTCCGCCGGAGCGGCCGAAAAGATTGTTCGCTGGCCATCTATGCGTGGAACCCGCTGGTGGTGGTGGAAGTCGCCGCCAGCGGCCACAACGACCCGCTCGCGATGCTGTTCGCCGCAACCGCGCTCCTCCTGATTATAGAGAGGCGGACTGTGCTGTCAACGCTGGCGCTGGCGGCGGCCGTGCTGGCCAAATTCTATCCGATTCTGCTCGCGCCCCTGTGGCTGCGGCGGACGGGCTGGCCGCGCAGCTCACGAGCCTGGGCGGGTTTCGGGCTCGCCTGCGGGATGGCGACGGCAGCGTGGTGCCCGTATCGCGCGGCGTGGCCGGGCGTGCTCCAGCTCTTTCAGCCTTACCGCAAACACTGGGTGAACAACGCGAGCCTGTACACCATCCTGGGCTGGTTCAGCGGTTCGGATGACTGGGCCTGGGGCGTCGGCGTGGGCGTGGTGGCGGGCATCGCGGTGTGGGCGGCGCTCAGGAACCTGGAGCCGCCGCGCGCGGCCTATTTGCTCTTTGGGGCTGTGCCACTCTTTTCGCAGAACGCCTTCTCGTGGTACTTCCTGTGGGTCGCGCCGCTCCTGGCGTTTTTTCCCAATCCGGCGTGGCTGCTGCTCACCATTCTGCAGTTCCTCTCCTACCACGTGCTGATCGGTTACGGGATTCTGGGCGTGTGGAAATTTGACCCGCTCTTTTTGTGGCTCGAGTATGCGCCTTTCTACGCCCTGCTCCTGGCGCAGCCCTTCTTCACCCGGAGCGCCGCAGGGAAAAAGCAGGGCTGAGGCGCGGCGCTGCCGCCCTCTCACGGCTTCGGCATTTGGAAGAGTGACTTGTCCACCGGCGCGTTCACGTCGAATTTATCGATAGTGAGCGTAGTGCGCTGGGGGCTGCCCATGGGGCCACTGACATACGTGTGCGCGAACAGGATTCCTCCCTCCCTGCGGTACTCGCCCACCGCTTCCTCGATGGTCGTGTCCTGGCCATTGAAGGTGCGCACGATTTCTTCGCGGATTTCGAGATAGGTTTTCGAGTCCAGATACTGGAATTGGATGTGGCCGGAGTGGAGCGTGACTTTCAGCTTGTAACAGGGCTTTCCTTCCACCGGCGCGGTTCCCACCAGTTCCACCTTGTTGCCTTTTGAGGCGTAGTCGGCGAGCGGGCCGTCAATCCCGTTTTCGCCTTCATCTTGTAGATTGTCCACGTCGCCGCCGGTGAGCGGGCGCAGGTCTTCGTGGTTGTTCTCCAGGCTGTGCAGCCAGGCGGACTGGCCGTCAAACGCGCGCGTGGAATTCATCGCGCCGTAGATCGCTTCCTCGCGGATATTGTTGGGGCGGAGCAGCCGCACCGTCAGCGAGCCCTGGCCGCCGTCGGGAGTGGCGAGCCGCGCTGTCAGGACCATGGAATGGATCGCGCGCATCTTCGCGATGCCGCCGCGGGCCGCGAGGTTTTTAGCGATGATTTCGTCGACGGTCTGCGCGTGAGCGCTCGCAGCCAGCCCGCAGGCTGCCAGAACCGTTAGAGCCAGCCGAATCTTCATTGTCCCTCCAACCCGCGGCCCGCCCTCATGGGATCCGCGCGGGCCACATGCCGCGGATGTGGACGGCCCCATCGACAAACCGGTAGTACACAATCCACACGCCGGCAAGAAACCAGCGATGTCCCCGGAAGCGCCGGCGCGTGCGCACCGGATGGAGGCGTGGGAACTGCTGCAGCAGGTCGATCTTCTCAAGAATCGCTTCTCGTTGAGCCGGCGGCAACTCGTCCAGAAGAGCGAAAACTCATTCGGACCTGACAACGAAACGCTCACTTGCCTCGGGCGCTCTTGGGGTAGCGTCTTCTGACTTCGGCGTGGGAGACGGTCCTGCCCGCGCGGAAGTCAGCAGCGGAGCGATCCATCATGCGGCGAAATCCCGGATCGCATTCGATCTCGTTCAGTCGGGGCTCGATGGAAGCGCAAAGCTGCAACGCCTCGAAATTCTCAGGGGGAACCGGGAAGCCGTCTTGAACCAGAGCGGCGATATAGCCCTCGATCGCGTCCTTAATGTTTTCGACTGCTTCCTCTTTGGTTTTTCCCTGGCTTACGCAACCTGGAAGGCTGGGACATTCCACTACCCAGTATCCACCCTCGCCGGGATAGAAAAGAGTCTGACGCATCCTAGACCTCCCTCGACTCAGCGTATTCCGCAGCACCTCCTCCGTCAACTCGATTCAGGGACGTCGGTGCGCAGGCCAGGAAGATGTTTCTTTTGGCAAGCAAGCCTAGGTTGTCAGAGTAACAAGCGTGGGTTTGGGGCTTGGGGAAACAGGCGGCATCTTGGAGCGGTCTACCGGGCGGTAGAGCGTGTCGCGTTCGACGGGCGTGAAGCCGGCTTCGCGGATCAGGCGCTCCAGGTCCGCCCGCGTCAGCTCCTGCGGCGTGGTGGCGCCCGCGTCGTGATAGATCTTTTCTTCGATCACCGTGCCGTCCATGTCGTTGGCGCCGAACTGCAAGGCGATCTGGGCGATCGGCGCGGTGAGCATGATCCAGTAGGCCTTGATGTGGTCGAAATTATCGAGAAGCAGGCGCGCGACGGCGATGTTTTTCAGGTCGTCGAAGGCCGTGGGCTTGGGCAGGTGCGAGAGCGCCGTATTTTCCGGATGGAACTCCAGCGGGATGAACGCCACAAACCCTCGGGTTTCGTCCTGGAGCTGACGGAGCAGCAGTAGATGCTCCACGCGCTCCTCGAGCGTTTCGATGTGGCCGAAGAGCATCGTGGCGTTCGACCGCAGCCCGAGTTGGTGGGCCGCGCGCGCGATTTCCAGCCACTGCCGGCCGCTGGTCTTGTGGTCGCAGATCACCTTTCGCACGCGCGGATTGAAGATTTCCGCGCCGCCGCCGGGCATGGAGTCCACGCCCGCATCCTTCAGCTTCAGCAAAACGTCGCGTACGGAGAGTTTGGTGATGCGCGAGAGGTAGCCGATCTCCACCATGGTGAAGACCTTCAGGTGGACGTGGGGGAAGCGCTGCTTCAGCCCGCGGACCAGGTCGAGGTAATAGTCGAAGGACAGGTCGGGATGCAGGCCGCCCACGATGTGGAATTCTGTGGCGCCCTCGGCCACGCCTTCCGCGGCGCGCTGCCAGATTTCATCGAGCGCGTAGGTATAGGCCCCGGGAGCGTCGGGCGAGCGGCCGAAGGCGCACAGGCGGCAATGGGCCGTGCAGACGTTTGTGGGGTTGATGTGGCGATTGATGTTGAAGTATGTGGTTTTGCCGTGGCGCGTTTCCCGGACGTGGTTCGCCAGCCAGCCGACGGCGAGGAGATCCGGTGAGCGGTAGAGCGCCAGTCCGTCGGCGGCGTTGAGACGATCGCCGGCGAGAACCTTTTTCACGATGGGTTCCAGCCGCGCGTCGGTCATGTGAAGATCAGCCATCTGTTTCGCCGAAGAGTCGTGGTGCCCGATCTCGTTCCGGATGGCCGTCCGCCACAGGCGGACACCCCTACCGGGCCACCCACAGCGCCGTGCCCCAGGAAAGAAAGAACAGGATACTAATAAAGCCGTTGGTTGTAAAAAAGGCCGCGTCGAGCCGCGACAAATCGTCGGGCGCCACCAGGGATTGCTCGTAAACCAGCAGCGCCGCGACGGCGGCGACCCCGGCCCAGGCCGGCCAGGCCAAGTGAAAACTCCAGGCCAGCCAGGCGAGGAGCACCACCACGGCTACATGCATGGCCCGCGCCATGGCTAGCGCGCGAGGAATGCCGAATTTTTCCGGAATGGAATGCAGGCCGGCCCGGCGGTCGAAGTCCACGTCCTGGAGGGCGTAGAGCACGTCGAAGCCGGCCACCCACAGCGTGACCGCGGCGCAGAGCACGAGCATCCTCCAGTCGAGCGCCCCGGTGATGGCAATCCACGCAGCCGCCGGCCCCATGCCGAGACAGAATCCCAGGACGAGATGCGAACAGGTGGTGAATCGCTTCGTGTAGGAATAGGTAAAGAGCGCGGCCAGGGCCACCGGCGAAAGCAGCAACGCCAGGCGGTTCAATTGCCAGGCCGCGAGGACGAGCACAGCGGAAGCCAGAAGCGTGAACGTCCAGGCGAAGCGCAGGGTGAGCACTCCGGTGACTAGCGGCCGGCCGGCCGTGCGGGGATTGCGGCGGTCGTACTCGAGGTCGGCGATTCGGTTCATGGTCATGGCGGCGGAACGAGCGCCCACCATCGCCACGACGATCCAGCCGATCTGGCGCCACTGGGGCCAGCCGGGGCCGGCATAACGCGCGGCCAGCAGCGCGCCCGTGAGCGCAAACGGCAGCGCAAACACGGAATGCTCGAATTTGATCATTTCCAGCGTGGTGCGGAGTTTGGCGGCGACGGTGGTCATGGGTCTGTAGTAGCGCCGTCCCGAAGCATCGGGACCAGCCGGTCTTTAGTCCTTGCGGCGCGGCGCGATCTCGAGAGGGCGGGCGGCTGCCCTCTTCGCCTGGCCCTGCCAGCGGCGCTGGGCATGTTGGGCCAGGCCCATTTGCTCGAGCACCCGGCACACGTATTGGGTCACCAGATCGTCGATGGACTTCACGCCCAGATAGAACGCGGGGATGACGGGCATGATCACAGCTCCGGCGGCCTGGGCGCGAAGCATGTTTTCCATGTGGATGCGATTGAGCGGCGTTTCGCGGACGCAGAGAATCAGCTTCCGGCCCTCTTTCAGGCAGACGTCGGCGGCGCGACCGACGAGGTCGTCGGATAGCCCGTTCGCGATTTTCGCCAGCGTGCCCACCGAGCACGGCAGCACCACCATCCCGTCCACTGCGTGACTGCCGGAAGCGATAGTGGCGCCGATATCGGCATTCAGGTGCGCATCGAATTTCGCCGCCTTCGTTCCGGTGAGCACGGCGGGCAATTGCCTCGGGTCGGCGGCGCGGATGCCCAGTTCGTCGGTGAGAACGCGCATCCCGCTGGCCGTGACGACGAAATGGACGCGTGCGACTCGGGGGTCGGCGTCGAGCATGCGCAGCATCGTCTGCGCGCACGCGGCCCCGCTCGCGCCGGTTACGGCCACCGTGAACGTTTTTCCCTCGTGCGTTTTCACCATGGACGGTTGATTTGACATGCTACGCAGCCGTTTCCGCGAAAGTCAAGAAAAGCATCCCGCTGCCTGCCGCTAAAGCCACGTCTGCCGCGCGTATTCGCGATACTCGTCGCCGAATTTGTCCTCCAGGACGCGCGCCTCGCGCCTGCTCCGCACGATCTGCATCGGGATCAGCACCAGGAACGCCAGGAGCCAAATCGGCCGTTCGACGGCCAGCACAAATCCCGCGATCCCGATACCCCCGAACAGGTAGATGGGACTCCGGAAGCGCGAGTAGAGGCCACGGGTCACCAGTTGCCGGGCTTCGGCCCTGACGCTGAAGGAATCACCGAGTTGAACGTGCGCGATTCCCCAAAGCACAAACCCCGGAACCATTAGGGCGACACCGGCCACGCGCATCGCGGTCCACGGCCGTCCCTGCGTGAACGCAAACGCGGCAACGAACAGCGCAGCAGGCACGGCGACATAGCGAAATCCGCTTCTTTGGGCCATCCTCTGCAGTTTATACAGGCCGCGGGTTGCGCGCAAAAAAATCCATCCCGGCAGGCGTGCGGCGGAGCCCCGTCGATTCATCCATTCCGGCGCCGCCGAACGAACCGAACCGGCCGCGGTGATAGAATCAGGCCGTCATGGATGAAAAAACATTACGCGAACTGCTGCGCCAGGTGCGCGCGGGGCGGCTGACGGAGAGCGCCGCGATCGAACGGCTGCGGCATTTGCCGTTCGAGGACCTGGGGTTTGCGAAGGTGGACCACCACCGGCCGTTGCGGCAGGGATTTGCTGAGGTGGTTTTCGGCCAGGGGAAAACGCCGGGACAGGTAGCGGAGATCGTGCGCAGCATGCTCGTGCGGAAGGGCTCGGGGCACAACGTCCTGGTCACGCGGGCCGACCGGCGCACGTACGCGGCGGTAAAGCGGCTAGCGCGCGGGGCGAAGTTCCATCCCCTCTCGGGCGCGATTGTGATCGAGCGGGAGCGGCTGATTCGCGGGAAGGGAACGATCCTGGTGGTTTCCGCAGGAACCAGCGACATTCCGGTGGCGGAGGAGGCCCTGGTGGCCGCGCGGGCGCTCGGGAATCGCGCGGAGGCGATTTACGACGTGGGGGTGGCCGGACTGCACCGTTTGCTGGGGCATCGAGAACAGCTCACGGAGGCCCGGGTGATCATCTGCGTGGCGGGAATGGAGGGGGCGCTGCCGAGCGTGGTGGCAGGACTGGTTTCCGCGCCGGTGATTGCGGTGCCGACGAGCGTGGGCTATGGCGCGAGTTTCGGCGGGGTGGCGGCGCTCCTGGCCATGCTGAACAGTTGCGCGTCGAACGTGAGCGTGGTGAATATCGACAACGGATTTGGCGCCGCCTGCGTGGCGAGCTGCATCAATCGAACCTGAAAATCGAAACTCGAAACTCGAAAACCGAAAACCGGAAACCGGCCCTCGGGTGATCGAACTTCCTCTCCTGCCTTCCGTTTTTCGATTTTCGGTTCAATTCCGGGGATCGAGCAGCACTTTCAGGACGCCGGCGGCGCGGGCTTCACGGATGGCGTTAGCGGCGTCGCTGAGGGGAAAGACGCGCGAGATCAGGGGGCGCGGGTCCACGCGTCTGGAGCGCAGCAAATCCAGCGCGCGCCGGAAGGGGCCGCATCGCGAGCCGACGATCGTCAGTTCGTTCACCACAATTGGCCAGGTTTCGAACCGCGCGGCGCCATGGAACGTGGATTTGAGCACCAGCGTGCCGCGCGGCTCCGTGATGCGGAGGGCCAGCGCGAGGCCATCCGGCGTGCCGGTTGCGTCCACGACGTAGGGAAAGCGCCGCGCTCCGGGCGGGAGCATCGCCTTCCCGCCGCGCTCCAAAAGGATGGTGGAGATGCTGCGACCCGTCGCGAGGGCCAGCTTTTCGCGGTGACGGCCGAATAGAACGACGCGCGCGCCCGCCGCCGCGAGAACGCGGACGATCAACTGGCCGAGTTTTCCATCTCCCAGAACAGCAACCATCTTGCCGCCCGCCGCAGCGGGCACCTGCGCCAGGATCTGGCAGGCGGCCGCGAGCGGCTCGGTGAACATAGCACGATCGTCGGCGAGATCTTCCGGCACGGGATGGAGATTCACCAGCGGCAGGGCCAGATATTCGGCGAATGCGCCGTCGTGATTTAAGATGCCGAGAACGCGGCGGCGCGCGCAGTGCGTGGGAATCCCGCGGCGACAGAACACGCACGCCGGAAGCAGGCCCAGAGCGCGGCAGGCGATATTGATTTCGCCGACCACGCGGCGGCCCAGCCAGAGTTTTTCCGCAGCGCGGCGCGCGGCGCCTGCGCCCCCACAGGCGGCGACTTCGCCGACGAATTCATGTCCCAGCGTGCCTCGGAAATCGTGATAGCCGCGCAGAATCTCCAGGTCGGTGTTGCAGATGCCGGCAAGGCGGACGCGGATAAGGGCCCAGCCGCGCGGTACGCGTGGCGCGGCGCGTTCAGCCAGGACGAGGCGACGGTTATGAACTCGGGCGGCTAGCATGAGTGGTCGCCATCAGTTTAACGCGGGGGAATGAAGATGGTGCGTTTGGCGACATGACGGCATTCGAGGCGGAGAGCCCGCTCGCTTCGGCGAGCGTGGCCGGCTCGAACCCGGCGCTACCGGAGGATCAGCGGAGAGCGTCGAGGAGCGTTTCTGCGAGGGCGGACTCTTCTCCGGGATCAACGGTGCGGAGGTCGAGGATGATGCGGTCCTCTTCGATCCGCGCGATTACGGGCGTAGAGCCTGCGGCCGGCTGGCGGAGGCGCGCTTCGATTTCGGCGGCGGAACGGCGGAGCGTGGAGAGGCGCACCAGGAAGGTGGGCAGGTGCTGCGTCGGGGTCGAGCCGCCGCCTACCACGGACTGGCCGGGAACAGCTTCGATTTCGGCTTCGTCGGTAGGCAGGCGGGTGGCGAGCGTGGCGGCCAAGGCTCGCGCGCGGCGTTCAATCTCCTCGGCGGAAAGGCGGATCATGCGGAGCGTGGGAATTTCATCGAGCGCGCCGCGAAGGACGGCGGAGAGCGTGGCTTCGAGAGCGGCGAGGGTGAGTTTATCCACGCGAAGGGCGCGGTAGAGCGGATTGCGCCGGATTCGCTCGAGCAGCGCGCGGCGTCCGGCGATGATGCCGGCCTGTGGGCCGCCGAGGAGTTTGTCGCCGCTGAACGTGACCACATCGGCCCCGGCGGCGATGCTGGCCTGAGCGAGCGGCTCATCCAGACCGTAGGGCGCCAGATCCACTAGGCAGCCGGAGCCGAGGTCTTCGTAGACGGGCACCCCGGCACGCCGGCCGAGTTCCACCAGTTCGGCGAGGGAGGGGCGTCCGGCGAAACCTACAATGCGGAAATTCGAGGGATGGACGCTCATCAGCAGTCGCGTTTCGGAGCCCAGGGCGGCTTCGTAGTCGGCCAGATGCGTGCGGTTGGTGGTGCCCACTTCGTGCAGCACGGCGCCGCTCGAGGCCATGATGTCCGGGATGCGGAAGCCGTCGCCGATTTCGATGAGTTCGCCGCGGGAGACGAGCACATCGGCGCCGCGAGCGAGTGCGTGGAGGACGAGGAAGACGGCGGCGGCGTTATTGTTGACCACCAGTGCGGCCTCCGCGCCGAGGACGCGGGCCAGGGGACGCGCGGTGTGGACGTCGCGTTTGCCGCGAGCGCCCGCAGCTAAGTCGTATTCGAGGTTGGAATAGCCGCCCGCGGCCTTCGTCAAATTCGCCAGGGCACCGGCGCCGATGGGCGAGCGGCCGAGATTCGTGTGCAGCACGACCCCGGTGGCGTTGATCACGGCGCGGAGCGAGAAGGATGTGTCGCGAGCGGCCTCATCGCGAATGGCGGCCTCGAGGCCTTCCGCTTCCAAGCGGTCGTCAGCGAAGACCGCGCCCTGGGAGATCTCCGCGCGGAGGCGGTCGAGAACGGCGCGAGCCGCTTCGAGTACGATGGGGCGGCCGGCGCGCGCCGCCAACTCCTCAAGCACTGGGCGGCGCAGCAGTTCATCCAGGGAAGGCAGGCGGCGCAGCAGGGCTCCGGAATCGTATTCGCGGGGCGGCATGGGAACTCCATTGCAGCACAGCCGTCTCCGTGGGCGCAACGGGTGCCTCCGCAGCGCTTCCTGGCAGGAACGGCGATTGACCCGGCCCCCGGCAGGTTTTAGGATGGGGGTGCCTGCCCCGCACCGCATATGGACAAAATTGACGAGGAATTGGGCGCACTCGAGCGTGACATCCGCACGCTGAAGATCGAGTACGAGCAGTATTTCGGCGGCGGAAGGTCGCGACCACCGAACGACACGATCTGGCGCATTGAACAAGCAATCAAACGGTACAGCGAACGGGGCGCGGACATGTCCTACGGCCAGCGCTTCCGGTACAACGGCCTGGCGCAGACGTACGCGAAGTACCAGGACATCTTCCGGAAGCGGATGAAGGCGAAAGAGGAAGGTACTGTACAACGGCATTTCGGCGCGGCGGCGCGGGCCATCGAGCAGGAAAGGTCGCGTGGCGCGGCGTCGCAGGCCGCCAAGGAAGCTGCGCAGCAGCCGGTGGCTGCCGTTGCTACGGCGTCGCCGGTGCCGCGGCCCCCGCGGCGGAGCGCCGCAGAATTGGTTGGGGAACCGGGCGGTTATGTGGTGGCGTGCTCGGATCCGGACCGCGAGCGGGAAAAGGTGGCCGACCTGTACAACGTCCTGCTGGAAGCGAAGAAGAGCGCCGGGGAGAAGACGGAGGCGCTGACGCTCGAGAATTTCACCTCGTTTGTGCGGCAGAAGACGGCGCAGCTCCGGCAGCAGGCAAAGTGCGACGCGGTGGAATACGCGGTGCAGATCGAGAACGGGCAGATCAAGCTGAAGGCGCGGGTGAAGGGGTAACGGTTTCCTGCCGAGCTGTATTCTGGAATCCCTTTTAGAGAAAAGATTGAAGGGTGGGGATGTGGCGTGCGGGAAGCGCCAGCGGCAGGAACGATTCGCTCGTGGTGCGGGTGGGAAAGGCCCATGGCTCCGCCGCGGCGGGATCTTGGCTACCCAAGCCGGGCGGCGCGTAGAATGTGAGGGCTTTGAGTTGTACGGGGCGGGAGGGGTGAGGGATGTCCATCGAGCGGGCGGTGGTGAGCGTGTTCGACAAAAGAGGCGTGGTGGAGTTTGCGCGCGGGCTCGCCGCCGCCGGCGTGGAGATCCTTTCCACCGGGGGGACGGCGAAGCTGCTCCGCGAGGCGGGGCTGGCGGTGCGGGACGTGGGGGAGTTGACGGGGTGGCCGGAGATGCTGGGCGGGCGCGTGAAGACTCTGCATCCCAAGGTTCACGGAGGGATCCTGTACCGGCGGGGCCTCGAGAGCGATCGCGCGGAGACCGCGCGGCACAGCATCGCGGCGATTGATCTGGTGGTGGTGAACCTGTACCCGTTCGAGGCCACGGCGGCCAAGGCGGGGCTGACGGCGGAGGAGTTGATCGAAAACATCGACATCGGCGGGCCGGCGATGTTGCGGTCGGCGGCGAAAAACTTTGAGAGCGTGGCGGTGGTGTGCGACCCCGCGGATTACGCGGACGTGGCGAAAGAGATGGTGGCCCACGGGGGGCGCGAACTGAGTCTCGAGACGCGGCTGCGGCTGGCGCGGAAGGTGTTTGCGTCGACCTCGCGCTACGACGGGCTGATCACCATGGAGCTGGAACGGCTCACGGCGGACGGCGGGCAACTGGCATTAGGCGCACGGCCCGTGCTGCCGGAGCGCGTGCACGGCGCGCTCATCCGGAAGCAGGAAATGCGCTACGGCGAGAACCCGCATCAGGCCGCGGCGCTCTATGTGTCGTCGGGCCGGAGGGCGGCGGGGTTGGCCGGGGCGAGGCAGCTCCAGGGAAAAGAGCTCTCGTACAACAACCTGGTGGACCTGGATGCGGCGTGGAAGCTGGTGCGGGAGTTCGAGGGGCCGGCGGCGGCGATCATCAAGCATAACAATCCGTGCGGGGCGGCGGAACACGAGAAATTGCACGAAGCCTATGCGCGGGCGTACGAGTGCGATCCGGTTTCCGCGTTCGGCGGCGTGGTGGCGTTCAACCAGTCGCTGGACGGGCGGACGGCGCAGGAGCTGGCGAAGCTCTTCGTGGAATGCGTGGCTGCGCCGGAATACGACCCCGCAGCGCGGGAAGCGATGGCGGGAAAGAAAAATGTCCGGCTGATGGAGATGCCGGCGGAGGAAGACAACTCGCCATTCGAGTTGAAGCAGATCTCCGGGGGAATGCTGGTGCAGCAGCCGGACACGCACCGGCTGATGGCAGCGGAGCTGAAGACGGCCACCAAGCGAGCGCCGACCGAGGCGGAGGTGCGTGCGCTGCTGTTTGCGTGGAAGGTATCGAAGCACGTGAAATCAAATGCCATCGTGTTTGCGGGCGAGGGGCGGACGCTGGGCATCGGAGCGGGGCAAATGAGCCGGGTGGACTCGGTAAAGCTCGCGGTGATGAAGGCGCAGAAGCCGCTGGCGGGAAGCGTTGTCGCGTCGGACGCGTTTTTCCCGTTCCCCGACGGAGTGGAGGAAGCCGCGCGCGCCGGTGCCACCGCGGTGATTCAGCCGGGCGGGTCGGTGCGGGATAACGAGGTGATTGCGGCGGCGGAGAAGGCGGGGATGGCCATGGTGTTTACCGGGGTGCGGCATTTCCGGCATTGAAGCGGTGCGGATAAATCCCGCAGCCTCTGCGCCGCTTCGAACTTCCAGGTGAAGGCGGTAGATTGTGACTTCGCGGCGGCGCACGAACGGAAGTCAGCGCCACCTCGGCCTTTGAATAGCGTGCTGGCGTATAGGATAATTATTAGTCATGCGTAAAAAGGCAGGACGGATGCTGATTTTCAGAGTGATTGCGTTTGCTCCGGCTGCATTGTTGCTGCCGGCTGCGGCTGCGGCGCGGCAGGGTGCGGTGCCTCCGCCGCCCGGCGCGTCGCAGAATGCGCCTGCACCGGGCAGCGCGGCGGTTGCTCCGCAATCCGATGTGGATCGCAAGAGCGAGGCGTATTACCAGTTCACGATGGGGCGGATGTACGAGGACCAGTACGAGTTTACCGGGAGCGCGCAGGATGCCGGGAAGGCCATCACGGCCTACAAGCGGGCATACGAACTGGATCCCCACTCCTCGGTAATCGGCGAGCGGCTGGCCGAGGCCTACGCGCGCGCCGGGCGGATTCCGGAAGCGATTGCCGAGGCGGAGGCGGTGCTGAAGGGCGACCCCAAAAACCTTCCCGCGCGGCGCATCCTCGGGCGTATTTACGTGCGCTCGCTGGGCGACATGGAGTCAGCGGTTGCGCAGAAAGACATTGTGGAGCAGGCGATCAACCAGTACCGCGAAGTCGTTCGGCTGGATCCCGAGGACACGGAATCGGGGCTGTGGCTGGCGCGGCTGTACCGAATCGTGCAGCAGGACAAGCAGGCGGAAGCGGCGCTGCGGGGAGTGCTAACGCACGAACCGGAGGAAGACCGCGCGGTACGCCAACTGGCGCTGCTGCTGTTGGACCAGGACCGCGGGCCCGAGGCTGTCGCGCTCATCGAGCCGGAGGCGAAGAAGATGGCGTCGCCGGACTGGTCCACGCTCCTGGGCGAGGCCTACGCCAAAACTCACAACTATTCCGCCTCCGAGGCCGCCTGCCGCACCGCGGTGGGGATGCAGGCGGACGACGCCGCAGCGCGGAAATGCCTGGGGGAGGCGCTGCTGCTGCAGGAGAAATACGACGCCGCGCTCGAGCAGTACCTGCGGCTGACGGAGCTGGAGCCGAACGATCCGGAGCACTTCCTGCGGCTGGCGCTGATTTACCGCCGGATGGGCCAGCTCGACAAAGCGGAAGAGAGCATGATGCGCGCGAAACAGGACGCGCCGGGCAGCCTGGAGGTGATTTACAACGAGGCGCTCACCTACCGCGCGCAGGGGCGTTTCGACGATGCCATCCGGGTGCTGAGCGACGCGGTGGCCGCGGCCAAGGGCGGGGAGCGCGCGTCCACCATGGCCATCCTGTACGAGCAGCTCGGGGCACTCTTCCGCGAAGTCGAGAACTACCCGGCGGCCCTCGAGACCTTTGAAGAGCTGCGCGAACTGGGACCGGAACAGGATAAGCGGGGCCGCGAGCTGATCATTGACACCTACCGGATGAACCGCCAACTCGTAAAGGCGCTCGAAGAATCACAGAAGGCCATTGCGGCGTATCCGGAGGACCGGTCGTTTGTGATGACGCGCGCGGTTCTGCTGGCGGAAAAGGGAGATCCGGCGGCCGGCGCGGAACTGATCCAGGGAATGCTGCGCGAGGCGCCCAAGGATTTCGAGTTGTACATGACGCTGGCCCAGGTGTACGAGCGCGGGCGGAAGTTCCGCGAGGCCGAGCAGGCCATTCAGGATGCGGAGAAGGTGGCGGGGCGCCAGTCGGACCGCGTGATGGTGTGGTTCCTGCGCGGCGCGATCGCGGAGCGGCAAAAAAAATACGACGAAGCGGAAGAACTGTTCAAGCGCGTGCTGGCGGCCGAGCCGCACGACAGTTCCACGTTGAATTACTACGGCTACATGCTGGCGGACCGCGGCGTGCGGTTGGAGGAAGCCGTCGGGCTGATCCAGCGGGCGCTGGCCGACGAGCCTTACAACGGGGCATTCATGGACAGCCTGGGCTGGGCGTACTTCAAGCAGGGAAAACTGGAGCAGGCGCGGGCGGAACTGGAGAAGGCCGTGGCGCGCACGGCGCACGACCCAACCGTCAGGCAGCATCTGGGTGAGGTTTACTACAAAATGGGGCGGCCGGCCCAGGCGCTGGCGGAGTGGACCAAGGCGCAGGCGTTTTGGCATGACGTGATGCCCGCCGATTACGAGGCCGATCAGGCGGCCGCGCTGGACAAGAAGATCAGCCAGTTGAAGCGCGAATTGGCGCAGAGCGGCGCTCCCACCGCAAAGCCGTGACCGCGGCGGGCCTGGACTCCCGATGAAATCCATCCGTCTGCCCGCCTTCGCGAAAGTCAACCAGTGCCTCTACGTGCTGGGACGCCGCGCCGACGGCTACCACGAGCTGCGAACGATTTTCCAGACCATAGGGCTGCACGACACGCTGGTGATGTCGCTCGCCGGACGGCCGCGCATCGAGCTGGAATGCGACGACCCGGCGATGCCCACGGGGCGGGAGAACCTGGCGTGGCGCGCGGTTGCGGCCGCGCGGCGGGCGCTGGGAATGCGCGCGGGCGTCTCCGTGCGCCTCGAAAAGCGCATCCCGGTGGGACGCGGGCTGGGCGGCGGCTCGAGCGACGCAGCAGTGGCGCTGGCGGGAGTCGAGCGGCTGGCAGGGCGGGATCTGGCGACCGGGGAGCGGCTTCGAATTGCCGCGGAGCTCGGTTCGGACGTTCCGTTTTTCCTATGCGGGGGGCGGGCCGTGGGTGTGGGGCGAGGCGAGGAAATCTACCCTCTGCCGGACGCGGCCAAGCGGACGGTGGTGGTTGTGTCGCCCGCGGGGATTGCGGTCAGCACGCGGGAAGCCTACGGGTGGCTTCGCGCTCCGGCGTTGACAACGCCCGGTTCGGCCCGTAAACTTAGGAGTTTCTGCGCTCTCTCGTGGAGCGGCCAGGGCAACATCCTCGAGAATGACTTCGAGGCGCCGGTGTTTCGCCGGCATCCCCGGCTGGCGCGCATCAAGCGCGCTTTGCTCCGCCACGGAGCCGCAGGAGTCGCGCTGGCGGGCAGCGGTTCGGCGGTGTTTGGAGTCTTCCAGTCCCCAGCGCAGGCGCGCCGTGCCGCGATGCAGTTTCCGGACGACCAGGTTTTCATCACGGAGACGGTTTCGAGGGAGGAGTATCGCCGCGCGATGAGCGGGCGATAGACGCATCGCGTGAGGGGATGCGCGGCGGGGGACACGGCGGGCTCAGCACCTGCGGGCAGCCCGTGCGACCATCGGGTTTTGAGAGTTCTCAGGGGGAACTCTTGGTAGACGAGAAGTTCAAACTGTTTGCAGGGATGGCGAACCGCCCGCTGGCGGAGGAGATCGCGCGCGACCTGCACGTGCCGCTGGGGCAATGCGCCCTGGGACGGTTCAGCGACGGCGAAATTTATTTTCAGATTTTGGAAAACGTGCGCGGGGCAGACGTGTTCGTCGTGCAGCCCTGCTGCCACCCGGTGGACGAGCACTTGATGGAGTTGTTGATGATGATCGACGCGTTCAAGCGCGCGTCGGCCTGGCGGATCACCGCGGTCGTGCCGTACTACTGCTACGCGCGGCAGGACCGCAAAGACAAGCCGCGCGTGCCCATCTCCGCGAAACTGGTGGCGGACTTGCTGGAGACGGCGGGGGCCAGCCGCGCGCTGACCATGGACCTGCACGCGCCGCAGATTCAGGGGTACTTCAACATCCCCGTGGATCATTTGTACGCGACCCCGGTGATGGTGGACTACTTCGCGAAGGAGCGGCAGGTGCCGTATACGGTGGTGTCCCCCGACGCGGGGGGTGTGGAGCGGGCGCGCTTTTTCGGCAAGAAGATCAACGCGCCCCTGGCCATCATGGACAAAAGGCGCGTGGAAATGAACGTGGCGGAAGTGATGAACGTAATCGGAGACGTCCGCGGCCGCCCGGCGCTGGTGATCGACGACATGATTGATACCGCCGGAACGCTGGTAAAGACCACGGAGGCGCTGCTCGAGCACGGGGCCACGGAAGTGTCCGCGTGCTGCACCCACGCGGTGCTCTCCGGGCCGGCGGTGGAACGCATCTCCAAATCGGCGCTCACGCAGGTGGTGGTGACGAACACGGTCCCCCTTTCCGCCGCGGCGCGGGCCTGCGAAAAGATCCGGGCGCTGAGCGTGGCCCACCTGTTCGCGCGGGGCATCCAGTCGATTCACGAGGAGAGTTCGATCAGCGAGCTGTTTATCTAAAGGGCGTGCCCCGGAGGGGAAGGACGTATGCAGCAGATCGTGCTTCAAGGAAAAGTACGGGAAGACCGCGGGAAGAACGCCATGCGGCGGCTGCGCCGCGCCGGGACGGTCCCGGGAGTGCTCTACGGCGGCAAGGGCGAAGTGGTGCCCCTCTCTTTCGACGCCCATCAACTCGCGCCGCTCTTCCGCACGGAGTCGGGACACAACGCGCTGCTCAACGTGAAGCTCGAGGGGCAGGGCGAGCAACTAGCGGTGCTCAAGGACTGGCTGACGGACCCTGTGCTGGGCAACCTCCTGCACGTGGACCTGCTGCGCGTGGCCAAAGACGTGCGCATGCGCGTGCGCGTGCCGGTGCATACCTCCGGCGAGCCCGTGGGCGTCAAGCAGCAGGGCGGCGTCTTCGAGGTCGTGTCGCGCGAGGTGGAAATCGAATGCCTTCCCGGCGACATTCCGGATGAATTCCGGATGGACGTCTCGGAACTGGCCCTGGGCAAATCCCTGCGGTTCTCCGACCTCCCGCTCGACCCGGAAAAAATGAAGCTGGTGAGCGAGGCGCGCCAGGTCATCGCGCACGTCGTCGCGCCGAAGAAGGAAGAAGAAGTCGCGCCGGAAGCCGCCGCAGCCGTCACTCCTGCCGAACCCGAAGTCATCAAGAAGGGCAAGAAGGAAGAAGAGGGAGAAGAAGGCGCGGCCCCGGCCGAGAAGGCCGAGAAACCCGAAAAGGCGGAAAAGGCCGAGAAGCCGGAAAAGAAGAAGAAGGAGAAGTAGCGGCCCGCCGGCTCGGGCGCGTCGCCCGGTATTCTGGCCCGCCGGAACCTCGGAATGGCGCATGTGGCTCATCGTCGGACTGGGTAATCCCGGATTTGAGTACGCCTGGACGCCCCACAACCTGGGTTTCCTGGTGATTGATCTCGTGGCCGAACGCGCCGGAATCCGCGTCGAGCGGCCCGAAGCAAAGTCGTACGTCGGCAAGGGACGCATCGGGCAGCAGGAAGTGGCGCTGGCCAAGCCGCAGACGTACATGAACCTCAGCGGTATGGCCGTGCGGGAACTGGCGGAGCGGTACGAAGTCGCGCCGGCGCAGATTCTGATCGTCGTGGACGAGGTCGCGCTGCCCTGGGGCAGCCTGCGCATCCGCGAACGCGGCAGCGCCGGCGGCCACAACGGGCTCAAGTCCGTTATCGGCGCGCTCGGCTCGGATGAATTTGTGCGCCTGCGGCTGGGCATCCAGCCGGACCATCCGGTGGGCGATCTTTCCGCCTACGTGCTGCACCGCATGCGCAAGTCGGAATTGGAAGCCGCGGCGGAGTTGGTGGAGCGGGCAGCGAACGCCGTGGAATGCGCTGTCACCGAGGGCGTGCGGCGCGCCATGAATCAGTTCAACCGGCGGCCGCCGGAGGCGGGTGAGGCGGCCGCGGGGTGAGTTTGTAGCTCAAGTCCCGTCCCGCGCAGCGGGAGTGACCTGAGGCTCTGACCGGGCAAACGCAGAACGGAGAATACGAATGGACGAGAGACTGTACGACATGATTTTCATCTGCCGGCCGGCCACGCCGGAAGAGGAAATCGACAAGCTGCTGGCTACCCTGGAGCACACCATCGGGGAGCGCGCGGGAAAAGTGGAGAAGAAAGAGAAGTGGGGCCAGCGGAAAATGGCCTACCGCGTGCATCGCCACCGCGAGGGATATTACGTGCTCCTGGTCCTGCGCGCCACCCAGGGCGACATGATCCATGAACTCGAGCGCCGGCTCAAGGTCAGCGACATCGTGATCAAGTACATGACCGTGCGCCTGGACGAAGACATCAAGCGGCAAAAGCGCCTGGCGCAGCGCCGCGAAAAGAAAGCCTCGCGCCGGCCTCGGCCCGGTGGCGGCGGTGGCCGCAGCCACGGCCACGGCGGAGGCGGAGGCGGCGAGCAACAGCCCGTCCCCTCGCAAGCACAGGCCCAGGCACAACAGTAGGACCAGGAGGATCCATTGGCGGACGAGACGCAAAAGGAATCGCAACCACAGCAGCCGCAGGCCTCGGAGCCGCGGCCAGCCGAATCACGGCCACCCGAGCCACGAACACCAGAGCAGCCGCGCGCCGCGGAAGGTGCGCCACCGGCGGCCGCCCCAGCCGCGCCAGCCGCGCCGCGCCACTCTGAATCCCGGCCACCGGAAGGCGGCAGGCCGCGCGGCGAAGGCCGTGGCGGGGAAGGGCGCGGCGGCGAAGGCCGTGGCCCGCGCGAGGGAGGCGGAGGTGGTGGCGGAGGCCGGGAAGGCGGCAAGCGCGGACGCCGCGGCTTCTACCGCAAGAAGAAGGTCTGCCGCTTCTGCGTCGACCGCGTGGACTATATCGACTACAAGAAGCCGGAACAGCTCATGACCTTCATCCAGGAGCGCGGCAAGATCATGCCGCGGCGCATCACCGGCACCTGCTCGCGGCACCAGCGCTGGCTGGCGGAGGCCATTAAGCGCGCGCGCAACATCGCGCTCATGCCGTTTGGCGGCGCTCGTTAAGTCTATCCGGCGACGAGAAGCCGTCTCTTGAATGGTTGACGAAAGGGCACGGCTTCCGCGTCGTTTGCGTCCCGCGCTTTTTGGCGGGAAGCCGTGCCGAGCACCGCTGCGAAGAGAAGGGCTTTAGCCCCTGAGGGCGGCGGACGTGGTGGCAGTAGGATTTACGAGATAGTTTCCTGAGATTCACGCGAGGGAAGAACCATGGAACTCATTTTGCAAGAAGACGTCGAAAAGCTGGGGCACCGCGGCCAGATCGTGGAAGTGGCGGAGGGCTACGCGCGGAATTATCTCCTGCCGCGCAAGCTCGCCCTGCCCGTCAGCAAGAGCAACCTGAAGCAGGTGGAGCAGGTCAAGCGCGCCCTCGCCAAGCGCGAAGCCACCGAGCGCGAGGGCGCGCAGAAGCAGGCCGAGCTGCTGGGCAGCCTGGTGGTGGAATTGGCCCGCAAGGCCGGCGAGAACGACCAGATGTTCGGCTCCGTCACCGCCGCGGACATTTCCGAATCCCTCGCCGCCCAGGGCTACACCGTGGATAAGCGCAAGATCGAACTCGAACAGCCCATCAAGACGCTCGGCGAATATCAAGTCCCCACGAAGCTGCACCGGGAAGTCACCGCGTCCATCAAAGTGGTGGTCCGCCGGCAGGAGTAGTATCCCGTCAGTAATGGCAGAAGCTGTGCGCGCGCTGTAGCGGCTCCGTTTGCCGAGTAGCACAGACAATCCTGTCTGTGCGAACCCACACCCGCCTCCCACCAAGCCAGCAAGGAAAAGACGGCCCCTTCCTCGAGTCCATCAGGGCAAACTGAGGCACGACCGAGCGCGGCGGAATTCGCCGCGCCTTTTTTTTTCCGTGCAAGAAAATTCTTTTTGGAATCCACAGCCTTAGAAGTTTTCCAAGGCGCGAAGTTTGACTCGCCGCTCCCGCGACGCGAGAATCCATTTCAGTTCACCGTCAGCCCGGGAGAACCACAGAGGTTGGGGCAGTGATGAGGTGACACAGACTTCAGTCTGTGTCCGAGTAGCGCAGGCTTTTAGCCTGTGCCCGAGGTAGCACAGGCTTTTAGTCTGTGCCCGTATCCGCCGCCCCAGACCCCGCTTCGT
>Ga0209415_10006003_pt1 | contig 21717 bp, 17 predicted proteins | sample PeaSoiSIISIP2007_FD_187696 | JGI IMG/M metagenome (GOLD analysis project Ga0209415, IMG submission 187696) | Peat soil microbial communities from Weissenstadt, Germany - SII-SIP-2007 (SPAdes) (version 2) | ecosystem: Environmental > Terrestrial > Soil > Wetlands > Peat | place: Germany... | reverse complement strand
CCGCAAACAGGCCACGCAAAGACGCGACCCATTTCTTGGATAAGTCGGCGTTGACCGCCACCAGAAAAGAGTAGTGCTCGTTGAATTGCGCTCGTGTCACGCTGTAAATGGTTCCATCGGGCGCGACGGCGGGAGCGACATTCAAACCCACTCGCTCGGTTCCGCAGGCGCTGGTTTCAGGCTTCGCAGTCGGACTGGGCGGCCACGGCAGCTGCTTGGCGGTAAACGTGCCCACACAGGGGCCACTTGCGGCAGGCGCTTCGGCTGAAGTCAATGTTTTGTAGCTGACTTTCGAAAACGAACCATCCGGAGCCACCTTCACCAGCCAGGAATCCGTGGCGTCGTTGGCGTAGAAGCCGGACTTGGGATCTACCACCACCTGCAGCGCGTTGTAGAACAAATTGCCGAATACATCCGAGCTGATCGGCCCGGTTTCATAAGTGTTGGGGTCTGTTCCAAAAGGAGCAATGCGCTGGATCTCCGCGCCGGTTGCCCGGTCCAACTGGACGATGCTGCCACTCTCGCCGGGAACATATACGGCGGCGTTGGCAAGCACGGCGTGGAACACAGGCTCGAAAAAGTCGTTGGGGGACCCCGGCGGTCTCCAGTCGCTGGTATAAGACCAGTCTTGAGTCAGCTGGTTGTCTCGCCAGACAAAGTGGTTCTCGCCCCAGCTTTCCTGGGCATAGCTGACCGAGCTGAAGGCGCCACTCTTGAATTCCATGAATACATCGCCGCCATCCACCAGCGGCGTCTGATAGTGTATCGGGAGTTCTCCGTAGCTCTGCTGTTCCGGAGCGGCGATTGGATCGTACAGGACATTAGCCAATATCTTCCCCAATCTCTGACCCAGCAACGGAACACTGCCCGAATGTTGCGGGTTCTGGCCCCATTGCGTCCAGTTTGCATTTCCGATCGCCAGGCTAGCCTGGGCACTACTCATGCGGCCGCCGATCTCGATTTCGACTGCCAAACCATTGCCGGTCGGAGCGTTGGAAGGTACCACCACGTTGATCTGATCCACTCCCACGAATTGCGGCGAGAGTCCGGAAAAACTGACCTGAGCGGGCACGCCGCCGATCGACACTGTTGGAGTGGCGGTTTTTCGCAGCATGTCCAATGAATTGCCGCCAGTAATTCCCGCCGGCTCCGTTGCACCCAATCCAGTTGCCAGGATTTCGAGCGTGTCGCCTGGCGTGGCTGGACGGCTGGCGAGGGAGCCAAGCACGCCGATCGGAGCGGCGATCGATCCATCGTCAAGAATCGCGATGGCATAACCCTGCAATGAGAAAACGCCGGGTGAATAAGGTTGGATGGAGATATCGCGAGCGGCCGAAGAGGTCGCACCATTTGTCACCACGACACTGACAGGCTCGGTTGCTGACACCTCCCAGGGAATTTGTGTATTGATCTGGTTGGGGGAAACAAACAGCAGCGGCGCCGCGGTGCCGTTGAATTGCACCGACACCCCGCCCAACCGATGGGGAAGCGGAATTACGGATGCCGCGACTGTCTGTTGCGCAAGATTCGAACCGAAGATCGAAACCAGCGAACCTGGGGATACCGGTGCGTCAAAACTCGCGGCATTGACCACGCCACCGGGGTTCACCACGGGTGTCTGAGATAGTGCCGGCCCGACGCCGAGCAACAGCAGCAAGGAAATACTTGGCAAGCGCGGCATCCACCGCCGATAATAACGCACCACTCCGGCGGACCGACCGTAGTCGCCGCCGGAAATGATGAAAGCAGTAGGGTTAAAACGTAATGCGTCCTGTCAACTGGATTTGCCGCGGGCCCGCGCCTTCCGCCACCTGCATCGACGAGATCGTCCCAAATGCCGGTACTCCCAGCGTCAGGTTACCTGGCGGATTATAGTTGGGATGGTTGAGCGCGTTTGATACTTGCATTCCGATCACAGCCCGAATCCGTTCGGTGAATGAAAACCGACTGGCCGGCGTACGGGCTCACACCCTTCACCGTGTCGGCTCTTCCACCGTTGGCAGAGAACAGGTTGTATCCCACTCCGGAGGCCAGCTGCCCGCGGATCCAACTCGCGAACAAGCGTTCCGCGCCTTTGACGTCGGGGGCGTCCGTTAGCGCCGCGGCACAGCAGAATGGGAACGCAAGAATCAGGAAGACGCCACAGGTTCGTCGAATCATTCCAGCGATGCTAGCATGAACCCGCGCCCTAGAGCTGGTTCCACGCCAGGAGAACATTTTTGCAAGTTTTCGCCTCGAGAGCGCATCTATATGCAGGACGGTGATCTTTGATTATGCGCTTGCGTTTTGAATGCTTTGTGTTCGGTGCGGTTTTGGTGTTCGGGCTCGCCAGCTGCGGCGGAGCGGGTTCCGAACCCTCCGAAGCCCAGATGAAAGACGCAATGGAGTTTGCCATGAATCACCCCCCGGGCGTAACCAATAGCGAGCCAATCAAGATCACCTTTTTCAAGAAAGAGGCCTGCGACAAACCGGCTGAGCAGGGCTTCCGATGCACTTTCACCGTGATGGTTGCGTCAGCGAACATCGGCGCCGGGATGTACAACAACATATCCATGGGCTACTTTTATAAGGACAAGGAGTCAGGCAAGTGGATGATGCGGCCGCCCTTTTAATGCAACGCAGCGCTCCGACTCGACTCCAGGCCAAGCTGGGCATCGCTATACTGCTGCTCGGCGTCTCGGCCGCCGCGCAAGACATCAAGCTGAATGTGACCTATGTGTGCAGCGGTGAACGCCTCTACGTCGAAAGCTGCAACATTCGCGATCTTTCGGACACCGCAACTTGCCAGGTCGCTCATCCCGACCGCCCTAAACACAACGGGTTCATGGCTTACACCACCGAAACCCGCGGCGCACTGAAAGCGCTGCTGCCCACCTGCCAGCAACCTGCGGCCAAAGAGCTTGCCGCGGAAGAAGCCTTCAAGAAGAAGCAGCAGGAAATCTACGACGCCAACGTCCGGAAGGCCAACCCCCAGGCGAACCAGACCAACCAGTCGAACACCCAGAGCACCCCAGCCAGGGCCCAGGTCCAGGGAGCCGTAATGCCAGCTCCTCCCAAGAACGCCGAGGAACGGGCCATTCGCCGCTGCGTATCTTCAGGAAGAGTTGTGGCGACATGTACCGGCAACTCGCTGCTGGGCGCCTTTGGACAGATGGTCGCTCAGGTTCTGCCGTCCGCCGCGAAAGAGCCCGCTCCGGGTCCGGAGATCGCGGGCGTCTTCGAGGGCGCCGGCGATTGGCGTCTCGATTTCATTGACGGCGGCGTCCTGGTGAACTGCTCTTTCCTGGCTCCCGACCAACATAACTATTCCTTCGAGTTCAAGAACAACCGTGCCGCCATCGTCATCGATACCACCCCGAAGCCCCTGGTCCTCACGCTCGGCGCCGACGGGAAAACCATGACGGGCCCCGGCCCGGTCCAGATCGACGGTGTGATTGTTAGCGGATACGACAGTGGATTGCGGGATGCGAGCGGAAACCATGTGGAAGCGGCGACAGCCACCGGGCCAGTCTACGATGAATACGGCCAGCGCGTCTCTCGCAGCGCCAATACCGGGCATGCGAATTTCGCGCACAGAAGGGCCACCTGCCCGGCGCAGAACCTGTCGACCAAAGGGGCCCGGGTCGGCGTCCAAACGATGCAGACGGACCTTCTCAAGTCCATATTCAACGACGGCGACAAAGGTCCCCCGACGCCTCCCGGCATTCGCATGCACGGCATCTTCGCCGCCTCCACCGGCTTCAGCGTTCAATTCTTCCCGGAATCTGTCATCCTCGGCTGCGGACCCGACTCTGCGCGAGCTTATCCTTACACCGTCGTAGCAGACGGAACCAGGGCAGGCATCAAAATTGACGCACCGGACCACCCGCTCACGCTTGCTTTCGGCGCAAACGGCTCGCTCGATCCTGGCTCCGGCCTCTATCAGGTCCACGGGCGCATCGTCATCGGCCAGAACGACAATGGCGACTTCAACTTCGCGCCGCTGGAGCAGACCTGCAACCTCGGCGTTCTATCTCCAAGCAAGCAGATCCCGTCCATCGGAGGTAGCGGCGCCGGCGGCACGGCGACGGCCGGAACACCGGGCTCAGCCAATGGAAACGGCAGCCTCTCTACTCCGGCCGCGCCCTTGGGAAACGCCACGTTGTCCATCGTGTCGGGATTTCCGGCGCAACCTGGCACCCCGAATCCGCTCGCCGGACGTCCCTACGTTCTTCTGCGCGACAGCTATGGGGACGCACTCGCGAAGGGCGGCGTCGTAGTCCCGCCGGGCATGTCGCCTTTCAAATATGTGGGCACTGTTTGTACCAGTAGGACGCCCGACTGTCAAAAGATTCTGGACGCTGTCAAGGTAAATGCCGCTTCAGCCGTCCGAGCCGATGCCAATGGCAGTGGAACCTTTCCCGGCGTGCCTCCGGGAACCTACTACCTGCAGATCTCCACGCGCTACAACAACCAGGCGCTCGTCTGGGGTCAGGCTGTGCAGCTCAAGGCCGGACCAAACTCGATAACGCTCGATCAGACCAACGCAATCCCGATCAACTAAAGAACCCGTGATCGGGTCGGCATTTCAGCCTTCCTCCGCAGCTTCTTTCGGACCACCCGGTTCCACCACATTATCGCGCCAGTCACGAACATGGCCGCGGGCGCGAGTCCAAAGGCGGCCCAAATCAACTTTATCGTGAAGTCGCAGAGTCCGGGGCCGCGACAGGGAATCCCTATGCCGTTGATGCGGCCGACATGCAAGTAGGCGATCCAATAGATAATCTGGTCGACGGTACGCGTCCGGGCGTTGGCGTCAGTGAGAGGCTCGATTCGGTCGGCCAAGTCTTGGAAAAACTCGGGGTTGCCGAGATAGACCCCGCTTATCCCGAACAACAAGATGAATCCCAGGCTCCAGAAACCAATCACGCTGTGCAAGCTCCAGGTAAAGCGCTGCCACCCGGCTTTCCTTTGAACGGTCAGGCTTCGTCGCCACGTCTTGATTCCCGGCCACCACACGATTATTCCGGTCAATGTGAGAATCACAACCAGGACTGCGCCGAAGCCGTTGACCGAGCGCCCCGTTGGCCCGGCAAGCAAATCGTCGTGCAACTTGAGGAGCTGTGAAACCAGCCGGATCCCGCGCGGCACCGAATCGCCCAGGTCTGCTCCTGTGTATGGATTGAACAGGCGATTCTTCATGTCGACGCCGCCCTTGAACGAAATACTGATGGCTTGATCGGGATTCCGTGCTCGGCTAATTGCGATGACCGTGTATCCGGGATACGCGCTTCTTGCCGCACGCTTCAGTTGCTCATCGGTTAACCGTTCGCCGGACGGAGTAACGATGATCGGGGCGCGTGTCGCTGCCCGGTAGAGCTCATTGCTGTAGACGACAACACTGCCCGTCAGGCTGACCAAGAGCACGTAGAGCCCGATGCCGATCCCGCTCCATAGGTGAACTTGGAAGATCGCTTTGCGCAGCCAGGTGGTCTGCGGTTGCCGAATCCATCGCTGCCAATAGGTCATGTGTCTCCTTACAGACCTGGTCGCCGTTGACGGGCGACGCGGAAAAGGTCGTCAGCGGAGCTCAGGACCGTCCATCGCAGACGCTCGGGAAGGTCAGGGCGCCGAGCCAGGAAATCCCGGACCGCCTGGGCCGCCTCGGGCGAGCGGTGTCCTGCGAGGGCGGAGGACATCCAGCGCTGCGGAAAGAAGATGTCGCCGGTGCGCTGGATCTCGGGCAGCAGTTCCAGACTCGGCGCAACGAATCGGAGCGCGTGCTGCTCTCGCAGCGGGTGATTCAAATAATGCATCGATAGGAGCACCCACGCCTCGCGGCGGCGGTTCTCCACCTTGCGAAAGCGCTCGAAAGCTTGTTCGCGCACGGCGGAGTCGGCGGAAAGCGCGGGCAGGACGAACTCGAATTCGGATTTGCGGTCGGGATTCTGGGTGCGGTCGCGCTGCGCTTCAAGGATCTGCTGCCAGCCCGGAACTTCCCGTACAGCCAGCTCCAGCGCTATGTTGATTTCGTCTGTTTCCGCAAACGTAAGGCCGTCGATCTTCTGCTCGCGCCGCCACACTCGCTCCAGCCAGTTAAGACCATCGGGTGTCAGCGCCACATCGCGGAACGCGTTAAACCAGGTCGACTTTTGGCTGGCTGTCCGCGCTTGAGCAATACCCTGGCGCAGCATGGCTTCCAGTGCGGGCGCCCGTGCGATCCGCTCCTCGGCCGGCAGCAGGAGCCAAAACGCGCGCGACAGGTAGGACAGGATCAACTGGGTGTTCTGCTCATCGCTCTCGTTCGGAAGGGCTCGCGCGGCCAGATCCAGAAACTCTCTACCGGACAAGCGTTCCTCGAGCACGTTATCCCAGACATCCAGCCATGCGCTTCCGCGAGTGAGCGCGTCCGGAATGTCCTCGATGTGTCCGGTCAGATATTGCCGCGTCTGGTCATCGAGAACGAACATCCCGTAACCCAACCCGCCACCGTTCGGAAGGACATAGAGCGGGCGCTTCCGGCCGTGGACTGAGCTCACGCTGGTGACTGCCCCATGGACCGAAACCGCCACCGACTCCGCATGGTCGCCGTAACCGATGGTCACCTGGAGGTGCTGCGGCCACCGGATGCCCCGCCCCATGGGATCGCGCTGCGTTAAGGTGAGACTCGAAATGTTTTCATCCGAATCCAGGCGCAGGTGGGTAGTCAGTTCCGGACGTCCCCGAAGGTCCACCCAGGCATGGCTCCACGCCGCGAGATTCTCCGGCGTATGCGTGGCGAGAAGCTGCACCAGATCGGGCCAAGTGGCATTGGCGAACGAATACCGCTTGAGGTATTCCCGCATCCCATCGCGAAATCCCTGCTCGCCCAGGATCATCTCCAACTGCCGGACCACCACTGGAGCTTTGTCATAAATGATGGCTCCGTAGAGCACACCCGCTTCGTCCAGGTTGGCGAGATTCTGGCGGATCGGATTGGCGCCGGCGGTCCGGTCTATGGCGTATGCGGAAGGATAGTGCGACAGCAGAAACCGAAGATCGTGATTGATTTCGGGGAAGGAAGGATTCACGATTTTAGCCGCCAGGAAGTTCGCCATCACCTCCTTCATCCACACGTCGTTAAACCAGCGCATGGTCACCAGATCGCCGAACCACATGTGGGAGGTCTCATGGGAAATGGTGTTGGCGCGCCCCAGCAACTGGTTTTGCGTGGCGGAGTCGTCCAGTAGCAGCGCAGGAGCGTTATAAAAGATAGCCCCCGGATGTTCCATGCCGCCGAACTGGAACGAGGGCAGCAAGACAAAGTCGAATTTGCCCCACGGATACGGAATGCCGGTGTACTCTTCGAGCCAGGCCAGCGCGCGGGCATGCAGATCGAAAATCGCGTCGCGGTTGCGCGCCACCTTCCGAGCATCCGTCTCCCGATGGAACATGCGGAATGTGCGGCCGTTGCGCTGCGCGGTCTCGACACGAAATTTCCCGGCGGCGAACGCGAACAGGTAGGTGGAGATAGGTTGTGTTTCGGCGAAACGAACCCTAGTAGTTGTGCCCGAAGCCGCGCGCTCCAACTCGGCGCCGTTCGCGACAACCTCCCAACCGGTTGGCGCTTCGAGAACGAGCGAATAGCGCGCCTTGAGATCCGGCTGGTCGAAACAGGGCCAAGCGAAATGCGCGCGCGCCGGAACGAACAGCGTGTAGAGAAAGTCGTCGTTCCGATTGAGAGAATCATCTCCGGCCAGAAACGCTATCCGGATGGCGTTCTCGCCGGCCTTGGTGGCGGACGCGGGAATGATCAAATGCCCGGCTGCAAAATTGGCTTCGACCGGTTTGTCATCCACCAGCACGCTCCGAACGCGATCGCGCGGCTGGGCAAAGTCCAACACGACACGGTGCGGTGCGCGAAGCGCGAACCTTACAATTTCCGAACCGCGAATGGCTTCGCTGCGCTTATCCGGGATGCTGAAGGAAAGCTCGTACCGTAACGACGAAATCGCTTCCGCCCGCTCCCGCGCCAAGGTTTCCGGCACCCCGGGTCCGGGCAAAGGATTGATAGCCGCGACGCAGGCGTTCACCAGCGTGACGGCCCAAAGGAAAACTTTCGTGAGCCTCACTTGTCAGGAGCAGCTTCCGCCGCCACGCGCGTGATGCTGATCTTGATCAGCTTGCTGGGTATTCTTGGCCGGTCGCGGTTGTCGCGAATCACGTGAGAAATCTTGGCCACCAGCGGTTGGCCATCCACCACCTGGCCGAAGATCGTGTAGTGGCCGTTTCCGTCGGCATACTTGTCTTCCGTGATGAAGAACTGGCAGGCGCCGGTTCCGGGTCCCGCATTGGCCATAGCCAAGCGGCCGGGACGGTCGAATTTGAGACTCTCGACAATTTCATCTGGCAGCTTGAATCCGCAGTCATGCGCCCCAGTCTCTGTCGGATCTCCGGTCTGAATCATGAAGTCCGGGATGACGCGGTGAAAGATCAGATTCTCGTACAAGGGATGAGTGGCCGGCTTCCTGGTTTTCGGATCCAGCCAAGGCTGGGTGCCACGGGCCAGGCCGATGAAGACGCGAACGGTTCTGGGCGCCTCCTTCTCGAACAACTCCGCGGTGATCACACCCACCGAAGTGCTGATCATGGCATACAGGCCTGGAGGATACTTGGGCGCGTCATTCGAGGGTGTTTGAGCCATCGCCGTCCCCCCGATTGTGAGGAAAACGCAGAAGATTTTGGACCGGATCATCTTCTAAAGCTTATCCGATGCCTTGACTTAGCGCTTCGCGTGATCTACGGCTTTTCCGGGCGCGCCCGATTCTAAAGCCGCTCGAATCGCCGGGGACAGCGGTAACTTCGTGAGGCTCTTCGAATCGACGTTCACATAAACAGTTTCCGCCTTGCAAATGATTCGCTCCAGCCCGTCAATGCGGAATTCGGTGACCACCGTGAAGGACGTGTTGCCGAGTTGCGTGGTGTAGATGGACAGTTCTATTACTTGATCGAAACGTGCCGGCGCCATCCACTCGAGCGTCAGCTTGACCAATTGATAGTCGAAAGCGCCGCTCCCGAGCGCTTCACCAAATCCGAGGGCGTGAAAGAATTCGACGCTCCCGATGTCGACGTAGTCGGCCCAGCGGGCATTGAACACCACGCGTTGGGCGTCACAGTCTCCGTAGCGAACGCGCAGATAGTAGCGGAAAGGATTAGTCACCGGAAGTATCATAAATCAAGGAATGGGGGCCGTGACAACCCGTCAACCCAAGGTTCATACTCAACTCGGACAAACGCCTGTCCAGATGTTCGTTGCCAACGACAGTCGATGACGCGAGCGTCTCGCGCTCCAGCCGGTAAGAAAAAGCAACCCTGTCAATCCCCAATAGCCCTTCCTGGGAAAGAGGCGGCATTTCCGATTTCAGACCACGTGTAATAGGAGGCACCGCGAAGAAAATTCAACGCTCTGCTGGCCTTTGGTTCCACGGATGGTGCTCTGTTGGAGATGCGGCTTCTGGGAACCGGGATATCAGACGGTGGTCGATGCCGGCGCATGCCAGTCCGTGAGCCGAGTCTCGGAATCGGAGGCGATTATCCTTCGTCTTTACTATGGTTTGCAGGGAAGATTTGCGGACTGATCTGTTCATGATCCAGCTGGTCCGTTCGGGCGAGCGCTTCCGCGAAGTGTACAATAACAGACGGAGGCCAGGCGGTTTGTTCGAACTGAGGTCAAATTCTGGCCTTCTGTTGCTGACTGTGTTCGCCCTCTGCTCAAGCGGTCGTGGCCAATCTCAGGCGGATCCGCCAGTCCTGACTCTTCAAACTCCGATTCAAACCGTACCGGTAACGGGCGAGGCGCGCTCCTGGCAGATCGCGGCGCAAGCTGGAGAGTTCCTGCGCTTTGCTATTCAACCGAACGGCCTTCCTCTGAAAATCCGCCTGACCGCGCCCGGCAGCTCCGAGGCCGCCAGTATTTCAAACCGCGCGGGCGAAGGCAGGACGATTTCTATTTCGCACATAGCCGCCGAAACTGGCAGGTTCGTTCTGGAATGTTCACTCGGGAGCGGAGATGTTCCCGCCCGCGGATTTGAGTTGCGGCTCGCCGAACATAGGCCAGCCACGGACGCCGATCGGGCACGCGTTGCGGCGGAACGGCTGGTCGAGGGTGCCAGGGCCCTTCAGGACGCCGGCACCAAGGAATCCCTTCAACAGGCGGCCAGCAAATTCGAGGCCGCTCTCCCGTTCTGGGAGTCGATCGGCGACAAAGCCGAGGAAAGCCACACGCTCGACACAATGAGCGATGTGTATATCGCGCTGGGCGAAAACCAAAAGGCCCAGGATTCCTTGCAACGCGCTCTGCCGCTGGCACGGGAGGCGAAAGATGCGATTGGCGAAGCCGATGTGCTTGTCAATTTAGGCACTGCGCTGTCTTTTCGTGAGCCGAAGAAAGCGCTGGAGTATCTCGAATCCGCTCTGAAGGTAGCGCAGTCGGCCGGTGATCGAAATCTGGAAGCGGCGGCATTGAGCGACGCCGGGGCGGTTCATTTGCTGATGGGCGATCCGCGCAAAGCGCTGCCCTACGTCACACGCGCGCTGGCCATCAAACGCGAGGTACACGATCGCCACGGCGAGATGATCGTCCTCGCCAACGCCGGCACCATCTATTATGCGATCGGCGATTCCTATAAGGCGCTCGACACGTTCCGCGAACTGCTGCCGATGCGGCGTGAGAAGCACGACCGGCGTGGTGAAGGCACGACCTTCTTTTACATGGGAACCTCATTCGCGCGGCTTGGCGATCTGGATCAGGCACTGGAATCGCTGACTCAGGCGCTGCCGATCATGCGCGAAGTGGGCGATGCCAGGGGCGAGGGCCGCGCGCTTACCAACCTGGGCAGCTTGTATTTGGCGCTGGGCCAGCCACAGGATTCCCTCAACACCTTGCAGCAAGCCCTGGAACTAACGCGCAAACTGAAGGACCGGCATCAGGAGGGAAGCATCCTCACCGCCATGGCGCACGCCTTCTTGCAGCTTGGCGACACAGAACAGGCGCTCGGGTATAGCCAGCAGGCGCTGAAAATCCAGCAAGAACTTTCCGATCAGCGCGGACAGGGACTCGCGCTGGCCGAACTCGGCTCGGTGTACGCCAAGGCCGGCGATCGGGCGGAAGCTTTAGACGCATACCGTCAGGCTCTCCCGCTGCTGCGCGCCGCGAGCAACCAGGGCGGTGAAGCTGATGTCTTGAACAGTCTGGGAACCCTGTCGTTAGCGGGGCACGATGCAAGGGATGCGCTTCCGTATTTCGAGCAGGCATCCCAACTGTTAACGGCCATCGACGACCGCCGGCAGCGCGCGGCCACCGAGGTGAACATTGGGGCGGCTTACCGTTTGCTCGGCGATAAGCAGAAGGCCCGCGATTCGTTGGTGGAAGCCTCGGTGCAGCTCACCGCGATCGGCGATCGTATCGAGCAGAGCAAGGCGATGTATCTTCTGGCGCTGCTGGAAAGCGACGATCGCGATTGGGACCAAGCCAGGCAGCATCTGGAAGAAGCGTTGCGCATCGACGAGCAGATCCGGGCGGCAGTCCTTGGCGGCGAGCTGCGTTCCGCCTGGCTCACAACCGTTCTGGACCAATATGAAGCGCTGGAGGATACACTGATGCATCTCGATCAGCTGCATCCGCGGAACGGCTATGACATACAGGCGTTCGAAACGGCTGAGCGGGCGCGGGCGCGCACACTCCTCGATCTTCTGAGCGAGGCGAGGGCTGGATTGCGGCAGGGCGTTGACCCCGAGCTGATGAGCCGCGAGCGGATTCTGACGGCGCGACTCCAAGCCAAAATAGAGCGGCAGATCCAACTGCTGGTGGCCGGAGGAGACAGCGCCGCGGCCGATGCCGTGGCCGCCGAGATCCGGCAAGCGAACGACGAGTACCAGCAGCTCGAGGCCAAGATCCTAAGTGCCAGCCCGCGCTATGCAAACTTCGCCGAACAGGATCCCCTAACGCTGAGCCGTCTTCAGCGCGAATACATCGATCCAGACGCACTGCTCCTGGAATACGCGCCCGGCGAGCAACGCAGCTTTCTCTGGGCCGTTTCCCGAACCAGCTTTCGGAGTTACGTTTTGCCTGGCCGTTCCACGCTGGACGCGCTCTCGGAACGCGCGCGTGAAAGCATCCGCAGCACCACGGATCGGGAGCTTGCCAAATCGGCGCCTGCGGCTCTCCAAGCACTGAGCCGTGCTGTTCTCGGTCCCGCAGCCCGGGAATTGGGAACGAAGCGGCTGCTGATTGTTACTTCAGGATCCTTGCAATTCGTTCCGTTTAGCGCGCTGCCATCGCCAGCAAATCCTGCTGAACCGCTGATTGTCAGTCATGAGATTGTGAACCTTCCTTCGGCTTCCACCATCGCCTTCCTGCGTCGAACCGAGGGAAAACGAAGTTCGAAGTTGGTGGCCGTTGTGGCGGACCCGGTGTTCGCCGCCGACGACCCGCGGGTGAGGGGCAATCCTGAAACAGCCCGTCCGGACATAACATTAGAGAACCGAACGCGAGCGCCAGCAGTGTTCGGGCGGACGACCTTCGATCGTCTTACCTTTACGCGGAGAGAGGGCGAGAACATACTGGCCCTGGCTCCGCCCGGCGCTGTGTTCTCGGCTTTCGACTTTGATGCGAGCCGTGCCACCGTGCTGAGCGGCGCCTTGCGCGATTATAAGTATGTTCACATTGCGTCGCACGGCCTGGTAAACCCTTTTCACCCGGAGCTTCCGAGCATTGTGCTCTCGCTGGTAGACCGCGCTGGCAGGCCGCGCGACGGCTTCCTGGATGCCACTGACATCTACAATCTGAAGTTGAACGCGGACCTGGTGGTGCTCAGCGCATGTCAAACGGCGCTCGGCAAAGATGTCCGCGGCGAGGGCGTGGTGGGATTGACTCGGGCCTTCATGTATGCGGGAAGCTCAGCGGTTGTGGCCAGCCTGTGGACCGTGCCTGATCGTTCAACCGCCGAGCTGATGCGCGAATTCTATCGCGGCATGCTGGTGGAAAATCTCCGGCCTTCGGCGGCACTGCGGCGGGCCCAGATCGCTTTGTGGAAAGACTCCCGCTGGACCAGGCCTTACTATTGGGCAGCGTTTACGCTGCAGGGCGAATGGAAGTAGGGGGATCGAGCAGCGCCGGCCTGGTGTCTCGCATCCGCGCCGGCGAACGCTCGGCCGAGGACGAGTTAGTGCAGCGCTACAGCCGCGGTGTGTCTATCATCATCGGACAATCGCTGGCCGATCCGGCTGCCGCCGCCGACGTCTATCAGGAGGCATTCCGGCTGGCGTTGACGAAGGTTCGGGATGGCGAGGTGCGGGAACCCGAGCGGCTGGCGGGTTTTATTTGCGGAATCGCGCGGGCTCTCGTAATCGAGTATTTTCGCGGGGCGGCACGATTAAGGGCGCGGCACCAGGGTGAGCCAGATCGGCAGTTTCCGAGCCCGGAACCGAGCCAGCTCGACCAACTGCTGCGCGAAGAGCGTGCCACCTTGGCAAGGAGGGTGTTGTCGGAGCTGTCCTCGGATCGGGACCGTAAGATACTTTATCGTTTCTACATCGAAGATGATGATAAGGATGACATTTGTGCGGACCTGGGCATTAGCGCGCTGCACTTCAACCAGGTCATTTGCCGGGCGCGACAGCGGTACAAGAAAATATTTGAGTCAATGGGCGAAGGGCGCAAAACGTAATGGACGTAATGGACAGAGTGGAACAGAATCGTTTCGGCGCGCACCTTGTATCTGAACAATGAAACTTGAGCGCACACATGGATCATTTGCGGATTGAAGAGCGGAACCTGATCGATCGGTATGTGCGCGGCACCATGCCCGCGGCCGAACGCGTGGAGTTTGAGGACCACTTTGTGGACTGCGCCGAGTGCCAGGAACAGATTGAGATCGCGAAAAGCTTACGGCAGGCGGTTCGTGAATCGGTCACGGAGCAGGTTCGCGAACCCCGCCGTCGCTTCGGATGGCGTTGGGTAGCGGTTGCGGCGTCCGCGGGCCTTTTGATGGCGGTGGCGGCCGGCACTGCCTTTCTGTTGCAGCGGGATCGCGCCCGGAGCGACTTGGCCAGCGTGCGCTTGAGCCTGGAACGCGCGCCGGTTGTATTTGGACTGAGCTTAAGCCGTGATGCAGCCGAACCGCGGGACATAAGCATACCGAGCGAGCCGCGCTGGATGGTCTTTCTAGCCGAAATCGACGCGACGCGATACTCACGCTATCGGGCCGTGGTGATCAGCAGCCGGGGCGACGAAATCTGGAAGCAGGATGGAATCCAGCCAAACTCACCGGATTCGATCAGCGTGGCGATCCCTTCCGGCGCGCTCCATCCCGGCACATACACCTTGACGGTATCGGGCGCGCAGCCGGACGGCGCGTTCATCCCGGTCGCCCGTTTCCCATTACGCCTGGCCGCGGGTAAGTAGTCGCCTCGAAAAATACTTCCTTGAGGGTGGCATAGTTTGCCATCCACGCTCACTCTTAATCCGTATGAAAGCCCTTGCCATCGTTGGTGCATTGCTTGCCGCGACCGCACTATGGGCAGGCACTGTGTCTGAAACGGGGGTTTTTCTCACACCTGAGGACACCTCCCTCATTTCCGGCGGATTCGACCCCTTCGTCGGTCTCTTCTCTGGAACCGGACCCACGGCACTCTTTCTTAACGGCGATTCGGACATCCTTTCCAACTACACTCCGGGATGTCCTCCGGCTGGAACCTTAACCGTGGGCGGTGTCTCCGGCCAATGCGGCGACGTCAACGACTGCAACACCGACACCGCGAACTGGGCGCTCGCACGGCGTGTGAGGGCGGGGAAAAGTAAAATCACATCTACCAACAAACAAGGAGATCCAGATTCACTATGACCAGATTACCCAAGTTCGTTCTTTCTGTCGGACTCGTCGCTCTTACCGCCGGCGTGCTCACGTTAGCCGTTCCCCGAGCCGTCCATGCCGCCACCGCCGTCCTGGTGCAGGTGATGAATACAGCGGCGAACCCGGTCATCACGCAGAGCACCCCCAGCCAAGCCGCGCAGTTGGTCAATCTCGAAGGCAACACCTCCGGCCCCACCTTCTCATCTTTTGCTTCGGTATCGGGCGGCATCGTGACCGTAATCGGCACCCCGCCGGCTTACTCTGTTCCGGCCAATCAGGCTCTAGTGATCACTGACGTCGATATCCAGCCGACCTGCTCTGGGCCGATCGAGATCGTCATCGGCATTGAGACTCCAAATATGGCATGGTCCGTGTCTGGTCCGAACACCAGCCACTTCGAATATCGCTCCGGAACTGTTTTCCCGGAAGGGTCCACTCCGCACGTCGCCGGAAGTTCGTCTGCGTGCCCTGTCGACGTGAGGATGCACGGCTACTTGACCTTGAACTAGCACGAGATCCGGATTATGACCAAATTGCCCAAGTCCATACTTTCTTTCGGAGCGGTGGCTCTCGCAGCCGGCGTGCTCACGTTAGCTTTTCCGCGGGCCGCCCATGCCGTCGCCGCCGTCCTGGTGGAGGTGACGAATACCCGATCCAATCCCGTGCCCAACCAGGACGCAGACGCTCCCGGACGGCACCCGTACCAACAGAGCTGTAGCGCCTTCGTTAAGGTTACCTGCTTCATGCCAGTGGTCCCGCCAAACACGGAGGTCGTGATTCAAACTGTCAGCATGAGTTTCTCCGGCGGCACACCAGGATCGCTGATTCTCAGTTCAGTGGGGGGTGGAGTGGGCGTCGACACGTATGTTCCCTTGGTTGCGGAGCCGGACGGTACTTTTGCGGTCACTCAACCGCTAACGCAATACGCTGACCCTGGGGGCTCGATATCTTGTTCCAATTCAATCATCAACCACGCGGCTGGAAGCTTCACTTGCACGATTACCGGATACACCATCAGTTTGCCGTAGGCGCTGCCTCGAAAGGTATCTTGCCGGCACGTGGCATAGTTTGCCATCCGCCCTCACTTTGAATCCGTACAGTTCATTCCAAGTAGGAGAACCAGAATGTTGAAGATCCTTCCCATAGCTAGTGCATTGCTTGCCACCACGGCCCTGTGGGGTCAGCTTGAACCGGTTGGTGTAACCGTTGGCGAGACCGTGCGGCTCAATGTTACCGCGCGTCCACCGGATTCCTGCTCAGCTCAACTCGGGTTCTTGGACAGTGCGGGCAAACCGGTCGGCCCGAGCTCTCACGTGTCGCTGCGGGCTGGCCAGTCCACGACTCTGGACTTGCCTTCGAGCGCGGTGGTCAAAGAAGCCGTCCAACGCGTGGTAGTTCAGCCGCGGATCGTTCCCGATCCCGGCACTGCGGCGTCCGCCTGCCAGACCGATGTCGCAGTGCTCGAAGCCAAGCCATCGCGAGGGTCGGGTGAAGGCATTAAGGTGCATGGCCATTGGACTATCGATGTGCGCAATCCCGACGGCGCGCTGGCGAGTCATCGTGACTTTGAAAACTCGCTTCAGCCCAGCGGAGCTGCCGCCCTCGTCGGTTCCCTCTCTCGTACAAGTGTTACCGGACTGTGGATGGTCGTGTTAGGCGGCCTTTCGGCCCCTGGCCCGTGCAATTCAACCACCACGTGCTACGTGCTTGAGCCCAACGAAACCATTTCGGGCGACAGCTACAACCTGACAGTTAGCGCGCCCACCTCTGGACCCAATCGTGGCAAAATCGTGCTGGCTGGCAGCGTTACAGTCTCGGGAAGCGCAACCATTGCTGTAGTAGAAACGATGATGGACGTATGCGCGATGGGCGTGAACGCGACCGCCTGTACCGCTACTCAGGCTGGATACATCACAACGCTGTTCACTTCATTCGGTTTCATGCCGAACATGTACGTCACCGTAGTCCCTGGGCAGCTCGTCCAGGTCACCGTGGTGTTGAGCTTCTCGTAGAGCGCCGCTCCGAGACACCCCTGGGGCCTCACAATGAGGAATCAAAAGGTTCGGACAAAGCACCTGGCCGTAGTTCTCTTAGCCCTGGCTGGCATGTTGGGCTGGCTCCCAAATCACGCCAGCGCGGAGCGGTCTGGCGTCGCCGCACGAACACTCGCCGCCAAGGCCTATGGCAAGCTCCCGTTGCGCTTCGAACCGAATGAGGGACAAAGCGGCGGTCAAGTGACATTTCTGTCGCGGGGCCGCGGGTACGCTCTTTTCCTGACTTCGGCGGAAGCAGTCTTCGCGCTCAAGAACAGTGTGCTTCACATGCGGCTTCTAGGAGCGAATTCCAGCGCCAAAGCCACCGGCGTCGAGAAGCTGAGTGGAACCGTAAACTATTTCATCGGAAACGATCCGAAGAAATGGCGCACCAATGTTCCCACCTACGGCAAGGTCGAATATCGGAACATTTATCCCGGCCTGGATCTGCTTTACTACGGCAATCAGCAGCAGCTCGAATACGACTTGATCGTGGCGCCGGGCGCGGACCCAGGCGTGGCGCGGCTCGGCATATCAGGCGCCAGCCAGATCCAGCTCGATCGGAGCGGCGACTTGGTTTTGCATATCCTCGGAGGAGCGGTGCGTTTGCGAAAGCCGGTGGCATACCAGCGGACCCAAAACGGCCGACAATCGATCGACGCCCGGTACGCCGTCGCAGGCGACGGCCAGGTGATGTTTGAAGTTGGCTCTTATGACCACTCCAAGCCCCTGGTCATCGATCCGGTGTTGGTCTACTCTTCGTTCCTGGGCGGCTCCGGGAGCGACACTGGCGCCTTTGCCGGAATCGCCGTGGACTCCGCCGGCAGTGCTTACGTCACCAGCTCCACAAATTCGACCGACTTCCCCACCGCCAATCCCGAGCAGCTGTCGAACGGCGGCGGCGTGTCGGATGTCGTCATCACGAAATTCAAACCGGATGGCTCCGGTTTCGAGTATTCCACGTACCTGGGAGGGAGCCTCCAAGACACTGCCGCCGGCATCGCTGTAGATTCGTCAGGCAACGCATATGTGACGGGGCAAACCGACTCAGCCGATTTCCCGACCACCACCGGCGCGTTCCAGCGCGGCAAACCAAGCACCGGCTTCAACACAGCGGCGTTCGTTACGAAGCTGAACGCGAGCGGCTCCGCGCTCGAGTATTCCACCTATCTGGGCGGCAGCTTAACGGATTGGGGACAAGCGATCGCCGTGGATTCCTCTGGCCGCGCCTCGGTAACGGGCGTGGTTAACTCCAAGAATTTCCCTGTCACTATCGGTGCGCCGCAACCCACGGGCGACTACACCTTTGGGATCATCGGCGATGCTTTCGTCACTACCTTTGCCGCCGACGGCAGCTCGTTGGTTTTCTCCACTTATTTGGGCGGAAAACTCTTTGATGAAGGCACTGGGATCGCCGTGGATCCAGCAGGCAACGTCTACGTCACAGGATTCACAACTTCCTCGAACTTTCCCGTCGTAAATGCGTTGCAACCAACCTTCGGAGGCGTCTCAAACGCCTTCATCGCAAAGTTGAATCCCAATACTTCAACTCTGGTTTACAGCACCTACCTGGGCGGCAGCGGGACCGATCAAGGATTAGCAATTGCCGTGGATTCGTCCGGCAGCGCCTATGTGACCGGATATACTGAGTCCACCGACTTTCCCACAGTGAACCCAATCCAGGCGGCCCTGGGCGGCGCAGTCAGCATCAACATAATCAATCAGGGCGTTTTCGTTTCGAAGCTAAATTCGGCGGGCTCGGCGCTGGTCTACTCCACCTATCTGGGTGGAGGCGAATCCGTCAATGGTCATGGCGACCTGGGTGAAGGGATCGCCGTGGATTCCACCGGCGCCGCTTATGTGACAGGCTATAGCCTGTCAGGAAATTTTCCGCCGGTGAATTCGTTGCAACCGTTTATTACGCAGCTAAACGAAGTGGTGCCCTTCGTGACTAAGATCAACCCCGAGGGTTCGGCGTTGATCTATTCCACTTTCCTTGGATACGGACAGGGATTCGCGATCGCCGTGGACGCGTCGGGAAATGCATATGCCACCGGCGCGACCATCTCGCCCATTTTTCCCGTTACGCCGGGCGCCGCGCAAACTACTTACACCGGTTTCCGGGATGCGTATGTAGTGAAAATCGCGGCGGGCGCCGAGTCTGTTGCGGCAGTGCAATCATCGGCTAATCCTTCCGTCTTCGGCGAGCAAGTAACTTTCACTGCCACGGTGACTCCAGGCAGCGCAAACTCGAATACTCCAACCGGCATGGTGACCTTCTTGGATGGAGCGGCAACACTCAGAACCGAGGCTTTGTTAAACGGTACCGCCATTTTTGACGCCGGCGGTCTTAGTACTGGAAGCCATAACATCACGGTCTCATATGGCGGCGACTCCAATTTCTCGGCGAGTACGTCGACTATCTTGACGCAAGTTGTCGACCAGGCGGCCACAACCACAACTCTCCTGGCATCTCTTAACCCCTCGGCCCTCGGCCAAACAGTGAAGTTCACAGCGACAGTTGCGGCGGTGAGCCCCGGAGCGGGCAGTCCGACAGGAACAGTGACTTTTAAGGACGGTGCAGCGGCAATCGGAACCGGGACGGTGAATGCCGGAGTAGCTAGCTTCAGCACCTCGGCGCTGGGTGCTGGGAGTCACACGATCACTGCGTCGTATTCGGGCGACGCGAACTTTGCCCCGAGCGCTTCCACCGGGCTCGCGCAAGTCGTGATCCTGCCGGCAGCGGTGATCCTGGTGAATGAGTCCATCAAGGTTACCGATACTCCCTTGTTGCTGGCCCAGGCAATAGCGGTGATCAATGTCGCCGAGTCCATTACCGTCACGGATGCGCCGAGCGTCGGCCCAATAAATGTGTCCGGCTTGGTGAGCGTGACTAGCACCGGCTTAGTGTACAGCCATTTGACGCGTACCTTTAACGGAACCCTGACGGTGAAGAACACAAGTGGGCAAAGTATCGCGGGGCCGATTGAGATTGTTTTGACAAATCTGACGGCGGGTGTGACCCTTTTGAACGCCACTGGAACTACGGCGGGGAACTCATATATCACGGTCGTGCCGTCGGGGAGCCTCGCACCGGGCCAGTCGGCGAATATTGCTGTCCGGTTCGGCGATCCATCAAATGGGTCGATCCACTTTACGCCAGTTGTATACTCCGGGAGTTTAATTTGATATGCGTCTTAGATTGATTTTTGTCGTTGCTTTGTTTTGCTTTATTGCGGCGGCGTCCGCGAATCAAGTGGATGAGACCGTCACCGTCGATACGAGCAGCCTGAACGGGACAGCCGGTTCGCTCGATTTCAACTTCAATCCCGGCCCGCTTGCAACGCAATCCGCATCGCTCCAGATTCTGAACTTCTCTTCCGACGGCGTATTGGCTGGCTCGCCCCCGACCACAGGCGATGTGAGCGGCCTTCTGCCGGGAACGCTAACTTTCGATAACGGCACCGCCCTTAACGACTATTTCGAAGGATTCACGTTCGGCAACGCCCTGTCGTTCGACATGAGTTTCTTCGGGCCGGCGCTGAGTTCACCGGATGGCACGTCAAAATCTGGCAGCTCATTTGCCTTTAGCATGTTCTCAGACGCCGCCGGCACGGCACCGGCTCTGACCAACGACGGCTTGAACGGCTTCGCGCTGACGGTCAACGTGAACCTGGACGGCTCGACGACTCTCACAAACTCCTCATCGCAAACGAGAGTCGAACCGGCCGGCGTTAGTGCAGTTCCTGAACCGAGCAGCTTCGCTGAAATCCTGCTGCTCCTGGGGCTGATATTCGCGGCTCGCGTCGCTGGCGCTCGCAGCAAGCCAAAAGTGCGTCTTTACCACTAATTGGTCACCAGATCCGCCGCGGCAGCGGTGAAGTTTCTGGATACCGCCAGTGGACTCTGATCCTTTGCCTTCACGTTCGCCCACGGCTAACCTAATGCTCCCGGTCCGGCGAGGGCATCGCTAGTTCTTCGAGAATCCCATAACGGTGACTTCCGTGTTGTGAGCGAAGCGAAGGCCATAGATGCCGTCAGTTGACTTTAGCTTGCCCTCCGTGACCAGCGCAGACTTGTCGTAACCCGCAACGATAGTTCCGTTGATTGAACACTCCACGCGATCGCCTTTCACGGAGAGAGCGATCTCCTGCGTCACAGGTTGTCCAACTCCCGCCGCCTGGTGCACCGCGGCGTTGGCTCCTCCCTGAAAACCGTTCATCTGGAACGCGCCGGGACCGAAGCCGCGCACGATGAATCGTCCATCGCCGTAGGCCGCGCAGTACAGATAACTTTGACTGGCGGATCCCATGCCGTTGCCGCCAATGAAAATGCCGTACGGATGTGGATGGCTGTTCAGGTTCATGTACTTTGGCTCGGTAAACGTCGCCTTCACCACGTAGTCGCCAGTCGCCTTGTTGGCAGGATTCCAATACGCTACGGCAGGCCCGGTGGTCACACGAAATGTGTCGCCATCTTTCGCCAATTTCGCGTCGTTCAAGTTTCGGCCGGCTCGCTCCTCGTTGGAGTCGATCTTGCCGGTCCATTGCGGGACGGAAATACCACCGCCAGCGACGGCGCGAGAAGCGTCCCCCTGCGCGTTCACCGCGGGCGCTGTGAGCAGGCATAACAATGTGGCGAGCCAAAAACCGTAAATCAAACGCATAATATTCCTTTCATCGGGCAGATTGACAATACTTACAATCTACTGGTTCAGCAGCGGAATGTCCTTGGCTGGAGGTGGCGCGGGAATGCTCGCCAGGTAGGCCTGAACATCGGTAAGAACCTCATCGGAAACTACCTTCTTGGTGAAG
>Ga0209415_10006002_pt1 | contig 21719 bp, 15 predicted proteins | sample PeaSoiSIISIP2007_FD_187696 | JGI IMG/M metagenome (GOLD analysis project Ga0209415, IMG submission 187696) | Peat soil microbial communities from Weissenstadt, Germany - SII-SIP-2007 (SPAdes) (version 2) | ecosystem: Environmental > Terrestrial > Soil > Wetlands > Peat | place: Germany... | reverse complement strand
ATCGCCGCGAGCCGCCGCTGCCAAACTCCCAGCGGAACAGCCGCGCCGACCGCCCCGCCGTCGCAGTGCAACGCGCAGCCAAGAATCTTGAGGTTCTTTCCGTTGAGCCAGAATCCCGTCGCGGGGTCGAAGTGGAATTCGCGGATGCCGAAGTTCGCCGCAGCATCGTCCACGGTTTTGCCGTCCTCGATCACCTGCGTCACGGCGCGATAGAGATTCGGCTGGTCGAGGTCCCACCGCAGGGGATTGTGGACCAAAAGATCCTGCGCAATATCCATGGATTGGCCCGCCGCCAGCGCCGCCGGAGCATTGGCGAATGTTGCGACAAGTTTCCCATCGGGGCCGAAAATCGTCGTCGAGACCGAAACCTGGCGTGAACCATCGGACTGATTGACCACCCGGCTGAGGACGTGCACGGCCGCCTGCTGATCGGTGATCTGGGGTGTCGTGACGTACGGGGCATATTGATCCAAATGGACCGGATCGCAGGCGATCACCCGAACATGGCGGTAAATCCCCGCCCCGGTGTACCAGCGCGACGCGGGCTGAGCCGAATCGTCGCAGCGAACGGCCAACACGTTATCCCCCGAGCCGAATTGAAGATGGCCGGTCAAATCATAACGAAAGCCGACGTAGCCGTAGGGGCGATGGCCGAGATTGAATCCGTTAACCCAGACATCGCTGTTGGCCATGACGCCGTCGAATTCGATATAAACACGTCGGCCGGCGTCAGCGGCGGGAAGCGCAAAATGTTTTCGATACCAACCAATCCCCGCCGGGAAAAAACCCTCCGATTTGCCGGTGGGGTTATCCTTGTCGATGGTTCCCTCGATGCTCCAATCGTGCGGCACGTCCAGCTTTCGCCAAGCCAGATCGTTGAAATCCGGTGCTTGGGCGCCCGGCGCATCGCCGAGAAGGAATCGCCAATCGGAATCGAACGGTTCAACGGTGCGCGGGCTGAGCGAGAGGTTCGGCCCAGAGGCACATGCCGCCAGGCCGACAAGCACCAGCCCGCCCCATATCAGCCGCGCGACCAGTGAAACCGCGATCTTCATTTGGATGGTTGCCAAGATGTTTCTCCGGCTCAATCCCGAAGTGTCTGCAATTCGTTCAGCCTCGATCCGCACCGAGAAGCCGATCGCCCTCCTATCTTACACAATTCCTTCGACGAAACAGCCCAAAAGATGCTACACTGACAGTCATGAGCTTCACCGTTCAAGTCGAGGCCCCCCCTCTCCGAGAGGATTCGGACGGCGCATTGCGCGTAGGGGAATCGCGCGTGTTGCTTGAGCTTGTCGTTCAGGCGTTCCAGGACGGAGCAACCCCGGAAACGATTGTGAAACGATACTCCACCCTCGCGTTGCCCGACGTTTACTCGGTGATCACGTACTACCTTCGCCATCGGAAGGAGATCGAGGCCTATTTGGCGCGGCGCGAAGAGCAGGCGAAGGGAATTGAACATAGAGCGAAGAGCGAACCGGATCTAGGTGAAATTCGGGCTCGGATCCTCGCAAACCGCCAGGGTTGAATGTGAGCCATGTTGCGCCTTCTCGCCGATGAAAATTTCAACGGCGACGTTGTACGCGGATTGTCGTTGCGCCGATCGGACGTCGATCTTGTCCGCGTGCAGGATGTTGGCCTCGCCGGGGCCGTGGATTCGGTAATCCTATCCTGGTGCGTCGCGAATGATCGAATTCTTCTAACCCATGACCGGGCGACGATGCCGCTTCATGCCTATCGGCGGTTGGACTCCGGCGAGAAAATGGCCGGCATATTCGTAATTCACAACCGCTTCCCCGTTGGGAGAGCCATCGACGAAATTCTTCTGCTGATAGATTGCAGCAAGCAGATGGAATGGAACGGGCGCGTGGTTTATCTGCCCCTTTAACCGCCAAATCTCCGCCAAGCCCTAATCCCTCAACGCCTGTAACTCCTTCAATCTCTGGCCCGTCGGAGGCTTTTTCGTCTTCATCATTTCCACGAACGCATCGAACAAATACGCCGCATCGTGCGGGCCGGGGCTGGCTTCGGGGTGGTATTGGACGCAGAAGACCGGCAGCGTTTTGTGGCGGAAGCCTTCCACGGTCTGGTCGTTCAGGTTGACGTGCGTCACCACGCCGCCGTGGGCTTCCAGGGATTTGCGATCCACGGCAAAGCCGTGATTCTGGCAGGTGATCTCCACCCGCCCGGTGTCCAAATTCTTCACCGGCTGATTGGCGCCGCGATGGCCGAACTTCAGCTTGTACGTCGATGCGCCGAGCGCCCGGCCCAGAAGCTGATGGCCAAGGCAGATGCCGAAGATGGGGATTTTGCCCAGCGCTCCCACAATCGGCTTAACGGCATAATCCAAAACCGCCGGATCGCCGGGACCGTTGCTCAGGAACAGGCCATCGGGGTGATGGCGCAAAATCTCTTCCGTGGTGACGTCCGGAGGCAGGACGGTGACTTTGATTCCGCGTTCGGTGAGATTGCGAAGGATGTTTTCCTTGGCCCCGCAATCGAGCGCCACGACGTGCAGGCCGTCGCCGCGTTCGACCTTGCCGAGCCGCCAGTCGCCCTGGTCCTGGTCCCAGGAGTATTCGCAAGACGGTTTGACAGCCTGAACCCAATCGGCGCCTTCCATGGCCGCGGACTTGCGGGCGAGATCGATTAGCTTGGCATCGTCCAGGATTTCGGTGCTCAGGACGCCTCGCATCGCCCCGCCGAGGCGAATTCGCCGCGTCAGCGCCCGGGTGTCGATCCCTTCGATGCCGATGACGTGGTTGGTCTTGAGATACTCATCCAGCGAAAGATCGGCCCGGTAATTCGAATACACCGGCGACAATTCCTTCACGACGAACCCCGCGACGTGCGGCCGGCGGCTTTCCACGTCGCGCCGATTCACGCCGTAATTCCCGATCAGCGGATAGGTCATCGTGACGATCTGACCCTTGTACGATGGATCGGTGAGAATCTCCTGATATCCGGTCATCGCGGTGTTGAACACCACCTCGCCTTCGGAGGTTCCGCGTGCGCCGAACGCCCGGCCGGTAAAAACCGTTCCGTCTTCGAGCGCCAGCTTGGCAACGGAATTTGGTTCAGCGCGATCCATGTTAGCGGAGGATTATAGAGCAAACCGACCCAGCGCGCAAGCGGGGTTAAAATTGAGTGAAGATTTTTTGTGCGGTTCTCCGATATTGAGGCTGAGGCTGTGGGTCTCCGACCTTAAAAGGTCGGGCAGCCTGATTGAGGAGGCCGGTGTAACGGCGAGCACCGGCCTCTATTTTTTTGCGCTTTACCCTCACTGCTGTGCGCCGCTTGGTTGCGTCGCGGCCTCGGGCAACTTCCGCAGCAGCGCCGGATCGAGCCACATAAAGCGGCCCTGCGTCGCGTAGTTTTCGCCGTAGTCCACCTCCAGGGAGATCGACTTGGCCGCTCCGAGTGGAACGATCGTCATGGGATAAACCCGCCCTGATTTGACGTTCTTCTGCTCCACGACCAGTTTGTCATCCAGATAAATCCGCACCGTGACATCCGCCAAGGGCGAATCCGAATCCACGGCGAACTGCGTCCGGAACCCGGTCCATTTCCCATCCAGATCGTAAACCAGCTTGGAGTACGAATGGCATCCGATGCCGTGATGAAATCCCGGATATTGTTCCGCGATTGGCTTTCCGTCGGCCACGGTGCGGTCGAAGCGCGTTGGAAAATTTTCCGAGAACATCGGCCGGTAAACGTCCGCCGACGGCTTGCGCGTCGTCAGCCAACTGACCGGGCCGTTGAGTTGCTCGATCTCAAGCACGGACGCGGCATCTATCTGCCGCGTGCTCTTGTCGTCCAGGGTGATCGTCAGTTGGTCCCCGGCCAGCGAGACGTCCGGAACGGCGATCGCATCATCGCCCGCCAATCGCACGCGGAAAGTTCGCCGAGCGGATTCCGCCGGATTCGCCGGCGCGGTCGAAAACAGAACGGCGTCGATCGCATCCCAGGGCGGCGTGGGGGTCGCATCGCCTGCTTGGATCGTCACGCCGGCCGGGGTGATCTGATTCACGATCCCATGCGTGGTATCCCCGTTGGCCAGCCGAACCACGTCATCCGTGCGCGGCCGATCGAGATCCCCCACCGCATATCCGCCATGCACGATGCCCAGGACCGAGTCCACGGAAAACCCGATTTGGCCCAGAGGCCCCGCGTTCCATCGCAGGGTCTGGCCGTCGAACGACGCCGGATCGCCGCTCAGCTTGTCCCCCGACCGGAAGATCAGAGTAAATTTCGCCGCGCCGGCCGGGTTCGCATTGGCGCCGTGCCCAATTTCCAGCACGTCGTCCCATGGCAGAACCGTAGATCCGGAATGAATCCCGCCCGCGTCGATCGAATCCACCGGGATGGAACGGGTGTGGAATTGGGAATCGGTGAGGGTCCACGTCGCGGCGTGGGATTGGCAGACCACGGACAGGAACAAACCCGCGACGAAAATTCGAAATTCGAAATTCGAATGACGAATCAAATTCGAAATTCGAATTTCAGACTTCGAATTTGATTCGTCATTCGAGTTTCGAATTTCGAGTTTCCGCGCACGGGCTTGGTTCGACATTCTGGTCTCGCGTCCGCCCTTCAACTCCCCTGCCCCTTGCCGTTAAACACCGGCAGATACCGATTCGGCATCTGAAGGATAATCAGCGCCATGGCCGTGCAATAATCGGGATCGACCTCCCCTTCCCAATTCCCCACCTCCTTGTTCTGACGCGAGACCAGCAGCTCGCGGATCGCCGGAAACCAGTCCGCCCAATATTTTCCGCCGCCGAGGAACATCGCCTGGACCGCGTAATATTGTCCGTAAAAGAAATGACCCTGCTCGTCGAGCTGGTCGCGGCCGGGGATGAACCGGGCCAGAAAATCCAACCCGCGCGTCACCGCTTGGTCCTGGAATTTTCCGGCGTAATAGAGCGACGCCGTTCCCGCCGCCGTGCGGGCAAATCCGCTTTCACCCCCCGTGGCCTGGTAGCTGAATCCGCCATCCGGGTTCTGGCAGCGCTTCACGTACGCCAGCGCCCTCTCCATCACGCCCGCATCGGTCTTGATCCCCGCATCCCGCGCCGAACGCAGCGCCATGATCTGGCAAATCGTCACCGAAATATCCGCGTCCACCGGCGCCGGCTGATACCGCCAGCCGCCTTCGGGATTCTGGCATCGCTCGATGAGCCGAACCCCTTTTTGCAGGTTTTCCTTGATCTGGTCGTCGCCGGTCATTCCGTACACCTCGCCGATGAACAGCGTGGAGAATCCGTGGGAATACATTTCGCCCTGCGAAGCGCTGGTGGTGAACAGGCCCGATTCCTGCTGGTTGCGCACGATGAAATCCACGGCCTTGCGGACGTTGTCGCCGTATTTCCCCCGGCCGGGGAGGTTCCCATCGGCCATGAACGCGATGCCCGAAAGCGCCGTGATCGCCGCCGTCGCCCCATAGGCTCCGGAATTCCCGAACGATCCCTCGGCATTCTGCCGCGACGCCAGGTATTGCAACCCCTTCTCCACGGCGAGGGTCTGCTCGGGCGTGATCTCGGTAATCGCCGGTTGATCCGGCCGGCTTGCGGGCGAATCGGCAAACGCCGTGGGAATGCGCGCCAATCCGAGACCAATCGCGATGGTATAGACGCATATTCTCATGCAACGCCGGGGGGGACCCCCGCAAAGCGGGGGGCTAACGGACGAGGGCAACAAATTGCTGGACTGGGTGGACATCATTGACTCTGGCGATTCCCCACCGCCTGATAATATTCGTCGATGAACTCCTTGAACTTCTGCACGGGCTTTTCGCTGGCGGCTTCGATCACGGCGGCGCGCTCGCGCGGCGAAAGACTGCCCCATTCCTTGAGGCTCTGGGTGATATCGGCCGTCGGCGTGCCGCTGGTGTCCACGTCATGGCCCGGAACGCTCTGGGCCGCGGGAGTGTGACCGTTGTTTCGAGCCTGCTGACCGTTGGGATTATTGTTGTGGGCCTGCGCCCCGTTCTGCGCGTCGCCCGGCTGGGGAGCGCCCGGCCTCGGCTGCGCGCCTTGGCCCTGTTTGCTTTCGGCTTCCTGCTCCCGCGACATGTCGATCAGCGCGTCCAGGTTCTTCAGGATACGGCTCTGAATTTCCTGCGTCACCGGACCCGGATCGCGATCCAGGGACAATCTCTGATGCGACTGCGCCATCCGCAGGCCCGCCTGGCTCACGTCATCCTTCATCGCGTCGGGGTTCGGCGAAGCATCCCCTTGCAGCAGGTTCTGGGTCAATTCCTGCTCGTCGATCGCATCGCCGGACGCCTTCCCGGAAACCCGATCCTTGGGATCAGGCTCCGGACCGAGCTTCATTTGTCCATGGCTGGCATTTCGCAGAAGCTGATCGAGCAGGTTCCGAAGCTGCGCCTGCCGATTCCCCAGCGCAACCAGCGCCGGGTCCTGATTCCCCACCCGCTGGCTGATCACCGTGGTGGACCTGTTCACCGCCTGCTGAAGCGCCTTTTCCAGGCGCAACTCGGCTTCCGTCGGCAATACCGCACCGCCCTGTCCCGAACCGTTGCCGCCGCCGTTCTTATTGGCGAACGGAATCTCCTTGGGCTTAACGGCCAGACTGTCGATCATCGCCTGAATCTGCTGTTCAATCCGAGTCTGCTCCGCCTGGGTAACCACGTCGGTGCGCGGTTTGGCCAGCATTTCTTTCACCGAGTTCATCGATTCCACGATGTCGTGATTCGCCCAGACGAAAACCACGCTGTCCAGGCTCGTCAGCGATTCCTCCAGCTTTGCCGTCGTCTCCGCCAGCGTTCCCTGCCGCGGCGGAAGCTGATCCAGAAGAATCACGTCCCGGTGCGCAAGCTGCCCATCGGCGAGTCTGGGGGCTGCGTCGATTGCGAGGGTATCGGCATCGATCTTCTTCTGCTCACCGAGGATCTTCTGGTACACCGCCCGGATCGCTTCCTTCCGCTGCTGGTTCAGCGCGCTGTTGGCCTTGGCCGCCTGCGCGTCAATCAGCCCCTTGGCCTTTTCCAAAGCGTCGAGCGCTTCCACCTGCGGCGGATCGTACGCCGCCGCCAGATGCTGTTGGTCCGTGCCGTCGTCCTGTCGCAGCGCGATGATCGCGCGCCCCATGCGATCGGCCGCGCGATTCAGAGCCGAAACAACCGCCGCCGCATCCGGCAACGATTCGGCCGTTTTCGATGCGCCCCGGGTGTTCCGCTCGGTCTGCTGCTGCAAGCGGGTCTGAGTATCGACGTCCGGCGTCGGCGGAAGATGGCCCTTTGTCCGCTGGGCCAAATCCAGCAGGTGATCGATCGTCGCCGCATCCGCCTTGCCTAGGACCGCATCGCCGCGCAGCGCCATGTTGTCGTAATTCAACCCCGATTGCTGGCGCAGGAGGTTGTTGATCTGCTCCTGCATGTCCGCCAGTTGCCGCGCCAGCGCCGCCAGTTGCCGATTCTGCGCCTCCTCCAACTGGTGAATCATCATCTGCAAACCGATTTCCACCTGGGCCTGGGCTTGCTGGGCGTCGGCCTGCTGGTTTTGGCGCTGGGCGTCGGCGCTGGCGCGCATCTGCGCCGCCACGTTCTGCTGCTGCCCCGTCTGCGCCGCCTGCTGCATCGCCTGCGACGACGCCGGATCGCTCTTCTGCATTTGCTGCGCCGCCTGCTGCATCTGGTCCAGCGTCTTTCCCGTCTTGTCGGCCAGGGCCGCCTGGGCATCGGCGTTCGCTTGCTGGGCCTTCTGGTCACGCGGGTCCATCTGCTCCGGCCGTTTCCCCAGGTTCCGCAGCCCGACGTCGTTGCTCGCCTGGCTCACCTGCCGCTGCTGGTCCAGGATTCTCCTGAGTTGGTCGATCGCCTGCGACAGCCCTCCCGCATCCCCCATCCGCGAGATCATCTGATCGAGCCGGTCGGCCGCTTCCTGCTGGTTGGATTCGGCATTGGCCAGTTCCTTGTTGCGCGCCGGCGCGTCCCGCGTCGAGTTTCGCGCATCGTCGATCTGTCCGACCGCATCCTTCATCGGATGCTCCGCAACCTGGTTCAGATCGTCCCGCACGTTTGCGGTCATTTGCATCAAATCCTGCGCCGTCGACTGGTTCTGGCGCATGCGGGTCAGCAGGTCATCGAGTTTCCCGGCGTCCTGCTTGGCCTGCGACGCCGCCGTCGCCTGCCGCGCCACCAGTTCCTGCGCCTGTTGCCGGTCCGCCCGCGTGAATTGCCCCTCGCTCTGCGTCTGGTGAAGCAAATCCTCGGTTTGGCTCTTGAGGCTGCGCTGGCCGTTGCGCAAGTCCTTCAGTTGCTCGCGCACCTGCCCCACCAGGTCCGTCATCAGCGAAGTAAATTGCTCCTGGCTCATGAGCGTAATGCGGTATTTTCCGCTGGAAACCCAGTCGTGATACTGCCCCTCGAACGCGAAGTTGTCCTGCGCTTCGAGGTGATACTCCAGCACGTCTCCCGGTTTCAGCGCCGGCGTGGCGGACGTCTTGGACAAATCCCACGGGAAATCCAATTGCCAGCGCCGCCGGTCCCCCGCGGATTCCAGCCGGGTCCATCCCACGCCGCCCGCCGCCGTCCCGTTCTCGATCAAATCCACCGTCGAGAGCATCGCCGGCTTTTCTCCAAGGCGATAAACCACCAGCTTCAGCGATTTGATTGCGTAATCATCCTCGGCGACCGCCCGCAACGGCACCACCGCCTGCGGCGTGCATTCCTCATTCCGAGCCGGGCGCGTGATCTGCACCGACGGCATCTGGTCCGGATGAACGATCACCCGAAAATCCGCCCCCTCCTCGCTGGTAAATCCATCCCGGTCGAACGCGTGCACCAGGAACGACGATGAATCGCGCGCAATCCATCGCCCCGTGACGGTATTGCCGATCGCCCCCTCCCAATTGATCGGCGGCGCCGGCTCGCCGTCCTCCCCGGAGGAAAGAATCGGCGTCCGCGAAGCATCCAAATCCTTGTTAAAAGTCAGCGTCAGCTCAAGGCTCGAGCCGTAGGTCACCGTCGCCGGCGTGGAATCGAACGGCACCGGCGCCGCCGGCTCATTCGTGTACGGCGGTGGATGCACGATCAATTGCGACGAGGAAATCGACAGCCGCCGCACGATCGCGATCGCCTGGGGCTGTGTCGCATCGTCGCCTGATTCAACCCACACGGTCATCCGCCCACCGCCGCCGGGCGCATCGAGGCTGGCGGAATAGACGCCGTCGGCGCCGCGGGACATGATTTGGGTTTCCGTCCGCCCGTCGCCGTATTGGTAATCCACCCGCGCCTCGCGCGAGGCCCGGTCGCCCTTGGCCAGGCGAATTCGCACGTCCACCGGCCTGCCCTCCGGCACACGTTGCGGCAAGCCGCCGATCATTTCAATCTGGACTCGCTTGGGCCAGGGATGGTCCGCGAACGGATTCATCAGCCGCGACATCGCCGGCGACAAATAATCCCATCCCGCCAGCGACGCTAAAAGCACCAGGACCAATATCGCCCCCCCGCCCGCGGCGAAGGATTCCCACACCGGCCTGGTACGAATCGCGCCCGAAAGATCGAATCTTCCGGCCAACTCCGCGGCTTCCGCCACCACGCGGTTCTTCATCATCTGCGAACCGGGCGTTCCCTGGGTCAGGAAATCCACGCTGCTCCGCAGGCGGTCCTTGAAATCGGGAAATGCATGCTCCAGTCTGCCCGCCACGTCCGAGAGCCGCGGGTTCTTCATCGCCGGCCGAACCACCCAGCGCGACAGGAAATGCGCCAGGCACGCCAGCGCCGCCGCCATGACGATGATCCGCGGAATCGCCGGCAGGTTCAGCAGGTAATCAAGCAGCACCGTCCCCAGGAGCAGTCCCGCCCCGATGGCGAGGAGAATCCCCATACCATACATCACGCTCAGCAGGCGAAGGCGGCGCCTCAGCGATTCCAGGGTACTAATCAATGCAGTCGGCGGCATAAGGACTCGCTGCTCTTTGCCTATAGCAACCCCAACATCTTACGCACGATCCATTCTAGCGTGATCAGGCTGGCAAAAACGATCAAAACCAGGGGCGCATCCCACAGCGGCTGGGCCGTGTCGATGGGAATGATCTTCGCCGCCGAGCGAATCGCCGGCAACCGCGTCGCCGCCTCCGACAGTGATACCGGCGCTTCCGTCCCCAGGCGGCCTAAGAATGACGTATCCACTTGCGGCTCGCGAAGTTCCATCTCCGGCTCCACAACCTTGAACGACAGCGATGCGTCGCTCTCGGTCAAATGGGGCAATGTCACGCTGAACTGGCCTGTCCGATCGGCCGTGAACGACCCGCGATAAACCGCACCCCCCGAATCGACTTTCAGCAAATCCACCCGACGCACCGCCTGCCCCGTCGAATCGTCCACGATTTGGACGGACAGGGGCGAGGAAAGTTGCTGCATCAGTTCCGGCGCCAGCGGCTGAAGCTCGACGTTCACCTGCCCCCCAAGCTCATATTCGTCCCGGTCGGCCGTAAACGTGAGCTTCCTTTGCCCGATCTTCCGTCCCCGCGCCAGATACCGCAATTGCTGCACCCAATAGTCATTGTAGATCGACTCCCCCGTGTAAAACCGCCACCGCCATGAATCGTCGATCGCCGAAAAGATCGTCCGGCCCGTGCCGTAAGTCCCGATCACCATCAACGGCGCTTTCCGCCCGTCCGGACCCAAATCCGTCGGATGCTCCGCCAGCGTGATGCCCACGCCCGGCTTGATCATGATCCCCCGGCAATACCAGAAGATCGGCTGAAGATGGTTCCTGACGTACTCCTCGTTCTCGGCCCAGTCGGGAAAGAAGTGGAAGATCGGATAATTGGCTGCCGCCCGCGTCAGCACCGGCCTAAAGCCCTCGGTAATGCTCGCTCGCGAGTCATCCGCCTCCGTGTGCGTGATGATGACGGGCAACAAAGACTCGATCGGCGTGTTGCGATACCCTTGCGGCGACCACCTCGGGCCAGCCACCATCGCAAACCCCCCGCCCTTTTTGCTCACGAAATCGGCGATCATCTGAAGCTGTGCATCGGTGAATTGCCGGGGATCGACGTCTCCAACGATCACCGCGTCGTAATCCAGCAGCCGATCCATCGTTTCCGGAAACGCGGTGATCCGCCAGGAATTGTCGTATTGCGGCCGATTCGGATCGTCGCTCCCTTCCTGGCGAAACGCCGGATCGGCGCTGGTCAGCAGGCAGCTTACCTTCACAGTCTTGTCCCGAAGCAGGGCGTTCTTCAAATAACGGTAATCCCAACGCGGATATCCGTCGACATAGAGCACGGAAATATGATTGTCCAGGACGTCCAGCCGCGCCGGATGAAAGTTGTCCGCCGTGTCCAATTCGCCCGGCTGGGGCTTGGCCTCAACCACCAGATTGGCCACCGGCACGTCCGCGGCCGTCGGCTTGAACTGCAAATCCACCTGGAACGGCTTGTCATCGGGCGCCTCCACCGTCCTGGCGATCTCGTTGCCCGAATCGTCCAATAAGGGGACATTCATCTTTTCGCCGCCGCGCGTGACCTGCCGCAATAGCGCCAGGGTCACCGGATGGTTCGGCTCGTATCCGCTGGCCTGAACGGTCACGTGCAGGTTGGTGTAGTCGTCCACAAACGCTGCCGGCTCGAAATTCACCGATTGAACGGCGATGTTCCGCGGCATCTTCGCCGAACCCACCACCACCGGGACGATATTCACGCCATAGGATTTCACCGCCGCGACCGCCTCCGGCGGAGATTCGCTGGGAGTCTCCCGGCCGTCGGTCAGCACCACGACCCCCGCGACGCGCTGCCCTTGCAAATCCTGCAAGACGCTCGTCAGCGACGCGACAACCCGCGTGCCGTTGCCCTGGGCCTTCAGTTGGCGCAAGGCGGAAACCGCCTGATCCACGGCCGCATCGCTGCTTCGCGTCGTCGCCGGGCCCTCCGCGTCCCCGGGGCCCGGAATGCTGGCGATTTCCCCGGCGCCCCGGCTGAAATCGTAAATGTGAATGTCGTGAACCGCCGCCAGCCGCCGCAGCAATTCACCGTCCGAATCGCAGAAACGATCGATCACCGCATCCAGCCGGCCTCCCGATTGACCATCCTCCGATGCGGCATCGGGCACCTTCATGCTCAGGCTGTCGTCGATCAGGATGGCCAGGACCGAGGGCTCGCGCCGCGCCTGCCCCAAGGTCAGCACGGGCCGATTCAGCAGCACCAGCACCAGTCCCAAGATCGCCGCGCGCAAACCACCCAGCAGCCATCGCATCTTGGGCGTCCGCGCCTCGCGCCGGTAAATGTAAACCACCAGCCCCAGCGCCAGAATCGCCAGAATGAAATTCCAAACTCCCGCCCCGCCGAGGTACTGCTGCAACGGCCACGTCGGATTGAACTGGAGCGTCAGATGTCCCTGGCGGCTCAAAAATCCGGCCGGCAGACCGAGGATGATTTCCAGAACGTGCTGCATCCGATCATTTCCGCCAATGATGTCCAAACCGCATGGCCATGAAACATTCCATCGCCAACAACGCGAAGACCACAACCATAACCCCCCAGCCCAAATCCTTTCCCTGCTGCGCCTCCAGCGCCGGCGCGGGAACGGAATCGCCTTGCATCTCCATCTCGATGTCCCCGAGGGATTTCTTCACTTCCGAATCGTCGAGGGTCCGCACGTCCGCCTCCTGCGCCGCCGGCACGTTCACGGCGATCTTATAACTGTCCGCCCCCGTCCACAACGAATAAACCCCCGGTTTGGCCAGCGGCTTGCTCGCGTACTGGGATTGTCCGAAATACGCCGACGCCGCATCCGTCACCGTTTTAAGTTCCATCGGATATTGGGCCTGATTCCCATCCTTCAGCACCGGCGCCACGCTCAAGCGGATCGACGGCGGAAGGCGCAGCGAATGATTCACCAACACGTTCATCCACGAATCGTTTCCGCGAGTCGTACCCAACAGCAGCATGTGCATCAGCGCCGGGTAGGCCGGATGCGGCATGAAGGTCGTCCATTCGGCGTTCGGATCGGCGCTAGTGGCGTAGAAGACCACCTGCCCGGCCCCCAGCGAATGAACCGTGATCGCCGGGTCCTCTGGCTGATTCGCCGCGCCGGCCGCGGGCAGAAAATTCAATACCCGCTCCGCCGACGAATTTTTCGGCAAATCCATTTGCCAATAACTGTAAACTTCCGCCGAATCCATTCCGGTCTGTTCCTGGTTCTGGAAATCGGCCAGCAGGCGATTCAGCGGTCGATGGGGATCGAAATCGAATCGCCGCGGCGTCTGGTCGCCGGAAACGACGATCCGCTTGGTGAGCGGCCCGGGCAGGAGATGATGCTTGTAGAGCGTGGCGTTGTAATTCTCCGCGGTCACGGGATCGCCCATGAACAGCATCACCGTGCCCCCTTCGCGCACGAATTGTTCCAGTTGCGCCGCCTGGGAATCCTGGATTTGACCGACCCCGCAAAGACAAATGCAGCGGTAATCGCTCAAGACCTTGTCGCCCCATTCCAGATCGCTGATCCGCTCGGTCGCGACGTATCCGGCCGATTTGGAATCGTTGGAGGCGGCGTATCCGGTGGGATTCAGCGCCGCATCCAAAAACGCTCCGCTGGATCCCTGCCCGCCGACGCCGCGCTCCCCTTCCACGATCAACACCTTGATCTGCCCCACCACGTTCACCACGCGATACCGCGCGTCGTCGATAGGAAGGCGATCGGCGCTCAGCAGCGACGCCGTGAAAACGTGAATCCCGGGGGTGAGGCCATTGGCCGTGATCGTCTGCGGTGAGGCCGCCGCCGTTGCCTTCACGTTGATCACTCCCGGCGGCAGGACCACGCCATCCAGCTTCAGCACCATCCTCGGCTCGGTCGGACACGGCCCGTATCCGCGAACGTCCGCGACCATGTTCACCGGGAACCTGCTGGTCAGAAGCGAATCCCCGGGCGTCAAATCCACCACGGCCTGATTCCATTGCCCCTGCTTGCCAAGGTTGAAATGAGTGATCCCCGACTTGTACAGATCGGCAAGCTCGCGCCCAAGCTGGCGAATCACTTCACCCTGCGATTGCCATGCCACGCGCGTCGAATCGTCGATCAGATAGAGGCTCTTGTTGGAATTGACCGGCTCCCGCCGGGCGATGTCCCGCGCCAGCGCCAGAGCGCCCGCCTCGTCCGTCGCGCCGTAGGATTGCTCGATCCGATTCACCGCATCCTCGGCCGCCTTCAGATCGTATATCGGGGAAGAGATGATCTGCGCCGGCGACGACGAGGCGGTCACGATCGCCACCGATTCCCCACCGGAACTCAACCGCCGGATCAGCGCCTTGACAATGATCTTCGCCTGGTCCAGATGGGTCTTGGCCCCGGCGCGATCGGCTTGGTAGGCCATCGAATAACCATTGGCGATCACGAAGACGTGCAGTCCGGTGCGCCGCCCCGCCAGATCGGCCAAACTGCTGTCCTGACAGCCCAGCGGCCGGGACAGCGCCAACCCCGCCAGAAGCAAAACCAGGCAGCGTGTCGCCAGCAGCAACAACTGCTCGAACCTCAGCCGCCGCCGATTCTTCTTCATCGCCCGGAGCAGGAATTCCATGGCCGCCCACGGAACCACCTTGAATCGACGGCGATTGAGGATGTGAATCACGATCGGCACCGAGACCAGCGCCGCCCCCGCCCAGAAGAGCAGGGGCGAAACCAACGCGAAGGCCAGGACCGGTTCGTACATGATGACCATTGCGGTGCTCAAGACCATTGCGGTGCTCAACGAATGCTCGCCGCCCGAACCGCCAGGAAGCCGCTGAGCGCCAGGTCCAACGGCTGACCGCTGTTCAACTGAGTGAAATCGATGTGGACCCCCCGGCACATTTTCTTCAACTGGGTCGTGAACGCCGACAGCTCCGCGAGATATCCATTCCGCAAACTCTGCGGCTCGGTCAGCAATTCGCCCATCTCCTCCAATCCTTTGAACAATGTCACGTCTTGAAAGGGAAATTCCAGCTCCATGGGGTCCAGCACCTGAAACGCGATCACCTCGTGCTTGCGATAGCGAAGATGCCGCAATCCCTGCCGCACCGAATCCATGTCGTCGAAGAAATCGCTCAGCACGACGACCAGGCTGCGATGGGTCAGCTTTTCGGCAAGCTGGTCCAGCACCCGCCCCGTGCCGGTTTTCTTCAGCCTGGGAACGAGCAAAAGCTCGTGCGTGATCGTCTTCCATTGGCCCGGCGAATTGCTGGGCTTGAAATACCGCCGCAGTTCGTTGTCGAAGATCGCCAATCCCACCGAATCCTGTTGCCGGATCACCAGGTACGACAGCGCCGCGGCGATGGCGGTCGCGTGATCGTATTTGGTCCACGACGCCTGGCCGTCGCCCACCGAGCCGTAGCCCATCGATTCGCTGGCATCCACCACGCAGATCAGATGCAGGTTGGTCTCTTCCAGGTATTGCTTGAGATAAACCTTGTCGGTCTTGGCAAACACCTTCCAATCGACGTGGCGGATGTCGTCCCCCGGCACGTATTGGCGATGCTGGGCGAATTCCACCGATATTCCGTGATACGGCGAGCGATGCATCCCCGCCATCAGCCCCTCGACGATCAGCCGGGCGCGCAGGTCCAGCGACCCGATCCGCGCCAGCGTGCGCGGCTCAAGATAACGGCGATAATCGGTGGTAGTGTCGGACACAACTCTGGGTAAGAGTCATCTGCACGGGTTTCACGCCGCCGGCGCGTCCTTCATCATTCGCGCCGCGGTCCGGTCCAGCTCGTCATATTGTTGGCGCGGGATGTGCTCCAGAAGCCGCCGCACGAGGTCGTCGCTCTTGATCCCCTCGGCCTCGGCGTTGAAATTGGTCACGATCCGATGCCGCAGCACCGGCAACGCCACTTGCCGAATGTCCTCCGTGCTCACGTGATACCGGCCCTTGAGCAGGGCCCGCGCCTTGCCCGCCAGGATCAGGTATTGGCTGGCGCGCGGTCCCGCGCCCCAACCGACGAATTCGTTCACGAAATCCGGACAGCCCCCTTCCGTGCGCCGAGTCAGGCGGCTGAATTGCAACGCATAGCGGATCACGTGATCGGCCACCGGCACCTTCCGCACGATTTCCTGAAGCTGCAAAACCTCCTCCCCGCTCAGCACGTGTTTCAACTCCACGCTCCGCGACATCGTCGTCAGACGCACAATCTGGAATTCCTCATCCTCCGTTGGATATCCAACGTTGATGTTGAACATGAACCGATCGAGTTGCGCTTCCGGCAGCGGATACGTTCCCTCCTGCTCGATGGGATTCTGCGTCGCCAGCACAAAAAACGGCTGCGGAAGGCGATGCTGCTTCCCGCCCGCCGTCACCTGGTGTTCCTGCATGGCTTCCAGCAATGCCGCCTGCGTCTTGGGCGGCGTCCGGTTGATCTCATCGGCCAAAATCACGTTGGCGAAAACCGGCCCGCGCACGAACCGAAGTTGCCTCCCTCCGGTCGTCTTGTCCTCTTCAATCACCTCCGTCCCGGTGATGTCGGACGGCATCAGGTCCGGCGTGAACTGAATGCGGCTGAAACTCAATCCCAACGTGCGCGACAACGTCGAAATCAACAGCGTCTTGGCCAACCCCGGCACACCCACCAACAGCGCATGCCCACGGCAAAACAGCGCGATCAGAAGCTCTTCGATCACCCCTTCCTGGCCGACGATCACCTTTGCCAGCTCCGACTTCATGTCGTGGTAGCCTTTTTGGAGCTTTTCGACCGCCGCCAGTTCGTCCCCCGCCAAGTCGCCCGGCTGGCCTTCCACGATGCCGAGTTGTGATTCCATGGTCCCGACCTCTCTTTTTGTGATGTTTGGCCGCTATCGCCGGTTGTTTCTATCCCAAGAACTGGGAACAATCCATAGACGCGCCGATGGCCCGGAGAGTTTCAAATGCCTGAACTGCCCGAAGTTGAGACAATCGTGCGAAGTTTGCGCCCACGGATCGTCAACCGGCGAATCGATGCCGTGCGCATCCTGCGCCCTGACATCGTCCAGCCGCCGGACATCGCTCTGGATTCAACGATTCTAGGCCGTGCGATCGTTCGGCTGCATCGTCGCGGCAAAAGGATCGTCTTCGAATTAGAGGACGCCACCCGCTTTTACATCCATCTCGGCATGACTGGGCGGCTGACCATCGACCGTTCCGATGCGCCCATCCAGCCCCACACGCACCTGATCCTGCAAATCGGGCAGGCCGAGGTTCGCTTCGTCGATCCCCGCAGATTCGGCGGAGTCTTCTGGCTAGGAACCGACGGCCGCCCCGACACCGGACTCGGCCCCGAACCCTTGGAGATCACCGCCAAACAACTCGCCCGGCGTCTGTCAAAGACCCGACGAGCCATCAAGACCACGCTGCTCGATCAAAAAATGCTAGCGGGATTAGGAAACATTTATGCCGACGAATCGCTTTTCACCGCAGGCATCGATCCCCGAATCTCAGCTAACAATCTTTCCGCGCGCCAAATCGCCCGCCTGAGCCGAAGCATCAAATCCGTCCTGAACCGCGCCATCCGCCATCGCGGCAGCACGCTGCGCGATTATCGGGACGCCGACGGGCGGCCCGGCGAGTTCCAGAAAATCCACCGCGTTTACGATCGCGAAGGCAAACCTTGCCCGAAGTGCGGTCAGCCGATTATGCGGATCGTGCTCGGCGGGCGCTCCACGCATTTTTGCGGGACATGTCAGGGGAGGTAATGAAAAGCCCCGGCATGGCCATGCCGGGGCTTCTTAGGCGGTTTTGCGATGTCGTCGTTACTTCTACTTCAGCAATCCTTCCTTCTTCGCCATCCTCAGCACCAGTTCGACAACGCGGTTGCTGAAGCCCCATTCGTTGTCGTACCAACTCACGAGCTTGAAGAACCGCTTCTCGCCCTTGAGATTGTTTTGCAGCGTGGCCAGGCTGTCGTAGATCGATGAGCGCGCATCGTGGATGAAATCGGTGGAAACCAGCTCTTCATCCGTCACGCCCAGGATGCCCTTCAAATATGAAGTGGACGCCTTCTTCAAAAGTCCGTCGATTTCTTCAATCGATGTGTCGCGGGCCGAGCGGAACGTCAGATCCACCACCGACACGTCCGCCGTCGGCACGCGGAACGACATGCCCGTGAGCTTGCCCTTCATGGCCGGCAACACTTCGCCGACGGCCTTGGCCGCGCCGGTGCTGCTGGGAATAATGTTAATCGCCGCCGCCCGTCCGCCGCGCCAATCCTTTTTGCTCGGTCCGTCCACCAGTTTCTGCGTCGCCGTATAGGAGTGAATGGTCGTCATCAATCCCGTTTCGATCCCGATCCCTTCCTTCAGCAGCACGTGCACCAGCGGCGCAAGGCAGTTGGTCGTGCACGATGCGTTGGAGACGATCAGGTGCTTGGCCGGATCGTATTCGTTGTCGTTCACGCCGATCAGCAGAGTCTTGACTTCGCCCTTGGCCGGCGCGGTGATGATGACCCGCTTGGCTCCCGCCGTCAGATGGCCCTTGGCCTTCTCCGAATCATTGAACAAGCCCGTCGACTCGATCACGTAATCGACGCCCAGCGCTTTCCACGGCAATTGCGCCGGCTCCTTGACCGCCAGGATGCACTTCACGGGACAGCCGTTGACAACCAGCGTATCGGCGTCGTCCTTGCTCGCGTCGCTCTTGCGGGTTTCCACCTTATGGTTGAATTTGTCCTGCACTGAATCGTATTTCAGTTGGTAGGCAAAATATTCCGCGTCCGTGGAGATATCGACGACCGCCACAACGTCGATCGTCTTGCCCAGCAGGCCCTGATCGCAAAGCGCCTGAAACACCAGCCGGCCGATCCGGCCAAAACCATTTATTCCGACTTTCAAAGCGGACATGATCCGCCTCCTTTCACAATTTGGTTATAAAAAGCGAACCGGCATATCAGCCAGCCGGTTCAGCGATTTTAGACTAGGAGTCCGAGCCGCGCGTGTCAAGAATGGGAAAGCGGCGCTGAAGTCGCTATTATTCATTTAGAGGGAATCCATCAATCGCTCCGATGAGGATTGCCGAATAAGGGATAATCGTGTCCGGACCCAACTCGCCAGCCTCGCGTCCCCAGGGGCGCGCCTTGATCGTCGGACAGCCCGCGTACCGGGGAGCACCCGCCGCTTCCCTGCATCGCCACGGATATTTATCGACCGAAGTCGATGAACCGTACGAGGCCATGGCCCAGCTCTGCAAACGCCCCCTGTTTTATTCCACAATTGTTCTCAGCCTTAACAGCCTTTACCGCGAAGAACTCCCCATCATCGCGTGCATCAAGCAGCGATTTTCCCATATCGATATCTGGCTCTCGGATACCGATGGCCGGCAGGCCGCCCTAGCCGAAGCCGTACGACGTGGCGCCGACGGCCTTTTCGCCAATGACGGCTTGCACCGCATTGCCCCGGGTTCGCCCGTTTCGGCATCGGAAATGAGCTTCCCAACCCCGGCCACGGACATGCCAAACGGCCCGACGGACTGCTCCGATCCAGCTTCCCAGCGAGAAAAGTGTTCCGACCCCCTCCTCACTGCCGAGGAATTGCGCGCCCTGCTGCATGAAACCCCCAGCCCCAACCCGGGATGACCCTCATTTTTCTTTGGCCACCGCATTTGTGCGGCGTATTAGGCCCCTCGATCAAAAAATCAGTGAATTATTAGACAGTTAACGCAACCCAGCCCCGTTTTCGGGATACTATATGCACTAGATATGGTCCGGGCATCCCAGGAACGAGTGCTGCTCATCGGCGACGTCGATCGCCAGATGTATTCCACTGTCACGCAGGCACTTCCCAACGCGCAGGTCAAGTCCGTAGCCAGCCTGTTTGACGGCATCGCCGAACTCTCTAGCGAGCATTACACCACTGTCCTGGCATCGGTCGAGCCGATGGAACGCCGGCCGGAATCCGCCGTGCGGACACTCCGCGAACTCAGCGGCCAGGGCCGGCTCCTCCTCTTCGGACATCCCACGCTCGAACCGCTCTCGCAAAAAATGATGGAATTCGGGTGTGACGATTACCTCATCACCCCCATCACCCCAAGCGAACTGCTGGAAACCCTCGGCGGCCCAACGCCACGATGGGAAAAGAAGCCCGTCGAAACCGCCCCGCCGGATGCAGTCTTGCCGCACACGAGCCCGGCGCGCGACGAGAAAGCGCCTTCCGCCTCACCGCTCGGCCGCATCCCGTTGTCGGGTTTGGCCTTGGACGCCATGGTGCAATCCCCCCAGGACCCCATCGGAACGACGATCCGGCAGATCAACTCGATCCTGCCCGCGAATTTCAACCTGTTTCTAACCCCTGCGGCGGCCGCCGCTCCTCAGGTTGCCGACGATCTGGTCGTTATCTCGCATCGGCCCTGCAATCCGGTCAACGGGAACGGACCCGGACCCGAGCCCGCGCCCTTTCCCGATTCGCTGCATTTGTCACTTCCTCCCGATCACGACCAAGCCGATGCCGCCGCTTTCCTCTCCGAGTTGGCGAAAAATCTCGCCAAGCTGCACGTCCTCTCCGAGCGCCACGCCAGCTTGCAGCGCCTTGCCATCACCGACGACCTCACCGGGCTGGCCAACGGACGTTATTTCCGTCAGTTCCTCACCAAGATCGTCGAGAAGGCCCGCATCAAGCGATTCCTGGTCACGCTCTTCCTGTTCGACATCGATAATTTCAAGAGTTACAACGATCAATACGGCCACGGCGTCGGCGATGAAATCCTCAAGCAGACTGCCAATCTCATGCGGCGCTGCGTCCGCGATCACGATCTGGTTTCGCGCATCAGCGGAGATGAATTCGCCGTAGTATTTTGGGACAAGGAAGGTCCCCGCACTCCGCGCGAGCCGCGCCCCGGCTCCACCAACCGCACACCCCAGGAACCCCAGGAAATTCTCGATCGCTTTCGCAATCTCCTCTCAACCCAGGATTTCCCCGGCCTCGGCCCCGGCGGCAAGGGCTGCCTCACCATCAGCGGCGGACTGGCCGTGTATCCCTACGACGCCCAGGATGTCAACCACCTCATCCAGGCCGCCGATCAGCAACTCATGTTCGGCGCAAAACGATCGGGAAGAAACTCGATCCACCTCGTCGGCGGCGATTGCCTGCCCCCGATCCACGCCACGCCTGAAAACCAGCACCCCGAATAGATTTCAAACGTTAATCGCGCTGATCTTCACGTGCAGTTGCGTCTGACGATGGCCGATCTTCTTGTGATACCCCTTGCGGCGCCTGTACTTGATGGTGTCGATTTTCTTGCCCTTGATCGCCCCCAACACATCACCCACAACGCTCGCCCCCGCCACCGTCGGCGCTCCAATCTTCGGCTCGCCCTCGCCGCCCACGAACAGCACACGATCAAACGTGATCGTCTTCTGCTCGAGATCCTCGCTGTCGATCCGGATGACGTCGCCCGTGGTGACTTTATGTTGCCGACCGCCGGCATCGATGATTGCGTACATCGTCCAAAACTCCGTTGATTCGAGGAGCGGGGATTGTGGACATCCCACCGCGGATGTCAAGCGTCGCCTGCCCGTACCGCCCGATAAACGACGTGCCGATCCATTCCCTGCAATTATCACTTTCTCGCGAAAATTCGATTTCAGTAGGTCGCCGTATTGCCCGATCTTCTTTGGCAAAGGTGACTTAAGTTCCTAACGCAACGGAAGAATAAATAATGAATCAGGTATTATTGGACAAGATCAAGAATGAGCCGCGGCTTCCGTCGTTGCCGGCCATCGCAATTCGCGTTCTCGAATTGGCAAAGCAAGAAAACGCC
>Ga0209415_10006001_pt1 | contig 21719 bp, 21 predicted proteins | sample PeaSoiSIISIP2007_FD_187696 | JGI IMG/M metagenome (GOLD analysis project Ga0209415, IMG submission 187696) | Peat soil microbial communities from Weissenstadt, Germany - SII-SIP-2007 (SPAdes) (version 2) | ecosystem: Environmental > Terrestrial > Soil > Wetlands > Peat | place: Germany... | reverse complement strand
CCTCCGGCTCCAGCCGCTCCTCCCGCCGCTCCAACGCAGTAGCGCGCCCTACCCGCCGCTCGTCTCGTACTCCCACCGCCCCAGCGACACATACGTCGCGCCGTCCTCGGTGCGGTCGCTCCTGTACAGCGCAACCGCCGCCGCCGAGCACCCGTCCGCCCCCCCCGCGAGCTCGGGCCGCAACCACCGCCGAGCGTCGTAAGGTCGCTTCAACCGCGCCAGCGTGACGTGAGGGCGGAACGGGCGTGTCTCGGGCGGGCACCCGTGCTTGTTCGCGATCTTGGCGACGGCGGCTGCCAGCGCGGCGACGTCTCCGAACGGGTCTGACAGCTCCGCAACGACGACCTCCGCCTCCGCGACCGACGGGAACGCGTCGAGGCCAAAGGTGCCGAGGCGAGGCGCCTCCTTGCCCGCGACGAACTTGCCGATCGCCTTCGCGAGGGGCGCGGCGGAATCGAGAAGCAGCTCTCCCATGAACTTCAGCGTCAAGTGCAGCTTCGCCGCGGGGGTCCACGCGGCGCTCGGCGCTCCGCTTCCCATCCGGAGCCGATCCGACACCCGGGCGATGCGCCGCACGCTCACCGTGTCGAGATCGAGCGCGACGAACCCCCGTATCGTGGTGTCCTTCTTTCGCCCCGCCATCGCGATCCTATCCGCGACCGCCCTCGCTGGGGCCCACGGAGATACGCTCCGCCGGGAACCCCGAGCACAGCTCCCGCACCATCCGCAGCCCGGCGTACGCCGCGAGGGTCTGGATCTGCGCGCGGTCCCCGCCGAACACCCGGTGCGCGACCTCCGTCGTCCCATCGGGGCGCGCGAGCGCCATGTACACGGTGCCGACCGGCTTCGCGTCCGTCCCGCCGCCCGGGCCGGCGATTCCCGTCAACCCCAGCGCGACGTCCGCGCTCGCCACCCGCTTCGCCCCCTCCGCCATGGCTCCGGCGACCTCGGAGCTCACCGCGCCGTGCCAGCGGATCGCATCCGCGTCGACGCCGAGGACGCGCGACTTGGCGCTGTTGGCGTACGTGACCGCGTCGAGCAGGAGGAAGTCGCTCGCGCCCGGCTCGCGCGTCAGCATGTGGCCCACGAGCCCTCCGGTGCATGACTCGGCGATCGCGAGCGTCCAGCCGCGCGCCCGCAGCGCGCGCCCCACCACGCCGGCGAACGTGTCCTCCGCGTCTCCATATACGTATGCTCCCAGGCGAGCGCGCACCTCCGCCGTCGCGCGCTCGCAGAGCTCCCGCGCCGAGGAGTACGACGCCGCCCTCGCGAGGACCTTGACCTCGATCTCCGGAAAGTGCGCGCGGTAGCCGATCGTCGTCCCCGCGAACGCCTGCTCGACCCCGTCGAGCTTCTCGCCCACCACGCTCTCCGGCAGCCCGAACGTCCGCAGGCGCAGCTGGAAGAGGTTGTTCGACGCGAGCGCCCGGATCCGCGGCGCCACCTGCTCCTCGAACATCCGCTTCATCTCCCGGGGCACGCCCGGCATGAAGAACGCGACGCACTCACCCATGCGCACGGCGAAGCCCGGCGCCGTGCCGATCGGGTTCGGCAGGATGTCCCCCCCCGCCGGGAAGTCGGCCTGCTTTGCATTCGTAGGCGACATCGTCCGGCCCGCCTTCTCGATGCGCCGCCGGATGTGATCGAGCGAGGCGGCGTCGCGCGCCAGCGGGACCCCGAGCGCGGCCGCCACGGCATCGGTCGTCACGTCGTCGGTCGTGGGCCCGAGGCCGCCGGTGGCCACGACCACGCGCACCCGTGGCGCCAGGCGGCGCAGCGCATCGACGATGCGCCCGCGGTCGTCGTCGATCACGGCGTGCTCGATGACCTCGAACCCGAGGGCCGTCAGCTCGGCGCCGAGCCACACCCCGTTGCCGTTCGCGAGCTCTCCCCGCGTCAGTTCCGTCCCGATCGACAGCACGGCGCACGTCATGGGGAAAGCGAAGGGTACATCATCGGGGCTCCGGTGTTCAGGGGGGATACACGCAGCGCAGCCCAACCCTCGCGTCCCGGGCGTCCGGGGGTAGCTCGAGGCGAGCCCAGACGCGGAGGTCGCTCGCGAGCGCGCTGTCCCACGAGCCGCCTTTCGCCACCCCCGTGCCTCCGGCCTCCGGAGCGGCGACCCATTCGGCGACGTTCCCGGCCAGATCGTGCAGCCCGCGCGCGGAGTCGCCGTCCGGGTGCGCGCCTACGGTGTCGGGTCCCTCCGCTCCCGCGGCGCAGGGTCCTTTCGACAGGCCCCACGCCGCGCGCCGGCACACCGCGCCCGTGTCCCCCCAGGGGTACCGGCGCGTCGGGCCCCTCGCGTCGGTCGCGGCGACGATCCACTCGTCCTCGGTCGGCAACCGGCCGCCGCGGCGCGCGCAGAAGGCGGCCGCCTCGTCGCGCGCCATTCCGCTCGCGGCCCGGGTCGAGTCGCGATCGGTCGCGGATCCCCACTCGCCGCGAGTGACCTCGAAGGCATCGATGTAGAACGCGCCCGTCCTTATGGTGCGCCCAATGACCGCCCCGGTCGCCTCCCAGTCGGTTGGTCCCAGCTGGACGGTGGCGGGGGGGACGAGGACGCGGATGTCCGGCGGTGCGCAACCCGACGACGATGGAGCGAGCGGAGCGGGACACCCGCCCCCGGGCACCAGGCAGCGCGCTCCATCCGCGATGAACCCCGCGCCGCACCTCGCCCCGTCGTCGCGACCGCGCCTCGCGAAGCCGATCCCGAGCGCGACCCCGACCGCGCCGAGGACGAGCCCGACGGCCAGGACGCGCCCCACCCGTCAGGCCTCCACGCGCAACCCGAGCACGCCCACTCTCTCGATTTCGACCTCGAGCGCGTTGCCCGCGATGAGCGGGCCGACGCCCTCCGGCGTACCCGTGAGGATCAGGTCCCCCGGCTCGAGCGTCATCATGCGGCTCACGTACGCGATCACGGTCGGGACGTCGAAGATCATGTGCGCCGTCGTCCCGTCCTGCCTTGTGTGTCCGTCCACGCGGCAGCGGATCCGAGTCGCCGCCGGGTCGAGGTCCGTCTCGATCCAAGGGCCGACGGGACAGAACGTGTCGAAGCCCTTCGAGCGCGTGAACTGGACGTCCTTCTTCTGCAGGTCGCGCGCGGTCACGTCGCACGCACAAGAGTAGCCGAGGACGTACGAGAGCGCCTCGGCGACGGGCACGTTCTTGGCGCGCTTGCCCATCACGACCGCGAGCTCCGCCTCGTGCTCGACGCGGACGCTCTCCGGGGGCAGTCGCACGGTGTCGCCCGGACCCGCGAGAGCGGAAGGCGGCTTGAGGAAGAGGAGCGGCTCGGACGGGATGTCGTGTCCGAGCTCGCGCGCGTGCGCGGCGTAGTTCCGGCCGATGCACACGATCTTCGACGGCTGCACGGGGCAGCGCAGGTCGCGCTCGGCGAAGGGCCAACCCTCGCCGGTCTCGCGGCCTGCCCGCCACGGGGCGTCCGAAAGAGCGAGCGCGCGCGAGCCGTCGAGCCTGACGAAGCGGGGGCCCGCGGGCGGAGTGTTGGAGTGAAGGAGCCCGAAGCGCACGTCGCCTCCACGTTAACCCATGACGCGCTACGTTCACGCCCGATATGGCAAGGACGACCATCCGTCTGGCCTTCTCGCCCGACAGCGACGACATCTTCATGTTCTGGCCGCTCCTGTCCGGGAAGGTCGACCCGGAGGGTCTGGCCTTCTGCGCCGAGCGGGCCGACACCGAATCGCTCAACGCGCGCGCAGCCAGCGCGGACATCGACGTCGTGGCGGTCTCGATAGCGCGCTGGCCCACGATCGCCCGCGACTACCTGCTCCTGCCCCACGGCATGTCGGTGGGTCGCGGCTACGGCCCCGTGGTCGTCGCGACGCAGGCGCGCGACCTCGCATCCCTCGCGGGCGCGCGGATCGGCGTTCCGGGGCTGCGGACGACGGCGTATCTCGTGCTCCGGCTGCTGCTCGAGCGCTTCGAGCCGGTCGTCGTCCCGATCAGCCCGTACCGTCGCGCGTTCGACGCCCTGCGGGCGCGCGAGGTCGACGCGGCGCTCCTCATTCACGAGGGCCGCCTCACGTACGAGCGCGAGGGGATGGCCCGCGTGGCCGAGCTCGGCGAGGCGTGGGCGGCTGCAACCGGCGGGCTGCCGCTCCCTCTCGGAGGCAACGCCATCCGCCGCGGCCTCGGGCCCGAGATCGTGGCGAAGGTGTCTCGCATCTGCCGCGCGTCGATCGCGTGGGCGCTCTCCAACCGCGAAGAGACGATGCGCGCGCTCCTCGGGGACGAGTCGCGGACGGACCTCGTGCTCGATCGTGCGACGCTCGACCGCTACCTCGCGATGTACGCCAACGCGGACACGCTCGACGCGCCGGCCGACGTGAGGCGCGCGATCGACACGATGTACACGCGCGCGTACGCGGCGGGGGTGCTCGACCACGAGACCCGCGCGGAGTTTGCGCCTTAGCGCGGGCTACATCGACGGGTTCAGATCCCGCCCGACGTCGAGGATGATCCCGTCAGCTGAGTGCCGATGGGGGTCGGTTCCGGCGTGACGATCACTGCGCTCTGCGCAGGCCCGGGCGTGCACGTCGTGTCCCCACACGTGAAGGCGCCTCCGCCCCCGCCCGTGCATCCCGTGGCGCCGAAGAGAACGCCGCTGCACACGAAGTCGATGAGCCCCCAGATGCACGTCCCCCCGTCGGTGCTCAGCTCGATGCCGCCGGCGCCGAACTGGGTCGGCACCGACACCGCGCAATTCCCTTGGACGCACTCGCTGCCGCTGGAGCTCTGTCCGGGTCCGTTGCAGTTGTAGTTGACGTCGCACGCGATGCAGGAACCGGCGGTGTCGTCCCTCGTGCTCGGCGGCGTGTCGCGCGTCGTCCCGGGGTCCTCGCGGCCCGTGGCCGAATAGGTGACGAGCGGTCCGGAGCCGGCGGCGCAGCTCGCCAGCTCGATCGCGCCGGCGAGCACACCCGCGATTCGCGCTGCCATGCGCCGGCTACTTCGCTGCATCATCGGAAATAGTACGTCGCCGAGACGTTGTTCGTGAAGATGGCCCACGGGTCGCTCCCCACGTCCGTTCCGAACGTGCTCGTGCCATCGGAAGCCGAGCTGCCGCCCGACACGAGCTTGAAGACGGACCGCCGGTAGGTCAGGCCCACGGTGCCTTGCAGCGCGAGCTCCGGCAGGCCGATGAACCCGAAGTAGATCTCGGCGCCGATCTTGGCGCCGCCGTCGAACAGAAATCCGCTGAGATCTTGCTCCGGCGCGGGGGCGGCGCCGCCCGGCGTCCCGCCCGGATTGAACTTCCCGCTCGTCGTCCCGACGGTGAGCTCCGGGATGACGAGGAACGCGTAATGCCGGCCCTCGTACACCACCAGCGGCAGCCCGGCGTGGAACGCGAAGCCCGTCGTCCCGACCTTGGGGACCGTCGTCGCGACCCCGCCCGTCACGGCCTCCTGCGAGCCGCCGGCGAAGCCCAGGCCGAGGCCAATGTCGATGCCGATGGCGCGCTTCACCCAGTAGCGCACGCCCACGACAGGCGCGGCGACCGTGGAGCCCGTGATGCCGCCCGGGTTCAGCGTCGGGGCGCCGCCCGTGACGGGGAGCGTGTTCGCGATCGGGAGCGACGTGATGTCGAAGTAGGTGATGCCCAGGTGCTTGACGAACCGATCGTGGTCGAAAGCATGCTCCTCTTCGCTCTCTCGCGCGTCGTCTCGCCCGGCGGGCGGAGGCGTGAGCGCGACCACGGGAGGCGGCGCGACGGGGGGAGTCGGCGCCGGCGGTGGGGGCGGAGCGGGAGGCGGCCCCGGGGGCGGAGCGGCCGGCAAGGCCGGAAGCGCAGTCTCCGCAGCCTGGGCCCACGAGGGTAGGGGGGCTGCGATCAGCCCCGCGACGGCCAGCCCCGCGGCGACTCCGATGCTCTGTCTCATGGCCCGCTCCTTTTGGTGAGGCCACAAGATCACGAGCCGGCGCTATCTACCAACAAAGGTGCAAAAAAGGCGCCGCACGCAGCCCGTCATTGCCCGGGATGCGTTGGCCGCTACCATGAGGGACGATGAGGCGATGGCTCAGCGTGGGCGTTGTGGCCGTCGCGGGGTTTGCCGGGTGCGGCAGCAGCGATCCGGGGCGTGAGCTCACCGGCACGTCGGCGAGCCAGATCCAGGGTGGCACTGAAGACACGACGCATCTCTTCGTCGTGGGCGTCGTGCAGCTGGATCAGCAGTCCGCCAACATGACGGCCATCGAGTTCTGCTCCGGCGTGCTCCTCGCGCCCAACCTCGTCGCCACTGCGCGCCACTGCGTCGCGACGCTTACCTCGCCGCAGATCACCTGTGGGTCATCCGTCTTCGGCGGCGTGGTGAACGAGGGGGCGATGTACGTGTCGAACGAGTCCCAGATCGAGTCGGTGTTCGTCCAGCTCGCTCCCGGCGGCATCATCGTCCCGACCGGCGCCGGCGAGGCCGACGTGTGCGGCAACGACATCGCGCTCCTGATCCTCGCGGACGACATCGTGATCACGTCGACCGGGTCGTACATCGACCACGCGCCGGACGCGGGCACGCACGTCGACATGAGCAACTACGTCGTCCCCGCCATCAATCCCCGGATGACCGACCCGAGCTATTCGACCAAGGTGACGGCGATCGGGTACGGGATCGACACGCCGACGGACGACGCCGGCGTCACCGCGGGAATCCGCAGGATCAAGGAGAACATCCCCATCGCGTGCATCCCCGACGACACGGTCGATCCCGCGCTGAACTGCTTCGCCGGGTCCGGCGCGTCCACGGCCCGGACGGTGCTCACGACCAGCGAGTTCGTGTCCGGCGACGCGAGCACGTGCGAGGGGGACTCCGGTTCGGGCGCGTTCGATCAAGGCTACTTCGACAAGGGCGACTGGGTCAGCTTCGGCGTGCTCTCGCGCGGCAGCGTGAGCGACGACGGACAGACGTGCATCCAGCCCATCTACACGCGATTCGACGCGTGGAACGCGCTCCTCGTCAGCGCGGCAAAGCAGGCTCAGTCCATGTCGAAGTCGGGATATCCGCTCCCGCTGTGGGCAGGGGGGACCGCGGTCAACGCCATCTTCCCTCCGTCCGGGTCGTCCAGCGGCGGCACCTCGACGACGACGGGTCTGGAGTGCGTCGGGGGCCAGTCGGCGAGCGCCGGGGCGCCCTGCGCGTGCGCCAACGACTGCGCGTCGAACGAGTGCGTGACGGCCGACGGCACCAATTACATCTGCGCCGACCCCTGCACGGCGGGGCAGTGCACCATTGGGTTCACGTGCCAGGGCAGCGGGTCGAACAGCTACTGCTTCCCGGGGAACGGCACCAGCCCGCCCCCGAGCAAATCCGGCGGCTGCGCGGCTTCCCCGGCCGGCCTCGGGGGTCCCGGCGCGCAGCGATCCGGCGCCGCTTCCCTGGCCGGGCTCGTCCTGGCCTTGTCCCTCGGGCTCCGCCGGGTGCGTCGCCGCTCGAGACGAGGGGCGGCGTTCACGAGGCCGTAGGGTGGCGCGGCAACTGTCCGGATGCCGACAGACCTGGTCTCCTTGGCAGTCCCTTTGCCCTGCCGGAAAGGCCTACCTTTCGCGCCGCTGGCCCTTCCTGGCGCTCGCGCACGGGATTTGCTGAACTATGGAGGCCCATGGCTGCCGCGTTCCCCCCCGCGACCGAGCGCGAGCTCCACCAGAGAGCGCGCTTCGAGGCGCTCCGGGAGCGCATCTTCGATGAGCTCGGGCAGGCGCAGGCCCGCTGGCGGGCGGTGTGGATCCTGCCGTTCACCGTCCTCGTCGTGGTGATCATGGGCCGTACCGAGTCGACCTCGCGGGTGGCCGTGCAATCGGTGGCCGTCGCCCTCATGGGGGCGCTCTTCGTGGCGCGCGTCTTCCATGCTCGCAAGCTGCCGCTCCTCAAGGTGATCTCGCTGCCGCTCGGCCTCTTGAGCTACTTCGCGCTCGTCGCGACGACGGGGGGCCTCGCGAGCCCCCTCCTGATGATGGGCGCGCTGCTCATCGCGGGGGCGGCGACCACGCTGCGCGAGCCCCGGTGGCTTCGCCCCACGGTGTTCGCGCTCTTCGTCGCGGGTTTCGTCGCGCTGGCCGTCCTCTCGCGCACCGACGTGGGGAGCCTGACCGGAGCGCTCGAGCCTGGGAACCACGCGGCGAGCGCCACGTACGTGGCCATCGCGCTCCTTGCCGCCGTTCTCACGACCGTCGGCGTCCACCGCCTCGGCTGCGTCATGACGCGCGGCTACGAGCGCGCGGCGCTCGAGCTCGTGGAGCGACGCGAGGAGCTGTGCAACGAGAACGAGGACCGGACACGGCAGCTCGAGGGCATGGCGGCGCGCCTCGCGCACGAAGTGAAGAACCCCCTCGCCGCTATCAAGGGGCTCTCGGCGCACATGGCGCGCAACGCGGCGGACCCGAAGTCCGCCGAGCGCCTCGCGATCGTCGCCGCCGAGGCCGACCGTCTGCAGTCCATCGTCGAGGGCTTTCTGTCCTTCTCGCGCGGCCTGGACGATCTGAACCCGGGCCCGACCAGCCCATACCAGCTGGCGCGCGAGCTCGCCGTGCTGCTCGAGACGCGCGCCCAGGACGCGGGAATCACGATCGACGTCGCCGGCGACCAGGCGCTGGTGCTCGACGCCGACGCGCGCAAGCTCCGCCAGGCGCTGCTGAACGTCGTCCTCAACGCCATCCAGGCGTCGCCGCGCGGCGGCAACGTGCGGATCGCCGTCGCGTGCGACTGCAGCGGGGGCCGGATCACCGTGACCGACCAGGGCGCCGGGATGACGCCGGAGGTGCTCGAGCGGATCCGCAAGCCGTACTTCACGACGAAGGAGGGGGGCACGGGGCTGGGCGTCGCCGTCGCGCGCGGTCTCGTCGAGCAACACGGGGGGCGGCTCGAGTTCAAGAGCGCGCCCGCCCGTGGGACCACGGTGACCATCGCCCTTCCGATGAAGGCGACGCCATGCTCGAAGCTGCCGAACCCCGCGCGCGCTCCTTGCGCGGAGGCGGTGGAGCGGGCCGACGCCGAAGAGCCGGAGCCCGTCCCCGCAGGCGCACGCTAAGTCATGAGCCGCGTGCTCGTCATCGACGACGACGCGTCGCTGCGATTCACTCTCGAGGCCGTGCTCAGCGACGCCGGGTTCGTCGTCGAGGTGTGCGACAGCGGTGTTCAGGCGATGGCCGCCTTCGAGGCGCGCGGCGCCGACGTCGTCCTGACGGACCTCGCGATGCCGGACATGGACGGCATGAACGTCCTCCAGCGGATGCGCGCCAGCGACCCGAGTGTCCCGGTGCTCATGCTCACCGCGCACGGCTCGGAGCGGGTCGCCGTGACGGCGATGAAGGCGGGGGCGTTCGATTACATCCCCAAGCCATTCGACCCGGACGAGCTCATCCTCGCCGTGCGGCGCGCCGGGGAGTGGCGAGACCTTCGCCTCCAGAATGCCCGCCTCAGGACCGAGGCAGCGCTGGGCCGGTCGATCATCGCCGAGAGCCCCGCGATGAAGCGCGTGATGGACGTCATCGCCCGTGTGGCTCCGAAGGACGTGACCGTGCTGCTGACGGGGGAGAGCGGCGCCGGCAAGGACGTGCTCGCGACGGTGCTCCACGCGCACTCTCGCCGCGCCGACAAGCCGCTGGTCCGGTTCAACGCCGCCGCCATCCCCGCCGAGCTCGCGGAGTCGGAGCTCTTCGGGCACACGAAGGGCGCCTTCACGGGAGCGCACACGGCGCGGCCGGGGTACTTCCAGGCGGCCCACAAGGGCACCCTCTTCATCGACGAGATCGGCGAGCTGGCGGCCCCGATCCAGGCGAAGATCCTCCGCGCCTTGCAGTCCGGTGAAGTGCAGCAGGTGGGCGGGAGGCCGGAGGTCGTCGACGTTCGCATGATCGCCGCGACGAATCGCGACCTCTCCGTCGAGGTGAAAGCCGGGCGCTTCCGCGAGGACCTCTTCTACAGGCTCAACGTGGTGCCGATCCGCGTGCCGCCCCTGCGCGAGCGGCCCGAGGACGTCGAGCCGCTCGTCCGCACATTCATCCGGCGCTACGCCGAGCGGTACGGCATGGGCGCCGTCGAGGTGGAGCCGGCCCTCGTCGAGGCCCTGCGGGCCAATGCATGGCCGGGGAACGTTCGGGAGCTCGAGAACACCGTGGCCCGGCTGCTTGCGCTCGCCCCCGACGAGCGGATCACGCTGGCCCTCTGGCGATCCCTCGCCGAGGGGCACGCGACGTCGTCGATCCCGGCGCCCCCGGCGGGCGATCCCGGACCGGGCCACCCGCTGCGAGGCAGGGTCGAGTCGTTCGAGCGGTCGCTCATCGCCGAGGCGTTCGAGGCGGCGGGGCGGAATCAGAGCGAGACCGCGCGCCGTCTCGGCGTCTCGCGGCCCGCGCTCATCGAGAAGTTGCACAAGTACGGGCTCATCGGGCGATGAGCCGCCGTGCCGAAGGTCCGCCTCGATCAGCTCCTCCTCTCGCGCGGGCTGGCCGACTCGCGTGCCCGCGCTCAGGCAGTCATTCTGGCGGGTGACGTGTTCGTGGGCGGCGCGCGCGTCGACAAGGCAGGCGCGCTCGTCGCCCCGGATGCACCGGTCGAGGTTCGCGGCGCCGCCAGTCCGTATGTCTCGCGAGGCGGCGTGAAGCTCGCCGGGGCACTCGACGCGTTCGCGCTCGACGTCGGCGGGCTGCGCTGCATCGACCTCGGCGCATCGACGGGGGGCTTCACCGATTGTCTCCTCCAGCGTGGAGCGGCGCGGGTCGTCGCCGTCGACGTCGGCTACGGCCAGCTCGCGCACAAACTCCGCGTGGACCCGCGGGTCGTCGTCCTCGAGCGTACCAACGCGCGTATGCTCGAGCCCGAAGACTGCGCCGGCCCGGCCGATCTGACCGTCGTCGACGCTTCGTTCATCTCGCTGGCCAAGCTGATGCCCGCGATCGCCCGCTGCACGCGCCCGGGCGGCGACCTGGTCGCGCTCATCAAGCCCCAGTTCGAGGTGGGCCGCGAGGTGGCGTCGCGGGGCAAGGGTGTCGTCCGCGACGAAACGGTCCGCTCGGGGGCCATCGCGCGCGCCGTCGAGGACGTTGCCGCCTTCGACTTCGACGTCGTCGGCCAGTGCGACAGCTCGCTCCCCGGCCCGAAAGGCAACCGCGAGGCGTTCGTTCGCGCACGCCGGCGAGCACGGGCGTAGCCAGCCGCTAGAGTGCGCTCCGTGAAACCGGCCCCCAGGCTTGGCGCGATCTTCCTCACGGTCCTCCTCGACCTGCTGGGCTTCGGTCTCGTCCTGCCCTTTCTAGCGAAGGAGGCGAGGGACGCGTTCGGCGTCAACGAGTTCGTGGCCACGCTCCTCGGCTCCGTCTACTCGCTGATGCAGTTCATCTTCGTGCCCGTCTGGGGCCGCGTCTCCGACCGGGTCGGGCGCCGCCCCGTGCTGCTCTGGTCGGTCGCGGGCACGGCGCTGACGATGGCCTCTCTCGGCGCGGGTCTCGCGTGGGGGCAGAGCATTGCCTGGCTCTTCGCGGCCCGCGCCTTCGGCGGAATCGCGACCGCGAACCTCGGGACGGCGAGCGCATACATCGCCGATGTCACGAAACCCGAAGACCGCGCGCGCGGCATGGGCCTCATCGGCGTCGCCTTCGGTCTCGGCTTCATCCTCGGGCCTGCGCTCGGGGGGCTGCTCGCCCAGATCCCGATCGCGGGCCACCAGGGGGCGGTCCCGTGCTTCGTCGCGGCGGGGCTCAGCATCGTCAACGTCCTGTGGGTCGCGATCGGGGTGGCCGAGTCTCTTCCACCCGAGGCACGATCGGGTCCTCCGAGGCGCGGGCTGGCGCCCATCAACGTGCAGGCCATGCGCGACGCGTTCGCGCTCCCCGGAGTAGCGTTGGCGGTCGCGGTGAACTTCATCGTCATCGTCAGCTTCACCAACCTCGATCAGACGTTCACGTTCTTCTGCGGGGACCTGTTCGGAATCGACGTCCGTGGGACCGGCTACGTGCTCGCGTTCATCGGAGTCGTCGCCGCGGCGGTACAGGGTGGGCTCGTGCGGCCGCTGGCGAAGCGCTTCGACGAGGCCACCCTGATGTGCGCCGGCGCGCTGACTCAGGCGGTCGCGTTCGCTTCGTTCGTCGGCGCGGCGAGCATCGGCGCCCGTACGGGGCTCTATGCGGCGGGCGCGATGCTCGCCGTCGGCAACGGGCTCACCCAGCCGACGACGTCCGCGTTCATCTCGCGGCGCGCCCCACCCGATCGCCAGGGAGGCACCCTCGGCACGAACCAGTCGTTCGCGGCGCTCGCGCGGTGCTTCGGTCCCGCCACCGGCGGCTGGCTCTACGCGATGGTCGGCGCGCGCGCGCCCTACACGGCGGCCTCGCTTGGGATGGCTCTGGCGTTCGTGCTGGCGCTGGGGCTGCGCGCGCCCGGCAACCGGCGCTAACGTGGGCGCCATGCCAAGCATCTTCCGGCCGGGCCTCTTCGAGGGGCACGTCGCCGTCGTCACCGGCGGCGGCAGTGGAATCGGCTTCGCGATCGCTCGCACGCTCTGCGAGCTCGGCGCGAGGGTCGCCATCTGCGGCCGCGACGAGGAGAAGCTCGTCCGCGCGCGAGCCCTCCTCGCCGAGAAAGGGTGGGCCGTTCACGCAGCGAGGTGCGACATCCGGCAGGTCGACGAGATCGAGACTTTCGTCGCAGGGACGCGCGAAGCGCTCGGTGACGTCTCGGTGCTCGTCAACAACGCGGGCGGGCAGTTTCCATCGCCCGCCGAGGGCATCTCTCCCAAGGGATGGGACGCGGTCATCCGCAACAACCTGAACGGCACTTTCTACATGACGCGCGAGATCGCCGTCGCCTCGATGATCCCGAAGCGACGCGGGCGGGTCGTCAACGTCATCGCGAACGTCGCGCGCGGCTTCCCTGGGATGGTCCACACCGGGGCCGCGCGCGCCGGCGTCGACAACATGACGAAGACGCTCGCCGTCGAGTGGTCGTCGTACGGGATCGCGGTCAACGCGGTGGCCCCGGGGACCATCCGCTCGACGGGCACCGATCGGTATCCGCCGGACCTCGTCGAGGCGAGCCGGCAGCGGACGCCGGCGAAGCGCCTCGGGACCCCGGAAGAGGTCGCCGAGCTCTGCGCCTACCTGGCGAGCGATGCCGCCTCGTTCGTCACCGGCGAGACGTGGTACATCGACGGGGGCGCACATCTCTGGGGAGAGACGTGGATGCTCCCCGACCGCGACGCCGTCCCGCTGCCCGAGGTCATCGCGAACCTCTCCCGATGAGCCGTGACCCAGCCCGAGCCGCTCCCTCTCTCCGAAGTCCCGGAGCCGCTGCCGCCGATTCCGAAGCGGACATGGCTGACGCTCGCGCGCCAGTACTTCCTGGGCGAGGACCCGACGCTTCTGACGGCGCTCGTGCCGTCATGCTTCCTGTCGATGCTGCTCTACGCGAGGCATCCGGCGACGAACTTCATCTTCGACGAGCAGGAGGCGCTCCTCGCCAACCCATATGTGCGCGCGGCGCGGGACCCGGCGGCGCACATCGGGTGGCTCCAGGCGTTCAAGCGTGACTTCTGGGGACTCACGCCCGAGCGGACCATCGGATCGTACCGGCCGATCCCGGACATCCTCTGGCGGGCGCTCTGGCGCATCGGCGCCCGCGAGCAGAGCGCTTTTCCTCACGCGTATCTCAACGTCCTGTTCCACGGCCTCAACGGGGCGCTCGTCGTCCTCCTCGTCCTTCGCTGGTCGCGGGACCGGCTGACGGCCTGGCTCGCGGGGGCTTTCTTCGTCGCGACGGCGGTGGTCACCGAGGCGGTCACGGGCGTCGTCGGTCTCGCGGACGTGCTCGGAGGGACCGGGGCCCTGCTCGCGCTCCTCGCCCTGAGCCTGCCGTTGCCAGCGATGCCCTTCGCCCTCGCTGGGGCGTGCCTGCTCGGCCTCTTCTCGAAGGAGAGCGCCCTCTGCATCGTGCCGCTCGTGCCGCTCGCGGCGCTCCTCACGGCGCAGATCACCCACCCCCGGCGCCCGCTCCGCGTCGCGCGTGCCGCGGTGGCTGCGCTCGTCGTCGGAGCCGTGTTCGTCTTCTACGTCGAGGCGCGACGGCGTCTATTCCCGGTCGCGACCCCGCACGATCTCACTGCCGAGGCGAACGCCGGCCGGCCTCTCCTTCATCGCGCGTTCGCAGCCGCGCTGCGCTGGTACGCGCAGCCGATGCTCCCACACGATCCCCTGAACAATCCGCTCATCAACGCTTCGCCCGCCTACCGCGTCGCGGGGGCGCTGCGCGTGTACGTCCGAGGGTTGGCACAGCTCGTCGTGCCGCGAAGGCTCTCCGGCGACTATTCGGCGCCGCAGGAACCTATCCCCGATCGCCTCGTCTTCCCCGAGAGCGTCCTCGGAGCGGCCGCGATGGTGCTGCCGCTCGTCGCCTGCCTGGTCCTTGGCTTCGTGGCGTGGGCTCGCCGGCGCCGTCACGCGGAAGGCGGACGCCCGGACCTGATGCCCGTCGTGGCGTTCGCGCTGGCGTGGATCGTCGTGTCGTACGTGCCCGTGTCCAACATCCCGGTCGTCCTCCCAACCGTTCGCGCGGAGCGCTTCTGGTACTTTCCGGCGATTGGGTCGGCGATCCTCCTCGCCATCCTTTGGGCCCGTCTCCTCGGGGCCGCCGCCGGGCGGAGCTTCGCGGGCATCGTCGCGGCGCTCGTCATCTATCTGGGCACCCAGGGCCTCGCCGCGCGCATGCACGCGTCCGACTACACGAATGACCTCGTCTTCTGGAACGCGACGCGGAAGGCCGTTCCCAGGAGCGCCAAGGCTCACCTCAACTACTCCGTCATGCTGGGCGCGCGCGGTGACCTTCCGGGGCGCCTGGAGTCGAACGACGTCGCGCTTCACCTCGCCCCGGAGTGGCCGATGGCGAGCGTGTACGAGGGCGACACGCTCTGCAGGATGCACCGGGCGCGCGAAGCGATCCCGCACTACCTGCGCGGCTTCGCGCTCGGCCCCAACGACATGAGCCTCATCGCTCTCGGCCTGCAGTGCCTCTGGGACGAGCACCAGCTCGACGCGGACGCGCCGCTGCGAGACCAGCTGGACGAGCTGGCCGGCAAGGTTCCCGGATCATGGCTCAAGTACCTGGTCGACGACACGCTCGCGAACGCCGACGAGTACAAGGGCGTCAACCCCAAGTACCGGCCTCGTGGGTACAACGAGGGGCCGAAGAAGGACGACTGAGCGGCCGGGCGGTTCTCGACTCGGGACGCTACTTGAACCGGTACTTGAAGAACGCCGCGTACGACGGGAACCCGTCGCGCCAGAAGCGGATCTTCTTGCCCTGGTCGAACCCGCGCGCCACGTAGTTCACCGGGACCTCCATCGGCGAGTTGCCGTTCCGCGCGAGCTTGCACGCGAGCTCGATGTCGAGATCGAAGCCGTCGCTCTCGAGGTTCAGCCCGTCGAGGCACTCGGCGCGGAACACCTTGTACATCGTGTTCACGTCGGTCACCCGCTGTTGGTAGAGGACGTCGTACGTCCTCGCGAAGACGACCTGCATGAAGTTCAGCGCCAGCCCCTTGACCGGCGTCGAGTCGTACTTGCGGACCTTCCAGTCGTCGAGGCCGAGGCTGCGTGAGCCGAGGACGAACGTGGCCTGGTGCTGGAGGATCGGCTCGAGCAAGGCGTCGTAGTCGTCGATGTCGTACTCGAAGTCGGCATCCTGGATGAGGACGATCGTCCCGGTCACGTGCGCCAGCCCCGTGCGCACGGCGTGGCCCTTGCCGCGCGGCCGGTCCTCGTACACGACGCGCACCCCTGCCGCCCGTTCGTACCGCGCCACGATGTCGCGCGTCCCGTCCGTGCTGTTGCTCTCGACGATGATGATCTCCTTGTCGATCTTCAGCTGCTTGCCGATGACCGCGTCGATCACCTGAGCCGCGTACCGCGCTTCGTTGTAGATCGGCAGGACGATCGACAGCTTCTCGCCCCCGGCGATCGCGCCCGCTGCCCGCCGACCGAACACGGCGACGCGGTTGCCCGCGCGCACCGGCACGGGCACGTCCCCGAGGGGCGTCGCCGAGACGATGCGCGAAAGGTCCGCGCGCCGCGAGATACGCTCGCTCACGTATTGTGCCGTGTGCGTGACCGGCAACGAGTACTGGTTCTTCAGCACGAGGCCGTACGTCGCCATCAGCGCCGTGAGGTTCCCCGTGCCGAAAAACGCCGTCTTGTACTCGAAGAACGGCGGCCAGTAGCGGCGCATCATCCGCGCCGGCAACGAGTCGGCGTTCGTGTACGTGACGACGAACAGCGCCGACGCGGGGACGGCGGCGACGAGCTTGCCGAGGACGACGCCGGGGTCGGCGCACGCCTCGAGTAGCTCGTGCGCGAGGACGACCTCGGGCTTGCGCGCGAGCAGGCCATCGGCCCAGCCGATGTCCGACGCGGTGGCGAGGCGAGCGAAGGCTTCGTCGCCCACTTCCACGAGCTCGAGACCGATGCGCCTCGCCTCGGGGAGGTCGCGGAACTCGCGGAGGAAGCGGCCCAGGAGGACCGTGCGCTTGAGCGGCTTGCCCGCGACGTGCAGGAAGTCGGCCTCGACGTGCTCGAGCAGGCGGGCGAAGTCGCGCACGACCAACTGCCGGTCACGCTCGTTCGTGAACGGGCGCGCCCGCTCGATGTCGAAGTAGTTGATGACCTTCTCGCGCGCGGGGTTCACGTACACCATCCCGCACGCCGCGCAGCGGACGAAGCGCACGCCCGTCCTGTGGAACAGATATCGCGGGTTGTCCGTCTGACAGGCCGGGCAGCGGACGAACCGCTTGTGCGCACGCGCCGTGCTCACCGCCGGCGTCGGCTCGAACTCGAAGGGCCGAGGCTCTCCGCCCGAGGCGCTGTACGACGACATGGGGCGTAGAGATACCACGTGATGTCGCGTTCTACCCGCGTCGCTCCGTGTACGGGTTCGCCGAGATGAAGCGGAGCGTCTCCACGATTCCGGCTTCGATGCTCTTGGTCGGCGCCCATCCGAGCGCTCGGATTCGCGCGATGTCGAGCTCGATGCGCGGACTGTCCCCGACCCAGCCGCGAGCTCCTCCGCCGTACTCGATGCGAGGCGACACGCCGAGGGTCCGCGTGATGATCGCGATGCTCTGGTCGACCACGATGGATTCGTCGTGGCCGAGGTTGAAGATGCTGATCGGTCCGGCGGCCCGATCGACCGCGAGGAGCATCGCCGCGACGCAGTCGCCGACGTGCAGGTAGCTCTTCCGCTGCCGGCCGTCGCCGAGGACCTCGAGGCGCGAGGGGTCGCGCTTCAGCTTGCGCCAGAAGTCCATCACATGGCCGTGGGTGTAGCGAGGCCCGAGCAGCGAGACGAAGCGGAAGATCCACGCCCTCATTGCGAAGCCGAGGACGTACGACGTAAGCAGCCCCTCCGCGGCGATCTTCGACGTCGCGTAGATCGACGTCTGCACGGGAAAGGGCGCGTCCTCAGGCGTCGGAAACACCGTCGCCTCGCCGTACACCGATCCGGTCGACGCGAAGACGACGTCGCGCACCCCGGACTCGCGCATGGCCTCGAGGACGTTCTGGGTGGCGACCACGTTCTGGTCGACGCACCGGCGCGGCTCCTTCAGGTTGTCCTTGATGTCGGCGTTGGCCGCGAGGTGGAAGACGAAATCGACGCCTCGCACCGACGCTCCGAGGCGCGCCTGATCGAGCAGGTCGCCCTCGATGACGCACAGATGTTCGTGCGGCGCGATGAACTCGCGGAAGCCCGTCGAGAAATTGTCGTACACGGTGACCCGCGCGCCCCGGGCGAGCAGCGCGTCGGCGACATGGCTTCCGATGAAGCCGGCACCGCCCGTCACCAGGGCGTGCTTGCCGTTCCACTGCATCTCGGGAGCCATCTCGGGGCGCACCGATAGCACGCAGACCGCACGCGCCCCAAGTCGACCTTATTTCTTCTTGGGACGTCCGCGCCAGGCGTTGTTGAACTCGGCGATTGTCTCGATGGTCCGCGGATTCCACACCATCTTGCGCAAGATGGGAGGCGTCACCGTCGGGACGTGGGCGCCGGCCTCGAGCGCCTCGTTCACGTCCATGATGTGGCGCATCGACCCGACGATGATCTTCGACGCGAGACCCTCACGGTCGAGGACCTCGCGCGTCCCGGCGATGACGGGGCGCACGTCGTACCCCATGTCGCGCACGCGTCCGCTGAAGATACTCACGTACGTCGCCCCGGCGAGCGCCGACAGGTAGGCCTGGTTCATCGCCATCAGGCACGTGACGTTCGTCTTGATCCCGCGCTTCACGAGCTGATACAGGACGCGCAGGCCGATCTCGCTGAATGGAACCTTGATCGTGATCCGCGCCGGGTCCCACGCGTGATAGTGGAGGGACTCCTGGATCATCTCGGCCTCGGTCTCGGTCGTCAGCTCGACGGAGACGTCGCCCGAGCTCACGGCGATGATCTCTCGGATGCGCTCCCCGAGGTCGGCGTCAGGCGCCTCTTTCGCGATGATGAGCGGATTGGTCGTCACGCCGGAGAGGACCCCCCAGGCGAAGAGGTCCTTGATTTCCTTCGGGTCCGAGCTGTCGACGAAAAGCGCCATCTAATAGTCTCCTCGATTCCCCTCGAAAAGTAGCACGCGCCCTTCACCCGTCATGGAGGATCGCGCGGGCGACGTCCGCGACGGTCGCACCGTGGGCATCCGGGACAAGCCCCGTCGGACCCGCACGCAGGGGGCAGAGCTCGCAGCGGTTCGGCGCGAAGACGAGCGCCGTGCTCACGCCCGCCGCCTTCCCCGCGGCCAGGTCGGCCTCGCTGTCTCCGATCATCCATGAGCTCGACCGATCAGCGTTCAGGTTCGCCAGCAGGGCGTTGATCATCCCCGGTTTCGGCTTGCGGCAGTCGCACGCCCGCACCAGCGATGAATCGCCCGCCGGGCCGCCCTCCGGGTGGTGCATGCACACCTCCACCGCCGCGATACGGATGCCGTCGCGGCCCAGCATCGCGACGAGCGCGTCGTTCGTGCGGACCACCGCCGCAGACGAGAATTGCCCCTTCGCCGGTGCCGGCTGGTTCGTGGCGATCGCGAGCAGAAAGCCCGCGCCTTCCAGGGCCCGCATCCCCTCGACGGCGCCGGGAAGGAGGCGCAGCTGATCGGGGTGAAACGCGACGCCCGTCGTCCCCGTCTCCTCGTCGCGCACGACGTCGATGATCGTTCCGTCGCGATCAAGGATCGCGATGCCGCGGGACCGGGTCACTTCACGCTCTCCCACTTCGTCGCAGTCCGCTGGAGCTTCGGATGGCTGACGAGCAGGTGCCAGACCACGGCGCAGAATCCCTCGGTGTGCGGCGTCGTCCGCTCGGGGGCAACAGCGGGGATCACGACGCACGCGTCGGCCACCTGTTTCGTGTATCCGCCGTCGCGCCCGACGACGCCGAAGATCTTCGCGCCGACCTCGCGCGCGAGCTCCAGCGACTTCACGAGGTTCACGCTGACGTTCTTCTCGCGGTTGCCCCCACCGACGCTGAAGACGAGGACGCCGTCGTCCCGGCGCAAGCGGGAGCCGCGGAGCCACTCCGAGAAGCAGGTGTCCCACCCCTCGTCGTTCACCCGCGCTGTGAGCTCGCTCACGTTGTCGGTGGGCGCGTACGCCTCGAAGCCGCAGATCTTGCGGAAGTCGTTCACAGCGTGGCTCGCGTGCCCGGCGCTCCCCCCCACGCCGAGGATGAAGAGGCGGCCGCCCCCTTGTTGCACGACCGCCAGGCCTTCGGCGAGGGCCTCGATCGCGGTGGCGTCGAGCTTGCGAACGAGCTCGATGCTCTCCTCGAGGTACTTCTGGGTGAATGTCTGCATTTGGGAGGAGCTCACGTTCTGTGGAAGTTGGCCACGATGCGCGCGCCGTCGAAATCGAAGTGGAAGCGCATGGGACGAAGACCACGGGCGACGAGGGTCTCGTGGACGCGGCGCCGGTCGGTCGCGCGGACGTAGAACATGAAGAAGCCGCCTCCGCCCGCTCCCATCAGCTTGCCGCCGATCGCCCCCGCCTTGCGGGCGGCGTCGTAGTGCTCGTCGATGGTCGAGTCGGCCATGTTGGAAGCGAGCGCGCGCTTGTTCGTCCAGTGCTCGTGGAGCATCTCGCCGTACGTCTCCGTCTTCCCCGAGACGAGGATGCGCTTCGTCTCGTGCCCGAGCGCCTTGATCCGGTGCATCTTTTGGACCGCGTCGTCCTTGTTCGCGGTGATCGTCTTGGCCTGCTCGGTCAGCACGGTCGCCGCCGCGCGCTCGACTCCCGAATAACAGATGACGAGGTTCGACTCGAGCTCGTCGATCACGTCGTCCCGGAGGGGCAGGCGCTCGACGTCCACCGACCCGTCGGGGTGAAACGTCATCGCGCTGATGCCGCCGTAGGCCGCGATGTACTGATCCTGCTTGCCGATGGGCTCCTTCAGGACGTCGATCTCGAGCCGACATGCCTCGCGCGCGAGCTGCTCGACCGGGACGAACTCGCGCTTGTACGCGTGCAGGCCGTTCATGAGCGCGACCGTGAAGCTGCTCGACGAGCCGAGGCCCGTGTTGGCGGGGACGTCCGCCAGGCTGTGGAGCTCGATTCCTCGCTCGATACCCGACATGCGCAGGCCCTCGCGGAAGATGCGATGCCTGAGCTGGTCGATCGAGTCGACGATCTCGCTCTCCGAGTAGGCGAGGCGGATCGTCTCCTGAAAGCGGCGCGCGACGCAGACGAAGACGAACTTGTCGACCGCGGCGGCGACGACGAAGCCGCCATGCTCGCGCGAGTAGCTCGGCAGGTCGGTCCCTCCTCCGCCGAGGGAGAAGCGCACGGGCGCGCGCGAGACGATCATGGGGAAGAGGCTCTCGTCCTGAGGTAGCTGTCGAGCTCCGCCAGCCCCTCCGGCGAGCCGATCTCGAAGAACCTCGCACGGGCCACGCAGGCTCGCAAGCTGGACGCCGCGGCGAGCGAACGCTGGACGGCGTCGAGGGTCAGCACCTCACCTGGCGGGAGGTCGGCGATGACGCTCCGCCGCAAAGCGATCGCTCCGTAGTCGATGTGATCGAACGTCGGATCGGACGCGCCCGCGCCCTTCTCGTAGCGAAGGACCCACGCGCCGTCGGACTTCACGTTGGAGACGTCCCACTTGCCGTCGTTCTTGAAGATTGCCATCACGCCGTCGCAGTCGTCGTGACTCTCGAGGAGCCGCAGCGGCTCGCCGTAGTCGAACGGCAAGTAGCTGTCCCCGTACGTCACCAGAAACTCGCCGGCCAGGAGGGACAGCGCAGCACGCAGCGCTCCGGCGGTGCCGAGGAGGTTCGGCCCCTCCTCGGCCCACGCGACGCGGACGCCATGGCGCGCGCCGTCGCCGACGTGCGCCCGGATCTGCTCGCCGAGATGGGCGATGCACATCACGACGTCATCGAAGCCGCTCTCTGCGAGCCGCTCGAGCTGCCAGTCGACGAACGGACGCCCCGCGACGCTCAGCATCGACTTCGGCACCGTCAGCGTCTGCGGCCGCATCCGCGTCGCGAGACCGCCCGCCAGCACCACGGCTTGCACGCGCTGCTGCGTACCATATCGTGGAGGACCGAGCGCTCCCGCCGAGCCTTGACACCACGAAGATCGGCGGCTAGGTGGGCTCCCTTCCGCGTCGCGGGCCATTAGCTCAATTGGTAGAGCAGCGGACTCTTAATCCGTTGGCTGACAGTTCAAGTCTGTCATG
>Ga0209415_10006000_pt1 | contig 21720 bp, 18 predicted proteins | sample PeaSoiSIISIP2007_FD_187696 | JGI IMG/M metagenome (GOLD analysis project Ga0209415, IMG submission 187696) | Peat soil microbial communities from Weissenstadt, Germany - SII-SIP-2007 (SPAdes) (version 2) | ecosystem: Environmental > Terrestrial > Soil > Wetlands > Peat | place: Germany... | reverse complement strand
GCCTAACGCACCAGGCAGCCCCATCCTAAGAACCAATGTGGGGTGTTTCGAGGCGAACTGCAATCGTCTCAATTCGCCTTGCGAGCTCCTCGAGGCCCTGGGCGAGCGCCGAGGTGTCGACGCCGTTGCCGTCGGCCGCGGATTGGCGGCGCAGCGCCGCGTGCGCATCGGCGAGCTCGTCCGTGATCACCAGCGCCGCCAGCACCAGCAGCCGCGCCTCGCCGATCTGCCCGAGCTTCCCCACGAACTCCGTGGTCTTGCGGTCGACGTACTGCGCGAGCTCCTTGATGCGGCTCTCCTGCCCGTCTTCGCAGGAGACCGGATAGCTCCGGCCGTTCACCGTGAGGTGGATCTCGGGCATCAGCCCTCCAGCACCCGGTCGAGCCGGCCGATCGCCTGATCGAGGCGGCTCGCGACGGTCTGGGTCACCTGGCTCAGCGAGGCATATTGGGCCTTGGCGTCGGCGAGCGCCCGTTCGAGTCCCGCCCGATCCTCCGCGCCGCTCGCGTGCTCCATCGCTGCCTCGACACGTAGCACCGCCCGCTCGAGGCGCTTGGCGGCTTCGACCACCCTGCTGAGATCGCTCATGGCGTGTTCGGCGCTTCCCCCGACTCGGGGTCACCTTACGCGCGCGCCGAACGGACAGTCAATGCGCGGCGAGCCGCTTGCGTAGGAAATAGCGTGTCTGTCCCCGCGGATAGTCCTCGAGGGTCCCGAACACGCCGTAGCCGCACTTCTCGTAGAAGCCGAGCGCCTGGAAGGTGTCGAGCCAGGCCGAGTGGCAGCCACGCTCGAGCGCGCGCCGCTCCGCCCGCGCCAGGAGATCGCGGCCGTATCCCTGGCCCTTGAGCGCGTCGTGCACCCAGAGATTGTCGACGAACAACCATTCCCAATAGAGGATACCATCGAGCCCGCCAGCGAGCGCACCGTCGGCATCGCGCATCAAGATCGCAAAGCGATCTTGCGAATAGGGCACGGTGCGGGCGTTGAAATCGTCGATCGCACGCTCGATCACCTTGCGGTCCTCGCGCGCGGGCGCCTCGTCGATCGTGATCTGGATCGGGAGTTTCATGGGCGATCCAGTGTGCCATCGCGCCGCCACTCTGGCGACTCGCCGAGGCACCAGAGGACGATTGACGGAGAACGCCGCCCCCGGCAAGGTGCGGCTCGTGCGCGACTGCCGCTTCATTAATCACCGATGACCGCCCTGCAATCGCCGAGTGCCGACGCTCCGCCCCTGCCGGCACCGAGGGACCGCGAGCTCCGCGAGATGGCGGACGCCATCCGGGCGCTCGCCATGGACGCCGTCGAGAAAGCCAACAGCGGCCATCCCGGCATGCCCATGGGCATGGCGGATGTGGCGACGGTGCTGTTTTCCAAGTTCCTGAAGTTCGATCCGCGCGACCCCGCCTGGCCCGACCGCGACCGCTTCGTGCTCTCGGCCGGACACGGCTCGATGCTGCTCTATTCGCTCCTGCACCTCACGGGCTATGCGGAGATGACGCTCGACGAGCTGAAGCGCTTCCGCCAGCTCGGCAGCCGCACCGCGGGCCATCCGGAATACGGCCACGCGCCGGGGATCGAGACCACTACCGGGCCGCTCGGCCAGGGGCTCGGCAACGCCGTCGGCATGGCGCTCGCCGAGCGGATCATGAACGCGCGGTTCGGCGACGGGCTGGTCGACCACCACACCTATGTGATCGCCGGCGACGGCTGCCTGATGGAGGGCATCAGCCACGAGGCGATCTCGCTCGCGGGCCATCTGAAGCTCCGCAAGCTCATCGTGCTCTGGGACGACAATTCGATCTCCATCGACGGGCCCACCGGCCTCACGGTCTCCGACGATCAGCTCGCACGCTTCGAGGCCTCGGGCTGGGACGTCTCGGCGGCCGACGGCCACGACACCGACGCGATGGCGGCGGCGCTCGAGGTCGCGCGGGCGAGCGACCGCCCCTCCCTCATCGCGTGCCGCACCACGATCGCGTTTGGCGCCCCCACCAAGGCCGGCACCGCCGCCGCCCATGGCTCGGCGCTGGGCGCGGCCGAGATCGAGGGCGCGCGCAAGCGCCTCGGCTGGCCCTACCCGCCCTTCGAGATCCCCGAAGCGATCCGGATGCGCTGGCACGCCGTCGGCGCGCGCGGGGCCGCGGCCTCGAGCGCCTGGCGCGAGCGTCTCGCCAAGGCGCCGGCGGATCTGAGGCACGAGTTCGAGCGGCGCCAGTCGGGCGAGCTGCCGAGCGGGTGGCGCGCCGCGCTCGCCGCCGTCAAAGAAAAATTCGCGGCCGACGCGCCGAAGCTCGCGACGCGCCAAGCCTCCGGCGGCGTGCTCGACGCGCTGGCGCCGGTGATCCCCGAGCTGATCGGCGGCTCCGCCGATCTGACGCCGTCCAACAACACCAAGGTCAAAAGCCAAGCGCTCCTCACCTCCAAGAACTACGGCGGCAGCTACATCCACTACGGCGTGCGCGAGCACGGCATGGCCGCCGCCATGAACGGCTTGGCGCTCCATGGCGGCGTCGTACCCTATGGCGGAACGTTCCTGATCTTCACGGACTATTTCCGGCCGGCGATCCGGCTCTCTGCCCTGATGGGCGTGCGCGTCATCTATGTGATGACCCACGACTCCATCGGCCTCGGCGAGGATGGGCCCACTCATCAGCCGGTGGAGCAGCTCGCGGCGTTGCGCGCGGTTCCAGGCCTACGCGTGTTCCGGCCGGCGGATGCCGTGGAGACCGCGGAGTGCTGGGAGCTCGCGCTTGCGGCGCCCAAGACGCCCTCGGTCATCGCGCTCACCCGCCAAGCCCTGCCGGCGCTGCGGCGCGACACTGGTGAAAACCGCTCGGCTCGCGGCGGCTACGTGCTGGCGGAGGCCGACGGCGCGCGGCGCGTGACATTGGTTGCCACAGGCTCGGAAGTTGCCTTGGCGATGACCGCGCGCGATCTCCTGAAAGCGAAGGGTGTGGCCGCCGCCGTGGTCTCGCTCCCGTGCTGGGAATTGTTCGATGCCCAAGACCCCGCCTATCGCGCGAGCGTGCTCGGCACGGCACCCCGCGTCGCGGTGGAGGCGGCATCGCCCTTCGGTTGGGAACGCTATGTCGGCGCGGGCGGCGCGATCGTCGGCATGACCGGCTTCGGCGCCTCCGCGCCCGCCGAGGATTTGTTCCGCCACTTCGGCATCACGGCCGAGAAGGTCGCCGAGGCGGCGTTGAGTAGGATTTAGAAGGACGAACAAGCGCCGTGCGTCCTTCGACGCGCTCCCTAACGGTCGCTTGCTCAGGATGAGGACCTTGATCGCCACGGCACTAGATGCTCCTCATCCTGAGCAAGCGAAGCGCGTCGAAGGACGCAAGCTGCGCGCACGCGGTAAGTTGCTTCAAGAACTGACGTCGGTTTGGAGGATCTCATGACCACACGCATCGCGATCAACGGATTCGGCCGCATCGGGCGGCTGGTGCTGCGCGCGCTTCACGAATCCCGGCGCGACGATGTCCAATGCGTCGCCATCAACGACCTCGGCTCGGTCGCGGCCAACGCGCACCTTCTGAAGCACGACAGCGTCCACGGTCCCTTCCCCGGCGAGATCAAGACCGGCGGCAACTGGATGGATCTGGGCCGCGGACACATCGCCGTCTCGGCCGAGCGCGATCCCGCGAAGCTGCCGTGGAAGGACCTCAAGGTCGACGTGGCGCTCGAATGCACGGGCATCTTCACCAAGCGGGAGGCGGCGGCGAAGCACCTCGAAGCCGGCGCCAAGCGCGTCATCGTGTCGGCGCCCGCCGACGGCGTCGACTTCACGCTGGTGCTGGGCGTCAACAGCGACCAGCTCGCCGCGCAGCACACGGTGATCTCGAACGGCTCCTGCACCACCAACTGCCTGGCGCCGGTCGCCTATGTGCTCAACGAAGGCGTCGGCATCGAGCACGGCTTCATGACGACGATCCACTCCTATACCGGCGATCAGCCGACCGTCGACACGTTGCACAAGGATCTCCGCCGCGCGCGCGCCGCCGCGCTCTCGATGATCCCGACCTCCACCGGCGCCGCCAAGGCGCTGGGCCTCGTCCTGCCGGCTCTCAAGGGCAAGCTCGACGGCTCCTCGATCCGCGTGCCCACGGCGAACGTCTCGCTGATCGATTTCAAGTTCACCGCGGCCCGCGACACCTCGGCGCCGGAGATCAACGAGCTCATGGTGAGCGCCGCCAACTCCACCCGGTTCCGCGGCATCCTCGCGGTGAACAAGGAGGAGCTGGTCTCCTCCGACTTCAACCACAACCCCGCGAGCTCGACCTTCGACCTCACGCAGACGACGGTGCTGGGCAAGCGGTTCTGCCGGGTGCTCTCCTGGTACGACAACGAGTGGGGTTTCTCCAACCGCATGGTCGAAGCCGCCGCCGCCCTCGGCAAGCTCGGCTAAGCGATTCTCGGGCGTGAGCGGCAAGCGGATCATCGTCCATTCGCTTGGCGATGCCCGCGCCGCCCTCGCCGCGGCCCGCGCGCTCGAGGCTCCCGTCACCCTCGCGAGCGCCGCGGGCGCCGGCGGCTATGCGGGTCCGCTCTGGTTCAAGGCGCTGATCGCAGCCGCGCGCGCCGACTTTCCCGAGGTCGACGTGACCACAGTGCTCGACTGCGGCAAAGAGGCCGGTACCATCCTTGCGGCACTCCGACACGGGTTCAAACGGGTGCGCTTCACGGGCGTCGAAGCCGCTCTCGTGCCGTTGCGGGAGATCGCCCGGGAACTCGGCGCCGAGATCGAGACGGGCGACCGGCCCGAGGCGCTCGATCTCCTGGGCGAAAACGACCCGAAGGCCGCGGCGCGGGCTTATCTCGCGGCGGCAAAATGCCCCGCCTAAGCCACTCGCGCGGCTTTGCCGGCCACGGCACCATCTGATATATCCCCGCTGATGCTGATAGGGCGCCTGACGGCGGGCGCAGGAGGGTTAATTCCATGCGAGTGAGCGAGCAGGTCAAACGCATTCTCGACGGCTACGAGAGCGACAACCCCGGCACCAAGGCCAATCTCGCGCGCATCCTCATGCACGGCCGCCTCGGCGGCAGCGGCAAGCTGGTGATCCTGCCGGTGGACCAGGGCTTCGAGCACGGGCCCGCCCGCAGCTTCGCGCCCAACCCGCCGGCCTATGATCCGCACTATCATTATCAACTCGCGATCGACGCGGGGCTTTCCGCCTATGCGGCACCGCTGGGATTCCTGGAGGGAGGCGCCAGCACCTTCGCGGGCGCCATCCCCACGATCCTGAAGCTCAACAGCGCCAACAGTCTGGCGCGCGCCAAGGAAGCGCCCTCCCAGGCGATCACGGCGGGCGTCAAGGATGCGCTGCGCCTCGGCTGCGCCGCCATCGGCTACACGATCTATCCGGGCTCCGATGCCGCCTACGACATGATGCACGATATCGCCGAGCTCGCCCGCGAGGCCAAGTCCTATGGCCTCGCGGTCGTGATCTGGTCCTATCCGCGCGGCGGCAACCTCTCCAAGCCCGGCGAGACCGCGGTCGACATCTGCGCCTATGCCGCGCACATGGCGGCACTTTTGGGCGCCCACATCATCAAGGTGAAACCGCCGACCGAGCACCTCGAGCTCGAGGCCGCCAAGAAGGTCTACGAGGCCCAGAAGATCGACGTGCGCACGCTCGCGGCGCGCGTCCGCCACGTCGTGCAGTCCTGCTTCGCGGGCCGGCGCATCGTGGTGTTCTCCGGCGGAGAGGCCAAGGACCTCGACGGCCTCTTCAACGAGGTGCGCGCGATCCGCGACGGCGGCGCCAACGGCTCGATCATCGGCCGCAACACCTTCCAGCGTCCCAAGGAAGACGCCCTGAAGATGCTGGACACCATCATCCAGATCTACCAGGGCAAGGCTTGATCGCCGCCGCCGAGGGGACGCGTCTCTACCTCGTCACGCCCGCCGCGCTCGATCCCCGGGACTTCCGCGACCGGCTCGCCGAGGCGCTCGACGCCGGCGACGTTGCTGCCGTGCAGCTGCGCCTCAAGGACGTCGACGACGACGCGATCCGGCGCGCCTGCGACGCACTCCGGCCGGTGGCGCAGGAGCGCGGCGTCGCCTTCCTGCTGAACGACCGACCCGACCTCGCCGCCGAGACCGGTTGCGATGGCGTGCATGTGGGCCAGCAGGACACGCCCTACGCCGAAGCACGCGCGCTCATGGGCCCCGACCGCATCGTGGGCGTCACCTGCCACGCGAGCCGGGACCTCGCCATGGAGGCCGCCGAGGCCGGCGCGGACTATGTCGCCTTCGGCGCCTTCTTCCCGACCACCACCAAGGTGAGCGGCCATCGCGCCGATCTCGAGATCCTGCAATGGTGGGCCGAGATCATGACCGTGCCCTGCGTCGCGATCGGCGGCATCACGCCGGAGAATTGCGGACCCCTGGTCGCCGCCGGCGCCGATTTCCTCGCGGTGGTCTCGGCGGTCTGGACCGCGCCCGACGGCCCCGCGTCGGCGGTGAAAGCCTTCGAGAAGGCGATCGCCGCGGCGCCGTGATTTGCCCTGCGGACTGTTGAGCGCGCCTTCGCTCAGAATGCCTGAGAACTCTGCGCTGTTCGACAACACTTTCCGCCGAACGAAAGGGGGCGGCCCGAACCGCCCCCTCTCGAAGCACCGCCGCGTACGCTACGCCGCGCGGATGGCGGCCAGGAACTGATCGACTTGGCCGCGCAGCATTTCCGATTGCTTTGAAAGCTCGCCCGCGGCGCTCAGCACCTGGCCCGCCGCCGAGCCGGCCCCGTTTCTTCTTTTCAACGTACCCGACGCTTTGGTCGCGATCGGATACGAGACGGCCTCGCGCGTGGCGTAACGCCCTCTCGCCTCCGCTGCTCGGCTCCTTTGCGAGAGCCGTCCCAGAGTTCGAACCCGATGAGGCTCGGGGTCACCGCTCAGAATCTCGCGCGCCGTATCGACGAAGCCCCGACAACACGTCGTCTCACATCTCAATGGGCCAGAAGATCTCGCAGTTTGACCTAGATCAATGCACCTCTGCTCTGTTCTCCATAGGACCTCGGGGAGCGAGGCAAGATGACGCACCTGCGTCTTCACGGGTAATCGGATCCGTTAACACACAAATCAGAGTGCCGGCATTAGGCTGATGTATGAGTTCTCGGTGCTCTTATGCCCGACCGCACAGATCGGTCGAAATTTGGGTCGTGGCATGAATAGCTGGCAAGAACACTGGAGCCGGGTTGGGCCGCACAGATGTGCCTGGGTCCCGATCCCTCTTTTTTTGCTTGCCTTCATCGGGCTCAGGCTTGCGGACGTGCAAACGGAGCATGAATTCCCCTACCTGCTTCTATTCTCAAATCTCGTTTTCTTGGCCCTGGCGGGGTTCGTCGTCGCCTTTCTCTTCGCCCGCAGTTTTCTGTTCCATGGCGCACCCGGGCTGCTGCTGATCGGATGTGGCGCCATGATCTGGGGCGCATCGGGAGTTGCCGGGGTCATTGGCTCCATGGCCGCCGCTCACGGCCTCGCTCTGGATGCCAATACGGTCGTAACCATCCACAACATCTGCATCTGGGAGGCGGCGCTCCTCCAACTGCTGGGTGCGGCATTCCTTTTCCGCGGGGGTGGAGTCTTGCGGGCACGCGGCTGCTGGCTCTCCGGCGCCTGCGCTCTGACCGCCGCCTCGGTCGGCTTTGTCCTGCTTGCGACGCGTTTGCATTGGACACCGGTCTTCTTCGAGCAAGGGAAAGGGGGCACTCCGGAGCGGCAGTTCTTGCTCGGCAGCACCATCGTCACGCTTTTTCTCATCGCGACGTTGCTGCAGGGGCTGGCTAATAGCGCTTGGGCCAAATTCATGCACTGGTACACGTGCTCTCAGTTGCTGCTGGCGGTCGGATATCTCGGGATAATGATCCAGACCAACTTTGGCGGCATTCTGGGCTGGACCGGCCGGGGCGCCCAATACTTGGGTGGCATCTATATGGTCGTGGCGGCGATCGCCGCTTTCAGGGAGCGCACTGCCAAGGCAGCGACGTTGGCGCAACCCCGGATGGACGCGGTCTATCGCTACGGCTTCGCAATAGCCGTCGTTCTTGCAGCTGCAGCCCTGCGCCTCGTTTTTTTGAAGATCCTGGGGACTCAAGCCCCCTTCTTGACCTTCTATCCCGCGGTCGTCCTGGCCGCCCTCTATGGCGGCACGCGGGCGGGCCTTGCCGCGACCGTCATGTCAGCGCTCCTCGCCGACTATTTTTATATTGACCCGACAAGGTCGCTGGACGTCGAGCAGTCGGGTGATCTTCTGGCGTTGGCGATATTCACGGTCACGTGCTTTCTGTTGTCCTGGGTTGCGGGCAGGCTTCGGAAGGCCGATCAGATATTCGAATTCAATACCGTGCTCGAGCGCGAGATCGCCGAACGCACCAAGGGACTGCAGACCCTTCTGGAGACCGCGAGTGACGGAATTCACGTTCTGGACGGGGACGGGAACCTCGTGCTGTTCAACAAGTCCTTCCTGCGCATGCTCGGCTACGACCGGGAGGAGGCGGCCACGCTCAACGTCAAGGACTGGGATGCGGCGATTCCGCGGGATCATCTGATAGAAACCGTGCGCACGCTCATTTGCCGACCTAGCACCTTTGAAACCGCGCACCGGCGCAAGGACGGAACGATCCTTGACGTAGAAATCAATGCCAGGAGCATCGAACTCGATGGCAAGTCGTTTCTCTACAACTCGGCACGCGACATCACCGAGCGCAAGAAGACCGAACAAGCGTTGGTCGTTGCCCGCGAGGCGGCCGAACAGAGTAGTCGAGCCAAGTCGGACTTTCTCACGTCGATGAGCCACGAATTGCGCACGCCCCTGAACGGGATACTTGGATTTGCCCAGCTGATCGACGGGCGGCATTACGGTCCGCTCACCACAAAGCAGAAGGAATTCGTCGACGCCATCCTCGTCAGCGGCGATCACCTGTACAAGCTGATCAATGACATCCTCGAGCTGAGCAAGATCGAGGTCGGACGGGTGACGGTCTCGTTGGAAGAGGTCGATCTCGTGCCGCTCGTCAAGTCCGTGGTCGCGAATTTGCAGCCGTCGGCGACCGCTGCGGGGATCGGTCTCGTGGCCGGAAGCTGCGGCCTCGGTCTGCCCGCGGTTCATGCCGATCGCGTGCGATTGGCGCAATGCCTGTACAATCTCGGCACCAACGCGATCAAGTACAACCGTCCGGGAGGGTCTGTGACCCTCGCGTACGGCCTCGAGGGGGACCGGGTGCGCCTCTCCGTCATCGATACCGGGGTCGGCATTGCCGAGGATCGGCAGTCGGAGCTGTTTCAGCCGTTCAACCGGCTCGGCGCGGAGCAAAACGCGATCGAAGGGACGGGCATCGGCCTCGTCCTGACACGCCGCCTGATGGAGCTTATGGAGGGGAAGATCGGATTTGCAAGCACGCTCGGCCAGGGCAGCCGCTTCTGGATCGACATCCCAGTCTATGTGGCGTCAGCGCGCGAGCCCCATCCGATCGCCGAGCCGGTCGTCCCGGACACGCCGCAGGGCTCCGGCTTCTCCGTTCTCTACGTCGAGGACAACCCCTCGAACCTCGTCTTGATGCGCAATCTTCTGGCGACAAGGGAGGGTATCCGGCTGATCGAGGCCACCACCGGTGCGGCAGGCCTGGCAGCGGCCAGCCGGCAGCGTCCCGACCTGATCATTCTCGACATCAATCTACCGGACACCGACGGCGTAGCGCTGCTGAAGCAGCTCAAAGACCTGCCCGAGCTCGCGACGACGCCGATCCTGGCGCTCAGCGCGAATGCCATGCCCCGCGACATCAAGCGGGGTATCGAGGCCGGCTTCTTCGACTACATCACCAAGCCCTTGGACGTGAACAAGTTCCTGAAGACCATCGATGCCGCCCTCGCAAGCGCGCGACGGAACAAGGCGACTAAACCTACGCCGTTTAAGGCAGTTGGTGCGTAGTGCTGGAATCGCGTGTTTGCGAGGTTTGAGACGAGCAGGGCGCGCCTGTGACAGCGGAGTGCCACGAACGGTCCTTCCGTCAATTGATCCATGTCAACGAAGAGTGCGCACGCCCTTGCTAACTGCACGGCTACGGCTAGAAAAGGACCTAGCGCGAACGTTCTGCCTCCGTCGGAACGGCGCACGGTACGTGAGACGATGGAGTTGCTACTGCATGCCGACCGATATCCGTGTCATCGACTTCAACAACGTCGAGATCGAAGAAGCGATTACCGATTATTGCATGAGGATGGGCCGATTCACGCCCGGCAAGCGCGCGACAGCCCTCACGCTCTCCAACCGGCCCGAAATCGCCGTTTCCTTTGGGGACGCCTCCGACGGTCCTCGCTCGCATTTGAAGCAGACCGAGGTCGTGGCCGTCCTCATTCTGTACTGCAAGAAGGTCGGCATCCCCATCGCGCAGCGGGCGTCTAAATCCCTGCGGATCGCCAACGACGCGGTGTCGCGCCATCTCGCCCTGCCTTCCAGCTAACGGTGAACCATGATGCTCACTCAGGAATTCGAGCGCTTCCTCGCCCAGATCAAGGCGTCGGCCTTGCGGACGGTGGCGCTCCATTGGCAGGACGCGCGGTCCCACAGCGTGATGCCGGCATGGCGTGACATCGATCCCGCGGCCATCAAGCTGCAACTCCCGATCGTCTGGTCCTGGAAATACGACCGCGTGGCGGATTCGTTCACAGGGCGCCTCGCCGGTGAACGCTTTTGCCAAATCTTCGGGCGCAACCTGCGTGGAAAGCCGATGGCGGAGTTCCTCAGCGCCAATGCTTACCGGCATGTGTTCGCTAGGGACAAACGAGTCGTCACGGAGCCTGCCCTTTACCACGGCATTGGCGAAGTCTATCACCTCGAGAACCTTTCCGGCCGGGGGGAGCGCATCATCCTGCCGTTGGCGGACGATAGACGGAACGGTGACGGCACCTTCGGCGCAGCGATCTACGACATTGCCGCGCCCTTGGATGGACCTCGTGTCGTCGAAAGTCTCGCTGGCGAGGCTGAAACCTTCTTTCCAATATCGACGGCACAGCGATCGGCGGCGTAGCAGTTCGCAGTCGGTGACCCCGTCTGGTCAGGCGGCACGGCCTCGAATGCCCGCTACAACTCGAACGCCGCACGGGGATAGGGGCTGCCCGCTCCGGACCTTTCTCTCCCGAATCGCCGTCGCCTACCTCTACGCCGCGCGGATGGTGGCCAGGAACTGATCGACCTGGCCGCGCAGCATTTCCGATTGCTTCGAAAGCTCGCCCGCGGCGCTCAGCACCTGGCTCGCCGCCGAGCCGGTTTCGGAGGCGGCTTGCGAGACGCCGCCGATGTTCGAGGAGACATCGTTCGTGCCCAGCGCAGCCTGTTGCACGTTGCGCGCGATCTCCTTGGTTGCCGCGCCCTGCTCCTCGACCGCCGAGGCGATCGTGGTGGCGATCTCATTGACCCGGCCGATCGTCGCCGAGATCCCCTCGATGGCCTTGACCGATGCGGCACTCGCCGACTGCACCGCGCCGATCTGCGCGCTGATCTCCTCGGTCGCCTTGGCGGTCTGGTTGGCGAGAGACTTGACCTCCGATGCGACCACCGCGAAGCCCTTGCCGGCATCGCCGGCGCGGGCCGCCTCGATCGTTGCATTGAGCGCGAGGAGGTTGGTCTGGCTGGCGATGTCGTTGATCATTGTCACGACCGCGCCGATCTTCTGCGCCGTCTCCGCCATCCCCTGCATCGATTGCTGAGTCTGCGCGGCCTCTGCAACGGCCTCGGCGCAGATCCTCGAGGACTCCGCGACCTGCCGGGTGATCTCGGCGACCGAGCCGGTGAGCTCCTCAGTGGCCGAGGCGACGGTCTGGACGTTGGTCGAGGCCTGCTCGGACGCGGCCGCCACCGCGGTCGACTGGCGAGAGGTTTGCTCGGCCGTAGCCGCCATCGCCTGGGCCGAGGTCTGCAGCTCCGTCGAGGCCGAGGAGACCGCGTTGACGACTCCCTTGACGCTGCCCTCGAACTCATCGGCCATCTTGTTGAGCGCCGCCTTCTTCTCGGCCTCGGCCCGGTGCTTCAACTCCTCCTGCTGGCTGCGCAGGCGATCGGCCTCGATCATGTTGTCCTTGAAGACCTGGACGGCGCCGGCCATGACGCCGATCTCGTCGCCGCGCTCGCGCGCGGGGATCTCCGCCCTGGTGTCGCCGCCGGCGAGTTTTTGCATCGCCGCCGTCATCGCAGTGACCGGATTGACGATACTCCGGCCAATCAGCCAGGCGAGGAGGATGCCGATGAGGAAAGAAATTGCTGCCACTACTTCCTGGATCGTCGTGCTGCCCGCGACGGTCGTCGTCGCGTTCTCTATCGCAGTGGTATTGTCCTTCTCCAAAGACTGCTTGGCTCCGTCCAGCACCTTGAACATTTCCTCGTTACGCGGGCGCATCTTGCTCTCATAAAGCTCCGTGCCCGCCAGCATGGCGCCTGAAACCTTCTCGAAACTCTTGGCGTAATTTGCCAGCGCGGCCTTCACCGGGCCGATCAGCGTGGCAACCGAAGTCGGCGGATTCATTGCTTCCAGCGCCTTGACCGCCTCGGCGGCCTTCTGGCTGTTGGCAAGAAAGGTTGCCGGACCCTTCGGGTCGCTCGTCGCCAGGAAGCGCCAATTCGCGACTCGAACGAGCAACACAGAGCTCTCGACTCCCTGCGCGGCACCCAGAATCTGCGGATCGTTGCTCGCGTGCGCCGCCTCGACAAGATGGTTGGTCGCCGCCGTGACCTCGTCGCCAACGCTGAAGAGCGTGGCACGGTCGGTCTTCGCGCCCGCGGTCAACTTTGCGAGGTCACCGAATTCGGCCGACAGTGCTTCCGTTTGCTTGGAGAGCTCGGCATAGGTCTTGCGCCGTTCTTCCGACAGCGTCGCTTTTCCGGCCGCCGTCAGAAGCCCAAGCACCTCGGCTTGGCTCTCGCCGAATGTCTTGACCGACGCGTCGTCCCAAGTCGCCTGGTTTCTGAGCTCGTCCTTGCGCATGCTCTCGAGTAGGCGACCGACCTCGAGGACGCGGATGGTGTTGCCGGTCAGAGCCGTGGAGCGCCCGACATCGGTGCCGATTGTGCCGAGCTGGGTGACCGAGAAGACCGCCAAACCGACGCTCAGAACGACAAGCATCCCGAAGCCGAAATAGATGCGCGCCTTGACCGAGACGCGGGCGAAAAAGCCCGGCGTTGAGCGTCCGGCCTCCGAATTGTCGAGATGTGCGGACATGCATGCTCTCCTCAGAGTTGAACGTTCTCGATCGTTTGCCATTTAATTGATCGGTTGATCAACAGGCACGGCAGCATCACGCGCCAATCCATAACTTTTGATTTAAGTGAGACCCGATCAGCTGCGACATTTTGTACGTCCGCATGCCTATCTGGCTCAGGACTCAACTAAAGCTGATTGGGCGCTTCGGACTCGTCACTTGCAATGCCATCGCGCGGCGGCGCGGTGACGACACCTCGCACCGGCTGCATGGGATCAGTGCGTCCTCCGACGCGCTCCCTGCGGTCGCTTGCTCAGGATGAGGGATTTTCCTCGTGCACGCACAGCGCCCTCATCCTGAGCAAGGGCCGCAGGGCCGCGTCGAAGAACGCACCACGTATCAGCTCCCCGCCACCGGGCGATATTCGAGGATGCCCATCGGGACGGAAATGCCCTCGATCGCCTCGGTCCCGATGGGCAGGAGCCGATCGGTGCGGCGATCGAGCGCCTGGGCAACGACGTCCGATATCACGCAGGCCACGCCGTGCGCCTTCGCGGCGTCCTCCATGCGGGCGGCGACGTTGATGGTGTCGCCGTAAATGCCGATCGATCGTTTCGTGTCGCCCTGCTCGCTCACCACCACACTGCCGCCGTGGATGCCGACCCGGAAGCCCGGCACGACCCCAAAACGCCGCTGATACTCGACGGTTTCCCGCGCCACCGCCGCGAACATCGCGTCGACAGCGCGCAAGACCGCGTTCGCCCGGATCGCCTTGCTCCACGTCCAGAGCGCGATCAACCCGTCGCCCTTGTAGACGTAGATTTCACCGTCGTGATCGATGATCGGCTTGGAGATATCGAACAGGAATTTGCCGATCAGCGATCTCGTCTCCAAGGGCCCGAGGCGCTCGGCCACCGCGGTCGATCCATTCATGTCCACGAAAAGCAGCACCATGTGCCGCAGCACCGGACGATGATAGGTGCCGGCCATCAGATGGAACAACGTCTCGGCGCCGATGAAATGCACGATCCGCATGGCGACGATGCCGACGATCGAGAAGCCGATGAACAACGGGATGACGACCGGCATCCGTCGGTAGGTCGTCGGCAGTTCGTTCCAGCGGCCAAGAATCAGATGAGAGACATGAGTCGCCGCCAGATAGATCGCGGTGACGACGCCGGCGTAGATGAGCACCGAGCCCAGCGGGTGCATGCTCCGCAGCCACCGGCCGCGCAGGCTTTGCACGTAGAATTCCTCGACCGGACGATGCTCGGCGAGCGCCACGAGCCAAGCGAGCAGCGCGAAGATCGCGACGGCCAGGAGAATCGAGACGACTCTCCGGCGGAAGGTAACCGAAAGGGGGAAAAAGCCCGACGTCATGATCGCTGATCAAGAAATGCGCACGCCACACCCGCCACTTCCTAGCACAGCGGCATTCCGTCGCACGAGCGGTTGCGGACCGAGCCTTCCTTGGGAGCCGGACGGCGAGCATGTCAGGAATGCCGGGCCTACAAGGCCGATAACACTTACTTGAACCGCCAAAGCTCGGCGGGAAGACTATGTTGGGTTCGTGCTTCGAATGAACCCACGCTTTGGCGCGCTTGCCGACGAGGTGACGGGATGACGTACACGATAGAGGTAAACGGCGTGAAGCGGACCGTCGACGTGGACGGGGACATGCCGCTGCTCTGGGTGCTGCGCGACGTGCTCGATCTCAAGGGCAGCAAATTCGGCTGCGGCACGGGCCTGTGCGGCGCCTGCACGGTACATCTCGACGGCGAAGCCGTCCGCTCTTGCCAGACGCCGGTCTCGAGCGTGGGACCGACCGCGGTCACGACGATCGAGGGTATCGGCGCGACGCCGGTCGGCAAGCGGGTGCAAGCCGCCTGGCTCGAGGTCGACGTCCCGCAATGCGGATATTGCCAGGCCGGTCAGATCATGTCGGCGACGGCGCTGCTGGCGAAAACGGCGCGGCCGACCGATCAGGACATCGACGCGGCCATGACCGGAAACGTCTGCCGCTGCGCCACCTACACGCGCATCCGGACCGCGATCAAGAAGGCCGCGGGCATGAACACCGCCGACGCGGGAGCGCTCTGATCATGCAGACCCGGCATCTCCTCTCCGACCATCCCGCCGCGCGCCGCGGCTCTCCCTCGCGCCGCGCCTTTCTCAAGGTCAGCGCGCTTGCCGGCGGCGGTTTGCTTCTGCAGGCCGCTCTTCCGGCGGCGGCCCGGGCGGCGCTCGCGGCCGCCTCGACGCCCGCGTTCGTGCGCATCGCGCCGGACGGCATCGTCACCATCATGGCGAAGAACCCCGAGATCGGTCAGGGCATCAAGACGATGCTGCCGATGCTGATCGCGGAGGAACTGGACGTCGATTGGGACAGCGTGCGGATCGAGCAAGCGATGCTGGATGCCGCCAAGTACGGCCGGCAGTTCGCCGGCGGCAGCATGGCGACGCCGCTCAACTGGGACCCGCTCCGCCGCGTCGGCGCCGCGGGCCGGCAGATGCTGGTCGCCGCGGCCGCGGAGACCTGGAGCGTGCCGGAGAGCGAGTGCCGGACGTCGTCCGGGACCGTCTATCACACGCTCAGCGGCCGGAGCTTGACCTACGGCGCGCTCGCCACCAAGGCCGCGACCCTTCCGGCGCCCGACCTCAACACCGTCAAACTCAAGGACCCCCGCGACTTCAAGATCGTGAGGCGGTCCCTGCGCAGCGTCGACAATCCCTCCATCGTGACGGGGAAGCCGCTCTTCGGCATCGACGTCGCCGTTCCCGGCATGCTCTATGCCGTCTTGGAGAAATGTCCGGTATTCGGCGGCAAGCTCGTCCGCGCCAACATCGACGCGATCAAGGCGCTGCCGGGCGTGCGTGACGCGTTCGTCGTCAAGGGCGGCGCGGATCCCAAAGGCCTCGTCGATGGCGTCGCCATCGTGGCGGAGACATGGTGGACGGCCAACAAGGCGCGAGAGAGCCTCGAAGTCGCCTGGGACGAAGGGCCGGGCGCGGCCCAGAGCAGCGGCGGTTTTGCCGCCGGCGCGGCAGCGCTCGGCAAACAGGCGCCGGCGAAGTCGCTGCGCGCCGACGGCGATGCGAAATCGGCGCTCGCGGGCGCGGCCCACGTGGTGGAGGCCGCCTATTCCTATCCCTTCCTCCCCCACATGACCCTCGAGCCGCAGAACTGCACGGCGCAGGTGCACGATGGCAAGGCGGAGCTCTGGGCTCCCACGCAGAATCCCGCGCCCGGCGCCAAGCTGGTGGCGTCCACCTTGGGCATCGCCGAGAGCGACGTCATCGTGCACATGACGCGGTGCGGGGGCGGCTTCGGCCGGCGCCTGCTCAGCGATTTCATGGCGGAGGCCGCGTGGATCGCCAAGACCGTCGGCGCGCCGGTGAAGCTGCTGTGGAACCGCCAGGACGACGTGCGGCACGATTTCTACCGGCCCGCCGGATTTCACTTCTTCAAGGGCGGGCTCGACGCCGCGGGCAAGCTCGTCGCCTTCAGCGACCACTTCGTGACCTTCGGCAACGGCGACCGGATCGCGGATTCCGCGGGGATGGATTCGAGCGAGTTCCCCGCGGGGCTGGTGGAGCACCTCGACTACGGCCTGTCGATGCTGCCGCTGAGCGTGCCGACCGGCCCGCTGCGCGCGCCGCGATCGAACGCGCTCGCCTTCGTCTTCCAGAGCTTCATCGACGAGCTCGCTCATGCGGCGGGGCAAGACCCGCTGGCGTTCCGCCTTGCTCTTCTCGGCCCGGAGACGCGCGTCCTGCCCGGCTCCGCCGATCCCAAGAACCCGCTCCGCGCCTTCGACACGGGCCGCATGCGCGGCGTGCTGGAGCTGGTCGCCGAGAAATCGAGCTGGGGCAAGCGGGCGCTGCCGAAGGGAACGGCCCAGGGCGTCGCCTTCTACTTCAGCCATCTCGGCTATTTCGCCGAGGTCGTGCAAGCGACGGTGGCGCGGTCCGGCTCGGTCAAAGTGGACAAGATCTGGGTCGCCGGCGACGCCGGCAGCCAGATCATCAATCCGCTCAACGCCGAGAATCAGGTCCAGGGCGCGGCGCTCGACGGCATCGGCGAGGCGCTGGGCCAGGCGATCACCATCGAGGGCGGCCGGGTGGTGGAGGCGAATTTCGATGCGATTCTGCCGCTGCGGATCGATCAAGCGCCGCCGGTGGAGGTGCATTTCCTGACCACCGACCACCCGCCGACGGGCCTGGGCGAGCCGGCGCTGCCGCCGGTGGTCCCGGCGCTCTGCAACGCGATCTTCGCGGCGACGGGAAAGCGGATCCGGAAACTGCCGATCGATCCCGCCGAGATCAAATGGACCTGACTCAGGCGGCCGAGGCCTGGGCCCCCGCTTTCGCCCGGCCGAGCAGCATCCGGAGCGTATCGACGAGCTCGTCGTCGTCGAACGGCTTGTGGAGACCGACATTGGCTCCGAGCGCCATGGCGATGGTGACGTAGTCCGAGTTGCCGATCCGGCCGCCGCCCGACATGGCGACGATCTTCGCGCTCGGGAATTCGTGGCGCAGGTCCCGGATCAGGGCGATGCCCTCCTTCTCCGGCATGATGATATCGGTCAGCACGACGTCGGGACGGTGCCGGCGGTATTGCCGCAGCCCGTGGATGCCGTCGACCGCGGTATGCACTTGGAAACCGTGCTCCTCCAGCAGCATCTCCAGCGCCTGCAGGACCATGACGTCATCGTCGACCACCAGCACGCTGGCGGGCGCGGCGGATGGGCAGGCAGCGGAGGGTGGCGAAAGCGAGATCGGCAAGCTGGTCATGATCGGTCCCGATCGGCGTGGTCTGCGGGTGTGCGATCATGATGACGCCAGATTGGTTGTATTTAGCTTAACGGTAGCGCTTCGTACGTGTATTTACGGAGGCGCGTGTTGCAACCGGTACGCGCTAAACGACCGGCGCCCAAAGCACATTCTCGATGTCCTCCGCGCCGGTCGCGAGCATGACCAGCCGATCGAAGCCCAGTGCGATACCCGCCGAGGGCGGCATGCCCTGGACGAGCGCTGCCAGGAAATCCTCGTCGATCGGATAAGAGAAGCCGTAGCGCGCCTGCTTTTTCGCTTGGTCCTGCTGGAAGCGCCGGCGCTGCTGCGCGGCGTCGGTGAGCTCGCCGAAGGCGTTCGCGAGCTCGAGGCCGCAGACATAGACCTCGAAGCGCTCGGCGAGCCGCGCATCCTCCGGCTTCGGCCGCGCCAGCGCCGCCATCGAGATCGGATAGTCGTAGAGGATGGTCGGCGCTCCGACGCCGAGCTCCGGCTCGATGCGCGCCAGGAAGATCCGGAAGAACAGGTCTTCCCAATCGTCGCCGGGATGCGGCTCGATGCCGAGCGGCCGTGCCGCGGCGGCGAGCCGCTCGAAACTGGGGCTCGCGGGATCAGGCGCGGTCGCCAGCAGGTCGATGCCGCACCAGCGCTCGAACGCCTCGGCGACGCTGATCCGCTGCCAGGGGCTCGTGGGATCGGCGCCGCGTCCCTGCCAGCGGAACGCCGCGCCGCCCGCCGCCGTCAGCGCGTCCCTGAGCAGCGTCTCGCAATCATCCATGAGATCTCGGTAGGAGGCGTGCGCGCGGTACCACTCGAGCATGGTGAATTCGGGATGATGGGTGGCGCCGCGCTCGCCGTTGCGGAACACGCGCGCGAGCTGGAAGAGCCGCGGGATGCCGGCCACCAGCAGCTTCTTCATGGCGAATTCCGGCGAGGTGTGGAGATAGCGCGCGCGCTTCCCCTCGCCGGGCTCGTCGAGAGCGGTCTCGAACGCCATCAGATGCGGCTCCATGCCGGGGCTCACCTGCAGCGCGGGCGTCTCGACCTCGACGAAATCGCGCGCCGCGAAAAAACCCCGTACCGCCGCGGTGATCCGGCCGCGCGCCGCCAGGAACTCGCGCTTGCGGTCGAACCGGTCGGGCCGCCACCAGCCGTCGGGCGATCCGCTCATCGCCGCACCGGATCAGGTCCGGCTTGCTCGCGGCAACCACTCCCCACACACGTCATGCGCGGGCTTGTCCCGCGCATCCACGTTGTCTTTTCCGGGCGAAGAACACGTGGATGGCCGGGACAAGCCCGGCGACGACGGCAATGGACGCAGCGAGGAAGCGGACGGCCGAGCATCGTCTCAGAACTGGAACAGGTTGGTGAGATCGCCGACCGCGGGCCGGTTCTGCGGCACGTAGGGATCGGCACCCGACATCACCGGGTTCGGCAGATTATCGCGGCTCCTCGGCGAGAGCGGCGCCAGTCCCCAATTCGTCTCGATGAACTTCAAGACGGAGGCGTGGTCGTAATAGGTGTGGTCGACGAAGCCAGGCTTGGCGAAGCGCGAGATCGCCAGGAACGGAATCCGCGTGCCATCGCCGAAGAAATCCAGGATCTGGATGTGGCCGGAATCGTAGTACCCGCCGCCCTCGTCGGTGGTGACGAGGATCGCGGTGTTGTTCCAGATGTCGGGATGCGCCTGCACCTTCGCCACGAGATCCCGGATGAAGGCCTCGTAGCGCGCGGCATCGGAATAGGCGGGATGGCCGGACTCCGGATTGGGCGGTGTGATGAACGAAACCGCGGGCATGCTCTGATTGCTCGCGAGATCGCGGTCGAGCTCGGCGAGGCTGACGAGATTTGCCTTGAGCGGGCCGGTCATGATCGCGATCGAGTGCGTGAAGGGATCGCAGATGTCGCAGTAGAGCTCCTTCGCGATGCCGTCGGCGGTGCGCCCGCCCTGGTACCACTTCCAGCTCACGCCTTTCGCCGCCAGCGCCTCGCCGATGGTCGGCGCCACCTGCGGCGGCAGCGTGTACTGATCGGGCCCCAGCGGCTTGCGCTCGCCCGCGAAATTGAAGCCGGTGCCGTAGTTGTTCACGAGGTAATAGGCGCCGGGCGCGCAGTTGCCGTCGTTGAAGGTCTTATAGGGGAGCGACGCCAGGTAGTCGCGGATCGCCTTGACGCCGGGCTGGCTAAGATCGGCGCAGGCGACGTAGGAGCCCGACTTGTAGCCGGACTGCGTGTACCAGTTGTTGGTGCCGGGCCGCGGATCGGGGTTCTCGATCTGATTGGCGGGCGGCGTGGCGAGCTTGCCGTCGGTCAGGTAAGGCGCGGCATCGCCGGTGCTGAGCGCGATGTAGTTGGCACCGGTGCCGCCCATCACGGGCTGATGATAATTGTCGGCGACCGCGTAAGTCCTCGCCAGCTCGCGGAAGGTGGCCGCGTCGCCTTTGGCCATGTTGTAGAAGCCCATGGCGACGCCGCCCTGGTTGGTGCCGGACTTGGGATCGTCGCGTTTCTTCGAGCCCTCGCCCGAGGTCTCGTCGACCCAGACGAAGAGATTGTTCAGGCCACCGTCGACCTGCTGCCACATCTGGAAAAAGCGATGCACGGGATCGCCCACCGCGGCGCTCCAGTCGGCGTAGCGGGTGATGGGATAGGGACCGTTCGGAAGGTTCGCGGGAAAGCGCGGATCCGCCGTGAACTGCGGCTGCCCCAGCGCATAGGTGGTGCCAGGGCGCGGCAGGCTCTCATACGCGCCGGTCCACGTGGGCGTCACCAGATAGCGCTCGCGCGCCTCGCCCGTGTGCTGCGCCGCCAGCGCGAAATTCGGCCCGGGCGATCCATCGGCATTGACGATGCCCTTCGAGAGCAAATTCGCGACCGTCTGGCCCGCCGGCGGCTCGTAGGTGCCGTAGAGGTTGTCGAAGCTCATGTTCTCGCCGATCACCACGATGAGGTGCTGGATCGGCGTCTTGGGCAGGGACTGCGCATCGGCACCGGACGCAGCCCCGCTCATCGCGGCCATGGCGAGCGCGCTCGCGGCGATGGCGGCGGGGCGGAAGCGGATCATGAGGAATCTCCCAACGCGTAACGAGAGCGCGAGCCTATGGGCAACGCGATGACACTCTGCCGACGGCCTCGGATTTGCCAAGCCCCCTTGCCCTCGGCGCGGCCAAGCTGGTAGGAAGCACGCGCCCGCGGCGGCGGCGCCCTGTTTTCCCAAGAGTAAACCATGAAGATCAACGCTATCGACATCAAGCCTGGCAACGTGCTCGAGCATTCAGGCAAGCTTTGGATCGTGCTCAAGCGCGAGCTGATCCAGCCGGGCAAGGGCGGTGCCTTCGCGCAGGTCGAGATGCGCGACCTCAAGACCGGCACCAAGTCCAACGAGCGCTACCGCACCCAGGAGACGGTGGAGCGCGTGCAGCTCGACGAGAAGGAGATGCAATTCCTGTTCATCGAGGGCGACCACGCGACCTTCATGGACACCGAGAGCTACGAGCAGGTGATGGTCGACCGCGCGCTGATCGGCGAGCCCGCGGACTTCCTCAAGGACAACATGATGGTGACCGTGCAGCTCTACGAGGGCACGCCGATGTCGGTGACCCTCCCGCAGACCGTGACGATGACCGTGGTGGAGGCTGACGCGGTGGTGCGCGGCCAGACCGCGTCCTCCTCCTACAAGCCCGGCAAGCTCGACAACGGCCGGCGCGTGATGATCCCGCCGCA
>Ga0209415_10005999_pt1 | contig 21722 bp, 24 predicted proteins | sample PeaSoiSIISIP2007_FD_187696 | JGI IMG/M metagenome (GOLD analysis project Ga0209415, IMG submission 187696) | Peat soil microbial communities from Weissenstadt, Germany - SII-SIP-2007 (SPAdes) (version 2) | ecosystem: Environmental > Terrestrial > Soil > Wetlands > Peat | place: Germany... | reverse complement strand
TCTACCCGTCGGTCCTCGGCGGCAACCGCTGCCGCGCTGGCCAACGCGTCGTCGGCCTCGAGTTCGACCATCGGCCACACGTGCGCGCCCAGGGCCCCGAGCGCGCGCTCGAGGAAACCGAACTGCGCGGCCAGCTCGGGAGGAACCCCCTCGCCCGTCTTGTAGCCGGGCCACAGCTCGTTGCGGAACGACTCGATGACGTGGTCGGTCGCGACGCCCAGGTGCGTGGCACCGCCCTCGAGCATGGCGACCACCGACGAGACGACGCCGCGGGCGGCACCGACCTCGGTCCCGTCGATCGCCGTCCTCGGCGGGGCGCCGAAGAAGTGCCGGAAGAGCTCGTAGGTGCCGTCGACGAGGTGCACGCGCATGGCCCCCAGCCTGGCAGGCACCCGGGACGGCGGCACGGGGGCCAGGCAGGGGCCGACGCCCAAGGGGACGGGTCGTTGCCGAACTGCCAGACTGGGCCCCATGACGGTCACCGCTCCAGAGGAGGTTCTGCCCGCGCAACCCCTGAAGCTGGGGGCGGCGCAGCGCCAGCTGGCTCGACATCGCATCTACCAGGCCACCTGGGCCGCTCTGGCCGAGAGGGGCCTGTCGGTCACCGTCGAGGACGTGGCCGCCCGGGCCGGCCTCAGCATGCGCACGGTGTTCCGACACTTCGGCACCCGGGACCGGCTGGTGGCCGAGGCCCTCCGGGCCCAGCTCCGCTCCTACAAGGAGGGCCTCCCCCCGCCCGGCCCCAACGAGGCCCTGGTCGCCTGGCTCCGCCGGACCATCGAGCACGTGCACCAGTACCAGCTGGAGCTCGGCCGGGCCTACTGGGAGATGACCGCGCCGGGTCGCCCCCTCGAAGGAGAGATCGCCGCCATCGCCGCCGGGCGCCGGCGGGGACGGGTGGTGGTCGTCAAGTGGGCGGCCGCCACGGCCTGGCAGAAGGCGGGCGGCGAGGGCCGGCCGCCGGCCTGGCTCGTCGATGCATTCGCCATCCACCTGAGCGGCTTCACCATCCAGGCGCTGGTGGAGGACCTGGAGCGCTCGCCCGCGCAGGTGGCCAAGACCTCGGCCACCGCGCTCGACGCGGCCATTCGGGCCGCCGTCGCCGCCAGCTAGGGGTTCCGCCGTGGCGCCCGCCCGGGTGGGGCTGGTGAGCCCCGGTTCCATGGGATCGGCCGTGGGCCGGTCGTTGATCGAGCACGGCCTGTCGGTCGGCGCGGTCCTCGACGCGCGGAGCGAGCGAACGGTCCAGCGGGCCAAGGCCGCGGGGATCGTCGACGTGCCGTCGCTCGAGGCGCTGGTCTCGACGAGCGAGGTGGTGCTCTCGATCGTCCCGCCGGGCAGCGCGCTCGAGGTCGCCGGCGCCCTGGCCGGCGCCATGGTGGCCGCGGGCAAGCGGCCGACCTACGTCGACGCCAACGCGGTCTCGCCGGCGACCGCACGGCTCGTGGCCAGGACCATCGAAGCAACCGGCGCGCGCTACGTCGATGGCGGCATCGTGGGTGGTCCCCCGACGGTCGGTCGTGAGACCTCGCTCTACCTGTCGGGGAACGGCGGCGAGCGACTGGTCGATCTGCTCACGACCCCCGAGCTCCGGGTGGTCTGGATCGGGAGCGACCCGACGGCCGCGTCCGCGCTCAAGATGGCCTACGCCGCCTGGTCGAAGGGCTCGACGGCCCTCCTGCTCTCCATCCGGGCGCTGGCTCGGCACGAGGGGGTCGAGGCCGCGCTGCTCGACCAGTGGCGCCGCACCCAGTCCGACGTCCTGTCTCGCTCCGACGAGGCCAGCCGCGTGAGCAGCCGGGCCTGGCGCTGGTCCGACGAGATGGACGAGATCGCGCGCACCTTTGAGGACGCCGGACTCCCGGGCGGGGCCGCCGCGGCGGCGGCCCGCCTCTACCAGCGGATGGCGTGCTACAAGGACGTCGCCGTCCCGCCACCGCTCGACGACGTGATCGCAACCGTGCTCGCCGCGCCGCACGCCGCCACGCGCGCCCGGCCTGCGTAAGGGCGCGGCGGCGCGCTCATGGATGCGACGGGGCCGGCGGCGCGTCGTCGAGCTCGAACATGAGGGTGTCGAGGTAGCAGTAGTACCAGTCCTCCCCCGGCTCGAAGGACCGGATGATCGGGTGGCCGACCGCGTGGTAGTGGCCGGTCGCGTGGCGGCCCGGGGAGTTGTCACAGCAGCCGACGTGGCCGCACTCCTGGCACACCCGCAGATGGACCCAGTTGTGGGCACCGGCCGCCAGACAGTCCAGGCAGCCGGGGCCCGAGGGCTGAACGTCGAGGATCTGGTCCAGATGGGTGCAGCCGTCGCTCATCTCTCCTCCCAACGAAGAAGTCAGGCGCCGGGGGGCGCCGGGGCGGTGACGTCGGTCAGGTCAGGGTCCCACGCGAGGAGTGCCGCGGCCCCCGCGTAGGTGCTGTCCAGGAAGTCGAGGATCGCCCGCCGCGGGTCCGCGGCCGAGCGGGCGGCCTCGTAGGACAGCAGGAACTCGCCGGCCTCGGCGCTCCACGCGCCGTCGCTCGGGCGAACGGCGACCCCTTCGATGCCGGCGGGCCGCGGGTGCGCGTAGGAGTAGAAGGTGGCGAACGGATTCCGGTCGTCCCCCGGCCACCAGCCCGCGCAGATCTCCTCTGCGTCGCCGCCCACCCGTTCGATCAACCCCGCGCCGGGTGCCGGATCGGCCCGACGGCCCGAGTAGCGGGTGAGGGCGAGGTCGAACGTCCCCCAGAAGAAGTGCACCGGCGTGGTTCGGCCCCGGAACCTCGCCCGGTGCTCCTTCACGGTGAGATCGACCCTGCTGAGCACCTGGTGGAACCGGGTCACCATGGCCGGCTCGTAGGTGTCATGGGTCCGGTCGTCGGGAAACGGAATGGGATCGGGAACCTCCGACGGCACGGGCGAGATCGCCACGTCCACGCGCAGTCGATGCAGCATGCCGGTCACGTCCGTGTAGAAGTCGGCGACCGAACCGCCGAGCGGTCGGCGATCGATCGAGCCGTCGCTGCTGCGCAGCACCAGGGCATGATCGATGAAGTCGAACTCGGCATCGATCGTGCGCAGGCCGACCGGGATCGGTGACGTCGAGAGGCCCCGCGCCGTCACGTAGAGCGCGACGTTGGCCCATTGCGGTTCGAACGGGCTCAGGGCCAGGCGCAACTTGCCGATCACCTGGGTGTACATGTGCAGGGTGGCGCGCGTCTCCCGCCACTCGTCGTACGGGAGCCCCGGCCACTCGCTCTCTGCCATGCCCGCACTCCTCACCGGCCACTCCGCCGCGGGAGGCAGCCGGCCGGGTCACTATAGGGTTGGCGTCGCTTCGACGAAGCGGTCGGTGCGACGCCGGGAGGCCATTTCCGACCAGGTCCCGGCCCGTCCCCGACCGTCCTGCGCCGGCCGGCGGTCACGCCGATCGCCGGTTACCGGCCGACCCGCGCCAGCACCGATGAGAGTATGGGCGGCGGGCGAGAGGAGGGTTCACATGGACGACGGCGATCTCCTGCGGCGGATCCAGGAGCTGGCGGACGAGGAACGCGGGCTAGAGGAGGCCCACGTGGGCGAGGCGCTGGCCCCCAAGGAGCGCGAGCGGCTGCGACGGATCGAGGTCGAGCTCGATCAGTGCTGGGACCTCCTGCGACAGCGGCGGGCGCGGCGTTCGGTCGGCCAGGACGCCGATGGGGCGACCACGCGGCCCGAGGGCGTGGTCGAGCACTACCGGCAATAGGGCGATCCTTCCGGGGTTCCCTCAGGCCGCGCGGCTCGGCACCACCAAGACGGCGTGGCCCGGACAGGTCGCCGCTCCGTCCTGGTTCACCACGTTCACGTCGAGGTAGACGCGGTGTTCGCCGTCCTCGACCCGGCAGTCGGTCACGGTGCCCGTGACGGTGAGCACGTCCCCCTTCTGGTTGATCGCCCGGTACTCGCAGCCCACCTCGCGGATCTCGGCCTCGTCGCCGGCCCAGTCGCGCAGCGCATTGAGCAGGTAGGCGTAGCGGAGGTTGCCCATCCCGAAGGCGCCGGCCTCGTTCAACGCGGCCCGGCCGGCCTCGTCGTCCATGTGGAACGGGACGAATTCATCGTTCACCGCGGCGAAGCGATTCCAGCTCATGAAGTCGGTGCGGCGCGACCAGGCCGGCAGCTGGTCGCCCACGGACACGTCCTCGAAGTACAGGTTGGTCGTCATTGTTCCTTCCGGGGTCAGTAGCGGATGGTGTTCGACACCCGCCGCTTCACGAGCTGGCCGTCCTGGTTGGTCCACTCCGTCTCGTTGAACACGAACAGCGTCTCGCCGAGGCGCGTGGTGCGCTCCTCCCAGTCGCGCAGGCGCGACCGCGCCGAGATCACGTCGCCCGGCCGGATGGGCACGCCGTAGGTGTCGGTCTGGCCCCCGTTCATGATGCGCCGTCCCCCGCCGCCGCCGCTTCCGCCGAGGGCGCCGCGGGGCGGGCCACCGCCCATCCCGGGACGCTCGACCGGCCAGGCGAAGGGGTTGAAGTCCTGGGGGGCGATGATCCCGCCCCAGCGGGTCGTCGCCGCGTAGTCCTCGTCCCAGAAGATGGGCGGGGGTCGCTCCGGCCAGTAGACGGCGATGGCCCAGCGCCGGATGTCCGTTGCGGTAACGGGGTAGGAGCTGCGCGACTCTCCCCACACCCCCTTGCGCTCGGCCATCTCGGGACTGACCATCGACTCGCGAGGTCCTTCGGCTGCGTCGGTCATCACCCCTCCTCAGACGTCTCGTGTAGCACGGTCCGAACGACCCCGTCGGCCACCAGTGCGGCGACCTCCGCCTCGTCGTACCCGAGCTCGGCCAGGATCTCCTCGTTGTGCTGACCGAGCGTGGGCGGCGCGCTCTTGGCCTGCGCCGGCGTGGCGCTCATCCGCATGATCGGTCCCACCATGGTGAGCGACTTGGCCAGCGGGTGGTCGACGACCATCGCCAGGTCGTTGGCCAGCACCTGCTCGTCGTCGGCCATGTCCGCCACCTTGCGGACCGGCCCGGCCGGCACCCGGGCCGCGTCGAACACCGCCAGCCACTCGGCCGTCGTCTTCTCGAGCATGCGTTCGGAGACGGCGTCGGTGAACGCCCTGGCGACGACCAGGGTCTCGGGGTCCTGGCGCGGGATCTCGCGCGTGTGGCGCGGATCCTCGACGCCCACCGCCTCGGCCATCTTGCGGCGCAGGACCGGCGTCAGGCAGGCCACCGCGATCATTGTGTCCTTGGTCTTGTAGACGCGGTAGTAAGCGGCGAGCGGTCGGCGCTCCTGGCTCGAGGCCTCGGGGTCGACAGTGAAGCCGAGGTTCACGTGGGAGCGGAGGAACCCGACCCCCTGCAGCGCCAGCGAGGTGGCGAGGAGCGAGGTCTCGATCTTCTGCCCCTCGCCGGTGCGCTCGCGGACGAACAGGGCTGCGCACACCGCGAACGCGATGACGAGGCCGGTGCTGTAGTCGGCGATGGCCGGGGTCATGGGGAGCGGGATGCCGTCCTCGTCCTTGCGCGAACCCGTCGTGAGCAGCCCCGTCACGGCCTGGGCGATGAGGTCGTAGCCGGGGAGGTGCGAGCCGGGCCCGCGGCTCCCCATGGCCGTGTTCTCGACGTAGATCACCTTGTCGTTGTAGCGGCGGAGCGTCTCGTAGTCGATGCCCAGGTTGCCGGGCGTGTCCGGGCGGTAGTTCATGAGAACGACATCGGTCTCGGGGACGAGCCGGTAGATGATCTCGCGGCCCGCCTCGGTCTTGAGGTCGACGGCCAGGTCCCGCTTGTTGCGGTTGAGGGCGAGGAAGGTGGCACTCTCGGCCGGGGCGAACTGGAACGTGAGGCGCCAGGGCTCGCCGGTCGTCGGCTCGACCTTGATGACGTCGGCGCCGAGATCCCCCAGGTGCATGCCGGCGAAGGGCGCCGCGATCATCTCGGAGAACTCGAGGACGCGGATCCCCTCCAGCGCGCCCGGCACGTCGCTCCCCGGGGCCCGCGCTAGTCCTGTGCGTACAGGGGCGATGAGGCGGTCATCCAGCGGAGCTGCATGCGCATGGTCGCGATCAGTCGCCCGTCGGCGTCGTGCGCCGCGCTGTCGTACCAGACGTACTCGGTGCGGGGGCTCGACCCGAGCGCCGCGATGGTCCCGGTCACCTGGTAGGGGGTGTCCAAGAACACCGGGCCGGCGTGGTGGCGGATCTCGATGGCGCCGAACAGCCCCACGGCCTTGCCCACGTTGCGGCCGAAGTCGCCCGGCCCGTTGCGCAGCAGGTGCACGACGGAGGACGGATTGGCGACCGGCCCACCCCAGGGCGAGTTCCCCGTGTACCAGTCGAGCGGCTCGGTCAGGCCGCCGGCCCCGATGCGCGCGCCGAGGCTCGCCGACGACACGGAGGACTCGCGCGGCGCCAGCGGGTCGCCGACCGACAGCCCGGCCAGCATGCGGAGCGTGCCGGGCTCGGCCTGGCGCAGCGGCGTAGCCATGAGGTGGGTCGGCTGGTCGAGCGCGCCCACCGACGCCGTCCCGCTCGCCACCAGGGTGCCGTCGGGCTGCTCCATGCGGGCCTCGACCTGGGCCGGGACGCCGGACTGGGGTCGCGCCACCATGGCGATGACGGGGTCGCCGCTGATGGTGGCGTTCTTGAACGAGAGCGACAGGCTCCCGGTCTCGAACCACTCGGCGCCGAGCGCCTCGATGAGCACTGGAACGAACTGGTCCATGTGCATCGACCCGGCGATGGTGCCGCCGCGGAAGCCGAGCTTCTGCGCCGTGGCGTCGTCGTGGATGCTGCCGGCCAGCGGCGCCGGCCGGTCGTCGTTGGGGCGCAGACCCCGGTTGTGCGGGGCGCGCTCGGGGCCACGCAGGAATTGCTCGATGGGGGTGGTCGACAGCTCGGTCATGTGTCCTCCTTGGGTCTCGTGAGGGAGCGCTGCGTCCCGACCTTCAGCTCGCGGAACGGCAGGTCCCGGTCGACGTCGGGCTCTCGCGGGAGCCCGAGCACGCGCTCGCCCATGATGTTGTGCTGCACCTCGTCGGTGCCGCCGGCGATCGAGCTGGACGGCGCCTGCAGGGTGGCCTGGGTCACCGCACCGCCGTGGGGTGCCCGCTCGCCGGCCAGCATCCCGCTGGCCCCGAGGAGGCGCGGCCCGAGATCGCGGTTGAGGCGGGTGACGTTGGACCGGTAGAGCTTCGTGATCGAGCTGGCCGGCCCCGGGGACTTCCCCTTGGCCGCCTCGGCCCGCGTCCGTTGCTGGTTGAGCGCGCTGATTCTCGTGAGGATCGTGTAGCGCATGACGTCCTGGCGCGCCACCGGGTCCTGGTCGCGGCCGTACTCCTTGGCCAGTTCTATCGGGGTCGTCCCGGGCGTGGGCTGGCGCGGGTCCGCCTCCGCGCGGCTGGCGCGGGCCGCGGCCACGAGGTCGCCCACCTTTTCGTCGAGTGCGGCCCGCCGCGCGCCTCCCGCGCGGCCGAGGCCCATCCCCACCCCGACGGCCCCGGCCCGGCCGCCACGCTCGTAGGCGAGCGTCGTCACGGCCGCCGCCCAGCCGTCTCCGGGGCGGCCGATCAGATCGGCGTGCGCCACCCGCGCGTCGGTGAAGAAGACCTCGTTGAACATGGAGTGGCCGGTCATCTGCTTGAGGGGCCGCACCTCGATGCCCGGCTGGTCCACCTCGATGATGAAGTAGCCCAGGCCCTTGTGCTTGGGCGCGTCCATGTCGACGCGCGCGAGCAGCATGCCGCGGTCGGCGGTCATGGCCCCGGAGGTCCAGACCTTCTGGCCGTTCACGATCCACTCGTCGCCGTCGCGCACGGCGCGGGTCTGCGCGCTGGCTAGGTCCGAGCCCGAGCCCGGCTCACTGAAGAACTGACACCAGCCCTCCGTGCCGTTGGCCAGCTTGGACACGAGGCGCTGGCGCTGGTCCTCGTTGCCGTGCTGGATCACGACCGGCCCGCCCATCATCTGGCCGAGCCCGCCGGGGGCGCCCAGGGCGCCCACTTCCTGGAAGGCCTGGCTGACCACGCTCAGCGCGTCGGAGCCGAGGCCGCGTCCCCAGTACTCGGTCGGCCAGGTCGGGAACCCCCAGCCCGAATCGGCCATGAGCTGCCACCACTGCCCGACGGTGAGCTCTGCGTCCCAGTGCTCCTTCAGCCAGGCCGTGACCTCCTGGTGAACCTCTTCCAAACCCTGCGCCGCAGCCATGCGCACCCCCAGACCCCGGCCGAGTCGCGGACGCGCCCGGATTGTTGTCACCCTACCGTGACAACAATCCGGGGGGAAGTGGTGTCGCCGCCTTCGCCGGGCGGATTTGCCGGTCGGTAGCGTGAACACCCAGGGCCGGCGCCGCGGTTGCGCGGCGCGCCCGTCGGACAGACCGGAGGCCCTTGAGGAGCGAACCCCGAACCGGGAATCAGCGGGGGCCGGTCGACCGTCGCCTGCTCGGCGCGGTGACGATCGTTCGACGGTACCTGTCGGTGGCCGTCGCGCTCGGCCTGGCCAGCACCGCCTGTGTGATCGGGCAGGCGGTGCTGCTGGCGAACGTGATCGCCCGCGCGCTCCTCGACGGTGCCCGCCTGGGGGAGGTCGCTCCGCAGCTGATCGGCCTGGCGGCGCTGTGGGCGCTGCGGGCGATCTTGACCGGGCTCGGCGACGTGGCCGCCCAGCGAACCTCAGGCCGGGTCGTCGCCGAGCTGCGGCGCCGGCTCCTCCGTCACACCCTCGCCCTCGGTCCCGCCTGGTTGGCCGGCGAGCGCGCCGGAGAGCTGTCACTCGCGGCCACCCGGGGGGTCGACTCGCTCGACGCCTACTTCGGCCGGTACCTGCCCCAGGTGGTGCTGGCGGGCGTCGCGCCGCTGGCCATCCTCGCCTGGGTGGCCGCCACCGATTGGGTGTCCCTGCTGGTGCTCGTCGCGCTCGTGGCCTGCGTCCCGGTGGCCATGGTCGGCTTCGGGCGGCGGGCGCGCGCCGCGAGCGAGCGGCAGTGGCGGCGCCTCTCCTCCCTCTCTGCGCACCTGCTCGAGCTCGTCCAAGGCCTGCCCACGCTGCGCGCCTTCGGCCGCGTCGACCTCGGCCGCCGCGAGGTGGCCGAAGCCACCGATGGGGTGCGCCAGGGCACGCTGCGGACCCTACGCGTCGCCCTCCTCTCGGCGCTCTCCCTCGAGCTGCTGGCGGGCCTCGGGACGGGCCTGGTCGCGATGGTGCTCGGGCTGCGCCTCCTCGACGGCACCGTGCCGCTGTCGAGAGCGCTGGCGGTCCTGCTCGTGTCCCCCGAGGTGTTCCTCCCGCTCCGGCGAGCCGGCGCCGAGTTCCACGCGAGCGCGGAGGGGCAAGCCGGCGCGGGCCGGGTGCTCGACGTCTTGGAGCTCCCGCTCCCAGAGCGCCCGGAGCGGGCGGGCCCGATCGCCGACCCGAGGACCCACCCGCTCGTCGTGTCGCGGATCACGGTCACCTTCGCCGGCCGCGCCAGACCGATCCTGGAGGACCTGAGCCTCGAGGTCGCGCCCGGCGAGCACCTGGCGCTGATCGGGCCGTCGGGTGCCGGCAAGTCGACCATGCTCGCGGTCCTGCTCGGTTTCGTGGCGCCCGATGCCGGAACGGTGTCGGTCGGGGGGACCGACCTGTCGGCGATGCCGGTCGAGCGCTGGCGCGAGCAGGTCTCCTGGGTACCGCAGCGCCCGCGCCTTTTCCGTGGCTCCTTGGCCGACAACCTGCGACTCGGCGATCCCACGGCCGACGCGGCGCGGCTCACCGACGCGGCGCAGCTGGCGGGGCTCGACTCCCTGCTGGCGCGGCTCCCGGACGGGTTGAACACGCCCGTCGGCGAGGGCGGCGTCCCGCTGAGCTCGGGGGAGCGCCAACGCGTCGCCATCGCCCGCGCCGTGCTGCGCGACGCGCCCCTCGTCCTGCTCGACGAGCCCGACGCGCACCTCGACGGCTCGACGCGCGCCCGGTTGCGCCAGTCGCTGGCGCCCTGGTTGTCCGGCCGAACCGTGATCGTTGCCGGCCACCACCCCGAGATCGTGGGCGCGCTGGACCGCACCGTCGTCCTCGGTGCCGCCACCCGCGTCGATCCAGGCGTCGGGGTCGCGCCGTGAGTCCGAGCACCGCGCCCTCGAACGCCGAGGTCCTCCGCCGCCTCCTCCGGGTGAGCCCGCCCCGGTGGGGCATCGTGGCGAGGGGGCTCGCGCTGGGCCTCTTGGCCGCCGCGTCCGGCGTCGGGCTGTTGGCCGGCTCGGGCGCGCTGGTCGACCGCGCCGCGTTGCGGCCGGGCCTCGGCGCCATCGCCGGGCTGCTGGCCGCGGTCGAGGTGGTGGCGGTGCTGCGCGCCCCGCTCCGCTACGCCGAGCAGCTGTCCACGCACGACGCGGCGTTCCGGGCGCTGGCCGGCTGGCGGGTCTGGGTCTTCGACCGCCTGGAGCCGCTGGCCCCGGGCGGCCTGTGGGGCTGGCGCAGCGGCGACGTGGCGAGCCGGGCCCTCGAGGACGTCGACTCGCTCCAGGACCTCTACCTCCGGGGCCTCAACCCCCTCGTCGTCGCGCTCGGCGTGTCCGCCCTGGCCGTCGTCGTCGTCTCCGTGCTCCTGCCGTGGGCGGGCCTCGTCCTCGGTGCCTCCCTCCTCCTCGCGCTCGTCGGCGCGCCGATGCTCGCCCTGGCCGGCCGCCAACGCCTCGATGAGCGCGCCGGACGCGCCGAGCTGTCGGCCGACGTGGTCGACCTGCTCCAGGGCGCGGCCGAACTGCTGGCCTTCGGCAGGGTCGACGCCGCGCTCGAACGCATCGACGAAGAGGGCGGCGCGATCGAGCGCCAGACCCGCCGGCGGACGCTGGCCTCGGCGGCGGCCTCGGCACTCACGCTCGTGTGCGCGGGCGGCGCCGTCGTCGGGACGCTGGCCCTGGCCGTCGCCGCCGTGCACCGACACCAGCTCGAAGGGATCATGCTGGCCGTCCTGCCCCTGACCGCGCTCGGCGCCTTCGAGCCCGTGCGCGGGGCCTCGGCCGCCGCGCTCGGGCTGGCCGACGCGCTCTCGGCCGGTCGGCGCCTCCTGGCGGTGGCCGACCGGCCGCCGCCGGTCACCGATCCCCCCTCGGCCGAACGCTGGGCGGTGCCGTCCGGGTGCCCGGCCGTCGCGTTCGAGCGCGCCAGCCTCCGCTACCGCCCCGAGCTCGGCCTGGCCCTGGAGGAGGTGAACCTCAGGCTCGAGCCGGGCGGCCGCCTGGCCGTCGTCGGCCGGAGCGGGTCCGGTAAGAGCAGCCTCGTCTCGGTGCTGCTGCGGTTCTGGCCGCTCGAGTCGGGCACGGTGGCCGTCGGCGCGGTGCCGATCGAGCGGCTGGCCCAGCGCGAGGCGCGGGGCCTGTTCGGCCTCTTGGACCAGGCGGCGGACCTCTTCGCCGGGTCGATCCGCCACAACCTCACGCTCGGCCGACCGGACGCGGGCGACGACGCGATCGCCGCCGCGCTCTCCTCGGCCCAGCTGGCCGAGTGGGTGGCCGGGCTGCCCGACGGCCTCGAGACCGCCGTCGGCGAGCACGGCGGGCTGCTCTCGGGAGGCCAGCGCCAGCGGGTGGCCTTGGCCCGGGCGCTCCTGTTCGGCGCGCCGGTCCTCGTGCTCGACGAGCCGACCGTCGGGCTCGAACGGCCGCTCGCCGAGCAGCTGCTCCGTGACGTGCTGGCGGCGGCGAGCGGTCGCAGCGTCCTGCTCGTCGCCCACGACGACGAGGGCCTGGATGGCTTCGCCGAGATCGCGGTCCTAGAGGAGGGCCGGATCGTCGGGCGTCGCCCCGGGCCGCCCGGTTGACCCCGCCCCGGGCGTGACCATCCTCAGAGGTTGACGCGCGCCATCTGCTCGGGGCCGTAGCGGTCGCCGGCCGCCACCCCGCGGGGCGCCACGTCCTCGATGACGGCGCGGTCCTCGTCGCTCAGCTCGACGTCGAGGGCGCCGACGTTCTCCTCGAGGTAGCTCCGGCGCTTGGTCCCGGGGATGGGCACGATGTCGATGCCGCGGTCGAGCACCCAGGCGAGGGCCAGCTGGGCCGGGGTGACCCCCTTGTCGCGGGCCAGCTCGCTGAGGCGTCGCACCGTGGCCAGGTTGGCCTCGAAGTTCTTCTCGGAAAAGCGCGGCGAGTGGCGCCGGAAGTCGCCCGGCCTAAACTGCTCGACGCTCGTGAGCGCGCCGGAGAGCATCCCGCGGCCGAGCGGGCTGAAGGGCACGAACCCGATCCCGAGCTCCCGGGTCCGGTCCAGCACGCCGTCCTCGGGGTCGCGGGTGAAGAGGGAGTACTCGCTCTGGACGGCCGAGACCGGGTGGGTGGCGTGGGCGCGGGCGATCGTGTCGGGCGCCGCCTCCGAGATGCCGAGGTACCGCACCTTGCCGGCCGCCACCAGCTCGCCCAGGGCGCCGAAGGTCTCCTCGACGGGCACCGACGGGTCGACGCGGTGCTGGTAGTAGAGGTCGATCCGGTCGGTGCCCAACCGGCCGAGCGAGGCGTCGCAGCAGGCGCGCACGTACTCGGGCCGGCCGTTCACGCCGAGCCAGGTCCGGTCGGCGGCCCGCTCGTTGCCGAACTTGGTCGCGATGACCACCTCGTCGCGCCGGGCCGACAGGGTCTGGCCGACCAGCACCTCGTTGGTGAACGGGCCGTAGACGTCGGCCGTGTCGAACAGCGTGATCCCGAGGTCGAGGGCGTGCTCGATCGTCGCCCGGCTCTCGGCCTCGTCCCCCTCGCCGTAGGACTGGCTCATCCCCATGCACCCGAGCCCGATGGCCGAGACCACCAGGCCCTGCGATCCGAGCGCGCGCGTCTGCATCGTTCCTCCCGTCGTCGCTGCGATCATGACTCGCGCGCCGGCGGCCCTGCCAGGGGCGCCGGCTCGGGGACGACGACGTTGAAGGCGTGCAGCACCGGGCCGTCGGACCCCCAGCCGATGCTGGTGAGCGAGCCGGTCGAGAGGTGCAGCCGGAAGTCGAGCGGCGCCGCCGCGCGCAGCGCCCAGGCCACCGCCGCCTTGATCGGCGAGACGTGGCTCACGACGACCACGTCGGCGTCGTCGGCCCGCGCGCCTCGCCCGGGTTCGGAGAAGAGCTCGTCGCAGGCGGCCCGCACCCGGGCGGCCAGCTCGGCCAGCGTCTCGCCCCCCGGCGGGCGGAAGTGGGGGTCGGCGCGCCAGCGCCGCCAGACCTCGGCCGGCACGGCGTCGAGCGGTTGGCCCTCGTACTCGCCGTAGTCGACCTCCACCCAGCGCGGGTCGATCTCGACGCCGGTGCCCGTCTCGAGCGCCTCGGCCGTGTGGCGGGCCCGCAGAAGGGGGCTCGAGACCACGCGATGGACGGTGCCGACGAGCGGCCCCAGGGCCGCGGCCTGGCGCCGGCCGCGCTCGCTCAGCGGCGAGTCGGTCCGGCCGAGGAGGAGCCCGGCCGCGTTGGCCTCCGACTCCCCGTGGCGCAGCAGGATGAGCATCGGCCCTCGGTCAGGGAGGCGGGGCCGGCGCCTCGCGCACGAGGATCCGGCCGCACTGGTCGCAGGTCACGATCTCGTCGGGCGCCAGGTGCCGGATGTGGTCCACCTCGACCGCCGGGAGCTCCAGGTGGCAGCCGTCGCAGCGGTTGCCGATGAGGCGCGCCGCCCCCACGCCGTCCAGCCGCCGGCGCAGCCCCTCGTAGCGCTCGAGCAGCTCGTCGGGGATCCCGGCCACCGCCTCGCCCCGCGCCAGGCGCAGCGAGACCAGCTCGCCGTCGATCTCCACGTCGGCCGACGCCACCGCCGCGCGCTGCGCGACCGCGACGGCGTCGAGGGCGGCCAGCCGCTGCTCCGCCGCCCCCAGCTCGGCGTCGAGCGGTTCCTGGTCCACCAGCAGCTGCAGCTCGATCTCTTCGATCTCGGCCCGCCGGCGGTTGAGCTGGGTGATCTCGGCCTCCATCTGGGCGAGCTCGCGTCCGGCCACCCCCCGCGCGCCGTAGAGGCGCTCCTCGAGGGAGCGGCGCCGCGCGGTGATGGACGCGGTCTGGTTCTCGAGCTCCCCTTGGCGATCGAGGAGCACCTGTCGTTCCCCCTCGACCTCGGCCATGCGGCGGCGCACGGTCACCGCGTCGCGTTCGGTCGCCTGGAGCAGCGCGCGCTCGGGGAGCGCGCCCTTGCGGTGCTCGTGCTGGGCGATCGCGGTGTCGAGCTGTTGGAGGCCGAGCAGCCGAGCCAGCACCCCGGTCCCGGCCGGCTCCGCCAGGCTCACTCGCCGTTCCGCTTTCTCGGCCTGGCGGCGCCCGCCTGGCCGACCTCCAGGCGGCGATGCGCGGCGCGGATGGCGCCGGCCAGGCCGGCGTCTGCGACGGCCTCGGCTTCGGGCCAGCCGAACCAGCGCACCGCGGTGCTCTCGCCGGGACCCGGCCGCGGGTCGACGTCTCCCACCAAGAGCAGGTAGCAGAGGTCGAGATGGGTGTGCCCGAGGGCGGCCGGGTGCACGTCGAGCCGCAGCAGCACCGGGTCGGGTCCAGGATCGGTGCCCTCGAGACCGGTCTCCTCGCGCATCTCGCGCCGCGCCGCCTCGGCGGGGGTCTCGTCCTCTTCCACGTGCCCACCGGGCTGGAGCCAGCGCCGGAGGCGACGGTGGAGGTGCAGGAGGGTGCCGCGGGGGCCGACCACCAGTGCGGAGGCGGTCACGTGCACGGGGTCGGCCGACTGGTTGCAGGGGTCCTGCAGGCGGGTCAGCTCGGCCAGAAAGCGCGTCTTGGCCAGCCCCTCGAGCTCATCGGCCGGCGCGTGTTCGCCCACCAGACGGGCGAGATCCAACCCGTCCCGGTAGGCGGGTGTCGCCTTCGCTCCCACCGTTCATACGTACCACAAACCCTCAGCCGAACAACCGGCCGCTTGCGCCGGCCTGGCAATGGGTGCTCTAGCCTCGCCGCGAGCATGGGCGGGACCTCCCAATTCGTGGTGGCCAGCTTCAACCTCCACGCCGGGGTCGACGGCTGGGGACGGCCGTTCGACTGGCTCGAGGCCTGCCGGGCGCTCGAGGCCGACGTCCTCGCGCTCCAGGAGTCCTGGCGACCCGACGACGGACCCGGGCTGGCCGAGACCATCGCCTCGACCCTCGGGTATGAGCGCCACGAGCACTCGCTGGCCTCGGGGCGCGTGGCGCGCCCCGACCCGCGGGCCGACCGCCGCTGGATGCCATCGCTCGACTGGCGCAGCGTCAACCACTCCCTCTACCTCGACAGCGAGCGGCCGCTGTCGCGCCGCGTGACGCGCTCGGAGCGGTTCCGGCTGGCACAACCCGGGAGCTGGGACATCGCGGTGCTGACGCGGCTCCCGGTCGTGCGCACCGAGGTGATCGAGCTCGGGCGGCTCTGGCGCGACCGGGCCCGCCGCGCCGCCCTCGTCGTGTGGGTCGAGGTCGGCGGGCGCCAGGTGCCGGTCGTCGCCACCCACATGCCGCACCTCACCTACGGGTCCCCGCTGCACTACCGGCGCCTGGCCGGCGCGCTCGACCGCGTGGTCGGCGCCGGCCCCGCGGTCGTCGCCGCCGACATGAACCTGTGGGGGCCGCCCGTCCGCCTGCTCCTCCCCGGGTGGCGGCGGGCGGTCGTGGGCAAGACGTGGCCGTCGTGGCGGCCGCACAGCCAGGTCGACCACATCGTCGTGCGCGGCCTGTCGATGGGCGGGGGCGAGGTCCGTCCAGACGCCGGCTCGGACCACCGGCCGATCCTGGCGCGCCTGGGTCTCCCCTAGGCCTCGGCATGCGCACCCTCTCCGCGCACCTGGCCCGGCTGGCGGGGCCGGGACACCTGGCGGTGGTGGTGGCCGCAGCGGCCTACGCGTGGTGGGCGGCCACGACCGCACCCTTCACGCTGGAGGGCGACGTGGCGACGGCGATCCCACTGGTCCTCGTCGCCGCGGTGGCCGTGGCCCAGTGGTGGTCGGCGCGCCGCCGCATGACGCTGCCGGGCGCGCTCCGGCGACTCGATCGTCCGGCGCGAGCGGGCGCCTGGTGGCCGGTCCCGAGCGCGCTCGCCGCGCTGGTCGGCTGGGAGCTCTACAACTTCTTCTCGGCGCGGCGGGCGACCCACCCCACGATCAGCTCGCTCTATGACGCGGCGTCCCGCACCCACGCCTGGAAGGCGGCCTTCTTCCTGGCCTGGCTGGCCCTCGGCTGGGAGCTGGTCCGGCGGTGACCCGACCGGAGTCCCTGGCGGTGTGGGCCGTGCTCGTCGCCCTCCTCCTGGCGGCCGAGGCCTTGGCCCACACCCGGCGACACCGGGTCCGTGGCCTGTGGTCGCTCACGGCGCCGTGGCTGGCCCGGACGCCGTCGCGAGCAGTCCTCCTCCTCGGCTGGATGTGGCTCGGCTGGCACTTCTTCGCCCGCTGAGGCGCGCGTCAGCCCGCCGTCGGCGCCCACAGCTGCTCGGGCTCGGTGCCCTTCGTCTCGGGCAGCCAGAGCAGCAGCGCGGCCAACGGCAGCGCGGGGAGGAAGGTGACCACCGCGGCCACGCTGAACCGGTTCCCGAGGTCGGCCACCGCGCCGAAGACGAGGAGGCCGACCACCGCCCCGAGCACGGCGGCGGTCACATACCAACCGGCGATCGACGCCCGCACCTCGGTCGGGAACACCTCGTTGGCGAGGGCGCCGCCCGCCGGCGCGAACACCGAGCCGGACAGTATGCCGAGCAGGTAGCCGACGAAGAGCGCCGCATCGCCCCCGCTGTAGGTGAGGATCCCGCAGCCGGCGATGCCGGCCATGGACAGCGCGACGGTCGGGCGGCGGCCCCAGTGGTCGGCCAGCCAGCGCCCCGCCAGCAGGCCGACCAACCCGGTGACGCCGGCCGACGCGACCATGGCCGCCGTCACCCCACCCGAGAGGTGCCGGATGTTCTGGGCGTAGAAGAAGACGAAGCTGTTGGCCGGGCCGGTCATGATCGCGATGCCAAAGGTCAAGAGGGCGACGACCAGCAGCCGCCGCCGGTAGGGCCGGCCCACCGACGCGAGGACCGGATGGCGCAGCTCGTGGGCGACGGAGGTGAACCGGTCCGTCTCGACGACCCGCCGCGCGGCGAGTGGCAGCAGGAGCAGCGGCAGCGCCACCAACGCGAACAGCCCGCGGAAGCCGAGGGTTCCCTCCCCGAGGCTGTGGGCGATGGCCAGCAGGCCGGCGCCGATGCCGTAGCCAGCGGCCACCATGGCGACGGCCTGGGCCCGGTCGCCCGACCCGGTCAGCTCGGCCGCGCTCACCTGGGCCACCCCGTTGGTGGCGCTGAGGAGCGGGCGCCCCAGGGCGAAGATGGCGACGAACCACCAGTAGCCGGGGCTGGCCGCCGCGGCGACGGTGAAGACCAGGCCCGCGGCGCAGCCGAGCAGGAGCACGGTCCGGCGCCCGAAGCGGTCGGCCTGGCCGGTGAGGAACAGTGCGCCGAGCGAGGCCAGGCGGATGACGGCCAGACCGGCCCCCACGATCGTGCCCGACAAGCCCGCCTGGTCGGCCAGCGTCCCGCCGTGGGAGAGGTGCCCGAAGGACTTGGCCACGTCGCCCAGCGCGGCTACCGCCCCGAACTGCCCGAAGCCCGCGGCCATGGCCACGAACGCCACCGCCACCACGGCGGGGCTCTTCCACGAGAGGAGGTGGAGCGGCCGGGGCACCTTGGCGTCGGGCACGGCAGCGCGGCGCCCTACCCGGGCCGCGTCAGCGCGCCACGAGCACGGTGGGTGCGTACCCGATGAAGAGCCCGCACTCCATCACCCCGGGGATCGCCTGCAGGTGCCGCTCGGTCGCGTCGTCGACCGCCGGCAGCCAGGCATCGAGGATGAAGTTGCCGTGCTCGGTGATGAGCGGGCCGTCCTTGCTGCCCCCCGGCCGCAGGGTGACGTCGCTCACGCCCAGGCCCGACAGTGAGTGGCGCACCAGGCGGACCGCTTCGGGCAGCACCTCGATCGGCACCGGGAAGTTGGTACCCAGGCGCTCGACCAGCTTGCTCTCGTCCACCACGATGTAGCGCTCCGGCGAGCTCGCCATGACGATCTTCTCGCGCAGCAGCGCTCCGCCGCGACCCTTGTTCAGGTTGCTGGCCGGATCGACCTCGTCCGCGCCGTCGAACGACCAGTCCGGTCGGGCCACCTCGAGCGACGTGGTGCGGACGCCGAGCGCGCCGCAGGTCAGCTCGGACTCATACGAGGTGGGGATCGCCACCCAGTCGATCCCCTCGGCCGAGGCGCGGGCGGCGAGCGCGTGGAGCGTGAGCAGGCTCGTCGTCCCGGACCCGACGCCGACCACGTCTCCTGGTCGGAGCCGCTCGGTCATCTGGGCCGCCACCTCGTGCTTGGCCTCGGCGTGGGCTGGCTCGGCCGGCCAGAGCTGCGCGTCGTCGAACGCCTCCCACGAGCCCATTCGCCGACCGCCTCCTTGGCGTCCCCACGTCTGCCACGCCGCGCGTCGCGAACAAATCCTACCGGCCGAAGACACCCGCCTCCGGGCCCGTTGGTGGGTCAGTGGGAAATCCAACCCGACCGGCATCGGGCATTGGGGAGTGCCTGCACGCCAGAAAGAGAGCAGAATGCGGCCAATGCCGAAACCGTATCGACTCGGACCTGCCCGTCGAGCCGTCAATGGGCTGATGACGGCGTTGCTGCGTCTCGGCGTCGGCGGTAAGTCGACGTATCTGCTCACCACCACGGGCCGCAAGACAGGCCAGAAGAGGACGACGCCCGTGATTCTGGTCGAGACCGAGGCTGAACGGTGGCTGGTGTCGCCATACGGAATGGTGGCCTGGGTCTACAACGTGCGCGCCCAGCCGGCGGTGACTCTTCGGCACGGCAGAAGGGTGGCGTCGCTCCATGCCGAGGAAGTCGACCCAGCAGCCGCCGGCCCCGTCCTCCAGCGCTACGTTCGCAACGTGCGGGTAGTAGCCCCGTTCTTCGATGCCGGGCGCGACGACCCGGTCGAGAAGTTCGTCGAAGAGGCGCCCCGCCACCCGGTGTTCAAGCTTCTGCCGGCGGTTGCCTGACCGCTTGGGCGCGTCGTTAGCTATGCCGAGGGGTCGGCGGTGCGGCTCGCCTGCTGTCTCGCCTCGTTCTTGCGCTCCGCGATTTGGCGGAGCTGGGTGCGGCGCTCTTCGGGGGTGAGTGCCCCCCACGGTCGAGACGATTCCCCGTCCGCCTCGGCGCGGTTCTGCTTCCTGGCCAGCCACCACCCCAAGAGGACCCCGCCCATCATCGGGCCCGATCGTAGGGCGCTCTCCCCGGCCCGGCCCGACAGTCCGCCGATCCGGCGGACTACCGTCACAAGCGGGCCGGGACCTGCGCGTCGCAGCCGCCGAGCCCTCCGGGAGTCAGACCATGTCCATCGCCATCACCGAGGACCACCGCGCGCTGGCCGAGACGGTCGCCGCCTTCGCCGCCGACCGCCAGCTGCTGGCCGGCGCCCGCTCGATGCTGGAGGGCGAGCCGCAGGGCCGGCCGGCCTCCTGGGACGAGATGGCCAAGCTCGGCTGGCTGGGCCTCCACCTGCCCGAGCAGTTCGGCGGCTCGGGCTTCGGCCTGCCCGAGCTCGTCGTCGTGGTCGAACAGCTCGGCCGGGTGGTGGCGCCGGGCCCCCTGGTCCCGACGGTCGTGGCGTCCGCCGTCGTGGCGGCGGCGGGCTCCCCCGAGCAGCGGGCCCGCTGGCTGCCCGGGCTGGCCGACGGCACGGTCACCGCGGCGGTGGGTCTCGGCGGGCAGCTGGCCCTGAGCGGCGGGCGGGCAGACGGGGACGCCGGCGTCGTCTTGGGCGGGGCGCAGGCCGACCTGCTCGTCCTTTCGTCGGGCGACGATCTGGTCGTGTGCTCGGCCGGCGCCCCGGGCGTCAACCTCGACGCCCCGAAGAACATCGACCCGTCCCGCGCATCGGCCCGCGTGCGCCTGGACGGTGTGGCGGTCGACGCCGGGGCCGTCCTGGTCGGCGCGCGCCGGCTCGCCCTGGCCTTCGCGCGCACCCTGTTCGCGGCCGAGGCGACCGGCATCGCCCGGGCGGCCACCGACGCCGCCACCTCCTACGCCAAGGAGCGCAAGCAGTTCGGCCGGCCCATCGGGTCCTTCCAGGCCGTGAAGCACCACTGCGCCAACATGCTGGTGGCGGCCGAGGTGGCCGCCGCCGCCGCCTGGGACGCGGCGCGGGCCGCCGAGGCCGACGGGGACCAGTTCTTGGTGGCCGCCGCCACCGCGGCCGCCCTCGCCGTGCCGGCCGCCACCGCCAACGCGCAGCTCAACATCCAGGTGCACGGCGGCATCGGGTTCACCTGGGAGCACGACGCGCACCTGCTGCTCCGACGGGCCATCGCGCTCGCGGCCGTCGTCGACGCGACCGCCGCCGCCGAGGACGTCTGCGCGCTGGCCGCCCGGGGCGTCCGCCGCGCCGTCCGGCTCGACCTGGGGGCCGAGGCCGAGACCATCCGCGACGAGATCCGCCGCGACACGCTGGGGCTGGCTGCGCTCTCGGGTGCAGAGCAGCGCCGGCGCCTGATCGAGACCGGCTACGTGATGCCGCACTGGCCCCGGCCGCTCGGCCGCGACGCCGGCGCCGTGGAGCAGCTGGTGATCGACGAGGAGTTCGCGGCGGCGGGCATCACCCGGCCCCAGCTCGGGATCAGCGGCTGGGTGATGCTGACCATCACCCAGCACGGCACCGAGGACCAGATCGCGCGCTGGGTCAACCCCACGCTGGCCGGCGAGCTGATCTGGTGCCAGCTGTTCAGCGAGCCCGACGCCGGCTCGGACGCGGCGGGCATCCAGACGAAGGGGACGAGGGTCGACGGCGGCTACCTCGTCAACGGGCAGAAGGTCTGGACCAGCGGTGCGCACCTGGCGCACCTCGGGCTCACCACGGTGCGCACCGACCCCGACGTGGAGAAGCACGCCGGCGTGACGACCATGGTGATCGACATGCACGCGCCGGGGGTCGAGGTCCGACCGCTGCGCCAGATCACCGGCGGGGCCGACTTCAACGAGGTCTTCTTCTCCGACGTCTTCGTCCCCGACACCGACGTCGTCGGCCCGCCCAACGCCGGCTGGACCGTCGCCCGGGCCACCCTCGGCAACGAGCGGGTGAGCATCGGCGGCGGCGCGGGCGGGCGCGGCCCCGACGTGATCGCCCAGGTGACCGCCGAGGCGGCGACGATCTCGGGCGGCCCGGCCCGGGTCGGCCGGTATGTGGCGATGCAGCACGCCATCCGGCTGCTCAACCTGCGCGCCGCCCAGCGGGCGGTGTCGGGGGCCGGGCCCGGGCCCGAGGGCAACGTGACCAAGCTCTTGCTGGCCGAGCAGACCCTCGAGACGGCGGCCATCCTGGCCGCCCTGGCGGGCGCCGACGGCGCCTTCGTCGAGGGACCGGGGGGCCAAGCGGCGATGGCCACCCTCGGTGGCCGGGCGATGTCGATCGCGGGCGGCACGTCGGAGATCACGCGCAACCAGATCGGCGAGCGGATCCTCGGGCTGCCGAGGGAACCCAACCTTCGCTGAGGACCACGTCGCCCTCGGCGCCGAGAGAGCGGGACAGATGCCACGACGCAGCGCCGGCCTCTTCCTCTACGCGGTCGACCCCGGCGGGCCCCGCGTGCTCCTCGTCCACCCCGGCGGGCCGCTGTGGGCCAAAAAGGACGACGGGGCCTGGTCGATCCCGAAGGGCGAGCTCGAAGAGGGCGAGGACGAGCGAACGGTCGCCCGCCGCGAGTTCACCGAAGAGCTGGGCAGCGCGCCGCCCGAGGACGGCTGGATCGAGCTCGGCGAGATCACCCAGG
>Ga0209415_10005998_pt1 | contig 21724 bp, 16 predicted proteins | sample PeaSoiSIISIP2007_FD_187696 | JGI IMG/M metagenome (GOLD analysis project Ga0209415, IMG submission 187696) | Peat soil microbial communities from Weissenstadt, Germany - SII-SIP-2007 (SPAdes) (version 2) | ecosystem: Environmental > Terrestrial > Soil > Wetlands > Peat | place: Germany... | reverse complement strand
CCCAGTAGCGCCCCCTTCGTTTTATTGAAAAGCGTTGTGGATCAATGGGTTGCGCTTCTAGGAAAAAGGAAGTTCAGCTTAAGGATTTCCGAGAAAAATCCATGTCTTTACGGATATTCAATCCGTTTGCCAAGGGGGCGGCAAGTCCGGGCCGCCCCGCGTTCTTGGTTGGGAGCCTGAACGGGTCCGGGGGCTCATCGTCCCCCCCTTCTCGTCGCCGAACAATGCGGATGAGCGAAAGAAGGGGGGCGACGTCTGGTCGAATGAACGTTTTGGGCTATCTCACAACTCGCCCGCCACCAGACCAATTTCCTCAAGCGATTTATGCCGCGTTTCGATACCCAAAACAGCCACAATAGCCGCTACGCAAACGAGGACACCTCCAATGGTGAGAAAAGTGGCGGTCGCACCGTAGTTGGACAAAATCCACGCGACACCATAGGGCGTAAAGACGGTGACCAGGCGACCAATGGAATTGCAAAACCCCGAACCCCGCAGGCGAATTTCGGTTGGCCACAATTCCGGAACATAAACAGCCGAGGCAAAACAGACATACATATACAGCACGACTGTCATACAGAAGCCGAATCCGACAATCATCTCCTCGGTACGCTGAAGAGAGTAAATATAGGCCAGGACAGCGAGGGAAAGCAGGAGAACGATAGCTGTTATTTTGCGGGGAAATCTATCGATGAACCTGGTGGTTAAGAAGACACCCAGCGGGGCGCCGCAAAACATGAGGGCCGATAAACCAAGCGTCTTGTGGACGCTGATACCGGACTGGACGAAAATGGTCGGGATCCAGTTCATGATGCTGTAGATCGCGGTGTTCATACCGATCAAGACGCTGATCGCGAGAATCGTCGTCTTCAGCAACCGCCCTTTGAACAGATGCGAGAATGGGATTTTTTTGACTTCAAAATTCTGATTGGCCTCGCTCATTTCGGCGGGAGGGAGGGTGATCCCCTTGGACTTCTCGATGTCTTTTTCGATCTTGGTGAGAATTTCATCGGCTTTTTGCAGGTCGCCACGGGATTCATACCAACGCGGGGATTCGGGAAGGCCATGCCGCGCCACCCAAATCAAGAGAGCGGCGACACCGACAATGACGAACATGGCGCGCCAACCAAAGATCGGCATGACGAAAAACGCGATCATTGTCGTAATCGGGGCGGCGCAGTTTCCCACCAAAGACAAGGTGGAAGACCATTTTCCCCGCGTTTTTGCCGGAACGAATTCCGAGAAAGTGGCGAAGCCGACCACGATTTCGGCGCCAAGACCGATACCAATGACGCCCCGCAAGATGGTGAGGGTGAGCATGTCGGTGGCAAATGCCGCGGCGATCGAGGCCAGTCCAAAAATCAGAAGATTGAGCTGGTAGGCCAATTTTCGACCAAAATGGTCGCCGGAAAAGCCTGCAAAGAGGGACCCCAAGAAGAGACCAGCCATCGTTGTCGAGTTGAACGTGGCATTCCACCAATTGTCGGACCAGCCGGACTTCACCAGATCAGCTAAAATTATGCCGCCTAAATAGTTGTCACAGCCATCGACGAAAAGACCCAGGCCAATCAGCCAAAATACTTTGTAATGCCATGACGACGTTGGCAGGCGGTCCATTCTCGGACCTATATTGCTTTGCATGCTCATACACCCCCAATTATTTGCATTGAGTCACAATGTATCTTGTGACTATATTTACAACTTATTTACCATTTGAGCGATTTCCGGCAAAATCGCGCCACGTCCTCTTAAGGGGTTGGAGACCTTTCAATTACGCCTCGCAGACTGTTTGGCCGAGGCGGGGGCTTTGGCGCTCTTTCGACGGGACTCATTCTCGGACATCGCTCCGTCCCAATTTCGGAACGGGTTGTAGGTGAAACGACGAGGGTGAACGGTAGGGCAGTATTTTTATTCACGCCAAGACAGGTTGCCTCTGGTGCCATACGGAACATTTATGACATGCCCCAGGCGGGATGCTGTCATGCGCCTCCGCGTCATAAGCGGCGACAATGGTGGTAAATGAATATTGTCTTATGCGGGCAAGAGTCTTGGTCTTACAAGATTTTATAACCGCGATGATTCGGTCTGACGAAGCAGTGTTTCCCGTCGTTGAGGGAGCAAGGGAAGAACATAATGGATCTTAAGAAGATCAAAGCTTTAATTGACTTGTTGTCCAATTCCACCTTGTCGGAATTGGAACTGGAAGAAGGCGACTGGCGACTGCGGCTGTCGCGCGACGCGGCGCCGGTTGACGGCAACGCGGGAACCGCCGCCAACGCAATCGTTCCTCCGGCGTTTTCCGTGTCTGCGCCCAAGCCATCGGTGGCGCCCTCCGCCGCCCCGACGGTTGCGACAGATGGGCATGTCGTGACATCGCCGATGTTTGGGGTGCTCTGCTTGGCGCCGGCGCCAGACAAACCGCCTTTTGTGCAAATTGGAGATGTGATCCGCAAGGGGCAGAAGCTTTGCATGCTCGAGGCCATGAAGTTGTTTCATGCTCTCGAAGCGGATCGAGAGGGAAAAGTCGTCGCGATTCTTGCCGAAAACGGTCGGGAAGTGGATGTCGGTCAACCTCTCTTCCGAATCGAATGACACAAAAATTAATCGATTTCGCATCCCGGTTTTCGGATCGATCGGCGTCCGGATATTCACGGCAGGAAGGTCATTGACATGTTCGACAAGGTGTTGATTGCCAATCGTGGCGAAGTTGCGTTGCGTATTCAGCGTGCCTGCCACGAATTGGGCATTCAAACGGTAGCCATTCACTCGGAAGCCGACCGTGACGCCAAACATGTTCGGATGGCCGAGCAGGCCATTTGCATCGGGCCGGCGCCATCTGGGCGCAGCTATTTGAATCAAGCCGCGATCCTGCTGGCGGCCGAACTCAGCGGTGCGCAGGCCGTTCATCCGGGCTACGGTTTTCTGTCGGAAAACGCGACATTTGCCGAACGTGTCGAGGCGGCCGGCCTGACCTTCATCGGTCCCAAGCCGGAAGCCATCCGGACCATGGGAGATAAGGTGGCGGCAAAACGCGCCATGCGCGACGCCGGCGTGCCTTGCGTGCCGGGACCGGATGGCGCGCTGCCCGAGGATGACACGCAGATTCAGGCGATTGCCGGTGAAATAGGCTATCCGGTGATCGTTAAAGCCTCCGGCGGCGGCGGCGGGCGCGGCATGCGCATCGTTCAGGCCGAGGCGGACTTGCTCGATGCCATTTCCGTGACGCGGGAAGAGGCGCGACAGGCCTTCGGCAATCCGGAACTCTATATCGAAAAATTCCTTGAGCATCCCCGTCACGTCGAAATCCAGGTTCTTTGCGACACGCACGGTAATTCGCTTTGGTTGGGGTGTCGTGATTGCTCCATGCAACGTCGCCATCAAAAGGTCGTCGAAGAAGCTCCGGCGCCGGGAATTCCGACTGCGCTGATTGCTCAGGTTGGGAAACGGTGTGTGGACGCCTGCAAGCGGATCGGTTATCGGGGCGCCGGAACCTTTGAATTTCTCTATGAACATGAATCGTTCTTTTTCATAGAGATGAACACCCGCTTACAGGTTGAGCATCCGGTCACGGAAATGACCTCCGGCATCGACATCGTGCAGGAGCAAATCCGCATTGCGGCGGGTGAGACGCTGCGCATCAAGCAATCCGACATTACGATCAACGGACATTCGATCGAGTGTCGCATCAATGCCGAAGACCCGTTCAGCGGTATGCCCAGTCCCGGCCGAATTTCTCGGTTCGATCTGCCGGGCGGCAACGGGGTCCGCATTGATTCGCATGCCGTCGCCGGTTATACGGTGCCGCCTTATTACGACTCGCTGATTGGCAAGCTGATCGTGCATGGTGCCTCCCGCGAAGAGGCGCTGATCCGCATGCGGCTCGCCTTGGAGGAAATGCAGGTGGACGGAGTCAGCACCAATCTTCCGCTGCATCGAGAAATTCTGCAAAACGAAGGCTTTTGTACCGGCGAGTTCGACATCCATCACCTTGAACGGTGGTTGAAGCAACGGATCGCTTCATGACGGGCACTGTCTTCAAGTCTCACGCCACGGCCAATCAGGCGTTCGCCCCTTTGATGGAATATATTAGGAATGATGAACAGAGCCCATTCTGACCACTCTCCTCGGATCAGCCTGCTTGGCACGACGGGGCTGTTGTTCGAAGCCCCGGGGGAACTGGACATTCGCAACCAGCGCCGCATTTGGTGGTTGGCTCGTCAAGTGGAAGGCTGGCCATGCATTCGGGAAGCGGTGCCGAGCATGGCCAATCTCATGCTGATCTTCCAGTCGCCACCGCGCAATCTCGCCACCGTACGGGAAGACCTGCTGACGACCTGGAACCTCGGGGGCGAGTTGACATTGGACGGCCGCATCGTCGAGCTTCCCGTCGTTTACGGCGGTGAACACGGCCCGCACATTGCGGACGTTATAGCGCACACGGGATTGACGATTGAGGAAATCGTCAAGATTCACACCGAACCGCTCTACACGGTGTACGCGTTGGGGAGCCATCCCGGGTATTGCTATCTCGGCGGCATGGATCCCCGCATCGCCACGCCACGCCGGAAGGTCCCGGTCTTGAGCTTGCCTGGTGGCGCGGTCTCGATCGGAGGCGTGCAGACGGGTGTGTCCGCCTCGACCGGTCCCAGCGGCTGGAATACGATCGGACATACGGATATGGCGTTTTTTGACCCTCACCGTGACCCACCAGCGCTTTTGGCCCCCGGAGACCTCATTCGATTCCGTGCGGAAAGGATCATCAAGTGATTGAAATATTATCCGCAACGGCGCTCGCCACGGTTCAAGACCTTGGGCGCGAGGGCTATCTTCGTTACGGTGTGGGAACGTCTGGCGCCATGGACCGCGTGGCGCTGGCGGCGGGTAACATTCTTCTGGGCAATCCGGAAAATGCCGCGGCAATCGAAATTCCCGTGTTCCCCTTTCATCTGAAATTCCGAGACGATATCGCCTTTGCTTTGACCGGCGCGGACGCAACGGCGCAGCTCGACGGCATGCCCATCCCGCCGTGGTGGACGGCGCAGGCCAAGAAGGATCAAGTGCTCTGCCTGAACGCCCCCAACCATGGCGCACGCTGTTATCTCGCCCTGGCGGGAGGGATCGACGTGCCGGTTGTGCTCGGGTCTCGCAGCACGCAGCTGCGCGGCGAATTCGGCGGCCATTGTGGTCGCCCCCTGCAACAAGGGGACGTCCTTGGCGCCATTCGGTCGACGGCCCGCAGCGATGCTTTCACCGGATCGCCCCTTGTCGACTTTGGCGTGCAGCCGCCAGAGGTCGCGTTGCCGTTGGGCGAAGCGGACTCGAGCGTCGACCGGAGCAGGACGTTCGTCCGCGTGTTGCCGGCCGCCGAATATGATTGCTACGAAGAGTCGTCACTCGCGTCATTCTGGGAGCAGGACTGGAAGATCACGTCGCAAAGCGATCGTTACGGGTACCGGTTGGCGGGTACGGCAATGGTGCCCAAGCAAGCGCTGGAACAGCGGTCGCACGGGATCGTGCCGGGCGTCATTCAAGTCCCGCCGAGCGGCCAACCGATAATCCAACTGCGCGATGCCCAGCCATCCGGCGGCTATCCGAAGATCGGCACGGTCATCGAGGCGGATCTATGGCGACTGGGCCAGGCCCGACCGGGGACGCGCCTTCGATTCGTCCAAACAACCTACGAAGACGCCGTGTCGGCGCTGGACACGATCCAGGACTACCTAAGCAAGATACGCAGCTTGGCCGAGCTCTATCTGCTCTCGAAACGGTGAGCCGAACAGGAGAGAGACGGTGGATTTGAACGAACTACAGCAACTCGTCGCATGGGTGGAGGCCTCTGACCTTCGCCGTCTGGAATTGACCTGCCCAGAGGGACATATCACGTTAACCCGATCCGAAAACGATCAGGTTGTCGTCAACACGGCCGCGGGGCCGAAGGGGCCGGCGGCGTTCCTTGGAAATGACGAAGGCTCGGCCAAGACCGTATTTGCCGAGACGGCGGGTCTCTTCGTGTCAGCCCATCCCATGCGGGCCAAGCCTTTCGCCATGATTGGCGATTCGGTTCGCAGGACCGATGTTCTGGGCTTGCTGCAAGTAAAACATCTCTATGCCCCGATCAGAGCGCCAATCGACGGTGTGGTCACCGAAATCCTGGCGACCGAAGGCGCGCTCGTGGGTTTTGGAACGCCGGTGTTCAGACTCACCCCGACGTCTCCATTGCGGGACGATGAAGCCCCCCGTCAGGGATAGGGCCCCCTCTGTGTGATGACTATAAATATCGTTAGGATCGTGTGAGATGGATATCGACCTGAATGCGGATATGGGTGAGGGCTTCGGTCCTTATCGTATGGGCGAAGACGACGCGCTCATGGAAATTGTGTCATCGGCCAATGTTGCCTGCGGCTATCATGCGGGCGATCCGGTCATCATGGATAAAACCGTTCGCTCGGCGTTGAAGAATGGCGTCGATCTCGGCGCTCACGTCGGTTTTCCCGACCTGATGGGGTTCGGTCGTCGTCAGATGCAAGCGGATCCGACGGAGCTCGCGCAGTATGTGTTGTACCAACTCGGGGCTTTGGCGGGTATCGCCAAAGCGGCGGGACATCGCGTGACGCATTTGAGCTTCCATGGCGCGTTGGGCAATATGGCGGCTGCGGATTATACGCTTGCCGAACCGTTGGTGCGGGCGGTCGCGGCCTTCGACCGAAGCATCATCATCTCCGTGTCGACCAATACGCAAATCGAGCGGGCGGCGGATAAGCTCGGCCTCAAAGTCGCAACGACGTTCCTGGCCGACCGCGCTTACGACGATGACGGGGCTTTGGTGTCCAGAAAGCTTCCTGGTGCCGTGATCAAAGACCGTGATGCCGTGTTGGAGCGCGTGAGACGGTTTCTGGACGATGGCGCGATCACCAGCCTTTCCGGAAAGAAACTCCCGATCACGGTCCAGTCGATTCTCCTGCATGGAGACACCCCCGGCGCGGTCGACGCGGCACGCGCCGTTCGCCAGGAGATTCTGTCCGGCAATGGTCGGATCGTTCCGGTCTCAAAGCTGGTGTAGGGACGCTCGAACGGTGTGGAGTCAGAGTGTCATGGGGCGGTATTTTCGGAAGCGGACCATGACACGCCGGTTCGGCGTTCAACCTAACTTCGGCAGATGAACCACAGAGACAAGAGAGAGCGCAGAGGAAAAACAAAGACTTTGCCGAATAACTCTCGTCACCTTTCGGGTGAGTCTTCGGGTTTTCGTAACACTTTGAAAGATCTCTGCGTTCTCTGTGTCTCTGTGGCGAAATGCTCTTTTTAGGTTTAATGCTCCGCCGTCTGTTCGCGTAACCCAAAGTCGAAGGCCTGTTGTTCGACGAGCTCCAGAATAATGTCCTTGACCGCTTGTCCCGGCTCAGACAAGGGCAGGTGGTCCGATTCGCACAATGCGAGCGGGACTTCGATGGAGGGCGAGACGATCCGACACAAGCGGGCTTGTATCGAGGACGCGGTGGCACGCGCCGCGGATTCTGGCAGAATCGTCGCCCCCAATCCGGCCGCAACGGCGGCGTTGAGGGTCGCCGCCGATTCAATTTCCGCAACGACATGCGCCGTCATTTGAAGGGAGGCAAAGGCCTCATCGACATATTTGCGTAAATAATTGTAAGGGCGCGGCAGGAGTAGATCCATATCGTTTATTTTGGCAAGTTCGATCTGTTCCGGTGGATTGGGCGTGTCCCGAGGAATGACGAGAAATAACGGTTCCTTCAACAAGAGTTGGAACGACAGTCCATGGACCACACTTTTCCCGGCATAGAGGACGGCCATGTCCATGCGTCCGTTCATCACCAGTTCGGAGAGCGTGGTGCCAAAATTTTCATTGAGATAGAGCAAAATGGCCGGATGTCGCGCCCTGACCGTTTTCAGAAGCGGCAAAGCCAGCGCCGAAGCGGCCGTCCCGGGAGCCAGTCCCACGGAGACCTGCCCGGACAAGTTTTGTCCGGAGTTGTTGACGTCGCTTTGCGCCTGCTCGAATTGGCGCAAAATGATCTGCGCATGCCGGTAAAGTATCTGGCCTGCTTCAGTGGGCGTCACCCCGCGCTTGGTCCGCACAAGCAACTGCTGACGAAATTCGCCTTCCAAAGTCGCGATATGCTGACTCAACGCAGGTTGAGCGATGTGCAGGACGTCGGCGGCTTGAGTGAGGCTGCCGATATCGACAATTTTCACAAAATATTTAAGTCGTCGCAGGTTCACGCTATGACACCATTTGAGTGAGCGTATGACCGCAAGCAAAAAGCAGACCAGTCAAGCGTCTGATTGGGAAATAAAAATCGCCATCCGGTAACAAGAATTCCCGCCCTGCCACCGGTCAACATGGGAACCAATGCATTCGCTAAGCCTCTCGCGAGGTCGCCGGTAGGTGGCGCCGCGTCATCGGTCATGTGGAACTTGAGCGCATTATGAACAACCCATGACACGATCACGTCAAGGCGCAAATCTCAAATTTTTTACAATGCCTATCGCGCAATCAGATTGTCTGAAAAATAAGCAAATTTATCAAATGCTCACCGCAAGGGCACCCCATTGCTCAAATCTCTGGGGTTTCGATGTCTCGCTCAAACAGAACGCGAAGGGTGGTTAGGAGTGGGTCTCTTTCGCCATTTTCCAACTCATAAGCCAGCCCTATCGAACCAGATGAAAGTCGTCTTTGTGGGAAAATCCCAACCTGCTTAATCTTGGGGCACACGACAGATTAAGCTTTAAGGAGTTCCTCATGAGCACGTCCCGTATTGCCTCGCGTCTGAAGCGTGTCAAAACCTCGCCGAGCAGCGCCGCGCAGGATCGTGCCAACGCGCTACGCCGCGCCGGAAAAGACATCGTTAATCTGGTGGTAGGCGAACCGGATTTTGACACGCCCGAGCATATTCGGCGTGCCGCCTGTGAGGCGATCGAGCGTGGCGAAACGCGTTACACCGCGTCCGCGGGGACTCTGGCCTTGCGAGAAGCCATCGCCGAAAAATTCCAGCGCGAAAACGGCCTCTCCTACACGCCAAACGACATCATTGTGACCATTGGTGCCAAGCACGCCATTTTCAACGCTTTGTCGGTGACGCTGGAACCGGGCGATGAAGTGATCATTCCCGCGCCTTACTGGGTTTCCTACCCGGATATGACGCTTGCCTGCGAAGGCGAGCCGATTATCGTTGCTTGCGAGGAATCGAATGGCTTCAAGCTGACGGCACGGGCGCTGGAAGCGGCCATCACGCCGAAGACACGGTGGTTGATTCTCAATTCGCCAACCAATCCGACTGGGGCCACTTACAATGCTGCCGATCTGCGCGCCTTGACCGACGTGCTGCTGCGCCATCCCCAGGTCTTGCTGATGACGGACGATATCTATGAACATATCCGCTTCGATTCCGAGGACAATCCTCATCCTGTCGCGATCGAGCCGGAACTGAAATCGCGCACATTGGTCATCAACGGCGTTTCGAAAACCTATGCCATGACCGGCTGGCGGATCGGCTGGGCCGCCGGCCCGGCCGATCTGATCGGCGCCCTGAACATGTTGCAGTCGCAATCGGTGAGCAATGCCTGTTCCGTCAGTCAAGCAGCCGCTCTGGCCGCGTTGCGCGGAGATCAGAGCTTTGTTGCGGAGTGGGCTAATATTTATCGGGAAAGACGCGATCTGGCGCTCAAATTGATAAATGCCATCCCGGGAATTAGTTGTCGCACCCCGGGGGGCGCATTTTATTTATTCGTCAATTGCTCTGGAATGATTGGGCGAACGACACCAGAAGGCAAAAAGATCGAAACGGATATGGATGCCGTGATGTATTTGCTGGAAGGAGTCGGTGTCGGTCTTATCGCCGGTTCCGCTTACGGGATTTCGCCTTATTTCCGGATGTCGATTGCGACCAGTCTCAAGACGATTGAAGAAGGGTGTCGCCGCATTGCCACAGCCGTTGCGGCTTTGAGCTAGGGCAACCCCGTCGTTCCCTCCATACCCCGACGTCCCCCGTCGGCTAGCCCGCGTCAATGAAGGCCGAAGCGTGGTCCGGGCGAACCGGATCACGCTCTCATCACGGATAAGGAAATGTCGCAATGCCACGTATTCCATTTGAAACCTTAAAAGCCGAATTCAAGCGCGTTTTGCTCAATAGGGGCTGCAATGAGGAAATTTCCGATATGTGCGCCCAATTGTTTACCGAAACGAGCTGTGACGGCATCTATTCGCATGGCGTCAATCGCTTCCCTCGCGTGGTTGAATATATCGACAAGGGCTATATCAATCTCAATGCCACGCCGACCAAGGTTGACGGAATCGGCGGCTTCGAGCGTTGGGATGGCAATCTGGGGCTGGGCAACGTCAACGCCAAGCTGGCGATGGACCGCGCGATTGAGCTTGCTCGCCAGAACGGCATTGGCTGTGTCGCGCTCAAGAACACCAACCATTGGTTGCGCGGCGGGACTTACGGTTGGCAGGCGGCCAACGCCGGCTGTATCGGCATCTGTTGGACCAATACCCAACCCAACATGCCGGCTTGGGGAGCCAAGGATCGTCGCATCGGGAACAATCCGTTTATCATCGCGATTCCCCGCGCCGAAGGTCATGTGGTGATAGACGCGGCGATGGCGCAATTCTCATACGGTCAAATGGAGGCGGCGGCGCTTCGGCACGAACAACTTCCGGTTCCCGGCGGGTTCGATGAGGCCGGCAATATTTCGACGGATCCCAATGAAATCGCCAAGACGTGGCGCGTGCTGCCGATCGGCTTCTGGAAAGGCTCCGGCATGTCGATCGCGCTCGATTTGGTTGCCGCCGTTTTGTCGGGAGGGAACTCCGCTTTCCGCGTCGGCAAACTTGGCGGTGACGAATACCAGCTCTCCCAAGTTTGTATCGCCATTGATGCGAAACAGATCGCCGGCGACGAATTTCTTTCCTCCGCCGTGAACGAAGTGCTTGCCGATATAAAGGCGTCGGAACGCGTGAACGAAAATCAGGAGATCATTTATCCTGGTGAGAAAGAGGAAATGACACGCAAGCAAAATCGGGAATTGGGAATTTCCGTTGAGGACGTTGTTTGGGCCAAGATCCAATCCCTTTGACCGAATGACCGTTCGTTTATAGTGCCGTCATTCACGGTGTGGGCTGCAGGTTTTCCTGTAGCCCACCATCGTACAGACACCATAGCGTTTGTTTTCTCTGGCCCGTTCTGCGTTCTCGGCGATTGTCACAGCGCAACGGCTGACACAACTGGGGAAGTCCCTTATGTTGTGTCTTCGTTTTCCAGAAAAAATGGTCACGGGTATGGTGGGACTAAAATCAACGACCCTGGTCTGTATCGATACGGACAACGATGTTCTTGCGCAGGCGGCCCTTGTCCATAGCGCTCGCTGCTGTTCGTTTGATCGCGTTTTATATCTTTCAGATGTGGAGTGGGCAGTACCGTCATTTGATTTTATCCGAATAAATCGCCTCGCTGGCATAGACGATTATAACAAATTGGTTCTGAAGGACCTATTTCACTATATAGAAACTGATTATATTCTTATTATTCAATTTGACGGATTTATCGTTCGCCCAGATCGATGGGATGATGCGTTTTTTCAGTATGATTATATTGGGGCGCCATGGCCGCAGCATCGTGAAAATGCGGTTGGCAATGGCGGGTTCTCCCTGCGCTCGCGCCGATTGCTGAAAGCGTTGCAGGATCCCGAGATCCCGTCCTCCTTGGAAGAGGGGGAGGATTCAATGATCTGCCGTCATTATCGTGACTATCTGGAAGAAAAATATGGCATACGATTTCCGAGTCGTGATGTTGCTCTGCGCTTTTCGCATGAAATAGATCCTTGTCCCCCAGATGGATCATTTGGATTTCACGGCCTTATCAATACCGCTGACTTATATCAAGGAATCGATCCATCCTTTTTCATCGACAACCTCGGGCCCGCCAATTTGAAGGGCCGTTCAATTTTTATCCTGGTGGCTTGGTACAATGAATATCAGCTTTGGGACGAGTCGCGCCGACTTCTCAACAGAATAAGCGCTGTTCAAACGGAACAAGAAATGGAAATGGGATACCGGAATGTTGGTCTCCGCCCTCATGCTTGCGAGCAAATAGCTCTTATGCTTGGAACGAAATAAGGCCGTGTCTCGAGAGCCTGTATTTCTTCATGTCGAAGACGTGAGTATGGGAAATGCGGGCTGATGTCATCGCGCGCTCCAACAACCAGGGCGTTTGCTATTGTCTGTGCGTTCGCTTTTATCGCAATGGTTTGCCAGATCCGTCGCGCTGATGGGAAGAACGAGCGGTTTTCATCTCTATAGTGGTGTAATTCCGCTTTTGAGATGACGGCATGTACCCTACTCTACATCTGAAATGTGATGTGAGGCGTTCTTTCATCTGGGAAATGGTGGTGGAGAACTTTCTCTGTCCTGGGGGGCGAGAATGGAAGCGAGAAAATCTATTTCCAGACTGATTCTGGTCGTCATGGCTTTGTTGGTCTCGGTTGCGGCCATTCTGGGCGGCTTGGCACTGACGGGCAATATTTCAGACTATCGGTTCGTCACCGCCGCTGCGAGATTGGCGGAGTCCGACCGGGACATGTTCGAGATCATCACCCGGGCGAGACCGCTGGTCGGAGGTTTGGCATCGACCCTGCTCAGTGAGGAGGATCCCCGTCCGATGATTGCGAAAGCGCGCGCCGGCCTTGACGAGATGGTCGATCACGCTCGCGGACGCGGCCTTTCCGTCGATTTTAACGGCAAGGATCGTTTGCTGGAGCAACTGACGGACAAAGGGGCCGCGCAAGTGCGGTTATTCACGTTCGTCGACCAAGAGGCGGCCAAACCGCGCGCCGAACGCCAAGTTAAGACCATTCAGCCGTGGGTTGATGCCGCGTTCAGTCTGGTCGATATCATTCAGGATATGTCGATGGCCATCGGCAACGATGTCCGCAAGATTGACACAACGCTTGGCGATCTGGTGCAAGTGCGGGTGACGGCTTGGAATCTTCGCAGTGTGGCGGGAAACTATTGCACCGCCATGCGGCAAAATGTCAGTTCCGGGGAGCCGCTTTCACCTGAGCTTGCGGCCAAGCTCAATTCCTACAAGGGGCGGGGAGAAGAGTCCTGGCTGCTGCTGGACCGTCTCGTTCCGTCAGTTGGCGGAGCTGCCGTGCTGAAGGAGCGGATCAGCGTGGCGCACAAGGCCTATGCCGAGACACAAGGGAAGTTGGATGACATTACCAGGAGTTTGAACGGCGCCGGCAAGGCGGCCATGGAGCCAAAGGCTTTTACCCAAATGTGCTGGACACCTTTCGAGCCCGTGGTCGCCATTGGTTTTGCCGCGTCCGATACCGGACTCGCGCATCTCGCAACGCGGGCGCAGTCCGCTTTGATCGCCATGATTCTGTCGGCTTTTGGGTTTTTTGCCATTATCGGTCTCTCCATATTCGGTGTTCGCGTGATCGTGGTGCGGTTCGCGCGCCCCGTCCGTATCTTGGATGACGCCGTTGAACGCTTGTCCCGGATGGAGTTCGGCGTGCCGATCCCCCCATTCAGGCATAAGGATGAGCTTGGAACGCTGGCGGAGACCTTGGAGTCGTTGAGGCAAAGCACGCAAGCGGCCCAGGCCGTGGAACGCGAGGCCAACGAACACCGGAAGGCCGAACTGGAGAAAGCGTCGCGCGTTGCTCAATTCTGTCAAAACTTCGATCTTGCCGTGACCCGGGTTCTCGATATCGTTTCCGCTGAGACCGGCGAGTTGCAAGCCACCGCCCAGACCATGTCGGCCACCGCCGCGAAAACGGATGGCGAAGCCAACGAGGCGGCGGCGGCGACCGAGCAGGCGTCGATCAGTGTTCAAACCGTGGCGTCGGCCGCTGAGCAATTGTCGGCGTCAATCCGCGAGATTGCCCGTCAGGTCGAGCAGTCCAGCAGCATTTCCCGAACCGCGTTCGAGGAGGCGCATCGCTCCAACGCTCAAGTGAAGAGCCTAGCCGATAGTTCGGTGCGAATCGGCGAAGTGATCCAGCTGATCAATGGTATCGCCGCCCAGACCAATCTCTTGGCATTGAACGCGACCATCGAGGCGGCCAGAGCCGGTGAGGCGGGAAAAGGCTTTGCCGTGGTGGCTGGTGAAGTGAAAAATCTCGCCAGTCAAACGGCCAAAGCCACCGAGGAGATCACCACTCAGATCGGCGCCGTTCAAGCGGCCACTCAGGAGACCGTTGCGGTTATCGCAGGCATCGTCGGGCGCATTGAAGAGATCAATCACATCGCCACAGCCATTTCGGCCGCGGTGGAGGAACAGTCCGCCGCCACCTCCGAAATCGCCAACAGCGTGCAACTCGCGGCCACGGGTACGCAAAATGCCTCGGTTAATATTGGGGGTGTGACAGAGGCGGCGGAGGAAACGGGAAAGGCCGCCGATATCGTTTTGTCGTCAGCCCAGTCGCTGTCGCGCAACGCGTTGGAACTCAAGGATGTGGTGGGGCAATTCTTAAACGATGTGCGGACCATTTGATGGGGCTGTCATCGCGCTCTTATTTATTGAATAGAGGCGGATTGAAGCTTTTAGGTCGAAGCGCTCTTGGCGATTCGACCTAAAACCATCCGGCCCTAGGCGCGAAATCGAATGGCCGCTTACCAGACAAGCTGATATCTTTCGGGCAGGCGTAAGCCGTTTTTTTTCGTCAATCGAGAATGTCCATGATTCCCCGTTTGCCCGAGACCTTTCCGGTCGCCCGTCTGACCCAAGATTTTCTGAAAGAGTTGCGGGCGTTCGGTTTCACCGGTGAGATCTCGGTGACCGATGCCGACCGGGTGACCTTCGCCACGGACAATTCGATCTACCAACTGCCGCCTCAGGCCGTTGTCTTTCCAAAGGATCGCGATGACGTTGCCCGGGTCATGCGGTTGCTGTCGCGCGAACAATTCCAGGCCGTAACGGTGACGGCGCGTGGCGGTGGCACGGGAACCAACGGGCAGTCCTTGACCAATGGTGTGGTCATGGATCTGTCCCGGCATATGAACCAGGTTCTCGAAATCGATGCCGCCGGGCGTTGGGTTCGGGTGCAGGCCGGTGTGGTGAAGGACCAACTCAATGCGGCGCTGAAGCCGCATGGCTTGTTTTTCGCGCCCGAATTGTCGACGTCCAGTCGCGCGACCATCGGTGGGATGATTAACACCGACGCCAGCGGGCAAGGATCTTGTCTGTATGGCAAGACGCGCAATCATGTGCTCGAATTGACGACGGTTTTGCTGGATGGCGAGACCTGGGTCTCCCGTCCGCTCGATACCGAGGCGTTGCGACAGGTTCAGCGCCGTACCGATCGCATCGGGGCCGTCCATCGTGCCGTCGATGCGATCGAGCGCGATCATGCGGCGGAGATCGAAGCCCGTTTTCCCAAACTGAATCGGTGTCTGACCGGATATGATCTGGCGCATATTCGGGACAAGGACGGGCGGTTCAATCTCAATTCCGTGCTTTGTGGCGCGGAAGGAACGCTGGCCGCCGTGGTGGAAGCCAAGCTCAACGTTCTGCCCATCCCGAAATGCAGCGCGTTGCTCAATCTACGTTATGACAGCTTCAATGCCGCGCTGCGCGACGCCCAGACAATGATGGCTTTTGGGACGGCCTCCATCGAGACGGTGGATTCCAAGGTCCTGGCGCTGGCGCAGAACGATATCGTTTGGGAAGGGGTCCGTGAGTTTTTCCCAAACGACGATGCCGGCCCGGTCAGGGGCGTCAATTTGATCGAATTCGTCGGTGATAGCGAAGACGAGGTCGAGGCTTTGCTGACTCGATTGACCGGCGTCTTGACGGCGGAAGGACGGATCAAGGGGCGCGGAGGTTTTACCATCGCGCGCGGTGAGGCCGCGGTGCGCCGCGTTTGGGGCATGCGCAAGAGCGCCGTCGGACTTCTCGGAAATACGCAAGGTGACAAGCGACCGATCGCTTTCGTCGAGGATACGGCTGTGCCGCCGGAAAATCTGGCGGATTATATCGAGGAGTTTCGCGCCCTGCTCGATGCCCGTGGACTGGACTACGGCATGTTTGGACACGCCGATGCCGGGGTTTTGCACGTTCGACCGGCCATCGATATGAAAGATCCGGCCCAGGAACCCTTGATCCGCGAGATCACCGACGCGGTGGCGAATTTGACTCAAAAATACGGTGGGTTGCTGTGGGGCGAACATGGGAAAGGTGTGCGCTCCGAATATTCGCCGGCATTTTTCGGCAGCCTTTATCCGCTTGTGCAGGCGGTCAAGGCGGCGTTCGATCCGCGGAATCAGCTTAATCCCGGCAAGATCGCCACCGCCGGCGAGGGCGCGTTGTTGCGGATCGACGAAGTGCCGACGCGTGGTCAGTCCGACCGCACGGTGCCGGCGGCGGTTCGCGCCGGCTATGACGAGGCGATGAACTGCAATGGCAACGGCGCCTGCTATGACTGGAATCCGGATACGGCCATGTGCCCGTCCTGGAAGGCGACACGCGAACGACGGCATTCGCCTAAAGGCCGCGCCATGCTTACCAAGGAGTGGTTGCGCCGTCTCGCTCTTCTGAATCTGGATCCCGTCGACGAGGCGCGCCGGCTTCGTGCGACGCCGGGCTGGCGGACTTGGGGGATCCGGTTACGCAACACACTGGCGCGTGGTCAGGGCGAACCGGACTTCTCTCATGAGGTCAAGGAGGCGATGGACGGTTGCCTGTCCTGCAAATCCTGCGTCGGCGGCTGTCCGATCAAGGTGAATGTGCCAAGTTTCCGCGCGAAGTTTCTGGAACTCTACTACGCGCGCTACTTACGTCCGGCGAAGGACTATCTCGTCGCGACGCTGGAACATCTGTTGCCGACCATGGCGCGGATTCACGGACTGTATAATGGGTTGGTCGGGTGTTGGGCGGGGCGCGAGGGGATGCGGCGGCTCGGCTTGGTGGACTCGCCTTTGCTGACGGGAATCGATTTGCGCCGGGCGATCGCTGCGCGCGGCTGGGCGTTGGCGACGCCCGATGCGTTGCGCGCGTTGAGCGACGAGGAGCGGCGGCGGTCGGTCGTGGTGGTGCAGGATGCCTACACCAGCTACTTCGAGAGCCAGCTCGTCCTCGACATTTTGGAGCTGTTGCAACGCCTGGGCTTTCGGCCCTGGCTGGCGCCTTATCGGCCGAATGGCAAAGCCTTGCACATCCATGGCTTTCTTGGCGCGTTCGAACGCGTGGCGCGTAACAGCGCTGTCGATCTCCGCGCCTTGGCCGCGACGGGGGTAACCCTGGTGGGGGTTGATCCGGCGATGACCCTGACCTACCGGGACGAATATGTCGAAGCTCTGGGGACGGACGCAGTGCCCAATGTCCTGTTATTGCAGGAATGGCTTGTCCGGCATGCCCCGGAGCGGCCGTCAACGCAAGCTGTCGTTTACCGGATGCTTCCGCATTGCACCGAACACAGCACCGTGGCCGGGGCGACGAAAGACTGGGTGACGCTCTTCGCGCGTCTTGGCTTGAAACTCGACGTTCTGTCCTGTGGATGCTGCGGGATGGCCGGGACTTATGGTCACGGAACGAAGAACCGCGAGAGCTCCGAGCGGATTTACGCGTTGAGTTGGAAGCGGCATGTCGAGGGCCAACAGGAGGTTGGACGGCTCCTGGCGACAGGATACTCCTGCCGTTCGCAGGTCAAACGGTTCGGTGGCGTTGCTCTTCTCCATCCCGCCCAGGCGTTGCTGGCGGCATTGCGGGACTGACGTGCTCCGATACATAACGGGCGAACTGCTCGGCCGGCATCGCTTTCGCGAAGTGAAATCCCTGAACCTCGTCACATCCGTGGCGGCGAATGACATCAAGGGTGGCGCTATCTTCCACACCCTCGGCAATGGTCCTTAGGCCCAGGCCTTGTGCCATTTGCACGATTGCCTTGACCAGAGTTTCATTGTTCGGATCTCCCGCAATGTCACGGACAAAGGACTGATCGATTTTGAGCTTGTCCAGGTCAAGCCGCCTGAGATAGGCAAGGCTGGAATAGCCCGTGCCAAAGTCGTCGAGGGAGAGCTTAACACCGAGCGATTTCAACTGTTTGACGACAGACAGCACATTTGCCGTATCCTCGATGAGGATGCTTTCCGTCAATTCCAGTTCGAGGCAATGCGGGTCCAGTCCCGACAAGGCCAAGGCTTGCCCAACGCTTTGCAGCAACTCGCCGCGCCTGAACTGGATCGCTGACAGATTGACGGCGACGACCATTTCCTTCAGCCCCGCCTTTCGCCAAACGGCCGCTTGTCGACAGGCTTCCTGCAACACCCACTCGCCGATCTCGACGATCAGGCCACTGTCTTCGGCAATGGAAATGAATCGTCCAGGTGCGACGAGGCCCAGCTCCGGATGATTCCAACGGATGAGGGCTTCGCTGCCAATGATTTGGTTCTTGGCCAGATCGATTTGCGGCTGGTAGTGCAAGACGAATTCCTGGCGATCCAAGGCGCCACGCAAACCGTTGAGCATGATGAGATATTCGTCGGCATCGACGTTCATTTGGTCGGCGAAGAACCGATAGGTATTTCGGCCCGATTCCTTGGCGTGATACACCGCCGTTTCGGCCCGCTTGAGCAGTGAATCGAAATCGACGCCATCGTCGGGATAGACGGAGATCCCGATGGAGACCGTGGGATGCAGCTCAAGGTCATCGACTTTGAAGAGGATGGCCATTTTTTGCAGAATCTGGGCGGCCACGCGATTGATCGTTTCGGGATCCTCGATGGACGGCAGGATCACCAGAAACTCATCCGCTCCTTGGCGGCACAGAGTGTCTGTTTCCCGGATGCAGCCTTGGAAACGCTGCGCCAAGGTTTGAAGAAGAGCGTCGCCAACCGCCTGTCCGAGTGAATCGTTGATCCGTTTGAAATGGTCGACATCGACGAACAAGAGGGCTGTTTTGCGACCCAATCGGTGAGACACCACCATGGCCCGTTCCATGCGGTCCTTGCCGAGCAGGCGGTTGGGCAGTTTGGTCAGAGCATCATGTTGGGCCAGGAACTCGATCTGCTCTTGGGCCGCCTTGCGTTCGGTAATGTCGGTAATGAACCCATGCCATAGGATACTACCGTCTTCCAGTTTCTGCGGTTTGGCGTTGCCCAAGCGCCAGCGCACGCCCAAGTGGGGAAGCTGGATCCGGTATTCATGGTGCCAGATGCCGAGCGTGCGGGCGGAGTCCTGGATGGACGCCGTTATTCCCGCGGCATCGTCCGGGTGCTGATAGGCGAAGATCGCCGCGGCATCGTCCTGCACTTGTTCCGGAGAGAGTCCGTAGAGCTCTTGGACAGCCTCATTGATGAAGGGAAATCCGGAGCGTCCGTCCGGATAGAGGCGATATTGGAAGACGATCCCCGGAACCTGCGCGACGAGATTGAGCAGGAGATCGCGGCTTTCCTGCAACAGCGCCCGGCTTTGCGCATTCGACAAGGCGAGTTCAGCGTCTTTCCGTTCGCTGATCTCACGGATGACGCTCTGGGCGCTGACATGTGGCTTCTCGCGAATCGCCAGGGTCATGAACAGATAGAGCAGGATCGCCGTTATCGAGACGATTGCCAGTTCCTTGCCCACCATCACTGATCCGGTGCTCGTGCCGCCCCAAAAAGTGACAGGACTGGCGGAGACGAGGATCCAGATACCGCCGAGCAGACAATAGAAGGCGGTTACCCACAGCGCGGACGCTTTGCTGATAGCCGGTGATGCCTTCGATTTTCCCATGAAATGTCCACTCAAGGCTGGCCACGAATGATGGCACGCACACCATGTTCTACCTGGATATGTGTCTTCAGCCAATCAGCCATTGAGTCAAAGAAATTGACGACAGCGCCCACGCCGCCGTCACGGCAGAGGTCCCCCTTAAGGCAGTCGGTTATTGGTGGCGAACGGCGAGAATGCGGTGCGTCAAGGCTCGGTTTTCCGCTGGATGGCCTTGACGTCTCCATAGAAATAACCAGGGTTCTGGCTTGGAAATTCGTCAAGTCCGTCGACCAGTCCATCGAGATGGACGTCCAATGAGGCCACAGCCCGTACGGCGTCGCGATCACGAATCGCTTGGATGATGGCGGCATGTTCGTCGACCAACCGGGCCATGCGGCCCGGTTGCGGCAAGGTCAGATGACGATAGCGATCGACCTGCAACTTCACCTGCTGGACGATGGCCCAAATTCCGGGATAGCCGGCAGCAACCGCGATTGTTGCGTGAAAATCCTCGTCGGCGTCGTGGAAGGCGTCACGGTCGTCGCTGGCGACCGCTTCCCGTTGGCGTTCCAGATTGGCTTCGAGCATGGCGATTTGACTGCGAGAGGCATTGCCGGCGGCCGACTTTACGGCAAGTTCCTCCAACGCGCGGCGGATGACGATCGCTTCGGGGAGGGCGGCCAGCGGAATCCGAGCAACGAAAGTACCTGATTGCGGCGCAATTTCCACCAGATGTTCGGCCGCCAGTCGGAGGAGAGCTTCCCGGATCGGCGTTCGGCTGACTCCGAAAGTGGCAGCCAGTTCCTTTTCGGCGATCGGGTCTCCGGGTTTGCGATGCAGTGAAATGATGTCGCGGCGGAGCGTCTGGTAAATGAGAGCCGACGTGCTGTTGCCGTTCGCGCCCGGCCCGGTACGCATGACGGAGGGCCGGGCGTTGCGGGTGCGGGCGCGTTTTTCGGTGGGATCATCGCCATTGATCATCATGACAGCCTGTTTCAGCGCAGATCGCCAATCTTCACATGATCCATGTCGTCGAACACTTGGTTCTCGCCGACCATGCCCCAGATGAAGGTATAGGCTTTGGTTCCAACGCCAGCGTGAATGGACCAACTGGGCGAGATGACCGCCTGTTCGTTCTGAATGACGATGTGCCGCGTTTCCTGGGGTTTTCCCATCATATGGAAGACGGCGGTGTCGGCATCCATATTGAAGTAGAAATAGACTTCCATCCGCCGTTCATGTGTGTGGCAGGGCATGGTGTTCCAGAGGCTCCCCTCTTCCAACTTGGTCATGCCCATCGACAATTGGCAGGTCGGCAGCACGGACGGGACGATATATTTGTAAATGGTCCGGCGATTGGCTGTTTTCGCGTCACCCAGGGTGCTGGGAGAGGCTTCGGCAAGCGTGATGCGCCTTGTCGGATATTTGGTGTGGGCCGGTGCCGAATTGTAATAAAATTTTGCAGGGGTCGCCTTATTGGCGCTGCCGAAACTCAATTCCCTGGCGCCTTGGCCAACATAAAGCGCCTCTTCCGGTGCGAGATCATAACGGGTGCCGTCGACAACCGCCCATCCGGCCCCCCCGATGTTGATCAGGCCGAGTTCCCGGCGCTGCAAGAAGAAATCGACGCCAAAGGCTTTGCCGAGAGAATCGGCAAAAGCAAGGCTGCCGCTGGTGGGCATAATGCCGCCGAAGACGATCCGGTCGATATGACTGTATGTCATCGTCAGTTCGCCTGGGCGAAAGACCTGTTCGACGAGAAATTCGCGGCGCAATCCCAGCGTATCCAGCGTATTGGCGTGATCACTGTGAATGCTTTGGCGGGTGTCCATTCAATATACTCCTTGGGTGTCATCAGGCCGGCGGGCGATTTCGGCAACATTACTGATATATTAGATATATGAAAAAGTCAATCGGACAGCCTCGGCGTTCCAGGGCAATCGGGTGAATGAGGGCGTGACAACGGGCAAAAGTTCTGAATCTATCGATAACCTCCTGTTTGACGTTGG
>Ga0209415_10005997_pt1 | contig 21725 bp, 20 predicted proteins | sample PeaSoiSIISIP2007_FD_187696 | JGI IMG/M metagenome (GOLD analysis project Ga0209415, IMG submission 187696) | Peat soil microbial communities from Weissenstadt, Germany - SII-SIP-2007 (SPAdes) (version 2) | ecosystem: Environmental > Terrestrial > Soil > Wetlands > Peat | place: Germany... | reverse complement strand
TTGTCCGCCGAACGTGGTAGGTCGCCCGAAGCGGACAAGAATGTCCGCGCTCCTATGCGGCGGCGCGTCTCACGGCGGCCTGAACAGTTACAAATCTTCTGTCCCTTTTTCAAGGCGGTGTAAATGTATGGGTAAGATGGCGAGCGATGACATGGCCCTGGTGAGTGAGTATGCGCTGAACGGCTCGGAACAGGCCTTCGAGGCGCTGGTCTCGCGGCATGTCAACCTCGTTTATTCGGCGGCGTTGCGCCAGACGCGCGACGCGCACCTGGCGGAAGAAATCACGCAGGCCGTGTTCATCGTTTTGGCGCGGAAAGCGAAAACGCTCGGTCCGGCTACGATCCTGCCCGGCTGGCTATGCCGCACCGCCCGTTACGCCGCGGCTAATTTGCTCACCATGGAACGGCGGCGCCAACACCGCGAACAGGAGGCCTTCATGCAAAGCGTCGGCGACGACTCCGAATCTCAGGTCTGGAATCAAATCGCCCCCCTGCTGGACGGGGCGCTGGCGCAACTCGGGGAAAAGGACCATGACGCCATCGTGCTTCGGTTTTTTGAGAACCGGAGTTTCACGGAGGTCGGCGCAGCTTTGGGCGCCAGCGAAGACGCCGCCAAGAAGCGCGTCCATCGCGCGGTCGAGAAGCTGCGGGCATTTTTTAAGCGGCAAGGCCTCACGCTTTCCGCGGCCGCCATCACGGGAGCGGTCGCGGCCAATTCCGTGCAAGCGGCGCCGGTGGGGCTGGCAACCTCCGTGACTGCCGGCACCCTCCAAGGAACCGCCGTGACGACTTCAACCTTAACCCTCATCAAAACGACACTGACCATTATGGCTTGGACAAAACTCAAAACCGTTGCCCTGGTGGGCGCTCTGGCAATCATCGCCGCAGGCACTGCTACCGTCACCCTCCAGCGCGCGAAAGCATCGGCCAGCGCCGCCAAGGCAAAGGCGGAATCCTCACCTTTCGCCTTTGCCGGCTATGCCACACCTGAGGCCTCCGTCCAATCGATGCTTTGGGTGGCCAGCAAGGGAGACATGGAGAGCATCCCGGCCGGCTTTACCTTGCAGGAGCTGGAAGGATTCAAAAGCAAAATGGCCGGGAAATCCGAGGACGAGATCCGGCGCGGACTCATTGCCTGGGCCAACGCCATGACCGGCTACAAAATCACGCAAAAGGAGGTCATCGCCGACGATGAGGTCCACGTGCATATCCACGCCACGCCGTCGGCCGAGGCGCTCCACAGCGGGCACGTTATCCTCGTCATGAAGAAGATTGGAGCCGAGTGGAAGTACGCCGGAGACCTGAATTAAATGCACGCAAAACGCGCCTTTACGCTCCTCGAACTGCTGGTGGTCATTGCCGTCATCGGGATGCTCGCCGCGCTTTTGCTGCCCGCGCTAAGCCGGGCCAGGCAAGAGGGGAAGCGGACCTCCTGCGCAAGTAATTTGAGGCAGGTCAATCTAGCCATACGCCTCTACGCGGATGACTGGTCGGATTCCTTGCCGGTCTTGCCCGCTCCCAACCCTTATCCCAACGGGGTCGGCGCCTATTACAAGCAACTCGTCAAAGGGTATCTGGGATTGCCGGGGCCCGCGTCCCCAAACGAGAAAGTGTTTATCTGTCCATCCGACCCCATCATGTGGACACTAATAGTGCATGCCTTCACGAGTTACACCTTCAACGGCTACGAGGTCGGCCCGGGCGCCATTCCCCGCATCACGGGCCAAAAGCTCGGCGCCATTAAGTATCCCGCCAAGGCCGTGCTCGCGGGCGAATGGCCCGCGTTTTTCGGCGGGTCATGGCATCCGCTCGTAAATCGAGACTATCCCAACGCCAGAAGCGTCCTGAGCTTCGTCGACGGGCACGCGAGCCTTGTCAAAATCTATTGGGATGGGCTTTCCGATTCCGACCCGTGCAATTACGAGCCCCCCGTCGGCTACGACTACACTTGGGATGGAAAATGAGCCGGAATAGTAAGGAAAACCAACACTTATTCTTCCCGGGCAGGATCGTGGAACGCAAGTTGTTTCAAGGCAATAGGTTGCGCGTCTTTCGAGCCGGCTTTTGCGGCATTTTTTCGCCCAAGGCTGTCGGAATTCCTTACACAGTGAGGTTTACCAAGCCAACGAATAAGAGACTTTGACGCCGATTTGTCATCGCGCTAAGTTAGTTCCTGGCAAGGAGTTATGCGATGGGACGCGTCGAGTCCCCCCCCCGGTAATGCAAACTGGCACGGCGGTTGCTGTCCAAGGCCCGCGTAGCAGACAAATACAATAAAAACAAACCAACAAGCATATAGAAAGAACGGACATCATGACAATCAATAACCTTTTGCAAAAACCCAGAACTCTTTGCACCGTCGGCGCTCTGGCGGCCGTCGCCGCCATTCTTGCGCCTGGCGCCAACGCCCAGGTTATTCAGGGCGAACTGTGGCAGAACCAGACCACTGCGGCGAGCGACGCCACGCTAGCTCAGCTCTCGTCTTTGCCCCCTGCCCCGGACGCGAAGTTCACCGTTACGACGGGTTTTAACTTTAACCCTTCGGACAGCACGGCAAATTACACGCCCAATCTTTTCCTCGGCAGTCCCACGTTCACTAGCCAGTCGGTGAACTTTTCCACTCCCAATCCCGGCTACGGTCCGAACGCCAACCTGGATAATACCTATTTCTACTTTACCGGCTCGCTGTTTCTGAACGCAGGAGCCAACTCTTTCGTCGTGGGGCACGACGATGGGCTGGAGCTGCACATCGACGGCATCGTCGGGACCGCCAACGTCGACGGCTCGGTCGTGTACGCGCCGGGTCCGACGGCTCTTGACACGACGCCGTTTAACGTCACCGCTCCCCACGCTGGAACCTACACCTTCGAACTTTCCTATGGTGAATGCTGTTCGGCGCCCGCGTCGCTGGTCTGGGAAATCAACCAGAAAGTTGTTGGCGCTCCCGACGCAGCTTCCACGCTGTCTCTGCTTGGGATCGGCCTGAGCGGCTTGGCGGCCATGGCCCGCCGCCTCAAGAAGTAGAGCACGCCGGAAACCTGGTTTCCCTCGTCTCTCCAACTACCCCGCAGCCGATGATCGCTGCGGGGTTTTTTTTGCGTCGACCAGCCCTGTCTCCCGATCGATTCGAGACGCAGGGTGTTGTGGATTACGGAATGTGGTGATATTCTGTCCGCGTCGTCCTTGGGTGTCCGGGGCGACACGCCACGCTGTTCAGGTGACTGATGAAATCCTTGTCAAGCGCGCCGGTGCCACCTCGCTGGTGGCAGCGAGGGGATTTCTGTTGCTGGCCCTGGCCGGCGCCGGTTACCTGGCCACGCTGTCCCTGACTGGCGGCGGGATAGGGGGATGCGGGCCTGGGTCAGGCTGCCATCATGTCCTGGGCACGCGCTGGGCGTATTGGCTGGGGGTGCCGGTCAGCCTCCCGGCCTTCGGGCTTTATTGCGCCATGTTGGCGGCCACGTTCGCCGTGGCCAACCCCCGGCTGCGGCAGCGCGAGCCGTTGTGGTGGCAATTCATCGCCGGCGCCAGCCTGGCGGTGGTCGGCGCCGGGCTCTGGTTCGTGCTGCTCCAGTACGCCGTCATCGGCAGTTGGTGCAAGTTCTGCCTGGCCACCCACGCGAGCGCGGCAACGGCGGCGGTGTTGTTGCTCCTGGCGCTGTCGAAACGCCGCTCGGCAGACGCAGGCAGGATGCCTGCGCCACTGTCGTGGCGCGGCCTGCGATTCAGTGCCGTGGGCGCGGTTTTGGTTCTGGGCACACTGGTCATCGGGCAAATGGCGGTGAGCAAACGGCTTTACGCCCTGAACCGGATTGACGCCGCCCGGGGTCTTTCGAGGGAACTGAAGCTTCACGGAGGGAAATTCCGGCTGGATCCGGATGAGGTGCCGCGGCTCGGCTCGGCCTCGGCCACGAATTTCATCGTGAGCCTGTTCGATTACACGTGCATCCACTGCCGGGCGTTGCACCCCCTGCTGGTGGGTGCCGAGCATCAGTATGCCGGACAGCTTGCCATCCTGTCGCTGCCGATGCCGCTGGATGCCGCCTGCAACCCGCTCATACCCATCACCCGGCCGGCGAATGCCAACGCTTGCGAATATGCGAAGCTGAGTTTGGCAGTCTGGCGGGCGAAGCGAGAGGCCTTCCGCGAGTTCGACGATTGGCTGTTCGGCTTGAACGCGGCGCCGTCCCTGGACCAGGTCCGGGCCAAAGCGGAGGCCCTGGCAGGCAAGGCCGCGCTGGCCGGCGCCTTGCGCGACGAGTGGGTGCAGCGGCAGTTGCGGCTGGACATCTCCCTCTACCAGGCCAATGCCATTGCCACGTCCGATGCTCGCCTGCCCCAACTCATTATCGGCGACGCCATCGCGCACGGGTCCATCGCCAGCGCGGAGGAACTCGCCCAACTCATCGTCCAGCATACGCCGTTGGGGAGAGCGAAAACAGAAAGCAGAAGCCAGAAAGCAGAAATCCAACAACGCGTCGAGGCTCAAGGCCATTAGTATTCGTTTATTCCCTCATGCTCAGGACCACGCCCCCGCTCACCAGGAATGCGGCGGCCATTAATTCGAGGCCGGGGGCCTTCCTCAGGAAAAGACAGAGCAGGAAGGTGGACAGGACGGGAATCGCGGCGGCCAGGAGGCTCAGGGTCTGGACCTTGGCCCTGGGCAAGGCCAGCTCCCACAGCAGGTAGCCGGCCGCCAAAGGCCCGGCCCCGTAGAGGAGCGTCAGGCCTAGGGCAGACCACGCCCACTTGGGGGGCATACTCCCGGTCAACCCCACGATTACGGAGGCAATCGCCCCGATGATCAGAAAGCCCACGGGGCTGGTGACATAGTCCTTCGCCCAATGGCGCCATCGCGCCAGGGAGGCTGAATACACACCCCAAGTTACCGCCGCCAGCAGGGCCAGGGCATAGGGCAAAAAGGGGCGGCTTGGGGAAGGGCCGGGGCCGGACCCGGGCTCGAGCATCTCGCGGAGTTGCGGCAGATTGGCCAAGGCCAACCCCGCCACGGCCAGGACCATCGCGCCAAGCAGGCGCCCGGTGAGCCGCACTCCGGGCACCCACCAGGCGCTCAAGACCACCGTCAGAATCGGCCAGAGATAGTTGATCAGGTTGACCCCGACGACCTGCCGGGCGGTGGAAGCGGCCAACGCCCACGGCCACGCCAGGCCGTAGAGCACGAAGCAACACACGGGCGCCGCCCAGAGCCGCCAGGGCAGCCTAAAGGCGCTCCGCGGTTCGCCGCGAGACCACCCGCGCCAAATCAGTTGCAACGCCGCTCCGGTCAAGGAGGACAGGGCCACGAACGCCCAGGGGCCGGTCTGCCGCGCGCCCAGAAAGACCAGCGAGGAGCTGAACGACCAGCACAATACGGCGCCGAGCCCGAGCCACAACCCGAGCCGCGACGCCGGGGTCGTCTTATCGGCCTCAAAGCGTTCTGTCCCCGGTGTCCTGCTCCTGCCAACGGTCATCCGATTCCGGCAACATGCCTGGCGGGAGTATTTCATCGACCCAAGCCATTAGTCCAGCCGTGGCGGTAGCCCCACACCCCGAACGGGTGCCGAGGACCGCCCACGCGAGGCGCGCGTAGGCCTCTGGCACCCCGTTCCGGGGTGCGGGACCCTCGCCGCTCCTGACCGGGGGTCTCGCTGCGCTCGACCCCCCCGGCTACCATCTTGCAACCCCGGGGCAACGCTTTTCGGAAATTCAGGCGGGCCTTTGTCCCGGAGGGACAAAGGTCCGCTTCAATTTCCGAAAGGCCTTGCGCCCTTGCCGTCTTATTTGAGGTCGAAAAGCAGCGCTTCGGTGTGCTCCGAGGCGGTAAGCGTGAGCATTCCCGGTTCTTCGGTGCTCGCCCCGTCCCCGGTCGTTAGCAGCACCCCGCTGAGGGTCACCGCCCCGTCTGCCACGTGTACCCATGCGCCTCGGCCCGGCCTCAGCTTGTGCGTCACCGTCTGGCCGCGCTTGAGGCGGATAAGATAAACGTCCGCGTCCTGATGTATAGTCGCCGAGCGGTCGCGACCGTCCGGTGAGATGACCAGGACCTTGGCGGCGGCGGCTTGTTCGGCCGTCGGGTGCCATTCGGTATAGCCCGGCGTGAGCCCGCGTTGCTGCGGCTGAATCCAGATTTGCAGAAAGTGGAGCGGATTGGCCGGGGAAGGATTGAACTCGCTGTGCGTGATGCCCCGCCCGGCGCTGAGGAGCTGAATCTGCCCCGGCTTGAGTTGCCGCCCGTTGCCCATGCTGTCCTTGTGCTCCAGCGTCCCTTCCAGCACGTAGCTGAAGATTTCCATGTCGCGGTGCGGATGCGTGCCAAACCCCTGCCCGGGAGCCACGCGGTCGTCGTTGATTACCCGCAGCGACCGAAACCCCATCTGCGCCGGATCGTAATAGTCCGCGAAGGAAAAGGTGTGCTTCGATTTGAGCCAGCCGTGGTCGGCCTGGCCGCGTTCATCCGCTCGCCGGATGTTCCATTCGGTTACCGTCGTTTTCATGCCCGTACCTTCGCCCCCTTTGGCGCGCGCCGCCAATGCGCAGTGATTGGCCTGAGACTGCCTTTAGGTTATGCTTCGCGGCATGGAACTGCGACAACTGCGTTACTTCGTGGCGGTGGCCGAGGAAGGCAACATCAGCCGCGCCGCGAAACGGATCTTCCTCACGCAGCCCGCCTTGAGCCGCCAGATCAAAGCGCTGGAAGAGGAACTCGGCCAGTGCCTGCTGGCTCGCCAAGCCCATTCGATACGCCTCACCCCCGTCGGCGGAGCACTCCTCCGCGAAGCCCGCGAACTGCTCCGGCACGCGGAACAAGTGCTCGAACGAGTCCGGGTTGCCCAGCGCGGACTGCGCCTGCGCGTGGGTTACGCGCCCTCCCTCGCCGCCGGGCTCTTGCCCGCCACCGTGGAGAACTTCACTCAGACCCATCCCAACGCCCGCGTGGAGTTATTCGACCTGTCAACCGCCGAAATGCTGGCCGGACTCGAAAGCGGCGAACTCGATGTCGCGCTCAGCGTCGGCCAACGGCGCGAAACGCGAGGCTTGACCTGGACGCCCCTGGGGCGCACCCCTTGGCGGCTGGCGGTGAAACGGGACCATCCGCTCGCCCGCCGGTCGCGGGTGACCCCCGCCGAAGTCGCCCATGAACCATTGCTCGTCTTTTGCCAGCGCGACTATCCCGAGTATTGGCGCCTCATCACCGGCTGGCTGCGCCTCCACCGGCTGCGGCCAGGCATCGCCGGCGAATATGACGGCGTGAACAGCCTCTTGGCTGCCGTCGAGTCGGGCCTCGGAGTGGCCCTCGTCGCCATGCGGACGGCGCGTCTCGTGCCGGAACGCGTCCGCTTGAAAGCGCTCTCCAGCGCTCCCGAGCCGTTGTGCATCGCCGTCGGCCGTCGCGCCAATGGGGCCGATGACAAGCCCTTGGCGGTGTTCGTGGAAGAACTGCGCAAAGCCGCTCCGGCCTTCGCCTAAGGCGCCAGGCGCTTGGCGCTTGGCGCTTCGCGCTTGCAGCCGCCGGTCTTCTCCGCTATTCCTTCCACCACTATGACAAAAACACTGACCAAATCACAAATCGCTGCCGCCATGGCGGAAACCGCCGGCCTTACGAAAAAACAGGCCGTTCAAACCCTCGAAGCCCTTGCCGCCCTCGCTTACAAAAACGCCAAGCACACCTTCACTATCCCCGGCCTGGGCAAACTCGTCCTCGTGAACCGCAAGGCCCGCATGGGCCGCAACCCAGCCACGGGCGAGAGCATCAAGATTGCTGCCAAGCGCGTCGTGAAGTTTCGCGTGGCCAAAGCGGCGAAGGACGCGATCCTCGGCGCCAAGTAAGGAGCAGGAGGGCGCGGTAAAAAGTGCAAGGACGTCTTGGGGAATTCGGAGCGCCTATTTAACCGCAGAGACGCGAAGAACGCAGAGATTCGTTTCGCTTGTCTTCTCTGCGCTCTTCGCGTCTCTGCGGTTTCATTGCCTCTCCGAAAGCCCCCACGGCTTCCCGAAGCAGTCCCGACGTCCCTCCGCCACGCCCTCACGCTCCACGCTCCACGCTCCACGCTCCACGCTCCACGCTTCGGTTGCGGCTTCGCCGCGCTGGTTCCACCCGTGGTTATCAAGCTCCCAGCCCCGCCCTCACCGGCCCATTACAAAAAAACTGAAGAATCCTCTTGACCTTTTCCGATTAATCGCGTAATCATTTTCCTGATTACGGGTGTAGTCACCAAAAATGCATGAAAAAAATACCTAGGATTTCGGAAACCGAATGGGAAGTTATGAAGGTCGTGTGGCGTGACGGTCCCTGCTCGGCGGAGCACATCATCCAGACGCTGCAGCGCGCCGACCCGACCTGGCACCCCAAGACCGCGAAGACCTTCCTCAACCGGCTGGTCAAGAAAAAGGCCCTGGGGTTCACCAAAGAAGGGCGCGAGTATATCTACAAGCCGCTGGTCCGGGAAGCGGAGTGTGTCGATGCCGTGAGCCAGTCGTTCCTCGAGCGCGTGTTCGGCGGCTCGCTCCAGCCGATGCTGGCCCATTTCGTGGAACGCAAGAAGCTGTCGGCGGAGCAAATCCGCGAGTTGAAGCGGCTCCTGGAAAAGCAGTGACCCAACGGCCTGAAAGCAGGGGCAGACATCCTACGCAACCGCTGTCTCATGTATGATCTTTTGAAGGGCCTCCGCGGTCCGGCGCCAGGTCCGCTCGGCGAGGTCCTTGGCTGCCTGGTGGCCAAGAGGGCGCAGCTTCTCGCGGTTTTGGAAGGCCCACTCCAGCTTGTCAATCGCGTCGTCGAGGTCCGGCTCCGGCCAGCGCGCCACAGGCAGACTACTCTGATCGTGGACGGTGGTCTCGCCTTTTGTTCCGAGGATGAGCGCGTTCGAGGCCCTGACGATGTCGGCGTGGCCGGTGGTGTCAACGGTGATTGCCGGCTTGCCGCAGGCCATGTATTCCATCAGCACGAGGTTGGTCCCACCCTCGCAGCGATTGGGGAAAATGCCGACGTCGGAGTTCTGGTAGAGCCGCGCCAGGGCGAAGTTCAACTCTTGCGGGCAACTGATGACCCGTTGGGGGTCAATGCCGTTGTCGGCGAGCACTTGGTTTATCACCTGCACGCATGTGCCGCGTCGGGGAGCGAAGCGAATCAGAGGTGAGGCCCGCATCGTCTCGACGCTGGCGGGCCACGGATTATTCCACGCATTGACTAGCATGACGTCGGGGTGGCGATCTTGCAGGACCTTGTAAGCCCGGATCACAATATCCTGGCCCTTGCGCAGTTCGAACTTGCCCCCGGAAAAGACCACGAACTTGTCTTCGAGGAACTCGCGGCCGTGGTTCTCATCACCTGCCGGATGGAAGATTCGAGGATCGATGCCGTGGGGCACCGCCTCGACCCCCGCCAGGCCCGCGTCCGTCAGCACGCTGGCGCACCAGGTGGACCCAGCGACGACTCTTCTGAAGCAGCGCCGCCCATTCTCAATCCAAGCGGGTTGGAGGAGGTTGTTCTCGAAGACGCAGTAGCCGAAGGTCGCCTTGCTGCGCAGTTGGGGACGCCTTGGCAGGAGCTGCTCGCCTCCTACCCCCTGGAGTAGCGGACCATCAAGCACGCGCGCGCCGTTGCCTGCCAGGAGCATTGCCGTCTCGTCCGCAGCGAGAGACAAGCGCAGGAGGTCGTGGTACTCGAGCGCGTCTCCGATCGCGCTCATGGGGAATGGCTCGCTAATGATACGTACGGGCTCGAGCCGAGCGAGCGCGCGTGCAATGTTCTTCCCGAGCACTCCCCACCCATGGGAGGAGCCTAAAGCCATATTCACGTAGATCATATATACCTCAGCGCCGTAGAAACCGCAAAGCCGCGGCCAGCGCGGGGTCCTGGCTCCTGAATGCCCCGCCCTTGGAGCATGGGATCGCTTTCGGCTCTCCGTTCGGCCTCGGGAAGACGGCCTGTACTCGGCGGTCTGCCTTGACCTCGATGTCCGGCGCGACGCCGCGCCCTTCCAGGCAGACGCCACGCAGGTCAAGATCCTGCCAACTTGGGATGAAAGCCACCGCACCGTTACCCAAGTCCACTGGTTTCGGGTTGCCCGAGGCACCGGCCGTCCGCTGCCCGATTATTTTGCAGCCGTCGACTTGCTTCATCATCATGACAAACGACTCGCAACTGCTCACCGTGCCCGGGCCCACGAGCAGCGCCACGCGACCTCGATACTGTGGAGCAGCCAGGTTTGGCCTCAGCCGTCGCTTGAAAGGCCCTCTCAAGATCCCCGCGCGCATGCTCAAGTGCTTCGCATAGCAAACGGAGCGCCTAATGAAGCAACCGGCGAAACGCGCGGCCAGCGGCTCCGCCCCGCCCCCGTTGGCCCGTACGTCAATGATAAGCGGCCGCCCCGCGGCCGCCGCGTGACGGAGCACACGGTATGCTGGCCGGAGCCGCTGCGGTGCTTCGGCCGGCCAGGCGCGCAGGCAGAGATAGAGAATACCGTCCGGAAACTCGCCCGACATGACTATGTCGCTGTGCTGCCGCCAGCCAGGGACCAGTTTCGACAGCAGCAGAAGGTCGACATTCCTTCGCGCGCACCTCCTGTACGTCGGCACCGTTCGGCCCTTCACCCGCAGCCAGAGGTGGATGTCCTCAGCCGCGCTCAGCAGCCTCGCGGCCTCCCGGGCGAATTCCTCGGCCGTCCGACTCGAGCGCAATTTAGGTCCGAACCGCCCGAAGCGTTCCTTCCAGTCCACGCCTCGCAGTTGCCGATAAGAATAGCCCTCGAGGATGGCGGTCCGCAGGCGGAGAAAGGCCCCGCGGGGCGTTGAACCCCGCGGGCGTGGGAGCGTGGGGGCGTTGAAGCGCAAGGGGTCCAGCGGGCCGGGGTGGCTTGGGCAGCGCGGGCATCGGGACGATTCTTTACGGGGCGGACGAGACTGGAACGGCACAGCGGGAATGCCGCGCTCAGCGGAATGCTGGACACGAGCCACCGTGGCCGTGGTTAATCGTTTTACCCCGTTGCATTTCACGGGAATGATTCCTCGCTTTTATGGGTCTGGTTCCTCTCAGGCTGCTCTCAGAAGGAACCACGGGCATCAGACCACGCTCTCTGCTGATTCCGCCTCCAAACCGAAGAAGGCGGCCAGCTTCTCTGCCGCGTGCTTCCAGGTCCATTCCCCCCGGGCAACGCCTGCCGCCATCCTGCCCATGGCTTTGGCCTCGTCCCGGTGCCCATAGACGTGCCGCATGAGATAAATCAAATGGTCCAGGTCCGGCTCGACGTGGAAACGCAGCACCGTACCGTCCCTCGCACGCTCGGGGATGGGGTTAGAATGGCGCAGGGTATAGGCGTAGCGGGGTGACAGGAAATCGGCCGGGCCGCTCCAGGGCGTGGCGATGACGGGTAGTCCGCAAGCCATTGCCTCCAGGATTGTCATCCCGAATCCCTCGGCACGGAGAGGAAACAGGTAGCAATCCGCCCCGGTGTACACGCCGCCGCGGCGGCTGAGCTCCACGTCCTGTTCCACCAGCAGCACCTCCGGCGCACCGTTCCTGGCGCGCGCCTCTCGCACCAACGCATCCAACCGCCCGAATGTGGATTCCCGCTCTCTCGAGTCCCGAATCCGTGGCGTCCTGAGGACTAGCGCCACGTCGTCGCTCTCGGAGAATGCGCGACAGAATGCCTTCAGCGTCAGGTCAAAGCCCTTCTCGGTAATCCACGGGAAACTGGTCTGCAGGAATTTGAACCCCTTGTCCGTTTCATAACGAAGCGGGGGGCTCGCTGGCGAGAAGTTCAGCGGGTCAACCCCGTGCGGAATCACCGCCCCGCGCGTCCGATCCAAGCCCGCTTCCAGGTAAGGCCGAAGCACATGGTGCGACGGCGCCAGGATCTTCTCGAAACAGCCGGCAAGCTCCCGCACCCCACGCGCGGTCATCGTATGGTTGCCGGTTGTGTAAAGCACCTCCCTCGGTCCCAGACTGGGAAACGTTCCGTGGCGCGCGCACTTGACCCCCGACTTGAACATGGAGAAATGGACCGTGATCGCATTCTCGGGGTCATACTCGCGACTGAGACTCCGCGCGATCCGTTCGTACTTCTCCACCGCGGCGGCGCGAAGGACCTCTTCTTCGCGGTGAATGTAGGGCTTTGAGAACTCTGGGTGCTCATCCTGGGCCACCGCGGGGAACCCCAGCTCAATCAGGGCATTGGTCAACTCGAACATGACCTGCGCGAGGCTTGAATTGCAGAACAACTGCTGGCGCATCACCAGGTGCGTCGCGCGGGGCGCTGCAGTCAATACCGTGGCCGGTGTCCTCTCGGCGACCAACCGCTCGAAGTGGTTTAAGACTGCCGTGGGCTCCTCCCCGTCGCGAATCGCAGGGTCCAAACCCGCCAGGAACGGCGGCAAATCGCCTCCGCCGAGGGCAGGGCTGTTAAATCCCGCGCCAGCCTGCGCTGGCGTTTCCTCAGTAGTGGTGCTGCTTCCAGCCTCAGCCGGCTGGGGACGGTGGATCCACGCAGCCCCGTTTTGTGCCAAGTATCCCACGCCCGCGTTAAAGCCGCCCGGAGCGACATTTGACACAATCGCGTGTGGCCGTTGCTGGGCCATGAGGGTCTTAAGAAAATCCGCCCGGCCCAGGCTCTCCGGCGGGATGGGAAAGACCCGGATGCCGTGCCAGAAGTGCGGCGGTTCGGTCGAGCCCACTGCGAACCAGAGCGTGACAACATTGCCTCGCCGCGCCAGCGCCCTTAGCAACACGCGAGCTTCCTTCGCCGAATAAGTATCGGCATCCTCGGCATCCGCAACCCAGGCCAGCCGCAGTTTCATAAAACCCCCCGCCCTCGGCGCTCGCCCGAACTCGGGTTGCCGTTGCGCGAGCCGTTCACGAGGCTACGCAAAATCTCCGGGTGTCGCGAACGCAGTTCGTCGTGAATGTGCAGCACCTCCTCGTGGAGAATCTGCACCGCCTGGCAGTACTCTCTGCCGGGATCGTAGAAAGTTTTGGTCGAATCGACACATTCGGCGTAGCACCAAGTGCGGCAGGACAGGGCCGCCCGGCAGTTCCGGCAATCCGGCTTGGCGTCCTGGACCACATTGTACCTCAGGAACGCGTCTCGAAGACGGTCGTTGAACGGAGTGCCAAACTTGCCCAAAGTAAACTGTCCGGCGCACTGGTGCGGGCCAAAACGGTGGCAGGGCCACAGGTCCCCCCGGGGATCCACCAAGACCACCCCGCGTCCCGCACCACACGGGACGTGCGAGGTGCCCTCGAGTGAATGAATGCTCTGGAGGCCCTTCTTGAACTCCTCAATGTTCACCGGGTTCCGCGCAACGAGCCTAGCGATGTAGAGATCGCCCAGCCTCTCGTACTGGCTCCGCAGCACCGCAAAGTCGCTCTCGTCCCAGGCGCAGTTCACGGCGGCCTTGAAGGTCATCGATTTGAACCCCAGCTCGGACAGGCACTTCGCGCTGGCCAAGAGCGTCGGCGCGGAATAGGGCGAAACCGTCGCACGCGCCATCACCTCGGGGCGATAGGCCAGGATTCTCGGCGCGTTCTTCTCCACCGCTCCGGAACTGGGCCCGCCGCCGAGGAACGGCCGGTTGTGATTCTGCACCTCCGGAATGCCATCAATCGAGCAGTGGAACCCCATGCCGAACCGCCGCCAGAAATCCATCAACTCGTCGGTCAGGTGAGTGCAGTTGGTGGTGCAGCCGAAGTGCAGGCTCTGCCCCCGCTGGCGGGCGCGCATCTTGCCATAAGGGACAATCTTGCGGATCAAATCGAACCGGAGGAGCGGTTCGCCGCCCATGAAGTTCACTTTCATCTCCTCACGGAACCCTCCGCTGGCCTCGAACAGCCAGTCGATGGCGCTCTTCGCGGTCGCCTCGTCCATGTGGACCGGCTTCTTCTGCCATTTGAAGCAGTAGATGCACGCCAGGTTGCACGCCTCCGTCACGTCCAGGTCAAGGTTGTGGACCGTGCGCACCGCCGGCAGGCTGCCGTAGATCGAGGACCACGCCAGCTTCTTGGGGCACTGCCCGCATGGGGGAACTGCGTTTTCAGGAATTGGGGGAGCAAGAGAGGCGCTCATACATGCACAAGCTTTGGTTCACGTTCCGCTCGCGACCGGCACGTACCCTACGCCTTCGTCGCTCAGTTCAAGCCGTTCCCGCGCTCCGCTCGTGCGCCCTCGCGCCGCTGCCTCCGCAGAACCCCAGAGCATCTCTTCAAAAAGCCGTTTTCGCGGCGCGCAATGAAGCTCGGCCAGCGGGCCTGGCCAACCGGTTCCCCAAGGCGCCTCCTCAGAGGCCGCGGCCTGCGCCTGAACCTGGCGCCGCTCTTCGAGCATGAAGGCCGAGGCATCAAGCCCGCCGCACCGGAAGCGCCAGTCGCAGGCCCGGCACCGCTGTGGCTGCCCCGAACAAGACAATGCCTCGGGGATCACGTCCAGCCGCTCCCAGCGCAGATTCTCTCTGTCTTTCAAGACGTTCCCGAGACGCCAGCGTTCGATGCCGGCGCCAAACTCGCTCGCATAGAGCTCTCCATCAGGTAGCACGACAATCTCGGCCCCGGCCGACGCCGCGGAGCTAATCATCGCCACTTCCGAGTCGATCCTGGCGGAAACCCAGGAGAGTGGTGAGACCAGGTGCAACGGGGTGCTCGGGGCCGCGTAGATCTGGAGCAGGGCCTCGACATATTCTCCAACCTCAGGCGGAGGCGCCCGCTGCTTGAAAGCCGGGAGGAGAGTGGTCGGCAGCATCTCGATACTCGCGCCGCGTGTCAATTCCAGCAGGCCGCCAACCAGCTCCGGCAACGCGCGCACATTCGCCGCTGACACCGGAAGCACCACCTGCGGCCAAAGCCCGCCATCGCTGATTTCCCGCAAGTTCTTCAACGCCGGGCTTGTGTGGCAGATGGCTTCGAACTCCGGCGCTCCGGCGCACGCCAGGAGCTCGGAGGCCACCCAGGCAATACGCACCACCGGATGCTCATAGACGAATTGCCATAGCCCGGCATCCGGCTTCTGCAGGTCCGAAAACAATACCAGCGGCGCCCCGTAACACCCCATTGCGCGCAGGAGACTGCAAGCGTCGCAGACGGCCTCCGCGCCGCCGAAGCCGGCTCCTGGAACATCCCACTCGCGGAAATGAGCCTCGATTCTCGCGCGCGCCGCGAGCTGCCGGCCCACAGTCTCGAGGGTGCCCAGCAGGACCTCCCTCGAACACCTCCCGAGGAATTTGACAAGCCGGTAATGGCTGCGAAACTCTTCGCGCCGGCCCACGTCACCCGGGCCCGCGCCGAACCGGATCCTCTCGGGCCTGAACGCCGCCGCGTCGGGCGCACGTGCCGCCAGACGCTCCAGAAACCGCTCTTGCGCCGCGCGCGACGCTCCCAGAGTCTCCATCGAGATCTCGGCCAACCCCAATTGGCACTTCAGGTCCCAAGCCTCACCCCAGTAGGCCGTTCGGAATGGAGGCGCCGCCGACGCGAGGGCGAGGGCGTTTCCCCGCACTCTGAGCGCTATATTATCGAAGTTATTTTGGGCCATCTGGCTTGCCTCATGTAAACGCCTGACCCGCTCTCCCAGGCGCGCCCGGGGGCACGGCGGGGGCTCCCCAGCGGAATACCTCCGCGCGGCTCATGGCCGTACGGGCGCTACCGAGCATCAGACACCACGCAAAACGGCTTATCCGATATAAGCGTCGACCACCGGCGTGCAAATATTGCTGCCACACTGATTCGTAGCCGTGCATGTGTTGTCAGCAGTGCATTGGTTGGAATGGCAAATGTCCGTGGCGCACGCGTTGGAAAAGCAACTATTGTTGTCCTGGCACTCGTTGTAAGTGCCGTTGCATGTGTTATCTTTGCCGCACGTGTTGACGAGGCTGCAGATGTTGCCCTGGGGCGAGCTATCGCAGTCATCGTCCGTCATGCAAGTGTTCAGCACGTTGCACGTGTTCTCAACTACCACGGCGCAGTCGTCAGCCGCCTGACACTGGTTGCTGTTGCACGTATTGACCCCGCTGTTGCAAGGGTCGTTGCCCACGCACTCGTTCGAGGTATTGCACTGGTTCTGCAGCAAGCATGTGTCCGAGGTGCTGCACGTATTCGTGGAGGTGCAAGTGTTCCCGGCCGAGCAATTGTTGGCAGAATCGCATTGGTCACTCCCGCACCAGTTGGTACCTGCGCACGTGTTTGTATCGCACGTATCCGTTGCCGAGCACTAATTGTTGGCGTTGCAGCTGTTGTTCACGTCGCACGCGTCGCTTGTGCAGGCGTTCGTAAGGCACGTGTTCGTCCCGCCGTTGCAGGTGTCGGAGACGCAGGTGTCGACCGTGTCGCACGTGTGGCTTCCCTGGCAGATGTTCGCCATCGTGTTGCACTTGTCCTGCGTGGTGCATTCGTCGGTGGTGCATACGTTGTAGGTTTCGCAGACCTCGGCACCACAGGAGTGTGCAGATGTGTTGCACTCAGTGCATGGCGACGCCCGGGCCGGCATCGGAACGGTCAGACCGCCGATCAGCACACCGCCCCCGATAATTGCCTTTGTGGCCTTCTGAAGGAAATCCCGTCGGGTTGTTCCTCCATCAGGCGACGGGTTCGCCCTCGGACCCAACTGCGAGCCGTCAGCTATCATATTTCACCTCTGTCTCTTTCTGTTGTGTTGTCTCGTTTTTCGCTCTCTGCGAGCTTCAGCGCGTGCGCTGCCGCCCACGACGGGCTGGCCCACGCCGCAGCGCCGTCAAGTTCCTGGAGCGCATCTTCGCTCCGCGTGGCCGTTCGCGCAAGGTAACTAATGTTACCCCTGGATCGGCATGAACCATGCTTCAAGAGCCTTACGCGTGCCGCCGCGGGGGTAACTTTTTCTACCCCGTGTGCGGTCAAAGGCGCAGTTGGCGGATTAGACGACTTGCGGTAAGCTGCGTGTGCTATGAGACTCGTGGTGCCGGCAAGGCATCCGTTGCGCCAGATGCGTGAGGATCACGCATCAGTGCGCGAGCTTCACGCGCTTTCGCGGCTTGGCCCTTGGCGAAAGCCCTGTTTTTCCAGCAGATTCGTTGTTGGCACGGCCAGTGCTGCCTGTCTCGTACACGTTCTTTCAGGCAGCAATAACGAAAGGTGAATCGGTGAAGCACGGAAACTCAACTGAGCGGGTTCTGGCGGCGCGGGGCGCAATGCCGGGCGCCGGATTCACGCTAATCGAGTTGCTCGTGGCCGTCGCCGTCATCGCCGTTCTGGCCGCCCTGCTGCTGCCCGCCCTATCTCGGGCCAAAGAGCAGGGCTACATGACGACCTGCCGGAGCAACCTGCGCCAGTGGGGCCAGGCGCTCGAGATGTACGCGGACGATTTTCACCTCTATCCGCCCTACTCGATGAGCGACCTCGAGGGGGGCCAGGCCGTAATGTGGCATCAAAGGCTGCAGCGCTACACGGCAACACAAGTGCTGCTTCGGAGAGTCGGGTCGGGCGCCTCGGGGTCCATTGGTATGAGCATCGCCGATTGCCCGAGCTATTACAGGATGGGCGGCGATTCCGACCCCGCGGGTGTGGGGAGCTACGGCTACAACTTAGCGGGCTACGGGTGGGGTCCGTCGTTTGGCCTCGGCGGGGACGGACTGGGTACGCTTCCCCCGGCAGGTGGGCCCGGCCCAGCAGATATCCGACTGGTGCGCGACGCGGAGGTCCTCGTCCCTAGTGACATGATCGCCTTCGCGGATGCGGTGCTTGAGGATTGGGGCGCCGCGCCGGGGTACCCGGAGATCTGGGGGCCGATGTATCTACGCGTCTCTGCGAACGTCCTGGCCCTGCTCGGCATCAAGAGCACGTTGGTCGACCCGGCCGACCCGAGTGTGGTGACGGCCGTGAATTGCATGAAGCGGCGCCACCGCGGGATGTGGGACGTCGTCTTCTGCGACGCCCACGTGGAAAGCCTGAAGCCGACGGGCTTGTGGGACCCTCGAGTGGACAGCCTCGTCCGGCGCTGGAACCGCGATCACCAGGTGCACCGTGAATTCTTCACCGGACTGTACTCGCCATGAAACCAACTATTCTTATGGATCGGTTCAGCTTCGCCGTTGGTCTGCTGCTGCTGGGCGCTGGCCCTCCAGGTTTCGCCTCCGACCCACTCGGCCAGTGGCAGTGGCGCAACCCACTGCCCATCGGCAACCCCCTCACCGCGGTTACCTACGCCCAGGGAAGGTTCGCAACGGTCGGGGACTGGGGCGAGGTTGCGGCCTCTTCGGACGCGACCAACTGGGTGAGCCAGAGCATCGGCCCCGCTTACGGGGTTGGGCTCAGTTATTGCGCTGAAGCGATCACGTGGGGCAACGGTGTCTGGGTACTGGTGGGCTTCGGTAACTACAACGACGTCGGCCCTGACGGCATCTCCAACTTCGGCGTTATCATGACTTCTAGTAATCTGAGCACCTGGACGCCCCAGGCCGCTCCCGAGCCTGTTTCCGATCTAGCCCTTGCTAGCATTGCTTACGCCAACGGCCTGTTCGTAGCAGTGGGCAGCGCCTTCGACCCTGTTTATGCGGTCAACTACGGCGCCATCCTGACCTCCCCGGACGGTGTTAAGTGGACCTTGCAAGATTCCGGCACGAGCGACATAAGCTTGAAGAAGGTCATTTACGGGAGCGGCCTATTTGTGGCGCTTGGCTTAGACGGGACGATCCTGACTTCCCCTGACGGCGTTAATTGGGCGACGCAGCAGGACAACTCAGGTGCGACGTTCATCCAGTGCGCCACCTTTTGGAACGGCATGTACCTGGTTGGCGGCTCCATGGGGATTCTGGCTTCGACGGACGCCGCCGCATGGACCAACTGGGTTTCCTCGAGCTCGGCGAAAGCGTTCGCCTCTGGCAACGGGCTGCTCGTGGCCGTTGGGAATGACAATAGCCTGCAGACCTCCACGAACGGGCTCAAGTGGACGCGGCGCGGCACAACGGCGCCAACCGGCATCTGGGACCTCAGCTATGGAAACGGCACGTTTGTGGCTGTGGGCGAGGGCGTGTTGGGGGTTTCCACCAACGGGGTTGATTGGGACAACCTGGGCGCCGCCGTGACGACGACCACCCTTGACGACGTGGCGTACGGCCAGGGAACGTTCGTCGCCGTAGGGGACGGCGGTGTTATACTGCGTTCTGGGGACGGGGCGCACTGGAGCCTCAGCACCTCGAACTGGGGCAACGTGCTCTTCATGACGGCGGTCACCTACGCCAACGGAGTGTTCGTGGCCGCAGGCGACTCCGGGACGCTCCTGTCCTCGACCAACGGCATCAACTGGCTTGCCGCTAAGAAGGCGGGAAACGCCGAGATGCGCGATTTCACCTACGGCGCCGGCAAATTCGCAGCCGTTGGCGACGGCGGCGTCATCCTGACCTCGGCCAATGGCACCACGTGGGCGCCTCAAAATTCCGGGGTGACGGCCAAACTGGCGGGCGCCGCTTACGGCAACGGGCTTTTTGTTGTTGGGACGGGCTCTGGCTTTTTGACCTCCACGGACGGGGTGGCCTGGACGCAACAGGGGCTCACCGTCCCTGGCGCAAATGTGGCCGGATTGGGGTACGGCAACGGCGTTTTCGTGGCTGTGGGCAGCGCCGGGCTCATCCTGACCTCGACCAATGCCGTGGACTGGCTCACCAATCCCAGCGGGACTACTGCCGACCTATACCGCGTCCGCTACGGTGATGGCAGCTTTCTGATAACCGGCTCGTCAGGCACGGTGCTGACCTCGGCCAACGGCGCCAACTGGGTCAGCCACAACCTGGGCACCCTGGAACATTTATGGGGCGCCGCCTTCGGCCAAGACACCGTCGTCGTCGTTGGCGACGGCGGGGCGATCCTCCAGTCCGGCGTGGTGCCGCCCCCACGCGCCACGTTGGCTCCGGTGCCCGGGTGGACCGGCGGCGTCTTCGGCCTGAGCCTCTCGGCGCCCTTGGGGGGCCAATGGGAAGTCCAGGCCTCGACCGATCTCCTGAAGTGGAACCCGCTGGGAACGGTCACAGTCACCAATGCCGTGATGCCCTTTGTTGACACCGGGGCCACCAATTTCCCTCAGCGGTTCTACCGGGTCGTCAGCCGTTAACGGACCGGCCTGAGAACCCATGCCGCCCGCCCGGCGATTTGCTCGGGCGCAACGACCACGACCCGGGGCATGGTAGGCCCCTGCCGGCGGAGCTCAGCCGGAATTCCCATGCTGAGGGGCCTGCCCTGCAGCGCTCGCGCACCGTTGGAGCACGGCTTGGGTGCGGCTGTGGACGTGAAGCTTCCGGTATATGCTATTGGCGAGCTTCCTGACGGCCGCCTCGCTCCGACCGATGCGATCTGCCATCTCCTTATACATCAGCCCTTCCGCAAGACAATCGAGCAGCGTCTCTTCAACGTCCCGCAACCTGTGTGCCAATAGGTGTTGAGGGCTGGCCGTTGAGGGCCGGAGGGGCTCCTGGCCGATGCCAGCCGGCCAGCGGCCCCGAAACGAGCGGCAACGGACGAACCGCATCCTCGCCAGGCAGCGGCCCAAAGTGAATGGTCTGACGAGCAGATCCTCGATGCCCACCGCGGCTGCCCGCTCCAGAAGCGCCGCATCCCCGATAGCCGATACCAAGATGGCGCGGATAGTTGGCTCGTGAGCCAGCAATTTCCGCGCACACCAAATGCCGCAGCCATCCGGGAGCGCCAAGTCAATGAGGAGGAGGCAAGCCTTGCACTGGGGAATAGCCAGGCGTGCGGCAGCCGTGTCCGGGAAGTGACCGCAGGAATGGAATTCATTGGAAGCGGCGAAGATCCGATCCACGTTGCTGCGGCAATCCCGGTCCAGACCTACCGTGGCGACCCCGACGGAGCCTGACGGTGGACAACGAAGCGGCCTGCAATCCACCGCCTTGGCGCCGCTGGCTGCATCTGGCTTCAGGCAGGAGTCGTCACAATCGCGCTCGCGACAAAATCGAGTTCAGTTCACCTTCGCTTTCCATGATTGGGACGCAGGGATCCCCATTGGCGCACCGTGGCAGCCATATAACGGGGTGGCGGTGCTTTCACATGACGGCAGGCTATCATGGTTTTACCTTCCCGACCAGTGTGCGTTTCGCCGCACACCCACCTTGGTTCCATCGAATATTTCGTGTCTCCTGCGAAAACCAGCATCAAGACGAAAATCGAAAAAACCCCTCGTTGGCAGGCGCTGGCGGCATCGGTGCTCGCCAGGCTCGCCTCAGTCACACTCGCTCAGGCCCGACCGGCACCGGCCGCCCCAGCCTCCACGGCGGAAGACGAGCAAGGCCCGCCCCGCATTGTCTCCACCTCGCCGCGCGTCTGCGAGACCGAAGTCAATCCTGCGCTCAAGGGAATCACCGTCACGTTCGACCGTGACATGCAGCCTGGGTTTTCCTGAACCGGAGGCGGTCCGGATTTCCCGGGCGCAGAGGGACAGAAGCCCCAGTGGCGCAACCAGCGGACCTGCGTCTTGCCGGTCACCCTCGCGGCCGCGCGTTTCTATCGCGTGGGGATCAATTCCACCAGCTTCCATGGTTTCCGCGGCGTGGATGGCGTCCCGGCCAGCCCTTCGGCCATTTACTTCGCCACCCAGGGCGCCAGCGAGGAGATTAAATGCCGGGTCGGCCTGCCCAAGATCGTCAGCCTCAAACCGCTCAACGGCGCCAAGACCGTGGACCCGAATCTCAAAGAGTTGCGCGTCGAGTTCAACATGGCTATGGGCGAGGGCTTTTCCTGGACGGGCGGCGGTCCGGAGTTCC
>Ga0209415_10005996_pt1 | contig 21726 bp, 19 predicted proteins | sample PeaSoiSIISIP2007_FD_187696 | JGI IMG/M metagenome (GOLD analysis project Ga0209415, IMG submission 187696) | Peat soil microbial communities from Weissenstadt, Germany - SII-SIP-2007 (SPAdes) (version 2) | ecosystem: Environmental > Terrestrial > Soil > Wetlands > Peat | place: Germany... | reverse complement strand
GAGCAGTTTGCACCAGTAAAACGCAGCAAGGACGGCCAACCGGTCCGCTACTTGATCGTGGACGATTCCGTGTTCGCACGCAAGAATCTGGCCCGCATGATTGAGAGTTTTGGCGGGCAGGTGGCGGCCGAGGCCGGTGACGGGTTGACTGCCATCAGCGAATTCGAGCGCACGCATCCCGACATCGTACTCATGGACATCACCATGCCGCAGATGGAGGGCATCGAAGCTGCCGAGAAGATCGTGCAGGCACATCCCGAAGCTCGCGTCGTCATGGTGTCTTCGGTCGGCTACCAGGAAAACATTGTGGCCGCATTGCAGCGCGGGGCGCGCCATTTCGTGCAGAAGCCGGTGAAGCCCGAAGTGCTGTACGAAGTCATCAAATACGTTCTCGGAGAAGACGGCGCGGTGGCCGGTGCCACCGCTGCGGGGGTCTAATCGCATGAAGATGGATCTGATTCAGCCTTTCATCAACGCGGCTGACGCCGTCCTGTCGCAGGGGCTTTCGGGCACCACCAAAGTGGGCCACCTGGCGATGGAAGAGGATGGCTATCGCCGGAAAGGCGTAGCCGGCATGGTGGCGCTCTCGGGCGACATCGAGGGCCGCATCATTCTGGACCTCGAGCCGCAAACCGCGGTGCGCGTGGCCAGCCACTATGCGGGCGCCGAACTGCCTGAATCCGACGGGCTGATCAAAGAGACCATCTTCGAACTCGCCAACCAGGTCGTCGGCAACGCCGTTTGCGCGCTCAATGACCAGGGTTTCCACTTCCGCGTGCATCCCCCGCTGCTGCTCACTTCCGAAGAAGGCGATAAAACCAGCGAAGACGTCGAAGCGCTCATGATCTGCTTTGAAACTGCCATGGGCAATGTGTTTATGAACGTCGCTCTGCGCCACAACAAGCAACGCATGTCCGACCACGCAGCCTTGGGCGCGTAGCCAGCCGTCGTTCATGTCCGGGCCTGTCCGGATTCTCCCTTAGTCACTCGGACTTCGTTCTTCCTTCTACCTCTACTCTCATTGATTCTTCGTTATTCAGCTCACGCTCGCAGGGGCAACTTCGGACCGAAGTCCACGCCGGAATCTTCCGCAGGATCGGCAATCCTTCTCAACTCGGGATACTTCTGGATGAGCGTCGGCGGAGCCAGCACCCGCTTCCCGCTGATCATCGCCTTCAGCTCCAGAGCGTTCACGCCGGCTTTGCTCTCGAAGTGGTTGTTGGTAATCACATAGGTTGTCAGCGCGCGCTCGGCAACGCTTTCGATTCTCTCTTTCCAGCCTGCGAGCTCGCGCTCGTTGTAGAGATAGTTGTAGCGGTCGTTGCGATTGTCAGAATCGAACCAGTGCTCGTAGTTGCGGCCATGCAGGCGGACATATCCGATCGCAGCCGTCACATGTTCGGTGGGCGCGAGTGATCGCCCGAGCAGAGGCTGGTCGATGTTGCAGAAGCCGACATTCTTTTGCGCGAATGCGGCTAGGGTTTCAGCATCATTCCAACTGGAGTGCCGCACCTCAACCACCCGAGGATATTCAATGAACTGGCGCAGCAGCCGGTCGAGATATTCCCGGTTGAGAGAAGTGTTCTTGAACGACACCGGAAACTGAATGAGCAGCGCGCCCAGTCGTCCTTCGCCGGCAATGGCGTCGAGCCCCTCGCGGGTGCGGAGTTCGTCTTCGTCGGTGGGGCGGATAGTCGCAGCCGAGGTGGGTTCCATCACTGCGATCGGCGAGTGCGTGAACGCGCGGTACAGCTTCGCCGTAAACAGAAAATTCTTATTCACCGCCGCGACCTTGCGGCACCACAATTTCGCCCACTCCGGCTTCAGCGGTCCGTAGAACGATGTATTGATCTCGGTGGTATCAAAGAATCGCGCCAGATACTCCAGCGGATGCTGCTTGCGGCGCGACATGCCCGAAGGATAGAAAACGCCTTCCCAGTCTTTATAAGACCAGCCCGCCGTGCCGATGCGGACCTCGTTCGAGTGAACAGATTTCGATTGAACCTGGGGCAAACGGACTTGGGCCGGGGATTCCATACGCGGAACCGCAACGGAGCGCAGGGGCAAGGTTAGCACAGAGTCGGCAGCAAAATGGCGCAGCGTGACAACACGAGCTGGCCGAAGCCCTATTATTATGGGCGATAGCTGACATGAATCTGCCTCTCCAGGCGGCGATTGGTGTTGTTCTGATGGCGGCGGCTGCCGGCCAGACAAATTCCGTGCAATCATTATCGCCGTTGCCAGGTGTTCACCAGTCTCCGCGCACAGCGCCTGACCTGCCAGCCGGTTACGTGGGTGACGCCGTCTGCCAATCGTGTCATCAGGACAAAGTGGAAACTTTTCACCGCACTTCTCACTATCTGACCTCGAGGTTGCCAGAGAAAGATTCCATTCTTGGCAAGTTCACACCCGACGCTAATGTCATGAAGACTTCGAATCCGGAGTTGTTTTTCCGGATGGAGGAAAAAGACAATGGTTTTTTCCAGACGGCGGTCGAGGGCGCTGCTCCATTTCTTGAATCGCGTACGGAACGCTTCGCTTTCGTGGTTGGTTCCGGAGGCAAAGGCCAGACTTATCTATTCTGGAAAGGCGATGACCTTTTTCAGCTGCCTGTGTCCTATTGGACCGAGCTGGGCTGGGTAAACAGTCCGGGATATCGCGACGGTCAGGCAAACTTCGCCCGCCCCATTATTCCCCGCTGCCTGGAATGTCACGGAACGTATTTCGAGCAAATCCCCCCGCCGCTCAATCACTACCGTAAGAGTGGCTTCATCGTTGGCATCACCTGTGAAAAGTGTCACGGTCCGGGACGGGACCACGCCCGGCAGTTCAGCACGAAATCGGCGCCCAGCACGAATCCTTCTATGCTCAATCCGGCACGATTCTCCCGCGATCGCCAGATGGACCTTTGCGCCTGGTGCCACGCCGGACATGGCTTCCCGCTGCAGCCCTCGTTCTCCTACGTTCCGGGTGAAGTTCTCGACAAGTACTTGCGGATCCCGCAGCCCGATCCCGCGGCGCCGATTGACGTTCATGGCAGTCAAGTGGAAATGTTGCAGAGGAGCCGCTGCTTTCAGCAATCCGCTATGACTTGCCTCACTTGCCACAACGTTCACACTGTGCAACATGATCTCAGCGAGTTTTCACAGCGGTGTCTGGCTTGCCATAAGCCCGGATCGGCCGCCTTCCCCAAGCAGGGTCACGAGGCAGCGAGTAACTGCATCGAGTGCCACATGCCGCTGCAGGAGACCAACCTCATCGTTTTTGACCAGAATGGTAAGAAGGCAAGACCGAAAGTGCGGAGTCATTGGATCAAGGTTTACTCCGAGATCGTCTCTCCGCCTGCTGTGAACTAGTGGAAGGTTTCGGAGTAGCTACGTCAGCACTGAAGGAAGATCGCGGGCGCCGTGGAGGATTCGGATGACTCGCAGCGGCTTACTTTCCGGATCGTAGACGATCAGGTAGTTCGAGTACGGATGCACAACCCAAAAACGAAGAGGCAATGGAGTCACGTCCTTCCGCACTCGTCCCGCGAGAGGGGAATCGGCAAGAAGATCACATGCCCGAAACACAGCTGTCTCAAGCCGGTCAGCAGCTTCGGGATTGTCTTGACTATGAAGCTCCAAATGTCGAACAGGTCGCGCGCAGCCTGAGGCGTGAACTGGTAACTGCCCATCCCCGCTGCTTTTCACTGGACCGCGCTTGCTTCAGGGCGTTCAGCCTGGAACGTACTTCATCGCGCTCCAGTAACTCTCCGCGCTGGGCAGCAGAGTAGCCTTCATCAATCTGCGCTTCGATCTCTGCGTGGTGCGCAGCCAACCAAGCCTCTTGTTCGTGGAGCATTGCAATCGCGTGCTCGACGTACTCGTCGACGGTTTGATATGCGCCGCGCTGGACGTCCTGCCGAATCAGCGCCTCAAGTTCGGGGCGAAGTCGAATCTCCATGTGGATATTCTACCGCTCAGTCCAGCGAGAGCACCACCCAATACACGCCCGTAGGATAAGTCTCGGTGCGTGCGTAGCAGGAGCCGACTGAGAAGCTGCGCAGACTATGGCTGGCGAGCACGTGGCTCGCGTTCGAGGGCAGCGTTTCCGGATGCAAGCTGGTGTAGGTCAGCACGGTATAACGTTGCCCGAGCTGATGCACGGCGCCGGTGCCGAGCTTGTCGGCTTGCGCCATGGAGCAGGCCGCCGCGTCTGCGTTGGGCAGATCGCTGCGGACGAGATCGGGTTGGCTGGCCTGACGCCGCGCTTGCGCCACGGTGGACGCGATCCGCTCCTTCACCTCCGCCGTTGAATAATTGGGGAGGGCGTGGCCAAAGTCCTGCACAATGTACAGCCGGTCTCCGCTGCGGACCACGCCCAATCCGATCACGTTATAACCCGGGTTGAGCAGGTTGGCGCGATGCGGAGGGGACAGCATGAGATGTTGATGCCCTTTTTCGGCGTCGAAATCGAGCGCGACATTCTCGCCTTCCTGATCGAGTTGCGTATCGGTCGCGGTCGCCAGGCGTTGAGGAAGGGAGGGCTCACCTTCGAACTGGTGTGAAAGCTGCCGCGCCGCAAACATCGCCTCCGCGTGCGCGCGTGCCGCCCGGCAAAGGCCGGCATCGAGCGTCAGACGCGGTGCACCGGCCTGCGCTCTTGCCTGATTAGCCAGATCTAAAAGCTGCTGTTCGGCCTGTGGATCGTAGTCGCTGAAAGAAATGTCGGGAGCAGTTGCGGCAGCCGGCTTTAGAGTCGCGTGCTGCGCGGATTGGCCCGTAGGACCGTCGTTTCCTCCGGAGGCAGCCATCACGTGAGACGACGGCAGAACCGAGGCGGCGCCCGCCACCAGCAAAAGCGCCATCACGAATCTTTTATTCATTGCTCTGTGGGCTCTCGGCATTGCGGTGCCTACTCAACTCGACCCTGGGGGGATCAGACTTCACGCTCAAGACTTGCCGCTAGTGCTAGGCTAGAGGCTGGAAGCCAGTCTGAGAAGTTACCTTCGCTATGGAACCTTGGATCATAGGGGTCATCGGTCTGTTGCTTGGCAGCCTGCTCGCCTGGCTCGTTCTGCGCTCGCGAACCGCTACGCTTAGCGCGCGTTTGTCCTTGATGGAGAAGGAATTGGAGGTCGGAAGGGTCGATCTGGCGCGGCTTCGACAGGCCCACACCGATCTGGTGGCAGGCAAGGCCCGGCTCGAATCCGCCCTCGAATCAGAACTGAAGACCAACGCCGAAAAGATGGAGTTAGTGACTCGCGCCAGCGAGGAATTGCGCAACGCTTTCAAGGTCATGGCCTCCGACGCTCTGAAAAGCAACAACTCGTCCTTTCTGGTGATTGCAGAAGAGACTCTGAAGCGCTTCCAAAGCCAGGCCCGGGGCGATCTCGAAGCCCGTCAGAAAGCAGTGGCCGATCTGGTCGCTCCCGTTCGCGATTCGCTGAATAAAGTGGATGCCCAGATTCAGCAGATGGAAGTGGCCCGCGGCGACGCTTACGGCGAACTGCGCGCCCAGGTGCAATCGCTGATCACGACACAGAAAGAACTGCAATCGGAAACCGGCAATCTGGTGCGGGCCTTGCGCACTCCGAACGTGCGTGGGCGCTGGGGAGAAATTCAGTTGCGCCGCGTGGTCGAGATCGCCGGCATGCTCTCCTACTGCGATTTCACTGAGCAAGAATCGGTGACCACAGAAACTGGGAGGCTTCGGCCTGATCTGGTGGTGAAGCTGCCCGGCGGCAAAAACGTTGTAGTGGATGCCAAGACGCCGCTACAAGCTTTCCTCGACGCTTTCGAGACCACCGATGAAGAAACCCGCCGTGCATGCCTGGCCAACCATGCGCGGCAGGTTCGCGATCACATGAAGACTCTGGCCGGCAAGAATTATTGGGAACAGTTCGATCCCACGCCGGAGTTTGTGGTGATGTTTCTTCCCGGCGAAACGTTTTTCAGCGCGGCGCTGGAGCAGGATTCCAGCTTGATTGAGCAGGGAGTGCTAAGCCGCGTGATTCCGGCATCTCCGACCACGCTGATCGCGTTGTTGAAAGCGGTGAATTACGGATGGAATCAGGAAAAACTGGCGCGCAACGCCAAGCAGATCAGCGAACTCGGCAAGGAACTCCACGACCGCCTGCGTCTGCTCGCGGGGCACATCACGCAGGTGGGTACGGGACTCGACCGCGCGGTCGAGTCTTATAACAAAGCCGTGGGGTCGCTCGAGAGCCGTGTGCTGGTTTCAGCGCGCAAGTTTGCCGAGCTGGGCACGTCGGTCGCCGACGACATTCCGGAACTTGAGCCCATTGAAACCACAGCGCGGGCGCTCTCCTTCGAATGGGACGAAGACGATGCCTCCCCGGAAACCGCGGAGGACGAACGCAAGGCGGGATGAAAGCCGCCTAATGTTCCGACGCCTTTGATCGATCGCGTCAAGTCTCAGAAATCTCTAACCCTCCAGAGCAGTTCCCTGGCCGTCGCGGTCAGAGCCGCGCTTCGACCCCATCCAAAGGGCCACAGCTCCGCATACACTCCCGGTCTGCCGGAGCACGCCCCCGACCCGTTTTCAGCCTAAAGATAGATACTGCTCCGCCGATAACCTCATTGAAGAGGCTGCATCGCAAAGTGGCATCGCTCTCCCCTCGTTCCATCCCTCTTCACGAAAGCACTACGGTAAGGAGTCATCGGGCTCGTGAAGCGTGCTACGGCATCTCGCCTCGCCAAAGCAGGGATTGCCATCCCCGGGGCCGCAGGCTCACTCGGCGGGAACCTGCAACCCGACGTCGCTCCCCCCATTGCGCTCGACAGCGTAGAGCGCCGGAACGCCGAGCAGGCGTTGCGCGAGCAGAAATACGCTCTCGACCAGCACGCCATCGTCGCCACCACCGACGTGCAGGGAACCATCACGTATGTGAACGACAAATTCTGCGCCATCAGCAAGTACTCGCGGGACGAGTTGCTGGGGCAGAACCATCGCATCCTCAACTCGGGTCACCACGCGAAAGAGTTTTTCCAGCAGATGTACCACACCATCGCGAATGGGGAAGTCTGGCACGGCGAAATCTGCAACCGCGCCAAGGATGGCTGGATTTACTGGGTGGATACGACCATCGTCCCGTTCGCCAGTGAGGACGGCAGGCCGCGCCAGTACGTTGCCATCCGCGCGGATATCACCGAGCGCAAGCGGGCCGAGGAAGCGCTACGGGAGAGCCTTGCCGGTAGCAAAGTCGCGCTCAAGGACCTGGCCGATCAAAAGTTTGCTCTGGATCAGCACGCCATCGTCGCCACCACCGATGTTCAGGGGACCATCACCTATGTGAACGACAAGTTTTGCGCCATCAGCAAATACTCGCGTCAGGAACTGGTGGGCCAGAACCATCGCATCCTCAATTCCGGCCACCACTCCAAGGAATTCTTTCAGCAGATGTACCACACCATCGGCAACGGAGGGGTGTGGCGGGACGAAATCTGCAACTGCGCCAAGGATGGTTCGATCTACTGGGTGGATATCACCGTCGTCCCCTTCCTCGACGGTTACGGTAAACCCAGACAGTACATGGCGATCCGCGCGGACATCACCGAGCGCAAGCGGGCGGAGGAAGTGCGCGGGCGCCTGGCGGCTGTGGTCGAATCATGCGGCGATGCCATTCTCAGCATGACTCTGGACGGGACGATCACCACCTGGAACCCCGGCGCCGAGAGATTGTTCGGCTACTCCTCACCAGAGGCCGTGGGCAAACCGATGCGAATGCTCTTGCCGCCGGAGAGCGCGAATGAGGAATCGGACATTCTGGCGCGAATTCGCCGGGGCGAACGCGTCGAACATTTCGAAACCGTCCGTGTCCGAAAAGATGGCAAGAACGTGGACGTTTCAACGGGGATTTCTCCGATTCTTAGCAGCAAAGGGGAGATCGTCGGAGCCTCAAAAATTGCGCGCGACATCACGGAGCGCAAGCAGGTAGACGAGGCTTTGCGCGAGCAAGCCCAAGTACTGGATTCGGCCCAGGTGTTTGTGCGTGACATGGAAAGCCGCGTTGTGTCCTGGCCCCGAGGCGCGCAGAAGCTCTACGGCTTCAAGCCCGAGGAGGCGTTGGGCATTCTTTCCCACGACCCCTTCCATACGCAATTCCCCGAGCCTCTGGAGATGATCGAGACGAAGCTGTTCGAGACGGGCTTGTGGGAGGGCGAGCTGATACACCGCAAGCGCGATGGCGGCATCATAGTCGTCTCCAGCGCATGGGTTTTGCACCGCAATAATGAAGGGCATCCCGTGCGCATCCTCGAGACCAACGTCGACATCACGGCTCGCAAGCAAGCCGAGGAGCGCCTCGCGGGCCAAGCGGAGGAACTCTCCCGGCAAGCCGAGGAATTGCTGCGCTCGCGGCAGGCGCTGGAAACCCAGACGCTGATTCTGCAGTCTGTGCTGGACAGCATGGCCGAGGGACTGGTCGCAGCCGACGAGCAGGGGAAATTCATCATCTGGAACCCGGCGGCGGTAAAGATTCTTGGCTTAGGCGCGGCGAACTTGCCCAGCCAGCAATGGACCGCACACTACGGCCTGTTTCTGGAAGACATGGTCACACCTTTCCCCCCCGATCAACTGCCTCTGGCCCGCGCCATCCGCGGAGAATCATGTTCTGCCCAGATGTTTGTGCGCAATCCCAAGCTCGAGCAAGGAACCTGGATCGAGGTCGGCGGCGGCCCCTTGAAAGACAAGAACGGAGCGGTGCGCGGTGGCGTGGTGGCTTTCCGGGACATCACGCAGAGAAGAGCGGACGAGCAGGAGATTCGCAAGCTCAACGAAGAACTGGAAGAACGGGTTGCAGAACGAACTGCACAGCTAGCGGCCGCCAACCAGGAGTTGGAAGCTTTCACCTACTCCGTTTCCCACGATCTGCGCGCGCCGCTGCGGCACATCGGCGGCTTCTCCAAGATCCTGTCTGAGGATTTTGGCCCCGGCATGCCCGCGGAAGCACAACGTCACCTGAAACGGATTGAAAACGGGGTTCACCGCATGGGGCTGCTGGTGGATGAGCTGCTGAATCTGGCGCGGGTTGGCCGTCACGCGCTTCGCCTCCAGGCTGCGGGCCTGAATTCGATTGTCGAAGAGGTCGTGTCGCTGCTGCAACCGGAAGTCACCGGCAGAGTCGTTAGTTGGAAGATTGCCGACTTGCCCGCCGCGGAGTGCGATCCCGTCCTGATCAAGCAAGTCTTTCAGAACTTGATCGCCAACGCTATCAAGTTCAGCCGCACCCGGGAGCGCGCGATCATCGAGATCAGTGCCCGGCGGAAAAACGGGCAGGTGGTGATCCAGGTTCGCGACAACGGGGTCGGTTTCAATATGAAGTACAGCGACAAGTTGTTCGGCGTCTTCCAGCGCCTGCATCGGAGCGAGGATTTCGAAGGCACGGGCATCGGACTGGCCACCGTGCACCGCATCATTCACAAGCACGGAGGCCGAGTCTGGGCGGAGGCGGAGCTGGATAAGGGCGCAACGTTCTATTTCACCCTCGAAGCCGCCAAATCAATCGAGATCAAACCAGCAGAAGTGAACGCAAGTGAAATGACGAAGCAGAGTGCTGCCGCAGGAGCTCAATCATGAACTCAAGTGAAGTCGACATTCTTCTGGTCGATGATAGTCAAGACGACGTGGACCTCACCCTACATAGCCTGCGGGCGGAAAATTTGGCCAACCGAGTCTTCGTCGTCCGCGACGGAGAGGAAGCGTTGGAGTTCCTGTTCTGCACCGGGCCCTATGCCGAACGGTCTTTTGATTATCCGCCGAAGCTGGTGCTGCTGGATCTCAAGCTGCCCAAAGTCGATGGGATGCAGGTTCTGAAGCGGGTCAAGAGCGATGAGCGGACCCGGACAATCCCGGTGGTGCTGATGACCTCTTCGAAGGAAGAACAGGACCGCGTAATCGGCTACAACCTGGGCGTCAACAGCTACCTGCAGAAGCCGGTGGACTTCGACGAGTTCCGGAAAATGGTCAAGTTATTGGGTCTGTACTGGCTGGTCACCAATCAGCCTCCCGTAAGCAATGGGGAGTCACATCCGGCGGGGCCGACGATATGACCAGTGCCGAAACCAAGGTCAAGAGCCAAAGCTCAGTCCGGCCTGAGGTAAAGCTGCGCGCCTTGCTGGTGGAAGACAACGCGCTCGACGCCGCACTCGTGGTGCGAGCGCTACACAAGGGCGATTTCGACGTTACCGCCGATGTGGTGCAGGATGAAGCTGCGTTCACCAAGGCACTTCGCGCTCAGTGTCCCGAGGTTGTGCTGGCCGATTACAACCTGCCGAACTGGAAAGGCATGGAGGCCCTGGATGTGCTCCGCCGCGAAGGTCTGGATATCCCGATGATTCTGGTTTCAGGCGCGCTGGGCGACGTGACCGCCGTCGAATGCATCAAGCAAGGCGCTACCGACTACGTTCTCAAAGATGGCTTGGCGCGCCTGCCCGAGGTGGTCCGACGTGCCTTGCGGGAAAAGCGCGAGCGCACTTTGCGCCACCAGGTGGAAGAAGACCTGGCCAGCAAAGTGGATGAGTTGGCCCGCTCCAACGCCGACCTCGAGCAGTTCGCCTACGTCGCGTCGCATGACCTGCAGGAGCCGCTGCGCATGGTAACGGCCTACACCCAGCTCTTGGCCGAACGCTATCGCGGCCAGCTCGACGAGAATGCCGACAAATTCATCGGCTACGCCAGCGAAGGGGCACTGCGCATGCAGGTCCTGATTCAGGATCTGCTGGCGTTTTCGCGAGTCGGCCGGAACGGCTCTACCAGCGTGAGCGTGGATTGCAATGCCGCACTGAAAGAAGTCCTCCAGGCTCTGGCTCCCGCGATTCAGGAGAGCGGCGCGGTCGTCAACTATTCCGAGCTTCCCGCCGTGTGGGCGGACCGCACCCAGGTGGCGCAGATCTTCCAGAACCTGATTGGGAACGCCATCAAGTTCCGCGGGATCGCGTCGCCGGTGGTTTCGGTGCAGGCGGAGAACACCAGTGAGCAATGGCAGTTCAGCGTTAGCGATAACGGAATCGGAATTGCGCCGGAGTACGCGCAGAACATCTTTGTCGTCTTCCAACGTTTGCACGCGCGCGCCGAATACCCGGGAAACGGCATCGGCCTGGCCATCTGCAAGAAGATCATCGAACACAATGGCGGAAAGATCTGGGCGGAGTCGCAGGCCGGCTGCGGTTCCAGCTTCAAGTTCACCCTGCCCTGCCACGCACCTGATGAGGGAAAAGGGATGCATCCATGAATTTATTGCTCGAACTCCTGATGGTGGATGACAACCCCGCCGATGTGTCCCTGGTCTGCGAGGCGCTGGCCGGAAGCAAGCATTGCAGCAAGATCAACAGCGTTGGCGACGGTGTGGAAGCGATGGCTTTTCTAGATCGCAGGGAAAAGTACGCCAACGCGCTCCGTCCCGACCTGGTCATTCTGGACCTGAATCTGCCCAAGAAGGACGGTCTGGCGGTACTGGCCGCAATGAAGGCAGGCCCGGATTTGCGCTGCATTCCGGTGGTGATCTTCAGCACCTCCCAGCTGCGCAAGGATGTCGTACGCAGCTACGAAATGGGCGCGAATTGCTACGTGCAGAAGCCGGGGAATCTGAATGATTTTTTCTCCGCGGTGAAGTCGATTGAGGAATTCTGGTTCAGCTTTGTGAGTCTGCCGCCACGAGGAGAATAATGGATCACCAAACCACGAACGTATTGCTGATTGAAGACAACCCGGGAGACGCGGACCTGGTCCGCCTGCGCCTGGTGGAAGGCCAATCTCCGGTGCACGTGAATTGCGTCAACCGGCTGTCCGACGGCCTCGCCTCCCTGAGCAGGGAAACGCCCGCAGTCGTGCTGTTGGATCTGAACCTGCCCGACAGCCACGGCGCGGAAACCTTTCGCCGCGTCATGGAGCACGCGCCCAATGTGCCGGTGGTCGTGCTTTCCGGCCAGGACGACGAAGCGCTGGCCATGAAGGCGGTGCATCAGGGAGTGCAGGACTACCTGATCAAAGGCAACATTTCCAGCAAGCAACTGGAGCGCGCCATTCGCTACGCCGTGGAACGGCAAGGGCTGCTGCGCGCCCTGGACATCGCGCAAAAGCAGCAACTGGAATTCAAGAACCAGTTCTTGTCGCACGTCTCGCACGAGCTGCGCACCCCGCTGACCTGCATTCACCAGTACGTGACCCTGATTTTGGATGGCCTGGCGGGCCCCGTGGCTCCCGAACAATCCGACCATCTGAAGACGGTTCTGCGGAGCGTGAATCAGTTGCACGCCATGATCCGCGACCTGCTCGAAGCCACTCGCGCCGAGAGCGGCAAGATGCGCGTCGAACCACGCTGCATTTCGCTGCGGGAACTGGTTCAACAGGCGGTGACGATGCTGCGGCCCACGGCCGATGCGAAAAAAATCGGACTGGAGATAGGATTGGACCAAAGGCTACCCTGGTGCATGCCGATCCCAGCCGCGTGCTCGAGGTGCTCATCAATCTGCTGGACAACGCCATCAAGTTCACGCCGCAGGACGGGTCAGTCGTAGTAAAAGCCTGTCTGGTCGAAGCCGACCCGGCTAACGTCTACATTTCGGTGAGCGACACCGGCCGCGGCATTGGTCCCGAAGCCAAGGCTCTGATCTTCGAACGCCTGTACCAGGATCCGGATTCCGTCGACAACAGCCGCGCCGGGTTGGGACTGGGACTGTTCATCTCCAGGGAAATCGTGCGGCTGCATCAGGGACGCATCTGGGTTTCGAGCGAACCTGGCCAAGGCAGCACGTTTACCTTCACTATGCCCATTTACTCCCTTGCCAAGCTGCTGGCCCCGGTCATCATCCATGAGGATAGTTTGCGTCCGTCTTTTGTGCTGGTGCGCGTCGAACTCGCGCCCCTCTCCAGTCTTCCGCGGGGCAACTGGAAGGATACCTGGCGCCAGTGCCTGGAGATTCTGCGGCACTGCGTGTATCTCGACAAAGACCTGGTCCTGCCCCCGATGGGAACGTCGGCAACGAACGAGATTTTGTTTGTCGTGGCATCGACCGACTTGCAGGGCTCCGGGACCATGACTATGCGCATTCGCGAGCAACTGGAGCGCTTGGGCAGTCTCAAAACCAAATGCACGCTGACTGTCACCGCGGTTCCGGTTGAGCTTCCCCCCAGCAATCCGGGCGCAGCCCTGGGGCAACAGGTCCAAGACGTCGCCGACCGCGTAACTCAGATGATTATCAAGACTATGGAACGAAAACAGTTGGGCGCCAAAAAGGGCACCAAAGATTCCAATTAACGAACCATAAATTGTTGAACCAAAAAGGAGAACTCCAATGCCAAGACCGAGAATTCTGCTGGTAGACGATGATCCCGATCTATTGCGCGCCCTGCGGCTGCGGCTGCGAGCCAACAACTACGAAGTCGCCACCGCCAGCGATGGCTATGCCGCCATCGCTTCAGCCCAGAAAGAGCGCCCGGCGCTGATTATTCTGGATCTTGGCCTGCCTGTCGGCGATGGGTTCGTCGTCCTCGACCGGCTGCAGAACAGCGACGCCCTCTCGGGTGTGCCCGTGATTGTGCTGAGCGCCCGCGATCCGCAGAACAACGAGGAAAAAGCCCTGAAGGCTGGGGCAGCGGCATTTTTCCAGAAGCCCGCGGACAACGACGAATTGCTGAACGTAATCCGGGTAAGCCTGGGGCCCGCGACTGCGCCGCCAGCCGCTTGGCCGTCTTAAGACTCGTGGACACAGCTTGACCCTAAACCAGCATTGTCATCCTGGGGCCCGCGGTTCAGGCGGGCCGAAGGACCCAATGCATTCGCTGGCAGCGCTGGTGCTGCCGAACCCTCTTAATTAGGTCTTTCCTCGGGGAGCCCTTGGCTACGCTAAGGGCCTTTGTCTCAGGTGAAGGCGGATCGAGCCACCACTTCGCCCTAAGTAGCTCCCACCCATCCAGATACAAGATTCCACACAAACCTCCAGAAAAACGTACGTAGTTTCTGAAAACCCATCTATAATCTTGGAAGTTGCTTTAGATAGGGCACTTAGCAGTACCGGGATGGGAAACGACATGGCAGCGAAGTTGCTCATTGAGCCTCAGCCAGGCATTGAGTTGCCGGAGGGTGCTCTGCGGCCCACCAGCCACCCTACCGGGGGGTCGCCGCTGAAAGCCATGAACCGGGAGAGCCAAGTCCGCTCTGTTGCTGTCCTGCTATTCCTTCTGACCGTGGCTGCGGTCGTCTTCGCCGGCTTCAATCTCAACTCCGAGTGGAAGTTCCTGGTTCCCGACGACGGCGTCTGGTGGGTGGAACAAGGTGGAAGGCTCACGGCTGATCGCGTCAATCCCAACGGACCGGGCGCCAAAAGCGGCATTAAGCCCGGCGACCAGCTGGTTTCCATCAACGGGCAGGAAGTCCAGAATATGCCGGGACTGGAGCGCCAGCTCTACCGCAACGGCATCTGGTCGAAAGCCGCGTATTCCCTGCTCCGGCAATCGGTTCCACTCGATTCCAGCGTCATTCTGGTTCCCGCGGAGCGGTCTCTCAACAACTGGCTGCGGCTGATTGCGCTTATCTATCTTGGCATCGGCCTCTACGTCCTGCTGCGCCGCTGGACTGCTGCCGGATCCACGCACTTCTACATTTTCTGTCTCGTCTCCTTCATTGCCTATTCCTTCAAGTACACGGGCAAGCTGAACGATTTCGACTGGACGATTTATTGGGGCAACATCGCCGCCGGAGTTTTGCAGCCGGCCCTGTTTCTGCACTTCGTCCTCACCTTCCCCGAGAAGCGCGAGACGGTGCGGAAGCATCCCTGGCTTCTGGCCTTGGTCTATGCGCCGGGAGCAGTGCTGCTGGCTACACACGTCGCCGCGATGCAGTGGCTGCAGGCTAGTGAGCGGCTGCGCTGGAACCTCGACCGGATGGAAATGTCCTATGGGTCGTTGCTCTTTCTGACCGCAGCCGTAGTGCTCTGGTATAGCTACCGGCACGCCAGTACGACGATTCTGCGGCAGCAATTGAAGTGGGTTACCCGCGGCACCGTTCTCGCCATCGTTCCCTATACGCTGTTCTACGTCATCCCGTATCTCATGGGTTCGCTGCCCGGCGCGGCCATGAAGGTTTCCGCGCTGTCGCTGGCCCTGCTGCCGCTCACCTTCGGCTATGCCATCTTCCGCTACCGCCTGATGGATGTGGACCTCATCTTCAAGCGCGGCGTGGTCTACACCCTCGCGGCGGCCATCGTTTTGGGATTGTATTTCGGGCTGGTAACCGGCGTGGCCCTGCTGGTGCACAATTGGCGGCCGAGCTCCGGTCCGGTAGGTCTGATCCTGGCCGTTGTGGTCACCGCGCTGCTGTTCGATCCGGTTCGCAAGTGGATTCAGGATCGCATCGACCAGTTCTTCTACCGCACCCGCTATGACTACCGCCGCACCCTGCTCGAGTTCGGCCGCGAGCTGAGTTCTGAGACCAACCTGAATACTCTGCTGTCTTCGCTGATCGACCGGTTATCCCATACTCTCGCGGTCGAGCGCATGGTAATTTTCCTGGCCAGCGAAGAAGCAGGAAAGTTTTTGCCTGCCAAGTCTTTCGGTCTCTCCGTGCCCGCCAACGTTGACCTCACTTTCCTGAACGCACCGCGGCCGGAGCAGGCGGGACATCTTTTCTTCGAGAACACGCACCAGGTGCCGCGTGAAACGCCGGAAGCGCAGCACGCCATCGCCCGGCTCGACCTGAACTACTACATTCCCTGCCACGCCCGGGAAAAAACGATCGCCGTGCTCGGCTTGGGCAAGACGATGAAGGGCGATTTCCTCTCCAGCGAGGACATGGAGTTGCTGGAAACCCTGGGCGGCTATCTCGGCATCGCCATTCAGAACGGGCAGCTCTATGCCTCGTTGCAGCAAAAGGCGGCAGAGTACGAGCGCCTGAAAGACTTCAACGAAAACATTGTCGAATCCATCAACGTGGGTGTGATGGCGCTCGACATGGAAGATCGCATCGAGAGCTGGAACGCACAGATGGAAGTGATGTACGCGGTCCCGCGCTGGCAGACCCTGACCCAGCCGCTGAAAGCCATTTTCCCTGCCGAGTTCGTGGAAGAGTTCGATCGCATGCGGCAGGACGCGGGCATCCGCAATCTCTACAAGTTCCGCTTGAAAACGCCGGCCGGCGAGGTCCGCACCGTGAATGTGGCCATCGCACCGCTGGTGACCCGCGCCTTCCAGGTGATCGGACGGCTGGTGATCATGGACGACATCACCGAACGCATCGATCTCGAAGCCCAGCTTTCCCAGGCCGACAAACTTTCCTCGATCGGGCTGCTGGCGGCGGGCGTAGCTCACGAAGTCAACACGCCTCTGGCCGTGATCTCTTCCTACACTCAAATGCTCGGCAAACAACTGCAAGGCGATCCGCAGAAAGCCAGCCTGCTGGAGAAGATTACGCGGCAAACCTTCCGCGCCTCCGAGATCGTGAACAACCTGCTCAATTTCTCGCGCACCAGCGGCAGCGAGATCGGCGATGTGGATGTCAACAAAGTGATTGCCGACACGCTTGCGCTGCTCGAACACCAGTTCAAGGTGGCCAAGGTTGAGGTGCAAAATTCACCTGAGCCGGCGTTGCCCGCCATTCAAGGCAATGCGGGAAGATTGCAGCAAGTGTTCCTGAACCTGTTCCTGAACGCCAAAGACGCCATGCCGGGCGGCGGCACTCTGCACGTGGCCACGCTCAACGGCGAGAGCGTCAGCGTGTGCGTTTCCGACACCGGAACCGGCATCGCCCCCGAACACATTCAGCGCATTTACGATCCTTTCTTTACCACCAAAACTTCGCCTCGCGAAGGCCAGGCCCGCGGCACCGGCCTGGGCCTCTCTGTGACCTACGGCATCATCCAGGAACATGCCGGGAAGATTCGTGTGGAGAGCCATCCTGGCGCCGGGACCACCTTCACCCTGGATTTCCCGCTGAGCCGGAGGGCCGTCTCCTCCAAGGCAGAATATGTCTGACATCGCCGTGATCTCGCGCACGCTGTTCAATGGAACGCCGGGGATGGCGGGCGCCGTCCTCATCATCGACGATGAAGCCGAGATTCGCGAGTCCTTGCAAACCCTGCTGGAAATGGAAGGCTTCGCCGTGGAAACAGCAGCCACCGGCGAAGCTGGCCTGCAGCGCATCGGCGAACAGCCTTTCGACCTCATCCTGCTCGATCTCGCCCTGCCCGGTCGCGACGGCATGGACATTCTGGCTGAAATTCGCGCCCACGACGCGCTCTTGCCGGTCATCATGATCACGGCCTACAGCACGGTGGAAAACGCGGTGCGCGCCATGCAGTCCGGCGCCGCCAATTTCGTCAAGAAGCCCTGGGACAACGAAAAGCTCCTCGCCGACGTGCGTGCCGCCGTGGGTTGGCGCCGGGCCGAAGAAGAAAACATCCAGCTCAAGCGCGCCCTCAAGCAGCGCTACAACTTCGAGAACATCGTGGGCAAGAGCGAGGCCATGCTGAAGATCTTCGACCTGGTCGCCCAGGTGGCCAACAGCCGCTCCACTGTGCTCTTGCAGGGCGAAAGCGGCACGGGCAAGGAAGTCATCGCCAAAGCCCTGCATCTGAACTCGCCACGCCACGACCGGCCTTTCGTCCCAGTGAATACCGGCTCCATGCCAACCGATTTACTGGAGTCCACCCTCTTCGGCCACGTGAAAGGCGCTTTCACCAGCGCCATCGCCTCCAAAAAGGGCCTGTTTGAGATGGCGGACCGGGGCACCCTATTCCTCGACGAAATCGCCACCATGGGCCTCGATACCCAGGCCAAGATTCTCCGCGTCTTGCAGGATCGCCGCTTCATGCACCTCGGTGGAGTGCAGGAGGTCCAGGTGGATGTACGCATCATCGCCGCCACCAACATCGATCTGCGCCAGTCCGTGCGCGAAGGCCGCTTCCGCGAAGATCTGTTTTACCGGCTCAACGTAATCACCATCGACCTTCCTCCCCTGCGCCATCGCAAAGAGGACATTCCGCTGCTGGTCGATTTCTTCCTGAAGAAGTACGCCGAGGAGAATGACCGCCCGGTGCGGGCCATCACGCCGGAAGCGCTGCGGCCCCTGATGTCCTATTCCTGGCCGGGCAACGTGCGCGAATTGGAAAACGTAATCGAGCGCGCCGTGGTCTTGTCTTCCGGACCCGAAGTCACCCTCGATCTGCTGCCCGACAATCTGCTGGGCCGCGGATCAGCCTTTAGCCTGCAGGATCCGCCCATGGATGCGTCGCTGTTTGAAATCGTGGAAGACGTGGAGCGGCGCGTCATCACCGATATGCTGGAAAAGTGCAACTGGAACCAGACCGAAGCTGCCGAACACTTCAAAGTCCCGCTTTCCACCCTGAATCAGAAAATCCGCCGCCTGAATATCGAAATCAAGAAAAAGACCCGGGGATAAAAGAAGGCCTTCGGCGTTCCGGTCAGAGGTGTTCATGGAGATGCTAAAGGGTGTCGGATTCGCGCTAGGCGTAGTGGTGCTTGTGGCCCTCTGGGTAGTTCCCGATCCTGTTGGAAAGATAGTGGAAATTTGGCGTTTCTTTCGAGGAGACTGGCTGGATTGAAAGGCCAGCAGCACGAAGTTAGATCATTGCCCCACCTACGGATTGCTGAAGGCTGAAGGCTTTCTCTGCTATAGTTTCGGGAAAGCGCGGGGCCGATTGCCGCGCCTTTTCAAGCCGCATGGAACTCACCTCGCCCACCGAACTCGTCAAGGAAAGAGTCCAGACGGTTCAGGATTACGTTCTGTTCTGCGGTCAGGCGGTCGCAAATCTCTTCCGCAAGCCTCGGTACTTTTCCGACATGATGGGGCAGGCTGACGCGATCGGCGTGGGATCCCTACCCATCGTGGTGCTCACCGGCTTCTTCACCGGAGCGGTACTGGCCCTGCAAGCCGCGAATACGCTGGAGCGTTTCGGCTCCATCAGTCTGGTGGGACAACTGGTCTCCACTTCCATGGTGCGCGAATTGGGACCGGTGCTGACCAGCCTGATGGTAGCCGGGCGGAATTCCTCTGGCATGGCCAGCGAGTTGGGCTCGATGGTAGTGACCGAGCAAATCGACGCCATGCGCGCCCTCGGCACCGACCCCATGAAGAAGCTGGTCACGCCGCGCATGTCCGCCACGATTTTCATGATGTTTTTCCTTACCATTATTTCCGACCTGGTGGGCCTGTGCGGAGGTTCGTTCATCGCCAAAGTTCTACTGCGCCTCGACTTGCAGCAGTATTGGCAGAGTGCCTGGCAAACCCTGGTGTTCCAGGATGTCTTCATGGGACTGGTCAAGCCAGTTCTGTTCGGCTTCATCATCGCGACCATAGGCTGCTTCTACGGCATGAACGCCCGCGGCGGGACCCAGGGCGTGGGCCGCGCCACCACGCAAGCCGTGGTCGCTGCTTCCGTCATGATATTGGCGGGAGATTTGTTCCTTACGCGATTCCTGATGGCCGTACTGGCCTATCACTAGCCTTATGTCCGCGCCTACCTTGCCACTCGATCGCGCCGTCGCAAGCACGAAAGACAACTCTGCACCGGCCATCGTGTTTGAAGATGTGGCGCTGGCCTTTGGCGAGAACCAGGTTCTCCGCGGAGTTTCCTTCCGTTTGGCTCGCGGCGAGACCAAGGCTCTGTTTGGCGTGGCCGGCTCGGGCAAGAGTCTGATACTGAAGCTGGTGCTCGGACTGATCCGGCCAGACTCGGGCCGCATTCTTGTGTTGGGGCAGGATGTCACCCAGATGCAGGAGAAAGAGTTGTTCGCGCTGCGTGACAAGATTGGAATGGTTTTCCAGGAGAGCGCTCTGTTCGACTCTCTCAGTGTGAAGGAAAATGTTGCCTACCGGCTGACCGAAGAGCACGGCATCTACGACGACGACATCGATCGCCGAGTGCGCGAGGTGTTGCGCTTCGTGGAGCTGGAACGCACGCTCGATCTCGATCCCGCAGAGCTCTCTGGCGGAATGCGGCGTCGCGTTGCCATCGCGCGGGCGCTGATTACGCAGCCGGAACTGCTGCTCTACGACTCGCCCACCGGCGGCCTCGATCCCGTGACCTCGAACACCATCATCGAACTGATCGTGAAGCAGCGCGACGTGTACAAGACCAGCGCCCTGCTGGTCACACACCGCCTGCAGGATGCCTTTACCATGGCCACGCACCAGTTCGACAAGCAAACCAACCACATCGTGCTGCTGCCGCCGGGCCAGCATTGCGATGTGCCCATGACTTTTCTGATCCTGCGCGACGGCAAGGTGATTTTCGACGGCGACCTGCAACAACTGGCTCGCACCGAGGACGAGTACATCAGGGAATATATCTCGTAGAAGCAACTATGCCTCATCCAAAGTTGTCCGAAACGCAAATCCGGGAGCTCGCGAGTTGGATCGCAACATATATTTCCGAACAAAGAACATCATTCCAAAGCAAAGCTACATCGATCGAACCCCGCCACAAAGCCCTGTTACAACCATTCTTTCCAGCGACTTTGCTTGATGAAGTGAGAGTCGTGCGAGGACGGGCGGGCGAGCCGTCCTTCTATCCTCAGCTGCGAGGTCTGGGGATCACAAACGCGCCTCCGTTCTCGGAGATGGCCGGGATTACGTTCCAAGATGTAGTGGTGCACGCAGAGCCGCTCACCCGCCGTCTTCTGTTTCACGAACTGGTTCACGCCGTCCAGTACAGACATTTAGGCCTGCCCGGATTCGCGGAGCATTATGTTCGCGGTTTTCTCAGCGGCGGTTCATACGAGCAGATACCTCTTGAGAAGCAGGCATACGAACTCGAGGTACGATTCGCGGACCATCCTGCCGAACAGTTTTCTGTCGATGCAGACGTGCGGCAACGGCTAACGCTGGGACAACTCTAGACGCCCGCGTAAACCCTCGGAGTCGCTTCTCTCACTTACTCCCTGCCATCAATTTCTCCACATCTTCGGCCTTCGAAGGCAATGCACCGCTCAGTTTGATCAGCTTCCCGTCCTGATCGACATAGAAGTCGTCTTCGATCCGCACCCCGAGGTTTTCCTCGGGAATGTAGATTCCCGGTTCTATGGTGAAAGCCATGCCCGGACCGAGCGGCACGCTGTAGTCGTTGGGATCATGAACGTTGAGCCCGATATAGTGGCTGAGGCCGTGGATGAAGTATTGCCCCAGCGGCTGGCCGTGCAGATCCTTGCCATGAGTGTTGATGTAGTCGAAGGCAACCTGGTAAAGCGAATCCGCGCCGCCTCGTCCGAGGTGCGACTTGCCGAACTGGAAGGCGGCCATGGCAGCCTGTTGCGCTCCCAGGACAATGTCATAGATCTCGCGCTGTCGCGCCGTGAAGTGTCCGTTGATGGGAAGCGTGCGCGTAATGTCGGAGGCATACATCGAGTACTCGCCGGCCGCGTCGATGACCACCACGTCCCCAGACCTCATGACGTTGTCGTCATCCGAATAATGCAGCACGGTGGAATAGTAGCCAGAGCCCACGATGGGGGCATACGCTACGCGTTCGCAGCCGCGCTTTCCCCACTCGTATTGCATCAGCGCGGAAATCTCGCGCTCGTTAACGTTGGGCTTTACTGCCTTGAATGCGGCAAAGTGCGCCGCTACTGAAGCGTCGACGGCCTTGCGGATCAGCGCTATCTCTCCCGCGTCTTTGGTGGTGCGCAGCGACGACATCATCGGCTTCACGTCCCGAAAGGACAGATACGCATTGAACCGCTTCAGAAACGCCAGCGGTTTGAACGAGGCAG
>Ga0209415_10005995_pt1 | contig 21726 bp, 23 predicted proteins | sample PeaSoiSIISIP2007_FD_187696 | JGI IMG/M metagenome (GOLD analysis project Ga0209415, IMG submission 187696) | Peat soil microbial communities from Weissenstadt, Germany - SII-SIP-2007 (SPAdes) (version 2) | ecosystem: Environmental > Terrestrial > Soil > Wetlands > Peat | place: Germany... | reverse complement strand
GTGGGCGGTCGCGGGCTCGAACCGCGGACCTCCTGCTTGTAAGGCAGGCGCTCTAACCGGCTGAGCTAACCGCCCGGCAATAACTCTTCCCTGATTCTAAATCACTTCGTAACTCGCTGCACTCCGCGAAGTGGAAGACCCGGAAATTAGAGCGAATCCGGCGCGCGCGAACTGAAATCCAGCGGCACGGTGGTACGGATTTCGTCGCAGCCGTGGATGAAGCGAGGCGTCGGAGTCTTGCGGCTTGAGGGTCGCGCTACAATGACGCGATCAAGGCGGCAACGCGGGACATCAAGACACCGGGAAGACAACGCGTCGACAGGCGAAAAGAGCGTAAGAAGCCGTGCGCGAGGTGGATTGCCTACCTTCGTGTGCTGCAGCGCGCCGGCCGCCCTCAATCGTAACTGGGTCGCGTTTGAGCGAAAAGCGGGTTCCCCCAATTCCTGGTCCCGGGTTTCCGTGAATTCTGGTACGATCAGTACAATGATGCGTATTCGTTTCAACTCCGGCGGAACTGCTTCACCTACCGCCCCCGCCTATCAATGATTCCATCCAGAAACTACCCGCCCCGTCGTCCCAGGGTTCGGGAAAATGTGAATGAGGCCATCCGCGTGCGCGAAGTGCGTGCCGTATTTCCGGACGGATCCGTCGAGATCATGCCGACGCTGGCCGCTGTGCGTAAAGCGCAAGAGATGGGTCTCGACCTGATCCTGATTGCGCCCACCGCCGAGCCGCCGGTCGCTAAGGCCATGGACTATGGCCAGTGGCAATACGAGAACAAGAAGAAACAGCACGAAGCCAAGAAAAAGCAACATGTGATTCAGGTGAAGGAACTGAAATTCCGTCCGAACACCGATGATCACGACTACGAGTTCAAGAAAAACCACGCCATCCGGTTCTTGGGCGAAGGCAACCGCGTCAAAGCTGTGGTTCAATTCCGCGGCCGCGAGATCGCCCACGTCGATCTGGGCAAGAAGCTGCTGCTTCGTTTTGCCCAGGACCTTTCGGCGCACGGGCAGGTGGAAGGGCAGCCACGGTTGGAAGGCCGCAACGCTCACGTAATCATCAGCCCCGTGAAAGCCACGGCGCCTACAAGGGAAAAGGAAAAGCCTAAGCCCGACGGCGGCCAAACCCAGCCCGCGCGCTGATTGCTTGTATTCCTCGAATCCCTCGTCCTGGAATTCCTAATAGAAAAGGTACTTCCGCCACTGATCGTCGCTTTTGGCGAGCAGCCGCATCAGGTGCCGGCTGGTGTGCAAACTGAACGGGCGCGGCGCGCGCGCTAGCTTCATTTCGGCTTCTTCGGGAGTACGGCTACCCTTGCGGTTGTTGCAAGGATGGCAGCACGCCACCAGGTTCTCCCAGGTGGTCTCTCCGGCCCGCGAGCGCGGTACCACGTGATCCAGCGTCAGTTCGCCCGACGGCATGGTGCGGTGGCAATACTGGCAGGTATAACGGTCGCGCATCAAAATGTTCTTGCGAGAAAGAGCCCGCGTCTGATGCGGGATGCGGCGGTATTCCAGCAGCCGAATCACGGACGGAACGCGGATGGTATGACGCGTTGAATGGACGTGCGCCTGCGACTCCTCTTCGGCGGACGCGACGCCCTTGAGCACCAGCACCAACGCACGTCGAGCGGCGCAGATGTTGATGGGCTCGTAGCTGGCGTTCAGTACTAAAACCGGTCTATGCAAACGATCGAGGCTGGGCATCTTCGGATCTCCCGGAGAAATTCGAGTCGTGGAGCAGCGAGTCGGACGCGACCAGCGTGTCCGACATGACCAACGGGTCGAACATCAATCGACGATCGGCCCGCGCCAGGGTTAACAATGTCACTTTTCGCGCGCCGGCTCGCTTCAAAGCACGGGCGCAGGACGCCGCGGTGGCGCCTGTTGTCATCACGTCGTCGATCAGCAGCACGCTGAGGCCGTCCAGCGCCTTGGGCGTCTTCGCTCGAAATAGGGCTGAAAAGAAGCCCGCTCGGCGCGAGGCTTGAAATACGCCTGAAACATTTTCGCGGCGCTTTGCGCTCGTCAAGCCGGCTTGCGATTCCGTATAGCGGACGCGGCGAAGAGCGTTCTGGACCGGCACATGTGTCCGCCGGCCGATCTCACGAGCCAGCAATTCCGCCTGGTTGAACCCGCGCTGCCATCGCTTGCGCCAATGCAACGGCATGGGGACGATGACATCGAAACTTTGCTCACGTGGCAATGCATGCGCCAAAAGTCTTCCCAGCGGCGCCGCCAGCGTTTGGATGCGGCCGTACTTGAACAGGTGAATCAGCTTGCGCAGTTCGTTTTCATAGAATCCGAACGAGTACGCTGCGTCAAATCCCCGAACCCCTCGGCGGCACAAACCGCAGCGGCCTTGTTCGTCCAGCGGGAAGCGGCTCAGGAACGGCGCGCGGCATTGGACGCAATAATACTCCGCCGCCAGCGGCTCGGGCTTGGCCAAGCAGGCGCGGCAAACCGGCACGCGCGAAAAATCTTTCAGCGCCTGATCGCACACCCGGCAATTGTCAGGAAACAGGAAGGAAAAAAGGACAGCGGGGATCGTTCGAACACAAGAGGTCGCTAGCTCACGAGAGGTACTACATGGGAGCCAACTACTGCTGAAGACGCACCCCCTATAAACCACTAGTTTACACGATGTAGTGGCCGGTTTGTACATCGATTCTCGCCGGAGTCGGATCGGACCCGATTCATCCCCTCAACCCGGTACAATGGAATCGAAAGCCGAGGCATGCAGACTTTCTACATCGAGACCTTCGGGTGCCAGATGAACGCGCACGATTCCGAAAAGGTAATCGGCACGTTATTGTCACAAGGCTACAAACAAGTTGCCAAGCCGGACCAGGCCGACCTGGTGCTGTACAACACTTGCAGCATCCGCGACAAAGCCGAGCAGAAGGTGTTTCATCGCTTGCAAGAGTTCAAGCGAGATGGCAAGGGGAAAGTGTTTGGAGTTCTCGGTTGTGTCGCGCAACAGGAAGGCGAGCGTATCTTCGAGCGCGCGCCGCACGTCAGCTTGGTGGCCGGTTCGGCTAGCTACGCCAGGCTGCCGGAAATGCTGGTTCAGCTGGAAACTGGAAACCGCCGTGTCACCGGGCTGAGCCTGGACAACGATCGGGCCTTCGAGACTCCATTCACCGCGCGCGATAATCCGCACCGCGCGTACATCACCATCATCGAAGGCTGCGATAAATCGTGCTCCTATTGCGTCGTTCCGTTCACGCGCGGCCCCGAGCGCAGCCGCACCAGCGAAAGCGTTTTGAACGAGGCTCGCGAGCTCGCTCGCATGGGCTATGTCGAAATCCAGTTGCTGGGCCAGAACGTCAACAGCTATCGTGACCCGTCGCCGGCCGGCTGGGATTTCGCGCGCTTGCTGCGCGCGGTGGGTGAGGTGGATGGCATCCGCCGCGTGCGGTTTACCACCTCGCACCCGCGCGATTTCGTCAAGGAAATCATCGACGCCATCGACGACAACCCGGCGCTTTGCAATCACGTCCATCTTCCCGTGCAGTCCGGATCTTCGCAGGTTCTGGCTCGCATGCAGCGCCTTTACAACCGCGACGAATACCTGCGCCGCATCGATTGGATGAAGAAGGCGCGCCGCGACATCTCCATCACCACCGACATCATCGTGGGTTTTCCCGGCGAAACCGAAGAGGACTTCGATCAAACGCTGGCGCTGCTCGACGAGGTGCAGTACGATTCGCTGTTCAGCTTCAAGTATTCGCGCCGTCCGAACACCGCCGCGCTCGAACTGGACGGCCACATCAGCGAGGAGGAAAAGAGCCGGCGTCTGGCGATTCTTCAGGAAAAGCAGAGGGCCATCCAGGTACGGCGCAACTCGGACCTGGTCGGTAAAATCGAGGAGGCCTTCGTAGAAGGTTATAATCAGGCCACGGGTCAGTGGATTGGACGCACTTCGCAAAACCGGACGCTCAATTTCGTTCATCCCCAATTTGCATCGCCGCGCGAGGGCGCCAGTCTGACCGGTTCGTCGTGGAACGTTCGCGTCACTCGGGCGGGGCCGAATTCGTTAGCGGGTGAGGCGGTGATTTGAGTAGGGCGGGCGCACAGAGCGGGCGCGCTCGCAAAGGCAGATGAAAATCGCGGCCCGCGGCGTTGTGAGCGATCTTAGCTGTGAAAGGGGGACCGTATGGAAGTCGAAATGAAAATCCGCGGATTGATGATGGATCCCGTCACCAACATGCCAATCGTGGTGCTGAAGGATCTGAATGGGAACACCATCTTGCCAATCTGGGTCGGCATCTACGAGGCCAACGCCATTGCCCTCGAGATCGAAAAAGTTTCGACGCCACGGCCCATGACGCACGATCTCATCAAGATTTTGCTGCTCGGCTTGGGAACCGGCATTCGCAAAGTAGTGGTGAGCGAGCTGAAGGAAGATACCTTCTATGCCGTAATCTGGCTGGACCGGGATGGCGAGTTGATCAGCGTGGACTCGCGGCCGAGCGATGCTTTGGCGCTGGCGCTACGTCTGGATTGCCCCATCTACGTCGATGAGTCGGTGCTGAAAAGCTCCAAGCGATCCAATGCCGCCGCCGATAAGGTGAGCGACGAGGAACAGCGGCGCTGGCTGGAAAGCCTGGACGACGAGGATCTCGGCCGCTACAAAATGTGACGCCGGATCTGACTGACACCCTGGAGAAGCTTGCGACGGCGGGCATTCAAATCGTCCCGGCTGAGATCACTACCCATTTCATCCTGGAACGCGACGGTTTTGTCGCATTCGTGGAGCGGCGCGAAAAAGCGTTCGGCAACATCGGCGCACCCGGCCTTATGACCGAACGGGGCTTTGCCGCGCTGATCTGGCGCGGCGATCGAGCTTTCTTTATAGGCAAAGGCTTCGAGCAGCCTGCAGCGCCCGAACAGGTGCTGCAGATTCGGACCTTCGCCGCCGACCTGGCGAGCGCGATCCCCGGCCGGGATCGTTGCGATTCTGAGCCGTGACGGAGGAAGCACTAAGGTGCGGACCGAGTCGAAGTTCAGCAGAGCGATAACAAGCAACGCAACAATCCAAATGATCGCGATCTGAGAGGCAGGAGTGGGTGATATACTGTCTACCAACCTCGCCATGCCGCTCGCCGCCGACGCCCGACTCGACCCTTACAAGAATTTTCAGTTTCGGTTGGTCTGGGAGGGCAGGTGTGTATATGGCGGCAACCAGATCCGGGGCGTGATGCCGTCGCAGGTGGCGGAGTACCGCTCTGGCGACGATCCGTCCACGGCAGCAAGGTCTCCTGGCCGTGCGAAATACGAACCGATCACGTTGGAGCGCGGGCTCACGCAGGATACCGCCTTCCACAATTGGGCCAGCCAAGTTTCCAGATTCGGCTCGAACCCAGGTGCGGAAGTTTCACTGGCAAATTTCCGCAAGGATATTTATCTGGAGTTCTATAATGCGGCGGGACAATCGACCACGTCCTACAAGATTGTTCGCGCCTGGGTTTCCAAATACAGGTCGCTCCCGAATCTGGGTGGTGGCGCAAACGACGTGGCAATCGAACATATTGAGATCGCCCACGAGGGAATAACGCTTGGGCGCGCGCACCGCATCGGGTCGCGCTGATTTGCGCCTGCTATGTTGCGATCGGCAGAGCTACCCTGGAGGCAGCCGGGCCCGGAATCACGCCCCCGCTCGCGGCTGCCATTGTTCGTGAGCCGCGTCGTCTGAACTAGTGAGCAGCGGCCGCCGGCCGGCGACGAACTGGCGCAGGTTCATTCTTGCCCGTCCAGCCGTGCAGGCCCTCCTTCTCCACCGTTACGGTTAGCATGAACGGGTTTTGCGTGAAGCTCTCGCCAACACCTTCAAAAGTGAGCACGGTGCCTTCGTCTACTTTGCCGGCCAGCGGCATCTCAAACTTTAACGTGGCGTCCGCTGTGGTTCCGTCGGACTTGCCGTCTTCCAACGCGAGCAGGATCGTCTTCGGCTTGACCGCGGGTTCCAACTTCACTACTTTACCCTTCAGCGTCGGCAGCATGGCATCCTTCATTCCCATGTTGAAGTAGTTCATGCCTTCCGCGCCCATGAGGGCTTCTTTGAGATTCTTCCAGGTCGATTCCTGGGGATGCGCCTTCGCCCATTCTTCTTCGCCAGCGAATTTCTCTTTCTCGATGTCGTTGGCATTCTTGATGCTGAAGCCGGCCGGCGGCATCGGATTGGCCTTGGCTGCGGCGATTAGATCGTTGAAGTTTTCATCGCTGCCGTGGAAATTCTTATACTGTTTCTGAACGTACGTCATGGCCTGCTTCTTCCCGGCTTCGGGCAGCGCAAGGTCGCCGTCCAGGGTCGCCGCGCGTGCGAAATAGAAGAGGGCGACCGGTATTCTGTCGACTTTTTTCTCCGACGCGATGGCGGTACCCATTTGGAAGTCCACAGTGGCGTCGTTGGGAGTCTCCGCCAAAGTCTTTTGGAGTTCGGATTCCGCCGCATCCCAGCTCTTGCGCTGCATGGCGATAAACCCGAGATTCTTGTGGCCCATCACCTCCACCTGCGGCTTCAACTTCGCCCATTGGTCGGCGGCCACGCCCGGTGGCGGTGTATCGAGGCTCGCGAGAACACCCTTTGCCGCCTTCTCGCCTTGATCCAGAATGTCCGGCGATTGATTCTGCGTGTACAACGGCTGGGTGAAGAGCATCGTGTAGTACTGCGCCGTGAAATCCTTGGGATCGTCCGCCAGGATCTGCTTGGCCTGATCGAAGACGTTCTTGCCTTCATTCACCGCGGCGTACGTGGTCAGCAGCGCCGTTCGGCGTTCCTTGATCCACTCCGTCATTGGATACAGTTTTTCCCACTGCTGGAGCTTCTCCAGTCGGGTCTTCGGGTTCTGGTCCGACCCGATCGAGACGTACAGATCGTACTCGGCCCGGTCCTTCCAGTTCTTCTGCGGCGCCGCCGAGGCCGGCGCGTCGGCCTGTCCGAACATCCGCGCGGGCGCCGGCCCAAGCATTCCAGTCAATGCAACTGCTAACAAGAATTTCGATGATTGAACTGACACTCCCCGCCTCCCGTTTATCCGAATTTCATGGGCGATGGCCCACGACCGGCCGGCCTTCCACCCTGGCACAACTCTATAATTTCAGAGTCCGTGCAATTGCGGAGTATACCGAATCGCAACCCCCGTCGCAACCTTCGGCTGACACCCTTGCTTAATTTTAGATGCGTCCCGGCGCCGGCATGTTCCGTTCTTGCCACTTTTTGAAGGCTAAAATCGTCACAACAGAGCCACGTGAGTACCCAAACATGAGTACTAAAAGAACCATGCAGGGCGGTTGGGCCAACCGGCGGACCCTTCCCCATGGGCCCAATGGCCGCAATCTGTGCCGGTGGTGCAATCTGGAGGTTCCCAAGGGCCGCTGGACATTTTGCTCCGATTGGTGCGTGGAAGAATGGCGGTTGCGGAGCGACCCTGGCTATCTTCGCGAGAAGGTCCTGGAACGCGACCACGGCATCTGCGCCGTTTGCGGTGTCGATTGTTTGCAGGCAGAGCGGCAACTGAAACGTCTTCGAGGCGCGGCTCGACTGAAATTCTTCCTTGATTGGGGTCTTTACCCCGGCTCGCGGGCATTTATCAGGAAGACCCTGTGGGACGCCGATCATATCGTTCCCGTCGTGGAAGGCGGAGGCGAATGCGACCTCGCGAACATCCGCACCTTGTGCCTGAAGTGCCATCGCGCGGCCACCGCCGCGCTACGAAAGCGTCGGGGCCCTCCGTCTAACGCGTCACTCTAACGCAACAAGGGCTTCAAATACCGCATAACCGTCTTCGCCACAATCTCATTGCCTTGCGCTGTCGGATGGATGCCGTCTCGCTGCATTAACTCGGGATGGATCGCGACGTCGTCCAGCAGAAAGGGAATCCGCGGGACCTTGTATTTTGCTGCCAGGTCCTGATAGATCCCCTCGAACGATCGGATGTAATCGGGCCCGTAGTTGGGCGGCAGCGTCATTCCGGCCAGCACCACTTTGGACCCCGCTCCTTTGAGCATCTGGACCATCTGCTCCAGGTTAGCGCGCGTTGTCTGGATGGGTAGTCCTCGCAGCCCATCGTTGCCGCCGAATTCGACGATCGTGACGCGCGGCTTGTAGGCAAGCACCTCGTTGATGCGATCCAGCCCGTCGGTTGTAGTGTTGCCGCTCACGCCTGCATTCACTACCCGCCAGCGCAATCCGGCCGAGTCCAGATCCTTTTGCAAAAAATCGGGGAAGCTCTTTCCCGGTTCGGCCCCGTAGCCGGCGCTCAAACTATCGCCGAACGCAACCATCACCGGGCGCGTATCTAAATGTGCGGTGGGAGGTGCAGCGCTTCCAAATTGCACTAACGGCGCTGCTCCGAGACATCCAAGCAAAAGAAGCCGACGAAACAAGATGAACCTCACCCAATGCCATAATAAAGAATTGCAGGCCGATTCCGTTCGCACTTCGATTCACGTCCCTGCCATCCAGGTGTCGGCGCTTACCAAAAGCATCCCAACCGCCACTCACCGGGTGGATATCCTCCGCGGCATCGATCTGGAAATCGAGCGCGGCGAATTCGTTGCCATCATGGGGCCCTCGGGTAGTGGCAAGAGCACACTGCTTGGCCTTTTGGCGGGCCTCGATACGCCGACTTCGGGCCGAATCGTTCTGGATGGTGAGGACATCACCGGACTCAACGAGGATCGCATGGCGCTGTTGCGCGGCCGCAAAGTTGGCTTCGTTTTTCAAAGTTACCACCTGCTGCCCACCCTGACTGCGGAAGAGAACGTGCTGCTGCCCTATGAACTGACCGGCGGCAACGGCCGCAGTAGTATGAGTGACGGACCCAAGCGCGCCCGCCAACTGCTTGAAAGCGTGGGCTTGCTGGATCGCCGCGATCACTACCCCGTCCAACTGTCGGGTGGCGAGCAGCAGCGCGTGGCGCTGGCGCGCGCGTTCATGGTTCGACCGCCGATCCTCCTGGCTGACGAGCCCACCGGTAATCTCGACACCCAGAACGGCCAGCATGTGCTGGAATTGCTGATTTCGCTTAATGAGCGCGAGGGCACAACCCTGGTACTGGTCACGCACGACGCCGTGCTGTCCGAGCGGGCATCGCGTCGAATCACGCTGCGCGACGGGCGCATCGTCAGCGACGAGCGGGCGGCATAAAGGCGAACATGCATTTCTCCTGGAAAACGGCCTGCAAAATCGCCTGGCGCGAGTCACGCGCTTCGTCTTTTAAATTCCTGTTCGTGATTCTCGCGGTTGCGGTGGGAGTTGGATCGCTCACCGGCGTGCGAGGGTTCAGCCGCGCTTTTCACGAGATGCTGTTGAGCCAGGCCCGCACGCTCATGGCTGCCGACCTTTCGTTGCGTGTCTTCGAACTGCCCACGCCCCAGCAGACCGCCGAAATGGACGCGCTCGCCAAGTCCGGCATCGATCGAACCTGGATCACTGAAACTGTGACCATGGCATCCACTGGCGCCGAGAAGCCGCCCATGCTGGTGTCGGTGAAAGCGGTCGATCCCAAGAAATATCCGTTCTACGGCGAGATTCGCTTGTCGCCACCGGCCCCGCTATCACAGGCGCTGACCGCGGACACAGTGGCAGTTTCCGACGACGTGCTCTTACGCTTGAACCTCCAAGTCGGCGGCACCGTTCGCCTGGGTGGACAATCGTTCCGCATCGCCGGTCAGGTGACCTACGAGCCGGATCGCATGCTGGGCACTCTCAACGTTGGCCCGCGAGTCATGATGACCCGCGGGGGATTGGAGCGCACCGGACTGATGATTCCGGGCAGCCGTGCGGCCGAACGCTTCCTGTTCCGGCTATCGCCTGGCTCGCCGGATATCGAACACACGCGCACACTGTTGAAAGCCACCTTTCCCGATGCCCTGATCGCCGACTATCGCGAGTCGCACCCCATCGTTACGCAAGGCCTGAACCGCGCCACTACGTTTCTCAGCCTGGTGAGTCTGATCACCCTCATCATCGGCGCCGTCGGCGTCGGCACCGCAATGCGCGCGCACATCCAGCAGCGCATGGATTCCATCGCGATCATGAAATGCCTCGGGGCGCGATCCAGCCACGTCATGCGGATCTACTTGCTCCAGACCGTCGCGCTGGGGCTCTCCGGAGGCCTGATCGGCGTGGCATTTGGGCTCATTATCCAGCGCGCCTTCCCCTCGTTTCTGGCGCATTATTTTCAATTGGAGCCCACCACGCATTGGGATTTTCTCACCGCCGCGCAAGGCATCGGCATCGCGATTCTGGCGTCGTTGCTCTTCACGCTGCCGCCCTTGATCGGCATCCGGCATATTCGTCCCAGCCTGATTCTTCGCCGTGAAATGGAAGAGACGAAACCGAGCTGGGCCACGCGGCTCGCCGAGGCCCGGGCTTCCATCGGAGCAGGCGCGATTATTCTCTTCGGCTTCGCCGGCATCGCGATGTCCTTCGCCACCGGCACCCCCAGAGACATTTGGAGAACCGGCGAATATTTTGGCGGCGCACTGGTGGTCGGCTTCGCGGCTCTATCCGCAGTCGCGTGGCTGATGCTGCGCGTATTGAAGATCTTGAGCCGCCGCAGCCTGCCGGCCAGCGTACGCCATGGCATTGCAAACCTGTATCGGCCCGGCGCGCATGCACAATCCGTGTTGGTGGCCTTGGGCGTCGGCGTCATGTTCACGCTCACGGTTTATCTCGTGCAGCGCGGCATGATCGCCGAGATGAACCGCACTTCGCCGCCCGGAATGCCCAACGTGTTCCTGATCGACATCGCGCCCAAGGATCGCGACGCGGTTCTCGACCTGGTCAAGCAACAGCCCGGCGTGCAAGGGACGCCGGAGCTGATCGGCACCGTGGCCGCCAAGTTGGTGAACGTCGACGGCCAGGATGTCGCGGCCATGGATTTGAAAGGCTTCGGCCGCCGTTATCGCACGCCTCGCCCGGTGACTTTCGCCGGCGCCATGCCGGAGTACGTGAATCTCGAGCGCGGCGATTGGTGGCGTTCCCCCGGCGGCAACCCGCAAGTTTGCGCTGATCAAGACGCGGCGCGGATTCTCCATGTCCAGCCGGGCTCTCAATTGCGCTGGACCATCTCGGGCAGGGAAGTCCAAACGCGCGTCGCCTGCATAATGACCATCGATTCGGTCTATCTTTCCAGCCGCGTACAATTCATCTTCAACACCAGCGCGCTAGAGGGCTTTCCCATCATTTACTACAGCAGCCTGCGCGCTCAACCATCCGCCGTTGCAGCGCTACAGGAGGCGCTGTACCGGCGCTTCCCCACCGTCACTGTGGTCAACGTGGCTGATGTGCTCCAAATCGTCCAGGGCGTGGTGGATCGCATTTCGCAGGTGGTCCGCTTCATTTCGATGTTCGCCATTCTCGCCGGGGCCGTCATCCTTTCCTCGAGCGTCGCCGGCACGCGCTTCCGCCGCGTGCGCGAAGTCGTGATTCTCAAAACGCTGGGTGCGACGCGCTGGCGCGTCAGCCGCATCTTCTCCGTCGAGTTCCTGGTGCTGGGCGGCGTTGCCGGACTGATGGGCGGCTTGCTCGCCGGCGGCTTCGCCAATATTCTGCTGAAGCGCATGCTGGATGCGCAGCCGTCGATTCCGGTGATCCCGATCCTGCTCTCGGTGATCGCCACAGCGTTTATCGCCAACGCCGCCGGTTGGATGGCCAGTTTTCCGATATTGGGTCAGAAGCCGCTCGAGATTCTGCGCGAAGAATAAGACTGGTCTTACGCTTTCCACGCTCCCAACAAACGCCGCAACAGAACCATTTGCCCAAGATGATAAGAATTATGATCGGCAACTAAGAGCGCCTCGCGCAGAATAGTCTGACCGGACCCGTGTGGAATTTTCGTGAACAGGTCGGTCTTTTTATCCGCAACCAGCTTGGCCAGGGCCTTCAAATCCGCGCGAAAGCTGCGCAGGCTGTTATTCCAGGATGCCGCGCTGGGCGGCGCTTCCGTTTTGGGCCAGTAGCCCTCCGGCCACGGCGGCGACTTATGTTTCGCGTCGCGGCTAAACTCCAGGATGTCCCATTGCGCGATGCGTATGTGTTCTAACAATTGCCAAGCCGTGTGCGGCGCGCCAGGTGGTTTCACTCCACGCAGCCGGGAAGGGAAGTCCGCCACCACGGCGTCGAAGTCGGCGTGCGCGTTGCGTCCTCGCAGAAGGTCGAGAAGATGCTGGCGGAGAGCGTCGGATTCAGCCATCACCTAAGAGAAGCACAAGCCCGGACGAATTTCAACACGCCCCTCCCTCGGAGGATCAGACGCTACTTGGGAGCAGACTTCTTCCCGGTCTTGGGGCTTGCCTTGTTCCCGGCCTTGGCGCTCGTCTTGGCCGGCGCTTTGGTAGTTTCCACCGGTTTCGGCGTCCAGAAATCCGGATCGGCAGTGATCCATTCCCGCGGCACGTAGCTCATTTGAGGATTAACGGCGAACAATAGCGATTCTTGGTTCGCAACCGTTTCCGAAACCGCCTTGGCAAACCGCTTCATCCCCTCATCGCCCATCGCCTGGAAAAGAGCCCGCTGGTGCTGTAGTCCGTCGTCCAGTGACTTTAACGACTGTCTCGGCTCCAGCAAAAGGTACGTACCATTGGGTGCGCCCGACACCGCTTCATAAGCGGCAACCGGCTGGGTATCGCCGGATTTCCCGGCTGCATCAATCACCGTCTTGCCGAGCTCTGTGAACCCCTGTCCCTGGCCTTCCCGAATTCGAATAGTCTCGATGCTGAAAAAACGCGTCTTGAGGAGATTGATTTTGTCCACAGCGTAGCTCAGATCGGGTCGATAGACCGCGAGGATCGAACGCTGGCTGGTCCGCAATTCCGCGTCGGCAGTGTCGAGTGCGGCAAACTCCGGCTTATCGATCACTTGCTGCGAATCCGCAATCGACGCGAAAGTGGCGTGCCCTTCCAGAAAAACGGCCACGGAGGTCCCGGTCATGGACGTCAATCCCAGGATGTTGGCAGGATACTGCTCCTTGGCCGCGGCCTGCATAAATGCCGCTTCGGTCTTTTCGTGGGCGGCGCTTTTGCCTTCTTTGATGTCTTCGCGAAAAATGCGGAGCACCGCCGGCGGCTTCGATGGTTGCTGAGCCCCAAGCGGCAGTACGGGGCAAAATGCGCTTGCGATCAAAAAGATAACAGCCTTCATGCCGATTCCTCCGCTCCAACGGGTAATTTCATGCTACTGCATATGGATAGAATCAAACTTCATGGCAAAATCCGCGGACGTTGTGATCATCGGTGCCGGGATCGTCGGATCCAGCATCGCGTTTCATCTCACTGAAGCGGGCTGCAAGAACGTCTTGGTCATTGAACGCGAGACTCGCCAGGGTCTTGGTTCCACCGGCAAAAGCATGGGCGGCGTGCGGGCGCAGTTCGCAACCGACGTGAACATCCGCATGTCCCTGTACTCGATTCCAGTCTTCGCGCGATTCGAAGAGATCACCGGTCATCCCTCCGGATACAAGCCCCACGGCTACCTGTTCATGGCCACCAATGACTGGCACATGAACTATCTGCGCAAAAATAGCGCCCGGCAGAAGGCGCTCGGCTTGAAAAACGTCGGACTGCTTTCCCCCGATGACATTCGTAAAGTTTTGCCGCAGCTTCGCACGGACGACATCGTCGGGGGAAGCCTCTGCTCGACCGACGGATTTGTCGACCCCGAGAGCGTCATGACCGGCTTCATGACGCGGGCCGTGGATCGCGGCGCGGAACTTTGGCGCGGGACCCAGGTCACGGGCATCTACACGGATCACTCCACCGTGTCCGGCGTGCTCACAAACCGTGGCGGTGTTTCTGCCCCAATTGTGGTGAACGCAGCGGGGCCGTGGGCTGCCGCGATCGCGCGCATGGCCGGCGTGGACTTGCCGGTTCAGCCCCTGCGCCGCATGCTCATTCCCACCGAGCCTTTTCCCGGGCTTCCTGAACGGCTGCCGATGATGATCGATATGACCACCGGATGGCATTTTCGCCAGGAAGGGCTCGGGCTGCTGATGGCTTGGGCGCATCCCGATGAGCAACCCGGATTCCGCACGGATTTCGATCCCGCGTACATCGAAAAGAGCCTGACGCACGCCGCCGCCCGGGTGCCCGATTTCGCCAATCTGGCGGTCAACCCGCGCCGCTGCTGGGCCGGGCTCTATGAAATGTCCCCGGACCATCACGCCATTCTGGGGCCCTCGCCTGACATCCGCGGATTCTACTTCGCCAACGGCTGCAGCGGCCACGGCGTGATGCATTCTCCCGCCACCGGCCGCATTCTCGCCGACCTGATTCTCCACGGTGAGACCAGCGTGATCGACGCCAACGATCTGAATGTCCAGCGGTTTGCCGAAGGCCGGGCCATCGAGGAAACCGCCATTCTATAGTCGGACAATTTTCCGGAACGAATCCTGGTTTCCTTCGTCTATCACCGCATGAAACTTCTGATCCTTGGCTTGTTGGCTATGATCCTGCTCGCCGCGAGGGGTCGGGATTCCTTGTGGCACTGGCGTACCGAGGCGCGTCAGAGAGCGATCGACGCTCGCGAAAGAGTGATAGAAGCCAGGGAAGTAGCTCGCGAGCAAGCGCGGGAATTCCGCGAACAACAGCGCGGCCAGATGCGAGCCTTTCGCGATAACATGCGCGAGGAGCGCGACCATTTCCGCGAACAACGGGACCGTATCCGCGATCAAATTCGCGAAAACATGCGCGACTTTCGCCGTGATTGGCGCTACACCTACTAGCGTGCCTCCCGCTCGTACATCACCTTCCCACCCACGATCGTGTAATCCACCTTCGCCGACCGAATCTCGCGCTCCGGCATCGTCAAAATATCGCTCGACAGCACCGTCACGTCCGCCAGCTTCCCCACTTTCAGCGATCCCTTGCTCCCTTCCTCAAACGCCGCGTACGCATTATTGATGGTGTAGGACCGCAGCGCCTCCATCCGGCTCATCCTCTGATCCGGAAAAAACACCGTGCCATCTTTCAGCCGGCGACTCACCGACGCGTAGTAGCACTGGATCGGGTCCACATCCTCCACCGGCGTGTCGGTTCCGTTCGCCACGACCGCGCCCGACTTCATCAGCTTCTGCCATACGTAGGCGCCGGCCTCAGCCCGCTCGCGCCCCAATCGCGCGATCACAAACGGACCGTCCGAGGTGCAATGAATCCCCTGCATCGCCGCGATCACGCCCAGCGCCCCGAAGCGCGGGATATCGGCCGGGTCCAGATGCTGCGCGTGCTCGATCCGCCATCGCAGGTCCCTCTTATCCGGATGTTCGCGAAAAACCGCTTCGTACAAATTCAAGACCTCGCGATTCGCCCGGTCCCCGATCGCGTGGGTGCAAAGTTGAAAGCCGTTGTCGATGGCCAATTCCGCCGTTTTCCGAAGGTACGGCAGTTGTTCCACGTTGATCCCGCTTCGATTCGGCGCATCCTCCGGCAGGTCCGAGTACGGCGCCAGCAACCACGCCCCGCGCGAGCCGAGCGCGCCGTCCATGTATTCCTTAATCGCGCGCACAGTCAGATGATCGCCGCCCGCGCCGATCATGTAATAGCGGCGTAGGTTCGCCGCCAGTTCGGACTGGGGCGCCCGCAACATCACCCACATCCGCAAACCAAGCTCGCCTTTCTGCGCCATCTTCCGAAACAGATCCACGGTGTCGAGCGAAGAGCCCGCATCCTCGAACGTCGTGATCCCATTCGACAGGCACTCCCGCTCGGCCAGCTTAATCTGCCGCCGAACTTCCGCCTCGACTTCCGACGCCGGCCGATGCGCGCGATACGAGTCCAGCACATGCTCGATCAACTCTTGCGCGCGTTCGTTCATCAATCCCGTTGGATCGCCGTGGCTGTCCCGCAGGATCTCGCCCCCCGGCGGATCGGGCGTATTCTTATCGATGCCGGCCTGTCGCAGCGCCTCCGCATTCGCGAAACCGGCATGGCCGCTCGCATGCGTCAACCAAACAGGATTGCGCGGAGAAACGCGGCTCAAGCTTTCGTGCAGCGGAAAGCCGCGCACGTTCGGCTCCGGCGGCCGGTCCCATTTCGCTTGATGAAAGCCGCTCCCCAGAATCCAGGCGCTGGGTTTGGCTTCTCGCGCCGCCGCGGACACCATCGCGACAATCTCGTCCCAATTCTTCGCACCGCGCAGATCGAGCATCATCTTGGACGCGCCCAGTTCCGCGAAATGGCCGTGGCCCTCGATGAATCCCGGAATCGCGAGACGTCCCTGAAGGTCGATCACCCGCGTCGACGGCCCTACCAGAGCATCCACTTTCTTGTTCGATCCGAGAGCGACGATCCTGCCGCTGCGCGCGGCTAAACCCTGCGCCCCAGGCGCGCTTTGCTCCAACGTGACGATCTTGCCGTTGCGCAGGACCAGGTCGGCTGGTTGTGCAAATGCCGTCCCCGCGGCCACGAAAAGTACCAGCCACCTCAATTTCATCTCAAATGTACCTTCAATCATGTCTCCAATAGCACTACAATCTCAAATAGCACTACAATAAATACGGCCCCAGTGCAATTTATGGCGCGTGTTCCAAGTGTCGCAGAAACGGAGCAGACGGCCCGTCCGTGGGCAGCAGCTGATGGCGAGCCGCCGCTCATTGGGCCATCGTGCAGCCATTGCGGGTCGACCGCGATTCGTCCTTCGAACCGCCGCAACGCGCTGGATATTCTGTTGGGATGTGTGTTTCTCGTGCCGTTTCGCTGCCGTACTTGCCGGAAGCGCTTTCATCGATTTTGGCGGCCTATTTTGCAGCATTCCCCCGATCCACCATTTGCGGCCGTGTTGGTGATGCCCGCCCGGCGCAAAGTTTCGAAAGGCGGTGCGCTCCCGCCGCGCTTTACTGCGATGGCATCGGCGCCCCTTGCGAGTCCTGGCGCAGAGCCTGCGCGTGCGCCACTGCTTCTGGACATCACTCCAAACACCGCCGCTGTGTCCCCCTGCGCTCCAGACCCCGCGGCTGTTTCTGCAATAACTTTAGACCCCGCTGGTGTGTGTGCCGCAGCTCCAGACTCCGCCGATTTGGGCGCCGCCTGGGGCGCGGCCGCGGCGGGCGCGACTACCCCTGGAACGATACTGATTCTCGAAAGCGACCTCTCCATCCGCAAGCTGCTTCGCCGATTGCTCGAACGCCGCGGCTATTCGATCGTGGAACTTGACCCAGCCAACGACCTTGCCGGCGAACTGCGCAAGCGCCGAGCTGATCTGCTGATTCTGGATACCGCGCCGGCAGCGGAATCCAGCGTGAACGCATTCGCGGCACTCGCCCGCGCTCATCCTGAGCTGAAGATTCTCGCGTTGACCCAGGAGTGTATCGCACAGTTTGACGGCGAAATTCCAGGCCGATTGTTCGTGCTTCCCAAGCCGTTCCCGTTGAACAGCCTGGTTGATAGCGTGGACCGCATCCTGGGGCGATCGAGCCCGCCGAATATCGCACTCTGAGCGATCACGCTGGCCCGTGCTTGATCCTATTTGCGCGCTGCACCCGGCAATTCAGGCATAGATCGATCGTTACGGTTCCATCCGCGTTCTCGGTCCCGCCGCGCCCATCTCCTCCGCCTCTCCCTTCGACACCACCTCGAGCGACAGCCTCGATCCCGGCGGGAGTTTCTGTCCGCAGCCGTCACAATATCGTCCGTTGCTCTTGAGCACCCACTACTACAATAGAACTTGATCCCCCCGCGGACCGGGTCGCCTTGGAAGAAGAATGATCTTGCGAGTCGATCCAGTCCCAGCCGGATACAAGGGCTCCGACGGTTTGGCTATGGGCGGCTACTGGATGCTCATCATCAACGGCCGCAGCCGGTGCGAACTCTCGCTTCGCAGACGAAGCATCGCGCGCGCTTCGATCTGCCGGATCCGCTCACGGCTTAAATTAAACTGGCGTGCGATCTCTTCGAGCTTATGCTCGCGGTCGTAGCCAATTCCGAACCGCATACGAATCACTTTTTCTTCGTCCGGCCCCAACGTCTCGAGCACGGTCGCGGTTTCCTCGCGAACGTCGCGCTCCAACATCGTGTCCGCCATGGGGCGAATCAATCGGTCTTCGATCAGGTCGCGCAGAGCGGATTCCCCATCGTTGCCAACCGGAAGGTCGAGTGAAACCGGATCCTTCAACATGGTCCTGAATTCGTGAACCTTTTGAATGCTCGTTGCCAGCCGCTGGCCGATCTCCTCATTGGTCGGCATGCGGCCTCGTTCCTTCTCCAGTTCCCGCGAGGCGTTGAGAAATTTGGTGAGGTTCTCGTTCATGTGAACCGGAATTCGTATGGTGCGCGACTGGTCGTCAATAGCGCGGCTAACGGACTGCCGAATCCACCACGTGGCGTAAGTCGAGAATTTATAGCCAAGATGATAATTGAACTTGTCGGCAGCGCGCATGAGGCCGATGTTGCCTTCCTGGATCAAATCCAGCAGATGCAATCCCCGGTTGATATACTTCTTGGCAATCGAAACCACCAGCCGGAGGTTAGCCTCCACCAGCGCGCGCTTAGCGTAGGCAGCATCGCTTTGGGCTTTTTCGATAGCCCGCAGACAACTGCGCGTCTTCGAGTTGGTTCGGGAACTGCTTGGGCCCCCTTCCGAGCCGCGCCGGAAGGCGTCCTCCAAGGCCATCCACTTGGCCGCACAGAACGGAATCTCGCGGATGGCTTGCGAAAATTTCACTCGACGGCGGAGCAGGTTACGATCCAACTGGGCCCGCACATGCACGTTGCGCCGGGGCGTCGAAGCCAGCTTCTGCTCCAGCATCTGAATATCGCGATTCAATCGCTCGACCTTGGCGAGCCGGCGCCTGGCTTCCGCTCGTATCCGGGTTTTTGCCTCTTCGTCCGCGCCGCCAATTTCGATCAGTCCTTGAACGTCAACGCCGCCGCGCCGCACATCGGCGCACATTTCCAGTACGGCTCGCTGAACCAGCGGCGAGCGAGAGAGCAACTTCCGTACCTGCAGCTTTCCTCGCTCCATGCGCCGTGCCAACTCGATTTCACCCTGCCGTGTGAGCAGAGAGATTGCACCCATCTCCCTCAGGTAGGTGCGAACTGGATCGTCGGTGTAAGTGGACCCCTCCTCGGGAGCCGTAATCTCCTCGACCTCGTCCTGGCCGGCCTGTGTAAAGTCCGTGCCGGAGCCATCAATACTGAGCCCGTCTAAACGGAGGATCGAATCAGATGATTCTGTTGACATATCTTCGCGAAATTCTTCCATTCTTCTCTCCGATTCCTTGTGATCGGCACAAGATCCGTATTTTGTTTAGCTTACAAGGATTGGGCCGGATTGCTACGTTATGGCCGCCTAATGAGCTTCGTCTTGTTAGATGCAAACAAAGGTCTTTGGGTTGCTGTGGACCCTCGCGACGCGCGCTACGCCAGTTCGCCCTGTTCATGCCCCAAAAACTGTGACCGCCGTAACCGGCCGCCCGCGTACATCGTGTACCCGAGCCCGAACCAGTTCTGGGCCATTGCGGTGGCCCACAGCGTGCTTGATGAACAGTGGTCCATGGAGGTGTGCAATGCCGATAGCTGATGTTTGTATCCGCGATGTCGTCGTCGCAAGCCGGGAAACGACGATTCGGAAGGCTGCCAGGTTGATGGTTGAGAACCACGTGGGCAACGTAGTCGTGATCGAGGAGATCGGGGGCCGGAAGATTCCGGTCGGAATCATTACCGATCGCGACATTGTCCGAAATGTCGTCGCTGAAGGTCTCGATGCGGATGCGTTTACGCTCGGTGACCTGGGGGCGCGGGAGTTGGTGACCACTGGGCAAGATCAAGGCATCTATGAATGCATGCAACAGATGCGCATCAACGGCATCCGCCGCATGCCGGTAGTTGATAGAAAGGGTGGTTTGGTGGGGATCATCTCTCTAGACGATCTGATCCAACTGCTCGCCGATGAGATGAGTGAACTGGCTAAGCTGATCGTTCGAGAACAGGCTCGCGAAACCGTCGCTCGATGAGCGTGATGGCAAGCGAAACGAAAGTCATGGGTTAGAGGCTCTGTTCCGGGGCGGCGTGCGCTGGCAAGTCCGCAAAGGGCGTGGCGGCACCCTCATTGGGGTCGAGTAACGATGCGCCGCGCTCCGTTCTGCGGGCGGTTACCACGCCAGTTCATGGAGAGCAATGGAACTTCAAGTGCTTTGCTAGGACCAAGGGTTCTCACGAATGACGGTTTACTCCAGCAGGCGAATGAGGAAACTGCGATGAATACGCTTTTCACCAAAGATGTCTACATCCGGCTCGCAGAAGATAAGTCGGCCTTCGTATGCACGACTAAATGGGGTAGGTTCTTTTCCAAGATGACCGAATTCGCGTTGCGCTGCCAACGCACACCGGAACCTGTGGACCAGAATGCGCCAGTGCCCCTGAAACGGCGCTCCTCAACATCGGGCCTCTGAAGAACAGTCCTGTGCACCAGCTGCACCTCTGCCTGGAAGCTTCCAACCGAGCGTCTCACCGCCCAAGCGCCAATTCACACAGAGGTTGCGTAACAGTGCCCATAGGTCGGTTCGCCTTGTTCCAGTTCGACTTCAGCGCGCGGACTATCCCAATCAATTCCTCCCCTCAACAGACCCGCTATTGCGCGATAGCCGTCGTCAACACCGGCTGGGCCGCCGGGTGTGCAGCATTCCCGGTGCCGGCCGGCGAAAGCGCCTGATAGGTACTAAACACCGCTTGATCGTAGGATTTCTCCGTGCAGCCGTAGCCTGTGTAGCAAAGGAGCGTGAAGCACAAAGCAAATACAAACATCAAGCCGTGAAATCGCAATCGGGATCGGGTGCCAAAGATCGCGACATACAAACCGAAGCCGCCCAACACCAGGAACACGAGCTCCGCGATCGGCATGTCTCCAGCATCGACGTGGTGGACATCGTGGACAAGCTCCTTGGCGGCCAGGCCTATAAAGGCCAACGGAAGCACCAGAGCGGCCGAGGCGCGCGCTCGCTGCCAGGGGGAAGGCTTTCCGTCCACCAGGTTCGGATCGTTGCTGCTCCGGCCGAACCACGCAAAGCAGCACAGCGCCATCAGTGCAAAGGCATTGAAGGTTGCGCCCTCCAGAGCCGTCAGTTGGCCATGCAAACGGTTCAGCCGCTCGCACTCATCGGTACCGCGAAGCAACAGGGCGCTTTCCTCATGCTGGAATTCGGTGTCGATCCATTCCGGACTGGCGTTTGAATCGGGTTGGTTCGCCAGATCGACCTTGGCGGGCACCGCACTCCCTGGAAAAGGGGGAACCTGCCGATACGCCCAAACCTGAATCGTTTTATCCGTGGGCAGCAGTGCGCCCAGCATGTCTTTATCGTTCAGGAATTCGCGCGCAACCGGCGCGATCATGGACCCCAACAGGTAAACTGTGGAAAAGAGTGCCAGCCCGGCCGCGGGGGCCCGCAATTCCGTGGGAATGAATTCCGTTATTCGCGAGATACCGGAAGCACTGAACAGATCGGGGTTCACCAGGTCGATCATGACCCAGAGCCAGGGCAGCGCGAACAATCCGATAATCACGGTTTCGAATGCAAGCTTAATTACATCCATGGCCTTCTCCTTAAACCGATACTTTCCTGTGTTGGCACGTCCTATTCCGTTTCAAGCGGCCGGTTTCGCCTTCCGCCCTTCTGTTGTTAAATCTTTTAAAACACGACTGATGGTCTTCGTGGGGACAATGGCCCAGATCCGGTCCGCGAGAACAAGATGGCTCCCGCAATAACGATTTGCTTCTCTGTAT
>Ga0209415_10005994_pt1 | contig 21726 bp, 22 predicted proteins | sample PeaSoiSIISIP2007_FD_187696 | JGI IMG/M metagenome (GOLD analysis project Ga0209415, IMG submission 187696) | Peat soil microbial communities from Weissenstadt, Germany - SII-SIP-2007 (SPAdes) (version 2) | ecosystem: Environmental > Terrestrial > Soil > Wetlands > Peat | place: Germany... | reverse complement strand
ACGTGCGGCGGGTCGTGTTCTACGAGATCACCAAGAACGCCGTCCGCGAAGCCATGTTGCAGCCGCGCGAGCTATCGGTCGATTTGGTCAATGCGCAGCAGGCCCGCCGAGCGCTCGACTACCTGGTCGGCTTCAATCTTTCGCCGCTGCTGTGGAAAAAGGTCCGGCCCGGGCTGTCCGCAGGCCGCGTGCAAAGCCCGGCGCTGCGCATGATTTGCGAGCGCGAAGACGAAATTGCCGCATTCGTCGCGCGCGAGTACTGGACCATCGACGCCGAGATGCAGCATGCGGGCCAGGATTTTCCAGGCAAATTGATCGAATACTGCGGCAGCAAAGTCGAGCAGTTCAGCTTCACCACGGCAGGGGCCGCCCACAAGGCGGAGCGCACGCTGCGCGATGCGGCGCGCGGCGAGCTTGGCGTATTGGTCGTCGATCGCAAGCAGCGCCGCCGCAATCCCGCGCCGCCCTTCACGACCTCCACACTGCAGCAAGAGGCCGCGCGCAAGCTGGGATTCAGCGCGCAAAAGACCATGCGCGTGGCCCAGCAGTTATACGAGGGCATCGACATCGGCGAAGGAGCGGTCGGCCTCATCACCTACATGCGCACCGATTCGCTCAATCTCGCCCAGGAGGCCATCGGCCAGATTCGCGATGTGATCGTTCAGCTCTATGGTCAGGACGGACTCGCCGAGGAGCCGCGGATCTATCGAACCAAGTCGAAAAATGCGCAGGAAGCGCATGAGGCGATCCGACCAACGGCGGTGAGTATCTTGCCCGCCGACATCGAAAAGAAAATCGACGCCGATCAGTACCGCCTGTACTCGCTGATTTGGAAGCGCACGGTGGCCTGCCAAATGGCGCCGGCGGTATTCGACACGGTGGCGGTCGATTTGCTGGCCGGCCCCGATGGGCCGGAGCGTACCGTGCTGCGCGCCAACGGCTCGACGCTGATCAAGCCCGGGTACATATCCGTATACCAAGAGGGGACGGATGATGCGGTACAGGACGATTCCGATCACGTGCTGCCGCCGATGCAGGAAGGCGATCGCATTAAACTCGTGGGCGTGACTCCGGCGCAGCATTTTACCGAGCCGCCCCCGCGCTTTTCCGAAGCCTCGCTGGTCAAGGCGCTGGAGGAGTACGGCATCGGCCGCCCCTCGACCTATGCGTCCATCATCTCGACGCTGCGCGACCGGGCATACGTAGATATCGAAGGCCGCCGCTTCACCGCGACCGATATCGGCAAGATCGTCAGCCGCTTCCTGACGCAGTATTTCACGACCTACGTCGACTACGACTTCACGGCAAAGATGGAAGACTCACTCGATGCGGTCGCGACCGGCGAGCAGGAATGGGTGCCGCTGCTGGAGAAGTTTTGGAAACCGTTCATCAATCTCGTCAAGCACACCGAAACCTCGGTCAGCCGCGAGGAAGTGGCTCAGGCGCGCGACTTGGGTAAGGACCCCGCGAGCGGCAAGCCGATGAGCGTGCGCATGGGCCGCTTCGGACCCTTCGTGCAAATCGGCACCAAGGACGACGCCGACAAGCCGCGTTTTGCGGGTCTTCGGCCCGGTCAGAAAATGGATGCGATCACGCCTACGGAAGCATTGGAGCTGTTCAAGCTGCCCCGCAAGCTCGGGGCTACCGCACACGGCGAGGAGATTACCGCCAACACCGGGCGCTTCGGGCCTTACGTAAAATACGGCGCGAAATACGTCTCGCTCAAAACCGACGATCCGTACACCATTACCCTGGAGCGCGCGCTCGAGGTGATCCGGGATAAGCAAATCGCCGATGCGAATCGCCTGATCTTGGATTTTCCGGACGCGGGAATTCAGGTGCTCAATGGGCGCTATGGCCCCTACATTACCGACAAGGCCCGCAACGCCAAGATCCCGAAGGACAGGGACCCGAAGCGCCTCACCTTGGCTGAATGCCAGGCTTTTTTGGCTGCGGCTCCGGTGCGCACTTTCGGCAAATGGGGCCGAAAAGGCGCCAAAGCGGCCGGCGCCAAAGCGGCGCCCAAAGGATCGAAGGCAGGGATCGCGCCCGATAAGGCTGCTGCGTCACCGAAAGCCGCACCTTCCAAAGCGGCACCGCAAAGGCTCGCGGCCAAGGGCTCAAAGGCTCCGGCAAAGAAACGCGCGCCGGCGCAAACCGTCCCTAAGCCCACGGCGAAGAAGAAGCGCTCCAAACCGAAGCGGCATTGAGGCGATGACTGTCTCCAACGGCACGGAACCGGTCTCCTCCGCAGCGGATCCAGCCGCGGTGCAGAGCTACCTGAAGGGGCTGCACGACCGCATCACCGAAGCGGTGGAGGCGCGCGACACCGCCAAGTTCCGGCGCGATTCATGGCAGCGCGTGGAAGGCGGCGGCGGCGAGAGCCGCGTGTTGAGCGGCGGCGAGGTATTCGAGAGAGCCGGCGTATCCTTTTCCCATGTCTATGGGGAGAAGATGCCGCAGTCGGCGTCGAACCTGCGCCCGGAAACCGCCGGTGCGGCCTTCGAAGCGATGGGAATATCGCTGGTTTTTCACCCGCGAAACCCCTACGCGCCGACCACTCATTGCAATGTCCGTTTCCTGGTGGCGACACCGAACAGCGGGCCCGCCCACTGGTGGTTCGGCGGCGGGTTCGATCTCACGCCCTTTTATCCCTTCGACGCGGACGTGCTGCACTGGCACCGAACCGCACGCGCCGCCTGCCAGCCTTTCGGCGCGGACGTATACGAAAAATACAAGCAATGGTGCGACCGCTATTTTTTCCTGCCGCATCGAAATGAGACGCGCGGCGTCGGCGGCTTGTTCTTTGATGACCTCAACGACGGGGGATTCGCGCACTGCTTCGGGCTGGTGCGGAGCGTGGGCGATCATTTCCTTCCCGCGTTCATGCCGATCGTGGATCGCCGCCGGAATCGGTCTTGGGGCGACCGCGAACGCAACTTCCAACTGTATCGGCGCGGCCGCTACGTGGAGTTCAATCTGCTGTACGATCGTGGCACTTTGTTCGGTTTGCAGTCGCGCGGCCGTACAGAATCCATCCTGATGTCGATGCCGCCGCTTGTCCGATGGGACTACGACTGGCATCCGGAGGCGGGATCCCCGGAGGCGCGATTGTATGAATTTTTGCGGCCGCGAGATTATCTCGCGGAGCTCGACGATCAGTGCCCGAGCGCGAACACGTAGTACTTGCGCATGGCGCGTGAGCAACGGACAGGTCTCGTCCGGCAAAAAAAGCTTGCCCTCACCCGGCCCAAGAGGGTACTTTGCATTGCAAAGCCAGATGGCGCCCGGCCGCGCCGAGTTGGAAGCGGTCCCAGCGTCGAAGCGACCCGAATTAGCCGACTCGGAATCATAACCATGTGGCGCGAAGCGTTGCAGCCGAACCAATCCATGCATAATTCGCGCACCATCGCCGCGGGTTCGGCGCCCGCCGTGATCCCGATAGTGATCCGATTTGGCCGCCTCGGCGACATGGTATTGCTTAGTCCTCTTCTGAATCTCCTGCATCGCCGCTATCACAATCCGTGCTGGTTGATCGGCTCAGGCCCCTGGTCCGCACAGCTGTATCGCAGGCATGAAAACGTGGCGCGGATTTGGTCGATTTCGGTTCACGCCGTATTCGACGCTTGGCGCTCACTGCCGGTACGGTCAAAGGCTTTCCCCGACCTCAAAGGCGAATCGTGCTAGCCGGCAACCGCCCCAGTGGTTCAATCCTTCGGCTGCCGCGGCCGTTGCAGCGCAGGCTCGACGCCGCCGCCATGGCTTTTTTGTTCCCGGCTAAGGACCGAAAGATCGACTTCGCTCTCCCGCCCGGCGAAGAGGCGTTGGCCGCCCCGGATTCGGTGTCGTGGCGCATCTTCAAGAACCCGATCGCGCTTTTCATCGGAGGATTGGCCGCCGTCGTTCTCGAATTGGCCGAACCCGCAGTTCGTGCCGGTGTTTGGGAACACTCCTCATTCCGTCAGGACCCCATGGGCCGACTGCGGCGCACCGCAATGGCGGCGATGGTGACCGTCTACGGCGCGCGCAGCATCTCGGAACCCATGATCGCGGGAGTCGTGCGAATGCATGCCAGAGTCGCCGGACTAACGCCGGCGGGCGCGGCGTATTCGGCAAGCGACCCGGACTTATTGAGGTGGGTACAGGCGACGGCCGTATTCGGCTTTGCGGAGGCCTACAGCCGCTACGTCGATCCCCTCAACCCGGTCGAATTCGATGCGTTATACCGGGAAGGCGCGCCCGCGGCGCGGCTTTACGGCGCGCTCGACGCGCCGACCTCGGCTGCCGAATTGACCGCACTGTTCGACTCGATGGGAGACCGGTTGGAGCCGTCCCCCGTCATATTCGAGTTTCTCGAGATCATGCGTGAAACGCCGATGCTCCCGCAGCCCCTTTTTTGGATGCAGGGAATGCTGGTGCGTGCCGCCGTCGAGATAATTCCGGATTGGCTGCGCGTGCGGCTTGGTCTTACGGCGCGTTATGGCTTGCGGCCATGGGAACGATGGATCGTACGATTGGCCGGAACTGTGTCGGATCGGATCCTCTTATCGGATTGCCCGGCGGCGCAATCGTGCATACGGCTTGGGTTACCGATAAATCATCTTTATGTTTCCGTCACACCGCGCAACCGCATCCCCCGCGATTCTTTGAGGCCAATTGCTGCGTCAAGCACCACTTGCTCCAAGACCGCAAGATAGTCGACGTATCGCTTGCGGCCCGCCGCCGTTATGCGGCAAAACGTCTGCGTTCGACCCTGCTCCCAGTCTTTGACGATCGTGACCAGCCGAGCTTGCTCAAGAACCTGCAAGTGCCGGTTCAAATTACCGTCCGTAAGCGCGCATAACCGCTTCAGATCCACGAAGGACAAACCTCTCGGATGCGCGATGAGCGAAGTGAGCACGCTCAAGCGGGCGCGCTCGTGAATGACTCGATCCAATCCGTCGTAGGCGAACCGATGGCTGGCGCGGGACTTGACGCTACGCATGCTTATGAGTTTCCCGATACCCGAATTGCAATACTGCTGCAACCAGTAACTGCCCAACCCCAAAGGGAACGCCCATCACCCAAGGCGATATGCTCCCTTCGCCGGCGCCGACGGCCAAACAAATCAGACCCGCGGCGAGGTACCACATACCGACGAGAAACATTTGGCGGGGCAGGAACCTGCACGAGGCGAATACGCCAAGACTGAATATCACCTGCCATAGGCCCGGCAACATCCCGACGCTGTGAGGCGCGAATCGCATCATGACGATTGTCAGCAGCAAACCCGCAGTCAAGGCCGGTAGGAACTGCTCGGCTGCGTGGTAAATCATTTCGTTGGCGAAGCTGGTATGGACGCGCCTGGCGCGCAGCACCGTCTCGATGCCCGTCAAGGTCAACGAGATCGCGGCGGTGGCGATCCAGACCGTCGAGTAGCTGAAGAAATCGTGGTTCAGTCTCATCGGCGAATAAGTCTGAATTGTCGCCACCAGAAGCGCCAAAACACCGGAGGCCGCGACTGAGGCCGGTCCGTAGCCGCGAAACTCGGTGCCGCGCGCGATCTCGCTGCGGATCGCGCTAATCTCGGCCAGAGCTTTATCGAGGTTGGTCACTCTTGACACCCTTGCGCTTTACAGAGCACAGTCAATACGGCCGCCGCATGGAGCAATCATCTTTCCAGTCTTCAACGGCTTTTGCAATCCCATCGATGAACCAAGCCGAGCAGGAATCCTTTCGCGGCGCGCCGAATACGGCGTTAGTTGTCGAGCCGCGGGGCGCGAATCTCCTCGCAGTCAAATTCGTTGCGATGGCGAGTCCATGCGAAGTGCTTCTGCCTTCGATGGAGCACCATGCGGCGATGGCGATCGGCGCCATCGCGGCGCAAGAGGCGCTGCGCATCGAGAAGAAATTCAGCCGCTACCGAAACGACAGCGTTACCGCCTGGATCCATGAACATCGAGGCGCGGCGATCGATGTGGACCAGGAAACGGCTTCGCTGCTCGACTTTGCAAGTCAATGCCATGATTTGAGCGATGGTCTCTTCGACATCACCTCGGGCGTACTGCGCCGGGCATGGAAATTTGACGGATCGGACCGTGTTCCCGACCCCGCGGCCGTGAATCGCTTGCTGCCTTTGGTGGGTTTCGACAAGCTGCGGTGGTCATCGCCGCGTCTCTTGCTGCCTGCCGGAATGGAGCTGGACTTCGGCGGGATCGGCAAGGAATATGCCGTTGATCGGGCTTACGAATTGCTCGCGGCGGGCGATTCGACCCCGTTTCTCGTCAATTTCGGCGGCGATTTGCGCGCCAATCGCCCGCCTTCGCACGGGCCGTGGCAAGTGGGAATCGAGCGTCCGGATACCGACCAAGAGACCACGCTGATGCTGGATCTGGAGCATGGTGCGCTCGCGACGAGCGGCGACTCGCGCCGCTTTCTCGTAAAGGACGGGATACGATATGGCCATATTCTGGATCCCCGAACCGGCTGGCCGGTGCCGGGAGCTCCGCGCTCGGTGACGGTTGCGGCCAGCAGTTGCACGGAAGCCGGGTTGCTGTCCACTCTTGCGTTGTTGCACGGTTCGCAGGCACGGGAGTTTTTGGAGGACCAGGACGCTCGATACTGGATCCTGCGATGAACGCCTGAGCCGCCAGATCACCGGGATTTAGAACCGCCAACCGATTTGCACCAGGATCGCCTTCAGGTCCGGATAGAGGTCGAGCCCCTGCAGGCTCGCAGGTACCGGCACCGTCACGTCGTATGTCTGCCGATAATACTCCACGCGCGCGCTGAATTCCGATCCCACATGGTTGCCTTGGTCGGCCAGTTGTTCCGCGTATTTCAGCCCGAATGTGAACGCGTGAAATGGGCCGAGCCGGGAATCCGCGGACTGGTTGCCGGTGCTCGCCGCGGCCGTGTTCAAGATGAAGGGAGTGTAAAAATCGGCGGCCGTCTGGCGATACCATCGAATGCTCGGTTCGACGTAGTGGTCGCGATTGGACATCCACCAGCGCAAGTGCAGCTGTGCGGTTTCCGAGCGGATTCCCCAGTCGTCCGTAAAATAGCGAAACGACACGGCTGTCGACACCTGCGAAGTCCAGGTGATGCGATTATCCCAATACGCGCTCTTGCGCGTGCGCTCATCCGGACGGCTCTCGTATTCGTAGCCGGTCGTATTGCCGGTGCTGTCGATGATCGAGGTGATCTTATACGGATCGTTCAAGTATCCGGTAAATCGATCGACCGAGATGTTCAACTCGGACAGCCAATTTCGAGTGATCACCTGCGTGACGCCGAGCAATGCCCCAACCCCGTTTTTGCTCTTGTTGCCCGTCTTTTGGAATAACGCGTAGTCGCTCCCAGGCAGCGGCGCGCCGCCGATCGGCTTTAGGGAGTCGTTCTCATCGTTGACCCCGAATGAGAGCGTCGTGTTCTTTTCGTTGAAGTCGTGAGCGATGGAGGCATTTACCGTGGCGGAAAAGAAATCGTGCTCATCGGACAGTTTGCCGCCGACGCTCACTTGCGTCAGTCGCGCGATGGGGACCGTCCAACTTCCGCCGACCGCGAGGCGATCGTCGTGATAATTGGGATCAACCGGCAATTGCCCGGGCTCGGTCGTGTAGGTGTGCGAACCGGTTAGGCTCGTTCCCGACGGCGATGCGAAGGTTTGTGGCGCGTGACTCGTCAATGCCCCATTCGGGCTGGCGCCCGCGAGGGCGTCGAAGGTCACATTGAAGTTGAGCGACTTCCCGTCCGCATAGACTTTGGAAAGATCGACCACGGGCTCAATGGCGTGAATGCGGCCGTCCTCGTGGTAATACGCCAGTGCGGAATCGACCGACCAGTCTTCCAGCAGCCCGCTGCCGGCGGGGGCAATGTTCGCCTGCTGGCTACGCGCGGCGCCTGCGCTCAACAGCGCACAGCTTGCGGCCATCAAGCGCCGCCGCGCATTCTGCGCCTTCGGCAACGCTTTCGGTTTCAATTGCATCCGCAGCCACCACCCGCAAAGGAACGGCCGCCGGAAGATGCCTCTTTACTGAAGTACATGTGATCGTCGATCGCCGCATCGACAGGCTCGGCGTCCAGTTGCATTTCCTCGCGCGCCAGCACGTCACGCTGCCAGGGCTTGACTCCGATGGAGCTGCATCCCGATACCACGAGCGCGCCGGCCATCATGCACAGGGCACCCAATTGGCCAAAGCTCATTGTCTCTCCTTCGTGTAAATGCCTATTTTTCGGCCAGCAGTTCACGCATTTGCGTTTCGTAAACCGCAGCATCCACCGGTCGAAATCCGACATGAATGAAGCGAGCTACGCCGTGTCGATCGATAAGCACACTCGCGGGCATGCCTTTGATCTTGTAGAACCCGGCAGATTCTCCCTTCGGATCGAAACGCACGTCAAACGTCGGCTTGAACTGATCCAAAAATTTGTCCGCATCGACGCGGTCTCTATCCAGATTGACGGCGACTATCGCGAGGCCCTGCCCTTCATAGGCCTTAGTCATGGTCTGCATCCAAGGAAACGATTGCCGGCAAGGGCCACACCACGAAGCCCAAAAGTCCAAATAAACGACCTGTCCCCTAAGGCTGGTGAGATCGAGCGGCGACGCCGCCCAACTCGTCGTTAATACCAGAAATCCAATCGATACCAGAATGCCTCTCATCATCCCTCGGGGCCCTCGGCAGGGTTTCATTGACAGCAGTGTTGGGCGACTTATAAAGCGCGGTTACTTTGTATTGCAAAGTTACCAGGTGTCAAGCGTGATGGAATGCGGGACCGAATCGATTCTCATTTCAGTCGATTGGAGAAACCGGACGACGGCGCGCTCGCGTCGGCGATGCCACGCGGTCCGCCGCTTGGTTTCATTTCGTCGTGCCGGGCGGCTGATGACAAACGGTGCAGCCGGCTATAGGTCCATGGCGCTTGAGCGTGGCTTGCGGATGGCGATGGCAATCGAAGCAAAAGCCGTGGAATCGTGCCTCGACTCCCTCTTTGAGATCCGCGCGGCCGCTGCGGTGACATTGCACGCACAATCCCCAGCCTCGCCCGTCGGCGTAGTTGTGGTGGCAAATCAGACAGTTGACCATGGCATGCTTCCCATGCGGAAAATCGAGCGGGATGGCGTTCGCGCGACGGAATAGCGGCTCGCGCAGCGCATCGCCCACCGCTTGCGGGAATAGACCCGCGACGGCAGCGGCGCTTACCGCCAGGACGCTCACCACTCCTGTCGTGTGCCGTCCGAATACGAGTCGCCTGCGCACCACGGGTTGCCGGCGAGCGGCATCGATTGCACGGCGCTGCCGCAGCAACATGAGTATCGCGCCGATCGTCGCCGCGGCCAGCAGAGCCCTGCGACCGCGGCCCCCGACATATCTGGCAGTCACTACGACGTGCACGGCGATCAACGCGGCGAGCAATGAGCCGAGGATTACATGCGTGGCTTGGAATCCCCGGTGACTCGCCCACAGGCGGCGGCGCACGCCCGCGATCGAACTTAACATCAGGGTCAGAAGTAATAAACTCGCTGCGATGCCAGCAAGCTGGTACAGCGGCACGGTCGGCTTCAGGTATTCGACGACGGTTCGATCGACCAGAACGAGTGTGCCGACGTGGATCGCGGCCGCAAGCAGCGCCAGCCATCCGATGAGCGTGTGACGCCGCAAGGACAGTAGAGCCGGCGGCACCGAATCCCTGGGCCGGACCGGCGAGCCGGAAAGAGCGATGCAGGCAAGGGCGCTCGCCAGGCCCGCCGCTTGAGCGAGTTCCCAGCCGATGCCGGCGAATCCTGCGAAGACCGGCAAAAAAACCAGCACCAGAAGGGTGGCGCCCCACAAGGCGTAGCGGACGTCGAGATCTCTCGCGCGCGACACGTGGGTCGAGCGATCCGTCAAGCGCTTTGGCTGCTGCGCGCCCAAAGCTTGCGCGCAAGCACGCCGACGCGCCGCTCGATCGCCTGCGCGGCGTCCAGGCACAGATCCTCGCGGTAGCGGGAGGCGATGAGTTGCACGCCGACCGGGTGTCCCTGGTGCAATCCAGCAGGCACCACGGCCGCTGGCAGTCCGAGCACATTGATGGCCGAGATGAACCGCAGATCGTTGCGAAACAGCTCCCGCACCTGCGCTTCGCCGCCGAGATCGGCGCGCGGCCCCGGAGTTGGCCGCACGCTCGCCGGGGTCAGCACCAGGGGCCACTGCTCGAGGAACAGCAGCCAGGCGCGCAAGTGCCGAGAGCGCATCGCGATGGCGCTCATATAACCGCGGAGGTCGAGCCGCTTCGAGATCGACTTGTAGCCGCGCAGAACGCGCTTGAATTCGTCGGTGGTCACGCCGTTCATCTGCTGCTCCTGCAGAATCTCGATTTCCGCGAGCAGGATATCGACCCACAATTGCCATGTCTCGGTCAGGTCGGGGACCTCGATTTCCTCCACCCGGTAGCCGGCATCGCTCAAATAGTCTGCGGCTCGCCGGACCAGCGCCAGCACCGCGCTATCGCCGATCATGTCCTGCGGCATCCGGGCGAGGGCGACCGTGATCGGCTTCTTGAGTGCAGCGCCCCGAAGCGGCGCGGGCACCCACCACGGGTCACGCGGGTCCCGGACGCTCATCGCCGCAAGCCCGAGCCGGACGTCGCGAACCTCGCGCGCCAACGGTCCCTGCACCGACATCAACTGCGCGAGCAGCGGGCGCTCGGCGGGCGCGCTCGGATTGAACGCGGGCACGCGCCCGAGCGTCGGCCGAATCGCCGCGATCCCGTTACAGTGCGCGGGCCAGCGCAGCGAGCCGCCGATGTCATTGCCGTGAGCGATCGCGCCAATACCGAGCGCCACCGAGGCTGCGGCACCGCCCGAGGAGCCCCCGCAGGTAATCGCCGAATCCCACGGATTGTGCGTGAGGCCGTGCAGCGGATTATCGGTAAAGAAGCGCAGCGAGAACTCCGGAGTGTTGGTGAGCCCGATGACGATTGCGCCGGCATTGCGAAGATTGCGCACGACCGGCGCATCCTCCGGTGCGATCAGGTTGGCAAACGCCGGGATGCCGTTCGGGTTCGGATGCCCTTTCACGTCGACGTTCTCTTTGACGGTGACCGGCACACCGTGCAGCGGGCCGAGCGGCCGGCGCATGCCGACCGCCTTGTCTGCGGCGCGCGCGGCCCTGATGGCTTCGGCGCCGAGATCGGCGACCACCGCATTGACGAGGGGATTCACGCTGCGCATGCGCTCGATGTGTGCGCGCACCACATCGAGCGAGGATACTTGCCTGGTTTTGATGGCGCGCGCCGTCGCGACCGCCGACCACTGCCAGATCGGTTTTGCCGACATGGAATCGCTCCCGATGACGAGGCGGGCAGCATAACCGAAACCCGCCTTTCCAATTAATCTCGGTGCGCGCTTGGAGTAACCTCTCGGAACCGTCCATGAGAGAACGGTTGGGGAGAGCGCATGACGAGGGGGACGAGCGGACGAGGATTGCGGCGCAAGATCGGCGCATCGGCCGGGATGCTGGCACTCGCGCTGTTCTGGGCGGGCCTGACCGATGCCGCGGGTGAAGGCTCCGACGATCTTGACCCTGACGCAGTACGACATCGATGGCGGCCAGCACGGGGACGAGGCCGGCTACTACATCCGGCGCGCCCGTTTTCGCAACGGCCAATTCCAAGAGGAGCTGCTCAAGCCTAAGGAACTCATCGAGATTCCGTTCGAATTCAACTGGACGGCAAGGCGAATTCCCGCCGGCGCACGGCTTCGGCTCACCATCGCGCCGCTCAATTCGCCCAATTACCAAAAGAACTTCAATTCGGGCGGGCGGATCGGATTCGAGAAGTTGAACGATGCGCAAATCGCAAATATCAAAATCTTTCACGACGCCAAGCGGGCAAGCCGCTTGACGTTGCCGCTCGCGGCACCGGTTACCGATATCACCGCCGAGTGACGCGAAACCAAGATCCCGCCAGGACTAGTGCGCCCGCAAATCCTCGATCACGGTTCCCATGTGCGCCATTTCGTCCTCGTGCGGCTGGTCGCGGAACGTTTCCTTGAGGGCTTCCGTATACCAATCTCTCATGGATTGAAGACTCAACAATCGCCGCGCGTATTCGGCCGCCGCGGGGTCGAGAGCGATGCCGTAGGTTTGAATTCTAAAGACGACCGGAGCGAAGAACGCATCGACGGCCGTGAATAACCTCCCCGCCAGGAACGGTCCGCCGAAGCGGCGCAGCCCGTCGTTCCACAGCGCGCCAAGCCGAGCGACATCCCGCTCGAGCGCCGCCGGAAAATCCTTGAGTCTTATGCGCACGCCGCAGCTCATCGAACAGCGATTGCGCAACTCGCCGAATCCCGAATGCATCTCGGCGGAAGCGCTTCGGGCCCGGGCGCGGGCGGTGGAATCGGCCGGCCAAACACCCGCATGCCGTTCGGCCAAGTATTCGGCGATCGCGAGCGAGTCCCACACGATCGCCGGACCATCGATCAGGCACGGCACCTTGCCGCTCGGCGAGATCTTTCTGAAATCCTCCCACTGCGCCGTCCGTCCAAACGGTATCAATCGCTCCGAAAACGCGATCTTGAGCTCGCGCATCAGCACCCACGGCCGCAATGACCACGAAGAATAATTCTTGTTGGCAATGTATAGATCGTACATCGGTCGCTTCTCCCGATCGCTCATCGTATGCCCGCGAGCGTGCGAAATTTGCCTAGTTTACCGTCGATACAGGCACAATGCCTGCCGCGATGAACTACAAGCACATCTACCATGCCGGAAATTTTGCGGATGTCGCGAAGCACATCGGCCTGCTCTACTGCCTCGATGCCCTGAAGCGCAAGGAAGCGGGTTTTTTCGCATTGGACAGCCACGCCGGTCGCGGCTTTTACGACTTGCAAGCTGCCGAAGCCGCCAAATCCGGCGAAGCCGAGCGCGGCATCCAGCGCCTGATACAAACGCGCATCGATGCAAAAATTCTCGGACCGTATTTTTCCGCCATTCACGCCCGGCGCGGCAAGCGTTTGGCGCGCTACCCGGGCTCGCCGGCGCTGATCGCCGGGGGTTTGCGGCCGCAGGACCGTGCGATATTCGTCGAGCTTGTGCCCGCGGAGGCACGGGCCGGTGCGCGCGAGCTCGAATCCGCCGGTCGGATTTGTGTGCAAATCGAGGACGGATACGCCGCGCTCAAGGCGCTCTTGCCGCCGCAAGAACGGCGCGGATTGGTGCTGATCGACCCGCCCTACGAAGGCATCGACGAGCTTAAGACCATGCTGCAGGCGTTCGCCGACGCCTATCGCCGCTGGCCGACCGGCATATTCTTGATGTGGTATCCGATCCGCAGCGCGGCGCAGCGCAGTAAGGTACATGCGCGCTGTGAAGCACTGGGAATTCCGAAGATGCTGTACGCGGACTTGGCCATCCATCCGGACGATGCGGGCGTCGGCCTCGCCGGCAGCGGATTGATGATGGTCAACCCGCCCTACGGCGCGGACGAGTACCTTAAGAGCGCCTATACCGCCATTCACGAAGGGATCGCCGTCCCCAGATCGGGCTACGTGGAAGTCGCGCGCCTGACGCGGGAACGAATGGCACAATGATGCACCTACTTTCGAGGACTTGAATCATGGATCCGAACATCTTGCGCGATCAGCTCAGCAAACTGCATGAAGAACTCGGTGGCGTGCGGCATGTGGATCCGCGATCCAAGCAACTGCTGGCGGATGTCCTCGAGGACATCCAGCGGCTTTTGCAGCAAGACCATGCGGGCGCGCCGCAGGGCAATGCCTCGCTACCCGAGCGCCTGGAAAAGGTCGCGGTGCAATTCGAGCTGGATCACCCGACGCTCGCGGCGAGCTCTCGAAGGCTCATCGATCTGCTCGGCAAAGCGGGGCTATAGGAGCCTGTCTCCTAGCCGGTCCAGACGAGTGCGTCCTGCACGTGCACCGCGATCTGCTTGAGCGTGTCGGGATCGGGGCTCTGCCCGCGCGCAAGTACCGCGAGACTCCCGTGGCCGGCCATGGGAAGTATGACGCCGTGGTAGCCCTGCTCGTCGAACCGCTCGGGCTTCGATACGGATTCATGCACGAGAACCATCACGGTGACCGGTCCCATTTCCGTCTGCACCACCAGGTGCGGAACGTGGTGAGCGCGAAATAGGCAACTTCTCGCATAGCTGACCATGCCCGCCTTCGGATCCAAGCGCACGCGCGCATCGGCAAGCGCCTGCGCCAATTCCGGCGGCGGTACCGGGATGTCCGTGCGGGCCCAGGCTTGCGGCTCCCCCGCCATGTGGGCCACCACATCGGCAGCCAAACTCGCGTGCGGCTCCGCGAGCCACAGACCACCCGCGACGGCGACCAGGATCAGCACGCTGGCGGCCATTGCCAGCCAGCCGCGGCGGCTGGAGCTCGCGCGGCGCAAGGCGGGCGTCCGCAGGGGCACGACCGACGCTGCGCCAGCGGCAGGAATGCTCACGCGCATGGCGCGCTCGAGGCGGCCTTCGAAGCGCAACTGCCGATCCGTGTATTCAAGGCACTCGCGGCAGCCGTCACGATGCGAACGCAGTTCCGGATTCGCATCCCGCGGATCCGCCAGAATCGCTCGGCGATATTGGGCGCAATTCATCATTCTTCGGGGTCCATACGGGTGTCCTCGCCGCACATTGCGCGCAGCTGATTGCGGCCGCGGAACAAGCGCGTCAACACGGCGGCATTCGAAAGGTTGAGTTCAGCGGCTATCTCCGCCGTCGAATAACCCATCAGCACCTGTAGTACAAGCGGCTCGCGATACTCCTCCGGGAGCTTGAACAGGGCGGCGCGAAGCTCCGCCAGATCGTCGCCCTGCGCGGCCGCGAGCGTCGGCTCCTCGCGCGCAACCAGCTCATCGATGTCAACCGTCACCAAGCGCTTGCGCTCGAAGCTTCGGGCATATTCGCGGCGAATGATGGTCAAAAGCCAAGGTTTGGCGGCCGCTTCGTCCAATAGTGAATCTTGCGCCTTCCAGGCGCGCAGCATGGCTTCCTGGACCACGTCCTCGGCCAAAGCCCGGTCGCGCGACAGCCAAAACGCGAACCGCAGCAGGTCGGGGCGCAGAGATTGGCAAAGCGTATGGAATCGGTCGCGCTTCAGATTTCCGCCAACCTGATCGTTCATGTATAAATCAGCACTTGACCTGCGATGTACCCGTTTACCATATCCCCTTTGCGATATTACCGCGATACGATCACGCCGCCGTAAATGAAAAACGGAATCCGGGAGCGCAGAAGGTATTGCGCCCGGCCGGGGCCCGGCCTCAATCGCGCGGCCGAAACTGTTGTTAGGAGTCACAGTCAACATGACCGGAAATTCAGCTGATTCATTTCCGAGCACCCGGATGCGGCGCATGCGCCGCGATGAGTTTTCGCGGCGGCTGATGCGCGAAACGCGGCTCACGGTGGATGCGCTCATTTATCCGGTTTTCGTGGTGGATGGGGCAAAGCAGCGCCAGCCCGTCGCTTCCATGCCGGGAATCGAGCGGCTTTCGGTCGACGTACTGCTGCGCGAGTGCAAGTCCTTGGTGGGGCTGCGCATCCCGGCGATTGCGCTCTTTCCGGTCATTCCGACCGACAAGAAGTCTTTGGATGCGCGCGAATCCTGGAATCCCAATGGGATTGTGCAACAGGCGGTGCGGGCCGTGAAAAAGGAGTTTCCAGCCCTCGGCGTCATTACCGATGTGGCGCTCGATCCGTTCACCACACACGGACAGGACGGTCTGATTGACGACGGCGGCTACGTCCAGAATGACCTGACCGTCGAAACCCTGGTGCGCCAGGCGCGGTCGCATGCGGACGCCGGCGCCGACGTGGTTGCCCCTTCCGACATGATGGACGGGCGCATAGGCGCCATCCGCGGCGCCTTCGAGACCGCCGGACTGGTCCATACGCGCATTCTCGCCTATGCGGCAAAGTACGCCTCCAGTTTCTACGGCCCGTTTCGCGAAGCCGTTGGCTCGGCGCAACAGCTCGGCACCGGCAGCAAGCACACCTACCAGATGGACCCCGGCAATTCGGACGAGGCGTTGCGCGAAGTAGCCCTCGACATCGCCGAGGGCGCGGACATGGTCATGATCAAGCCGGGCTTGCCCTACCTGGACATCGTTCGCCGGGTGAAGGAGCGCTTCGGGATGCCCACCTTCGTCTACCAGGTCAGCGGCGAGTACGCGATGATCATGGCGGCGGCCGCGAACGGCTGGATCGACGAGCGAGCGGTTGCCCTGGAATCCCTCGTGTCCATCAAACGCGCCGGAGCGGACGGCATTTTGACCTATTTCGCCAAACGCGCGGCGGAGTGGCTCGCCCAGTGAATCTGCCGCACGAAGCCGGCACACCGGACCAGTACGGGATCGTCGGGCACCCGATCGCGCACAGCTGGTCACCGTTCATTCACGGGATGTTCGCCAAGGCGACGGCGCAGAACCTGGTTTATCGGCTGTTCGACATCGCTCCGGACGATTTCCGGCGCGAGACTCTGCGGTTGTTCACGAGCGGTGTGCGCGGACTCAACATCACGCTGCCCCACAAGCAGGCGGCGGCGGAATTGGTGAACGAATTGACGCCGCGGGCGGCGCGAGCACAGGCCGTGAATACCATCGCCTTTTTCGAGGATGCGACTCTGCTCGGCGACAACACCGACGGGATTGGTCTGATCTGCGATCTCGAGCGCAATATGCAGATCGACCTCGCCGACAAGCGCGTGTTGATCCTCGGCGCGGGCGGCGCCGCGCGCGGAGTGATCGCACCCTTGATGGAGCGGGAATTGCGCAGCCTCACGATCGCCAACCGCACGCCGATGAGGGCGCGCAATCTTGCGGCTGAATTTTCCGACATGGGGAAAATCGCCGGCTGCTCCTTCGCGGAGCTGCAAGGGCCGCCGTACGATCTCATCCTCAATGCGACATCCGCCAGTCTGCAAGGCGAAATGCCGGAGATGCCGGCAGGACTCGTCGACGAAGGAACCGTCTGTTACGACATGGCCTACGGCCACGGCCAGACGCCGTTCACGGCCTGGGCGCTCTCGCTCCACGCCCGCAGCACCACCAAGGGTTGGGGCATGCTGGTCGAACAAGCGGCCGAATCGTTCTTTTTGTGGCGCGGCATCCGGCCGAACACCCAGCCGGTGCTCGAGACGCTGGCGCAGCACGCCTAGCGCCGCGGCCCCCTGGCGCACAGGCGCCCACGCACCCACGCGCCTAGCGCATGGTCACGAGCTCTTCGGCGCTGGTCGGATGGATGGCCACGGTGTCGTCGAAGTCGCCTTTGGTCGCACCCATGCGAATCGCGACCGCGAACCCCTGAAGCATTTCGTCGGCGCCGGCGCCGATGACGTGGCAGCCGATGATTTTCTCCTCCGACCCCACGCAAACCAGCTTCATATCGGAATGAGTCTTGCGTATGGTCAGCGCGTGATACATGGGCGTGAACGACGAGGTGTAGATCTTGACGGCATCGCCGTATTTCATCTTGGCCTCGCTCTCGCTGAATCCCACCGTGCCGATCGGCGGATGCGTGAATATGACGGTTGGAATCATGTCGTAGCGCAGGTGGCGCTCGGGCTTGCCGCCGAACAGGCGATCGCTGAGCCGCCGGCCGGCGGCGATAGCCACCGGCGTCAAGGCGGCGCGGCCGGTAACGTCGCCGATCGCATAGACGCCGGCTACGCCGGTGTTTTGGAACTCGTCGGTGGCGATGAAGCCGTTCGCGTCGACCGTGACGCCGGCCGAACGCAAATCGAGACGGGCGACATTGGCGCTGCGCCCCACGGCCCACAGCAGGCAGTCGAAACCGGAGAATTTGCGGCCGTCCGCCGCAACCAACGTATTCAGATCCGACTGCTCGTCGACCGCGGCGGGTACCACGTGCGGATGAATGATCATGCCCAGCGCTCGCATCTCGCGCATCAAGGACGCGCCCAGCATCGCATCAAAGTGACCCAGCAGCCGATCCTTGCGTATGAACAGCTCGACACGGCTGCCGAGCTCGTGAAAAGCGGCCGCCAACTCACAGGCGATGTAGCTGCTGCCGATGATCGCGACGCGGTGCGGCCGCCGCTCCAGCGCGAAAAATTCGTTCGAAGTGATGCCGCGTTCCGCTCCCGGAAGCCGCGGCACGACCGGAACGCCGCCGCTGGCGATCACGATGTGCGGCGACTTCATGCGGGCGCCGTTCACCTCCACGGTGTGTGCATCGACGAACCGGGCGTAACCTCGCACCAACGCCACGCCTTTGGCCGCGAGATTGCGCTCGTAGATGCCGTTCAGACGGACAACATAGGCGTCCCGCCCTCGCTTCAAGGCGCCCCAATCGCTGCCGCCGAGCGTGACCTCGAATCCGTAACCGCTCGCATCGGCGAGCGACAGGGCGATGCTCGCCGCATTCCACATCACTTTCTTCGGGACGCAACCGACGTTCACGCAGGTGCCGCCCAGCGCGCCGGATTCGATTACGGCCGCCCGCGCGCCGTAGCGCGCCGCTTGCTGGGCACAGGCCAGGCCGCCGCTGCCGCCACCGATGCTGATGAGATCGAAAACTTCGCTAGACACTGTGAACTCCATCCCGATAGGCGTTAAGGAGCCAATGATATCCTTTGACAATAGCCAACTCACCGGCGAGGTGCCGTTTGATCACTACAGGTCTCCTGCTGGTTGCGATCGTCGCTCTGATCGTCTACATCGCCGGCATCTACAACGAGCTGGTGAGTCTGCGCGAAAACATCAAGGTTTCTTGGGCGAACATCGACGTGCTCCTGAAGCAGCGGCATGATGAATTGCCGAAATTAATAGAGACCTGCAAGCGCTACATGCAGTTCGAGCAGGACACGCTCGAACGGGTCATGCGCGCACGCGCTTCGGTCAATCAGGCGAGCCAGTCGGGCAACGTCGCCGCGGTAGGGGCGGCCGAGCAGCAACTGCGCGCCGGAATGACGCGCCTGTTCGCCGTCGCCGAGAATTATCCGCAATTGAAGAGCGACGAAACGTTCAAGCAATTGCAGGGCAGAATAACCGCTCTGGAGGAATCCATCGCCGACCGGCGCGAACTGTACAACGATCAGGTGAATCTCAATAACATCCGCGTCAAGGTCTTTCCCGATGCCCTGATCGCGCAGCGCTTCGGCTTCCTGCCGGCGCACTTGCTGGAATTCACCGGCGAGGAGAAAGGCGACGTCGACGTCGGCACGTTGTTCCGGGCTTAAGCTCGATTCCATCGCGTGATTCCGGACATGTCCGGCGACGATCGACTCAAAATTGCCCTCCTCCTGCTCGGCATCGCCGGCGCGGCGGCCTACTCCTTCTGGTATGCGTTCAAAGCGTGGCGCATAAACCGCATGATTGGAGACACGCCCGCCTCGCGGGTGCGTTCGGCCGCACAGGGCTACGTCGAGCTCTTGGGCCAAGGCTTGATCAGGGAGGAAGCCCGGAGCAAGGCTCCGTTGACCAGCCGGTTGTGCACCTGGTGGCGATACAAGATCGAGGAGCATGGCTCCGTCGGACGATCGCGGGGTTGGACCACGATCGACAGCGGAACCAGTGAGGTGCCGTTCATTCTGGACGACGGCACCGGTCAGTGCCTGGTCGATCCACGCGGCGCCGAGGTATTTCCGAAGGCCAAGGACATATGGTACGGCGACAGTGTCTGGCCCGACGTACGCATTCCGGACGGACAAGGCTTTTTCGGCAAACTCGCGGATGCGTTGCTCTCCGGCGGCCGATACCGGTACACCGAGTATCGCCTGCAATCCCATGAGCCGGTCTGCGCACTCGGCGAATTCCGCAGTCTCGGCGGGGCCGGTGCCGAGGATCCCGACAGCGCCGTAACCGAGCTGCTGCACGAATGGAAGCAAGACCAAAAGACTTTGCTCGAGCGCTTCGATCGCGATCGTGACGGGATCTTGAACAGCGAGGAGTGGGAACTGGCGCGAGCGGCGGCTCGCCAACAAGTCGTCGGCAGCATGCTCGCCAAACCGCCGACACCGGTGCAGAGTGTATTGTCGAAGCCGGCGGACGGCCGCGCTTTTCTGTTGTCGGCCTCCGACGGCGCGTCGCTGGCGCGGCGCTTGCGCCGCCAGGCCTTCGCGGGCTTCGCCGCATGCGCGGGCAGCAGCGCCGTGCTTGCCTGGATGGTGGCGCACGTCTGATAGAATCGTGAGGTGAACAACCCACTTCTGAATTTGGAATCATTACCCGCTTTCGATCGGATCGAACCGGCTCATGCCCGTCCCGCGCTCGAGCAGATCTTGTCGGAAAACCGCGCCCGGCTTCAACAATTGACCGCTCAGGCCGATCCCACGTTCGCCTCGCTGGTGGTACCGGTGGAGGAACTGAGTTACAGGTTGAGCCGCGTTTGGAGCCCGATCGGTCATCTGAACGCCGTTGCCAATTCTACCGAGATGCGCCAGGCCTACAATGAATGCGTGCCGTTGCTGACGGCCTACTCGTCGGAACTCGGCCAGAACACCGCCCTGTACGCGGGTTATGCGCATGTGTTCGAGCACGAAGGGGATAGCCTCGATTCCTCGCAACGCAAGCTGTTGGAGAATGCGCTGCGCGATTTCCGCCTTGCCGGCGTCGACTTGCCGGCGGACCGCAGGGATCGCTACCGCGAGGCGGTGCAGCGCCTCGCGCAACTCGCCACCAAGTTTTCGGAGAATGTACTCGATGCGGCGCGCGCCTATACCCGCAGCGTGACCGACCGTTCGGAGCTCGAAGGGTTGCCGGATAGCGCCGTCGACCGGGCTGCCGCGGACGCTCGGGAAACCGGCCAAGCCGGATGGCTTTTCAAGCTCGACCAACCGACCTACATGACGGTCATGGCCAATGCCGCGAACGCGCAATTGCGGCGCGACATCTATGAGGCCTGGCTGACCCGGGCATCCGAATTGGGGCCGAGCGGCGGGCGATTCGATAATAATCCGATCATGGCCGAAATATTGGCGCTGCGGCACGAGCTCGCGCAGCTGCTCGGCTTCAACAATTTCGTCGACTATGCTTTGGCGACGCGCATGGCAAAGAGCGGCAAACAGGTGCTCGGCTTTTTGGACGATCTGGCGCGGCGTTGCCGGCCGGCGGCAATCCAGGAATTTGGGGATCTGGAAGAGTTCGCCGGGCGTAAATTGAACGCGTGGGACCTGGCATTCTTCGGCGAACGGCTGCAGGAAAGCCGATTCAAAGTCTCGCAGGAGGCGCTGCGGCCCTATTTTCCGCTTACCAAAGTACTTTCCGGCCTTTTCGCTCTGACCGAGCGCTTGTACGGCATCTCGGTGGTTGCGCGGCCCGAGGTGAGCGTTTGGCATCCCACGGTGCGGTACTACGATCTTAAGGATGCCCAAGGCGCGGCCGTCGCGGGTTTCTACCTCGATCCGTACTCGCGCAGCGAAAAGCGCAGCGGCGCTTGGATGGACGAATGCGTCATCGCCAAATCACTGCCGTCGGGCAAGGCTCTGCCGATCGCGCAGCTGGTATGCAATTTCACCGCTCCGGTCGGCGACGCCGCGGCGCTTCTGACCCACGACGAGGTGACGACTCTGTTTCATGAATTCGGCCATGGCCTGCATCACATGCTGACCCAGGTGGCGTATCCGAGTATTTCCGGCATCAACGGTGTCGCATGGGATGCGGTGGAGCTGCCAAGCCAATTCATGGAGAATTTCGCATGGCGCGCCGAAGTGCTGCCGCTCATTTCGGCGCACGTGATCGACGGCAAGCCCTTGCCGACCGATATGCTGCGGCGCCTGCAGGG
>Ga0209415_10005993_pt1 | contig 21729 bp, 17 predicted proteins | sample PeaSoiSIISIP2007_FD_187696 | JGI IMG/M metagenome (GOLD analysis project Ga0209415, IMG submission 187696) | Peat soil microbial communities from Weissenstadt, Germany - SII-SIP-2007 (SPAdes) (version 2) | ecosystem: Environmental > Terrestrial > Soil > Wetlands > Peat | place: Germany... | reverse complement strand
GGATTTCCTTTCGAGCTGCTGAAAGCCAACGACCACGTCGGCTACTTGCACGCCGGTGTTGTCGATGTAGTTTTGCACCTCGACGCGGCGGCCGGAGTAACGCAGCAGGCGGACGAACGTGTCTCCGAGAACGGCGTTGCGGAGATGGCCGATATGCGCAGCCTTATTCGGATTGATATTCGTGTGTTCGACGATTGCCTTCGGTGCGTTGGCGACACCGGGGGCGGTCGAACCGCCGGAATCGCGCAGCGCCGACGCGAAAAATGGCGCGCGGGCAAGAAAGAAATTCAGGTAGCCGCCGCCCGCGACTTCGGTGCGCTCGACGCCTTCAATCGGCCCGATTTCCGTGGCGATCTCCTGCGCGATCAGGCGCGGCGCGCGCTTCAGGCGTTTCGCGAGGTCGAACGCCACGGGCGACGAGAGTTCGCCCATTTCGATTCTCGGCGGCCGCTCGGTGGCTACGGCGGCATCCACGGAGTAGCGGCGCTTCAGGAATTTGCGCAACGCGACGCGGACGCGCGCTTCAAGGATGTGATACACGGGTCTCCATCGCAGAAATGAGGCCTCGATTATAGGGCACGGCCGTGAGGCATTCAAAGCCGCTCGGTCGCGGATGTTGGTCAGTTTCCAATTACCGCGTCGATCAGGACTTAGCTGTGCGAATTCCGCTATCGCCCTGGGATCTGCGCTGATCGCAAATTCGTTGTGTTCAAGACAGTACAGGCATACGCTGTTCGTGCTAGAGACCTGAATCGCAAGTTCCGGCCGAGATGGTCGGGACCAGCTCCAACAAGCGCTGCGAGTTTCAAAGCAATTCGGGGATCGTTCCGCAGATGAAAGCGAAGCGAATCGAGGAGGAAAGAAGTGCGGCTGTATCTGGTGAATCCAGACAATCCAGTCGTCAGCCTTAACAAGGTCCACTGGAACCGTCTGAACGCGTATCGAATTTGGAAGCCGCTCGGGCTTCTGGTGGTGGCAGGACTGACGCCGCCCGATTGGGATGTGACACTGATCGACGAAAACCTGTCCCGCCCCGACTACGAACAGCTGCCCAAACCTGATCTCGTCGGTGTCACGGCATTCACGTCCCAGGCGCCGCGGGCTTACGAAGTCGCCAAAATGTACCGTGCGATGGGGGTGCCCGTGGTGATGGGAGGCATTCATGCCACGTTCTGTCGCGATGAGGCACTGGAACATGCAGATGCGGTGGTTACGGGCGAGGCGGAAACGGTCTGGCGGCAGGTGTTGACGGATGCGCGTAAGCATGCCCTGCGCAGGGTGTATCAAGGCGGCACCAGCGCAATGGAGGCAATCCCGCCCGCTCGCCACGACCTGCTCCCTGGACGGTACTACTTCGGCTCGGTGCAAACCACGCGCGGCTGCCCGCTGAATTGCAGTTTTTGCAGCGTCACCGCGTTCAATGGCGGCACGTTCCGCCACCGGCCCATCGCCGACGTCATTCGAGAACTGCGCTTGATCCAGGAGAAGGTCATCCTCTTCGTGGACGACAACCTCATCGGCACTCGGCGTGACCATCTCGCCTACTCCAAGGATCTCTTCCGAGCGATGATTCAGGAGGGGCTGACTCGGCCTTGGATCTGCCAGGCGACCGTCAACTTCGCCGACGATGAGGAATTGCTTGATCTCGCCGCGCGTTCGGGATGCCAAGGCGTGTTCATCGGATTCGAATCCCCTACCGTGGAAGGGCTCATGTCCGTCGGCAAGAAGTTCAATCTCCAGAAGGGGAGAGACTTCCGCGCGTCTGTGCGCCGGATTCAACGGCACGGCATGTGCGTTGTGGGGTCGTTCATCGTCGGGATGGACACGGACCAGCGGGGGATTGGCGAGGCCACCGCTCGCGCGGCCAGGAAGTACGGCGTCGACGCTGCCAACGTAATGATCCTCACCCCGCTACCCGGAACCGCGCTATACGCTCAAATGCAGCGCGAAGGCAGGATCCGCTCGAACGATTACCCGGAGGATTGGAAGTACTACACCCTGACCTATCCGGTGGCGAACTTCAGGCACCTGAGCTGGGCGGATGTGGTAGAGGAGGTAAACGGGTTTAACAATCGGTTTTACGCGTATCCCCAGATCCTTCGACGGATGCTGCATCTCGCCAGGAAAACACGCAGTCTGAGGACATTTTTTGTCGTCCTGGTTGCCAACCTGAGCTTTCGATCCAACCACCTTCTTGACAGGCGCACTTATGCGAGCTTGGTTCAGTCACCCAATTTGGGAGATGCCAACGCGGCGGCAGGGGTGTAACGCGGCGCGGACGCGCGCGTCTCACGGCTTGACCACCTTCAGATCGCGGCTCCCACAGGCTGCGAAGCCTCGGCGCGGAAGTTTTATGGCGGTATTCTCGGTCTGGAAGAAATCGAAAAACCTGGGTCGCTACGGGCGCGCGGCGGATGTTGGTTTCGTTGCGGCGACCAGCAGCTTCACATACGCGTGGAAAAATCCTTCGCGCCCGCGCGCAAGGCGCATCCGGCCTTTGGCGTCGCGGACTTGGATGAAATGCGCGAGGCGCTCCTGGCGCACGGAATTGCGGTCACCGACGACGAGGAGCTTCCCGGCCAGCGCGGGTTCTACGCGGAAGACCCCTGGGGCAATCGCCTCGAATTCGTCGCGCCCCGCTGATTTGACAGCCCGCGGAGCGGCGCTTAGTATCAATTGCTTGCTTAGGCTGCGCTCGCGCGAAGAGTTGTGCGAGCGTCTCCAACCTGCCTGCCGGCAGGCAGGATCCACCGATGAGCGCCAATTCCACCAAGCCGAAGTTCTATCTCACGACGCCGATTTACTACACGAACGGCTTGCCGCATATCGGCCATACCTATACGACGATCGTGGCCGACACGATCCGGCGCTACAAACGCATGTGCGGCTACGAAGTGGTGATGACCACGGGCACGGACGAGCATGGCGTGAACGTGGAGCGCGCCGCGAAGAAGGCCGGCGTTCCGGAATCGGAATTCGTCGCCAAGATGGCCGAGGAGTGGCGCGCGCTGTGGGACAAACTGGGCCTCGCCGCGGATGAATTCATTCGCACCACGGACCTCGAACATGTTCGCACCGTGCAGTGGCTGTTCCGGCTGTGCCGCGAGAATGGCTACGTCTATAAAGGCCACTACACCGGCCAATACTGCATTTACGACAATGCGTTTGTGAACGACGCGAAGCCCGGCGATTCCTGCCCGGATTGCGGCCGACCGACGGAAACGCTTACGGAAGAGAATTATTTTTTCAAGCTGTCGGCGTTTCAGAAGCCGCTGCTCGATTTTTACAAGCAGCATCCGGACTTCATCCAGCCCGAATCGCGGCGAAACGAGATCGTCAGCTTCGTCGAAGGCGGGCTGCGGGACCTGAGCATTACGCGCACGACAATTCGCTGGGGCATTCCTGTGCCGGGGGAAGAGCCGCACGTCTTCTACGTTTGGTTCGACGCGCTCAGTGCGTATCTCAGCGCGGTCGGTGGGCCGGAATATGCGCAGCGCGGCTTCTGGCCGGCGAATGTGCACTTGGTCGGCAAGGACATCATTCGTTTTCACGCCGTGTATTGGCCGGCGTTTCTGATGGCTGCGCAGCTGCCCATTCCGAAACAGATTTGGGCGCATGGGTGGTTCCTGATCGACGCGGCGAAGATGAGCAAGTCCAAGGGCAACGTGGTCGCGCCGCTGCCGATTGTGAATGTGCTGGGGATGGACGCGCTGCGGTATTACCTGCTGCGCGAGACGGTGTTTGGGCAAGACGGCAATTTCAGCTACGACGCGCTCGTCACGCGCTACAACGGCGATCTCGCCAACGGCCTGGGGAATCTCGCCAGCCGTACGCTGACGATGATCGAAAAATATTGCGGCGGCGCAATTCCTGCGAAGCCCGGCGGAGAGAGCCCCGATGAGCAAGCGCTTCTCGACGCTGTGTCCGGCGGGGTGGCCAAAGAAGCGCTCGAAGTGTTGCGCGATGTGGGGCTCGCCTACGACCAGTTCAATTTCTCGCGCGCACTTGAGAAGCTTTGGGCGCTCGTTGCGGTGTGCGATAAGTTTCTGAGCGACGAGAAGCCTTGGGTCTTGGCGGAAAATCCAGCGAATCGCAAACGTCTCGAGCACGTACTCTACGTCGCGGCGGATTGTGTGCGCATCGTCGGTAAACTTGCGCATCCGGTCTTGCCGGCGGCTACGCAAGCGATCTGGCGGCAACTCGGAATGTCCGGCAATGTCGATGCGCCCAATCTGGAGTCCCTCGATTGGGGGCAACTCAAGCCGGGGACGCGCATCGGCAAAATCGAACCGGTATTTCCGCGTATCGAGAAGGCCGACGCAATCGAAAGGATGGAAGCTATGGAACAGACACCACAGAAGCCGGCCGAGACATCTGCGGGCGCGACTTCGGCTGCCCCTGCCGCGACGGCGGCTACGGCCGCGGCGCCTGCGGCGGCGCCCGCGAAAATCACGATCGATGATTTCGCGAAGGTGGAGATGCGCGTCGGGCAGATTGAATCGGCAGAAAAAGTGCCGAATGCCGATAAACTGCTGAAGCTGATGGTGAATATCGGCGACGAAGTGCGGCAGATCGTCGCGGGCATCGCCACGGCCTACGAAGCCGAGAAACTCATCGGACGCAAGGTCATTGTGGTGACCAATCTCCAGCCCCGAAAACTGCGCGGCGTGGAATCGAACGGGATGATCGTCGCGGGGTCGTCTGGACCGGATGGTTTACCCGTTCTGGCCGGTTTTCTTGAGGATGTGCCGGTCGGGTCCCGATTGAAGTAGGGCGGAGGAGGAGAAGAGAAGAGAAGAGAAGAGAAGAGAAGAGGGCGAACCACAGAGTACACCGAGGGCACAGAGAGTTAGGAGCAGAGCGGCGCGGCAGCGGGAAGCAAAGGGAACGAATGGCGCGGGCATCCGAATGACGGCGCTTCACGTTGAATTCTGGAGTCTCTGGAACACCATTGGTACTGGTTGACTCACACGCACATCTTGATTCCGCCGATTTCGACGCCGATCGCGCCGAAGTGCTGGCGCATGCGCAAGAGGCCGGCGTACGCGCCTTGCTGACCGTCGGCACGGGCCACACTCTGGAGGAAATTCGCGGCGCCTTGCGGCTGTGCGAGCAGCACGACTGGATTTACGCGGCGGCGGGCGTTCATCCCCACGACGCCAAGGATTTCGGCGACGCCGATTTCGACACGCTTGCGGAGTGGATGACGCAGCCCCGAGTGCTCGCCTGGGGCGAGATCGGTCTCGACTACCACTACGATCATTCACCGCGAGACGTCCAAGCGCAGGCGTTTCGATTCCAACTCGCGCATGCCCGCTCCGCCAAGCGGCCCATCATCATTCATTGCCGTGAGGCGTGGGACGACTGCCTGCGAATCCTGGAAGCGGACTGGCGCTCGTCCGGGCTGGGCGGCATTCTCCACTGTTTTGGCGGGACTCTGGAGGACGCGCGTCGCGGGATGGACATTGGGTTCATGGTTTCCTTCGCGGGCAATGCGACGTACCCGAAGGCGCAGGCCCTCCGCGACGTTGCGCGTGAAATCCCGCTCGATCGCTTGCTGATCGAGACCGACTGCCCTTATCTGGCGCCGCAACCCAAGCGCGGCCGGCGCAACGAGCCCGCGTACGTCGCGGAGGTAGCACGAACGCTGGCAAGTGTGAGAAACTTGAGTCCAGACGAAGTTGCAACGGCGACCGCCGCGAACTTTATTCGCTTTTTCGGGCTCGTCGAGGCCTCCAGCAGCAGTTCCAGGGGCATGCGGAGGAGGGAGCCATAGCCGTTTTGACCACTAAAGAGATTTTCGATCTAGTCCGGGAGGATCTGGTCCGGGTCGAACAAGAGCTTGCCCTGCAAAGCGGCACGGCGCCGATCCCTGTCTCGGACATCGCCGGGTGCCTCCTGGAGAGCGGGGGGAAGCGGCTGCGGCCGGCGCTGCTCCTGCTTTCGGCCGGTTACGCGGGCTACCACGGGCCGGGAGCGGTGCGCTTGAGCGCCGTTGTGGAACTGATTCATAGCGCTACGCTGGTCCACGACGACGTGATTGACGGCGCCGACACGCGGCGCGGACGTCCCTCGGCGAATTCCCGCTGGGGCAATCATCGCAGCGTGCTTGCGGGTGACTGGCTGTATATGCAGGCATTCCAACTGGCTCTGGGAGAGCGCAATTTCAAGATTCTCGACATCCTCATCGAGCTGACGCAAAACATGGTGGAAGGCGAGCTGCTGCAGCTTGCCACGCTCGGGCATATGGATTTGTCTGAAACGGACGCCTTGGAGCTTTCCTCGCGCAAGACGGCTTGCCTCTTCAGCGGCTGTGCGCGTCTGGGCGCCGTGCTCGGCGGATTGGATGATGAGGGCGAGCAGGCGCTGGCGGACTATGGACGCTTCGCCGGGCTGGCGTTCCAACTTGTAGACGATCTGCTCGATTTCACAGCTTCGGTGGAGCGGTTGGGCAAGCCGGTGCTGAGCGATTTGAAAGAGGGCAAGGTCACGCTGCCGCTCATCTATGCGTTGGACAATGGGCATTCGGAGGCGCGGCGGCTCGTGGCCAAGGTTCTCGAGGAAGGCGGCTTCACCAGCGTGCGTCCGGAAGAGATCACGCAACTGGTGCAGGAATCCGGAGCGCTCGACCGCGCGCGCCAACTCGCCCGGGACTACGCGGTGCGCGCCAAGGCTTGCCTGAATGGAAACGCCACCGGCGATTTCGGCCGCGCACTGCGCGCCGTCCCCGACTTCATTCTCGACCGCGACAACTGACCTCGTGACCCCAAAGCTGCCGTTCCGAATCGTCTATCACGAAAACTACGACCTGCACCTCGGCGCGCACATTTTTCCTTCACAGAAATATCGATTGATTCGCGATGCCTTGCTCGCGGAGGGCGTGGCTGCGGAGGACGAGATTCTTTTGCCCGAGCCGGCCTCCGACGAAGACGTGCTGCTGGTGCACACGGCCGATTGGGTCTCGAAATTGAAGAACGACACGCTGACGATTTCCGAGCGTCTGCGCGTGGAGATTCCGTATTCGCGCGAGACGGTGGAGGCGTTCTGGCTTTCCGCGGGCGGCTCGATTCTCGCGGGGCGCCGCGCGCTGGCGGACGGTTTCGGCATCAATTTGAGCGGCGGATTCCATCACGCATATCCGGGGCATGGCGAGGGATTCTGCATGATTCACGACGTCGCGGTTGCGATCCGGCGTTTACAGGCCGACGGCGCAATCCACACGGCGGTCGTGGTGGACACCGACGTACACCAGGGGAACGGCACGGCGGCGATTTTTGCCAAGGACAAGGACGTGTTCACGCTTTCGATTCATCAGGAAAACAATTATCCGCTTCCGAAGGAGCTGTCGGATCTGGACATCGGTCTTCCGGACGGCACGGGCGACGCCGAGTATCTGTCGCGGCTCGAGGGCGGGCTGGTGCGTTCTCTTTACTCGTTTCATCCGGACTTGCTGTGTTACGTGGGCGGCGCCGATCCGTATCGCGAGGATCAGCTTGGCGGGCTGGCGTTGACGTTGGAGGGGTTGGAGCGCCGCGATCGTCTGGTATTCGAGTTTGCGCGAAAACTCGGCATCCCCGTGATGTGCACGCTTGCCGGCGGCTACGCCCGGAGCGTGGACGACACCGTGCGCATTCACGTCAATACGGTGCGGGCCGCAGCGGAAGTTGCGCGCCGGTACCCGCACGGCGCGCACGTCTAACCGCGTCTCACTCCCAGCCGATTTCTCGTAAGAAAACTAGGGCGTGGCGACGAGCGCGTGTTGGATCGCGCCTTTCAATTCCGAAACGATGGTATCCGGATCGAATCCTTCGGCGCGGTAGGCAACCTTGCCGGTGTGATCCACGATCACCAGGGTCGGCAGAGACTTCACGTTGTAGAAATCATCCAGGCCGTCCGCGAAGAGCACCGTGCCCGGAATGTGCTGGCGCTGCAAATAGGGCAGCACGCGCGATTCATCTTCATCCGTATTCAAAGTGAGAAAAACCAGATCGTGGCGCCCCGCGTACTCCTGCAGCACCTGCGCGAGCAGTGGGTCGAGCTCGCTGCAAGGCGTGCACCAGGTAGCCCAGAACGTGAGGACGATTGTTTTGCCCTTTAAATCGCTCATCTGGAAGGGAGCCGAACCGTCCGGGTGCCGCAAGACAAAAGCCAGCGGATCCGTGATGCCCTTATTCGGCACGGGTTGTGCTGCGGAATTGTGCGCGACGGCGAGCGTATCGTCATAGGCCTCCAGGAGGCGCTCGCCCAGGCCGACTTCGTTGCCATGCTGCTCGCGCCACAGATTGCCCAACTTCCGCCGCACTTCAGCGCGATCCACATTCGCGCCCTCCTGATCCGGAATGACGAACGCCTCGGCGTAGAATTTTACGGCGTCGTCGGGGTGATGCTGGAGTTCGGCGATCTCGCCCATGTCCAGCGCCGCTTCCGGATTCTGGTAAAGCTGCATGCTGCTCGTGAAATCCTTTTGGGCGTCGTCGTAATCCTTCATGTCCATTTCCAGATGGCCGCGCAGGATGAAGACGGACATTTCCGCGCGCTTGCGGCCCGTTTCCCATTCCTCCGCGGACATGCGCGGCGAGCGGTCTTCAGGATTTGCTTTTTGAATTTGGTCGAGGACGCGGGAAGCATAATCCACCGCGCGTTTCAAGCTTTCGTCACCGCCCTTCTGCTCGAGCATCAGCGCCGCCTGCATCATCATCTCGGCGTCGCTTGGATCGATGGCGATGAGGCGTTCCGCGTAATCGAGCGCGGTCGCTGAATCGTGTATTTGCAGCGCCGACTCCACAATGGCGCGATAAATGTCCGCCTTCCGCGGCGCGTCGGGGAAACGTTTCAAATAATCTTCGAGGTTGCGCACGACTTTCGCGCTGTCGTTATTCGCGTCCTGGACGGCCTTCTCCAGCTCCGCCTCGGGATCGGGCGGCGGAGGAGTCTGCGGCCCGGGCGGCGCCGCCGCGTGGTTTGGAGCGGGCGCGGGTTTCGGCGGAGTCTGCGGCGGGGTCTGGGCCTGCTTCGGCGGCGGCTCGGTTGACGGCTGCGCCGGCGCGGGCGTCGTCGTGGCGGGCGGCGGAGTCGAGGGTGCGGCAGGCGGCGCAGCTTGCGGCGCGGGCGTTTGTGAAGGAGCGGGCTGCTGCGCGCAAAGCGTAGCAGCAAGAAATAAGATCAAGGCAGCAAATTGAATGGCGCGCGTTTTCATCGTCCGGGCATTGTAACCTGATTCGGCTTTGCGCGGGGAAAAGGGAATTCTGTGTACGCCTATTTGAAATCCAGAAGAACGTCGGCGATGTGCTTGTCCGGATCTTTGCGCACCCATCGGCCGACTTCGTTGTAGTGAACGGGCAAGTCTCCGAAAATCGCGCGCGACGGCTTTTCCAAACTATCGATGAATTGATCGCAGTAATGAGAATCGAAAATCTGCGCGGACGGAAGACGCCAGGCCAGGCGCACGCGGCTCTCCGCGTCCACCGATAGCCCGGTGATGATGAGGTCGCCCATCCGGTAGAGTGGCCCTTCGTCGATGGAGACGTTGTAGGACACGCGGCCCTGCGCGTCATCGAAGGAGGGTGTCGGTGTCACCTTCGCGTCCAGTCTGCCGCGTTGGCCATAGGCGTCCTGAACGCGCTGCCAAGCGCCGGTGATTTGCAGGCCATCGGCAACGTCCCCCGGTTTCAGCCCGATCAGTTCGTCGAGCGAGGCCGCATCGAGCACGGCGTTCCCGTTCCATTGCGCGCCGCCCCAGTGGTAGATCGGCCCCGGATCGATCGGGAAAATCACGAGGAGGTTCTTGGGAGGGGGCCCGTTTGGATCGCCCGTAAAGCGAGGGACAGGTTGCGCAAACTTGGGATGCAGGTACCCGGCCGCCGCGTAGATCGGCGCCACTTGCTCGCTCTCAAACACTTCAAGCATGTAGCGGGAAAACGGCTTTCCGACGATGTCGGACAACCTGTCCGCGAGTTTGGGCGAGTTCGCCGCCAGCGCATCGCCGAATTGCACGGATGCGATCGGGAGATTCGCGCCGTCGACGTGAAATTGCATCATCATGCCGTCGCCCACGGGTTCCGCAATCAGCGTCCGGTCGACCGTTCCTTGCACGCCTCGCGAAGGAAGCAGGGCCTGGAGCGCAGCGGTCATTTGATCGAGGAGGGTGCCGTCTTGCGGGGCTTTGCCGTCAAACAAGGAGACCGATTGGCGGAGGGCCGCGGTCAGTTCTTCGTCGGTGAACCACGGGAAATTGTCGAAGTCCACGGGAACGGTCGGCGCATCTTCCAGGACGAACTCGACATCCACGCCTTGGTCCGGATACGTGGTGAAGCGATAGTTGACTTTGGAGAAGAGGCCGAGCTGCGCCAGGCGATCGGCCGCCGCCTGCAAGACGTCATGATTCACGGTCTGGCCAATCGCGAGTCCGCTCGCTTGGCCGACTTGCTCGGCGGTGTAGCGGGTGCTGCCCGAAATCTTGATGGCTTTAAGCGATCCAGATGCGGCAACTTGCTGCGGCGAGGGGATTGCCGCGCTGGATGAAGCGGCGATTGAGAACGCCGCCAGGGAAAAGAGAAGGAAGAGATGGCGTCGGGCGTGCACGGCCCTCATTTTACGCGACTCCGAGGCGGAAGGCGTCTATTTCCGTGCCGGGGCGTCTTTCACTTGAAGGTCACAATTACATCCACCGTCTGCGTCTCAGGGATCAGCGTGTTGCTGAGATTGAGCTGTCCGCTGCGCGCCGCCCCGGCGCGAACCACGATCTTTCCAGCCACCTGCTCATAGATCTTAAGATATTTAGAATTGTAAACGTCGCCCGGCTTCTGTTCCCAGGCAGCGCTAAGTTTCCGGGCGAGATCCTCCGTCGCCGCGTCCACTTTCAGATTCCCCATTCGATATTGAGGACCTTCGACGATTGCGACGGAGTATCGCACTCGCGCTGAGCTTTCGTCGAACTCAGGGGTTGGCCGCACAGCGGCCGTCAGGTATCCTTTCTCACCGTAGAGGTCTTGCACTGCGGCCCAGATGTCTGAAATCTTGTCCGCAGCGGCAATGTCTCCATCTTTCAGCGTGACCAACGGATTCAAGACTTGTTCGGAATCTGCTTGATTGCCGCTCCATGCCAGACCCGCCCAATGAAATTGGGTTCCCGCATCCACGGTGAACGCAAGAGCGACACTGCCCGGATCCCCAGGAGCGCTTCCGGGAAGAATCGTCAGCTTTGGCGGCGCATATTTCGCTTGCAGATATCCATGATTTTGGTAAACGCTCGCGAACGTCTGGTCCGCGACGCCCATCGACAGAGTTCGGGAGTAGGGCTTGTCCAAAAGCAGTTTGCTCCCCTCCGAAAGAAGCGCCGGGTCGAGCGGACCATTAATAAATTGAACTGCTGAGACGGAAGGGACAGTGCCCTGTACTTGAAACAGGAAGGCCGTGGCGGCTTGGCCGAGATTTCCCTGCTTGAGATAACCGACAATGCCGGGAATTCCGCTCGCGGTTAGAAGCTTACCCAGAGCCGCGGTGACATCGTCGGCGAGTCCGCCATTTTCCGGAATGGATCCATCAAACAGCGGCACCGTTTTCTCAATGGTACGTAAGAGCTCGTCATCGGAAAACCAAACGAAATTGTCGAAAATGCACGGAAGGAATCTTGTTGCGTCCGAGACTCGGAACGTAACGAACATGCCGTTGCCGCGCGTTTGGTAGGTATAAGCCACTTTTTGAAATGCTCCGGTGGCCAATAGAGCCGTGGCTGCGTTCTCTAGGTCGGACTGGCTCACATTTGATCCGACGTGAAGGCCGCTCGCCGCAACGATTTGCGCTTCGGCAAAACGGTTTGATCCAGAGGTACGCACGGAATTCAGCGTCCAAGTCGCCGTGGGAGATTGCCCCCGCGCCACGCGTCCCGAAAGCAAGCAGAGTGAGACTAAAAGGGGAGCAACCAGGATGGATGCGCGCCGTGGCACGCACGCAATCCTACCTGCGTCAGCACGGTATATCAACCTGTTAGTTAGTGAGGACGCTATTCAACGGTGACGGACTTTGCCAGGTTGCGGGGCTGATCCACGTCGCAGCCGCGCCGGACGGCGATGTGGTAGGCCAGGAGCTGCAGGGGGATAATTTCCAGTATCGGCGCCATGATCTCCGGCGCCGCGGGAATCTCGACGGAGTGATCGGACGCTTCGCGCGCGAGATGATCGCCTTCGGTTACGATCGAGATGACGATCCCATCGCGGGCCTTCACTTCCTTGATGTTGGAAACGCTCTTCTCGTAGCGCGTCATGGATTCGTGATCGGTTTCGTCGCGCGTGGCAATTACGACGACCGGCAAGTTCTGATCGATCAGCGCATTCGGGCCGTGCTTCATTTCGCCGGCGGGGTAGCCTTCGGCGTGAATGTAGGAGACTTCCTTCAGCTTCAGAGCGCCTTCGAGCGCGATCGGGTAATGAATGCCGCGGCCGAGATACAGGAAATCGGTGTAGCGGAAAAATTCCCGCGAGAGTTTTTCGTAGATGCCGGCTTCGTCGCCCTGGAGGATCGTCTCCATACGGTGGGGAATGCGCGTCAATTCCTGAAGCAATTTCTTGGAGGCATCGCTATTGAGCCGGCCGCGCGCCTGGCCGAGATAAAGTCCAATCAACATCAGCGCGGTGAGCTGCGCGGTGAAAGCCTTCGTGGAGGCGACGCCGATTTCCGGTCCGGCATGCGTGAGCAAGGTACCGGCGGCTTCGCGCGTCACCATGGAGCCGGTGACGTTGCAAATGGCCAGCGTCATCGCGCCTTTTTGCTTCGCTTCGCGCTGTGCGGCGAGCGTATCCGCCGTCTCTCCCGACTGGCTGATGCAGATGGCCAGCGTTTGCGGGTTCACGATGGGATCGCGGTAGCGAAATTCGCTGCCGTAATCCACTTCCACCGGGATGCGGGCCATCTTCTCGATCATGAACTTGCCGGCGAGCGCCGCGTGCCAGCTGGTGCCGCAGGCGATGATCTTGACAGTGCGAAATTCCTGAAACTCCTTTTCCGTGATGTCCATTTCGTCCAGGAAGACGCGCCCGGAATCGAGAGACATCCGGCCAAGCAGCGTATCGCGCACGGCGCGCGGCTGCTCGAAAATTTCTTTTTGCATGAAATGCTTGAACCCGCCCTTTTCCGCCATGATCGGGTCCCAGGTGACGTGTTGCACGGGGCGCTCGATCGGACGCCCCTCGAAATCGATCAGGCGGACTCCCTGCGGCGTCAGTACGGCGATGTCGCCGTCGGCCATGAAGAAAACGTCGCGCGTGTGATACAGCACGGCGGGGATGTCGCTGGCGACGAAGTATTCGTTTTGGCCCAGGCCGATGACGGCGGGCGGGCCGAGCCGCGCCGCAACAATTTTGTTCGGGTCGCGCGTCGAAATGATCGCCAGCGCGTACACGCCGTTCAACTGCCGGACGGTTTTGCGCACGGCCTCTTCGAGCGTGCCGCCATTGGAGTTTTTCTCGACGAGGTGGGCGATGACCTCGGTGTCGGTCTCGGTGACAAACTTGTGGCCTTCTTTTTCCAGTTGTTGTTTAAGCTCGACGTAATTCTCAATAATGCCGTTGTGAACGACGACGATTTGCCCGGAGCAATCGCGGTGCGGGTGAGCGTTCTCTTCGGTGGGGCGTCCGTGCGTGGCCCAGCGGGTGTGGCCTACGCCATAGATCCCGTCAATCGGCGAAAGGCGGAGAACTTCTTCGAGGTTGTGAAGTTTGCCCGGCGCGCGCCGGATTTGCAGCTGGCCGTTCGGATCCACCACTGCGACTCCGGCGGAGTCATAGCCGCGGTATTCGAGGCGTCGCAGGCCGTCAATGATTACGGGAACAACTTTCTTCGGGCCGATGTACCCTACAATTCCACACACGGTCGTTGTCTCCAGGGAAGCGCGGGAGCGCCACGGGCGCGTGGCCTCCAGCGTCTCGAGTTAGACTAGCATAATCGGAAAAGCGCGACGCGGGCGTCGAAGGCCGTCGTTTCCTAGCGCGAAATGCGGAGCCAGCCGCGGCCGGCGAGTTCACTCAACGATCTCGAAGCGATATTCCTCGATGACCGGATTGCTGAGAACGTCCCGGACAATGCGCTCCATCTGCTTCTGAGCGGATTCGCGGGTTGAGCCGTTCAGATCCACAACGAAGAATTTTCCCTGGCGAACGTCGCGGACGTCCTGATACCCGAGGGATTCGAGGGCCTTTTGAATGGCCTTGCCCTGCGGATCGAGTACCGTGCTTTTCAGCATGACCCAAACGTGAGCTTTCATCGCTTTTATTATACCAAGTCCTGCGGTCCCGGCGCCCGCCGTTGCGCAAACGATTTGAGCAGTGCCGCTCGCTCTACGCTGGAGAGGAAGGCCGCGGTGAATCCGGTTTCCGCCAATTTTTTCAGCTCTGCGTCGCTCAAGCCGGTCTCTCGGACGAGTTCATATTCCCGCGTCAGCGAGGTTTCAAACATTGCGGGGTCGTCGCTGCCCAGCGTAACGCTCAAACCGCGCCGCAAAAACAGGCCCACCGGATGCTCGGAGGCGTGTGCCTTGCTTTTTGCGAGTTGGCGGGCCAGCGCGCCGGTCCGAAGGTTGCTCGTAGGACAGATCTCGAGCGTGATCCCGCGGGCGGCCAGAACATCCATGGTGTGCTCGCTGTGCATGGCCCCAATCCCGTGCCCGATCCGCTCGGCTCCGAGAAGTTCGACGGCGTCACGCACCTGTTCCGGGCCGCCAATTTCTCCCGCGTGGACGAGGCGATGCAGCCCTTGTCCTGCCGCAAATTCGTAAACGCGTTGAAAGTCCGAAGCAGGCAGCGCGAGTTCGTCGCCGCCCATGCCCAAGGCGATGACGCCGTCAGCTCGCGCGGAACTTGCAACGCGAGCCACTTCCATGGCGGCTTGGGCACCGAACTGGCGTGCGGCATCGAAAATCCAATTCAAGCGGAGGTCCTTGAATGGGGCCGTAGCGTCGCGAATCGCGGCAAAATTCGCGAGGGGGTCCTGTTTGCGGCGGAGCATCACCCCTGTGGAAAGCGTGACTTCGGCGTAGAGAACATTTTGGCGGATGAGCGATTCCGCGAGGTGCGCGGCGATTAATGCGTAATCGTCGGGCTGCCGCAGAAAAGAAGTCACCCACTTGAATGCCTCAATAAACTGCGCGAAATCGCCGGGGGCGTAGCGGTCCGCAACTTCGATTGCGGAGAGTTCAATTCCGTGGCGGGCGGCCAGCTCAACCGCAGTGGCCGGCTCAATCGAGCCCTCGAGGTGAATGTGCAGCTCGGCTTTCGGCAGTTCGAGCAGATTCAGAGGATGTTTCACAGTGCGGCGGGGCTAGCGCGAGGGCAGCGCGGGACGCCCCGCGTTGATCCACGCCGTCATCCAGTAGGAGCCGACATCCGTGGAAGCGTCCGAGAGCTGGCGAATCAGGACGGCGCCCGCGAGATTGTAGAAGCGATCGTAGTAATCGTCGGCGTAATCGTTCAATCCGCGCTTGGCCCGGAGATCGGCAAGCAAAATGTTGTCAAGCCAGGCGTAGGAATCCAAACAATCCTCGAACGCGTGGTCGGTGGGATCGTTGATGAATGCCGCGTCGTTCGGCCGGAGCGGGAAGAAAAGAGAATAGCGGTCCACCAGGTTTGAGCCGAATCTCTGGTTCACCCCCGGCTGCGCGGAAATCTTGCCGTCGAAGTTTTCAGTGGTGTTGAAGGGGTCGTGCGATTCGGCCACGTAATTCGCGAGCCACGCCGCTTCCAGTTTTGCCTGCTCCCAATTTCCCGAGCGCAACGCCTCGGTCAGCCGCGCGCTATAGACGCCGATCTGCCACGGCAGGACGCCGTTCGCGGCGACCTTCGCTTTGCCGTACTTTGTGACGGCGGACTTGTAACTGCGCGGCAGATTAGCAAACGGAAATTTTCCGTACCGATCGAGCATGATCCAGTGATTGGACGGCTCTGTCGTGGGGTTCTTCTGAAGCCATTCGAGCGGGTCGCTGGCGTGCCGCGCGATGAAATCGCGATTGGCGTCGAAGAAAGGCTGCATCTCCGACGGCAGTGTATCCACGGCCTTGTTGGCGATCAGCCGTTCGGCGTTGGAGCCCCAGGCATGGCCGAGGGTCGGCGCGATCAATAAATACGCGCAAAGAAACGCGGCACCGGTGCGAATGCGGGATCTCATGGCAAGTTCCTCGCTACTGCGGGTTCCAGTGAGCTGCGCCTGCGGCTATAAGCGAAATAAATTACCAGCCCGATCGCCAGCCACACCACAAATCGAATCCAATTCATGATCGGCAAACCGGCCATCAGAAGCAAACACGTCACGATTGTGGCGATCGGCGCAAACGGGCCGCCGGGCGCGCGAAATGCGCGCGGGCGGTCGGGGTCGCGATAGCGAAGAATCAATACCCCGGCGCCGACGAGCGCGAAAGCGAACAGGGTTCCAATATTGGCGAGATCCGCCAGCGTGCCGATGTCGAGAAGTCCGGCGGGAATGCCGACGACAATCCCGGCAACGAGCGTCGAAAAATCCGGTGTGCGATACCTCTGATGCACGTGGCTGAAAATTTTAGGCAGCAGGCCGTCGCGCGCCATCGCGAACCATACGCGCGCCTGGCCGAGCTGATACACCAGCAGCGAGGAGGTAATTCCCATCAAGGCGCCCATCAGCACCACGAGCCGCACGTTGCCCAGGTGCATTCGCTTCATCGTGTTTACCACGGGAGCGGCGTCGTCCATGAGCGTTTGCCAGGGCACGAGCCCCGTCAGCACGACTACGACTGCGATGTACATCGCGGTGCACACGATGAGCGTCGCGATGATGCCGATGGGCACGTCCCGCCGCGGATTCTTGCATTCTTCGGCGTGAGTCGAAACGGAATCGAATCCGATGTAGGTGAAGAAAATGATGGAGCCGCCGGTGAGAATTCCCGGCCAGCCATTCGGAGCGTACGGATGCCAATTCTTCGGATGCACCAGGTGCGCGCAGAATCCGACGAAGACAATAATCGCCAACAATTTGAGGAACACCATGACGTTGTTGGTCCACGCCGATTCCCGGATGCCGCGGATCAGCACCGCCGTCAGAAGCATGACGATCACAAACGCCGGAACATTGAAGCCGAAATGCCACCCGGGATTGTACAGGTTGTTTCCCTGAAAATCTTGCAGGCCGCTCGGTAAATACGCCGGCGAAATCCAGCGCAGGCTCGGATGCAGGCCGAACCAGTCCAGCAAGTCCACCATGTGCTCCGAAAATCCCACGCTAACGGCCATATTAGACACAGCGTACTCGAGAATTAAGTCCCAGCCGATGATCCAGGCGATCAGCTCGCCCATGGTGGCGTAGGTATAAGTGTAGGCGCTGCCTGCGATGGGAATCATCGCCGCGAGTTCCGCGTAGCAGACCGCCGCAAAACCACAGGCGACGGCCACGAGGACAAACGAAATCGCAATCGCCGGCCCCGCGCCGGGCCGTCCGAACGACGCGGTGTGGTGAATCAAATAGTCGATCAGCGGCGCGTTCAGGATGGATTGCACCTGGAACTTTTGTCCGGCGATGGCCGTGCCGATGACCGTAAAGATTCCGGAGCCAATGACGGCGCCGATACCCAGCGAGGTGAGGCTCAGCCAGCCGAGCGTTTTGTGAAGGCGTTTTTCGGGGTTTTCCGAATCCGCGATGAGTCGTTCGATGCTTTTTTTGCGAAAGAGGTCAGAAGACACCGGCACCACCCATCCCGCTTAGAAGCGGCGAAGCAAAACTGTACCTTCTGAGGCGGCGCGGCGCAACCGTTGCGCAAATGCGCATCCCCAAAACAAGGGCCAAGGCACGGGAGTGGCTATTCCCATTTCAACTGGGCGTAGCGCTCGACAAGTTTCTTGGTGCCGTACTCGGAGAATCGCACGCTGAGCCTCCGCTCCTCATCCTCGCCCTCGACTTCCACGATGGTTCCCACGCCGTATTTGGGGTGGCGCACGCGTCGGCCGATCAACGGATGGCCGCCTTCGCGCGAAGAAGAGGAGCGCGAAGCCCGCGGTGCGCGCCCGTAGAACGTTTCTGCGCCGCGGCCGCTCCCGTGCGAGGGCATTCGCGCACGCCGCGCAAACTCTTCCGGCGAGTACGAATATTCCGGGTCCGGTTCGTACCGCCGCGTCTCTCCGGCATCGGCGAGCGAGCCCTTTGCGGTGGTGATGAGGTCGCCTGGAATCTCCGCGACGAATCGCGAAGGAAGCGAGGCCTGCAGGCGTTCGTTGCCGTAAATGCGGCGATAGACCGCGCGCGTCAGGGTGAGGGTATTGCGCGCCCGCGTCATGCCCACGTAGCACAAGCGGCGCTCTTCTTCGATCGCTTCGGGGACGTCGAGCGAGCGATTGTGCGGGAACAAGCCTTCCTCGAGCCCCGCGAGGAAAACGTGATCGAATTCGAGTCCCTTCGCGCTGTGCAGCGTGGAGAGCGTCACGGAAGCGCGCTCGTCGTAGGAATCGGCATCGCTGATGAGCGCGGCCCGCTCCAGAAAATCGGAGAGCGATTCGCCGCGCTCGGCGCCGTCCGTGACCGCAGACAACAACTCGCGGACATTCTCCATGCGCATCGAATCTTCCGACGTGCCGCGCTGCGAAAGCATGTCCAGATAGCCGCTGCGTTCGATCACGCGATTCAGGAAATCGGCGGGCGGCAGGGCTATATCTTCGCGCAGTTGTTCGATCAATTGACGAAAGCCTTCGAGCGGAGCCGGGGCGCGCCGGCCCGCCCCGGCCTCGACGTACACTGAAATCGCATCCCATAGGGGCAGGCTGCGCTCGCGCGCAAGTTGCCGCAAGGAATCCACCGTGGTCTTGCCGATGCCGCGCGGCGGCGTGTTCAGCACGCGCAAGAGGGTCACATCGTCCTCGGGATGCATGGCGAGCCGGGCGTAGGCGAGAACGTCTTTCACTTCCGCGCGCTGGTAAAAGGAAAATCCGCCGAGCATCCGATAGCGCACGCCGCGCCAGCGCATGGCCTCTTCAAACCCGCGCGATTGAGCGGTGGTGCGGTAAAACACGGCGATGTGCTCGCTAGAATCTTCGCCGAGCAACGCGGAAGCGCGCTCGGAGACAAACTCCGCTTCGGCTTTGGCGTCGCGCGCCTCGAAATATTCGAGCGTGCGTCCCGAGCCGCGCGTGGCCTTGAGACTCTTTCCCAGCCGCTTCTGATTCTTTTCGACGACGCCCGCGGCTGCATCCAGAATGTTTTGCGTCGAACGATAATTCTCTTCTAGCCGGATGACCTGCGCTCCGGAGAACTCCTCGGCGAAACGCAAGATGTTGCCCACGTCGGCGCCGCGCCAGCGATAGATGGATTGGTCCTCGTCGCCGACGACGAAGAGATTGCGCTCCGGCCCCATGAGCATACGGAGCAGGTCGTATTGCACGCGATTGGTGTCCTGGTATTCGTCCACGAGCAAATAGCGAAAGCGCGAGGTCCACGCAGCCCGCGCCTCTGGAAAGTCGCGAAGCACTTTGCCCGCGAGCAGCAAAAGGTCGTCGAAATCAACCGCGCGGGCTTGCCGCAGGATACTTTCGTACGTCGCATAGATCCGGGCGAGCTGGCGATCGCGATCGTCGGTAGCCTGTTCCGTGGCCGCTTCCGGCGAGATTGCATGATTCTTGAAGAAGCTGATGCGTTCCAGCAGGCCACGCGGCCGGTCGCCGGAATCGGAAGAGCCCAATTGCTCGAGCGCCCGCTTGACCGCGGCGGTTTGGTCTTCGTCGTCGAAGATGGCGAAGTCGCGCGGCAAACCCAGCCGCGGCGCCTCGCGGCGCAGCAGGCGGGCGCAGAACGAATGAAAGGTGCTGACCCACGGCTCGGTTATCGGCTTTCCTTCACGAGAGAGCAGCGTCCCCACGCGCTCTCGCATTTGCTCGGCGGCTTTGTTCGTGAATGTGACCGCCAGGATTGAGTCACCGGGCACACCGGTGGCGATGAGGTGAGCAATTCGATAGGTCGCCACACGCGTCTTGCCGGTGCCCGCGCCGGCCAGAACGAGCACGGGACCCTCGAGGGCAAGCACGGCTTCACGTTGTCGCGGATTCAGGTCGTCGAGGAGGGCCATGGTGGGCGCTGCGCCGTGAGTCGCCACAATTCTAACGGACGCCGCGTGCCGCGGCAAATGGCCCAAAGTGGAGCATGGCTTCAACTTAGGCAAAGCGGTGATACACTCCAGCCATGGCCACCAAGAAGAAGACGAAGAAGAAGACGAAGGCGAAGAAGAGGGCAGTCAAGAAAGTCGCGCCGAAAAGAAAGACCGCGAAGAAGAAGTCCGCAGCGAAGAAGCCGGTCGCGGCCAAGTCTCGTTCCCGCGCGAAGGGGCGGAAGTTGAACACCGTCGCCTTCACGAGCGAGCGGCGCGAAGCGCGTCCGGGGCGGCTAGCGGGTGATTTGCAGGGCTTGTCCGATCTCGAAGGCCCGGATTCCGAGAGCGTAGATGAATTGCTCGAAGAAGGAAACGCGTTTGAGGCCGAAGCGGTGAAGGGCGTGGAAGACGCCGAGGACGCGGACGAGAGCGAGGTTCACACGCACGAAGTTCCTGAGGATGACGTTCCGGGTGAATACCTGGACGAGGACGAGTGAGCGGTTGGTTCAGTGCTTCATCGCGGGCCAGAGCGGGATGTCAAAAAACAGCAACGCACGGTTGTTCACCAACGCTGTGAGATCGGGAATATAGAGTTCGGAATCGTTTAAAAGCTCGAACTGATGATTCATGTCGAAGTAGAGACAGCCGTGCGTCATCGTGTGTGGGCCGAGAACGTCGCTCGAAAGTCCTGCCGCCTTCAATGCGTCCGATAAAGTTTGCCACTTTTTATCGCGGCCGCCTTGCGAGCCGATCGGAAATTTCGGGTAGGGAGAATTGCCGGGAGCTTTCGTGATCAGCAGAATCCGGTCCGCCACATCCTCCGGCTTGAGAGGTTCCACGCGTTGTTTGCGATCGTCCGGGGGCGCAATGATCATCTCGATCGTGCTCAGATCGATCTGGATGGGCTCATCGCCATCGTTCCTGAAATAGACGTCCAGCGCCACAATTCCCGAGTCATACGGATTTTTCTTTCCGAAGGTGTCCTTGTAGCGCTGCGCATCGAGCCAGGGGCTTACCGCGATGAGCAGTTTCTCATGCGTGTCTTGAGCGGGAAGCTTCGCCGGGTCCACCTGTGCGAGCGCGGGCAGACCGCAGACCGTCGCAGCGGCAATCAGCAGGGAATTGCGAAGAAGCTTCATCTCGCGTGTTCAGATGCCGCCGCCGGTGAAACGTTGCCCGGTATCGCGGCCCAGCCCGAGACACTATAATATGCTCGCGCGGAACGCGCCACGAAGGAGACGCCCGCGGCCGGGCCTCAGGATTGCGCGCGTGCCGAGCCGCCAAGCGTATGTATTTCTTCTACAGTTTGCTGACGGGACTTGGGATGCTGCTCGCGTCTCCGTATTTCTTGTTCACGGGATTTCACCGTGGGCAGAGTTTCGGGGTGTTGCGCCAGCGATTTGGCTGGGGCTATCCGGCCGAGCTGCGATCTTTGGAGCGCGCTTCCATCTGGATTCATGCCGTATCCGTCGGCGAAGTTCTGGCCGTCGTGCCCCTCGCGCAGCGGCTGAGCGAAATGTTTCCGGAAACGCCGCTGGTAGTTTCCACCACCACGGTCACGGGCCAGCGCCTGGCTCGCGAACGGCTGCCCTTTGCGGCAGCCGTTTTCTATTTTCCGCTGGATTGGGGCGGCCCGGTGCGGCGGG
>Ga0209415_10005992_pt1 | contig 21732 bp, 19 predicted proteins | sample PeaSoiSIISIP2007_FD_187696 | JGI IMG/M metagenome (GOLD analysis project Ga0209415, IMG submission 187696) | Peat soil microbial communities from Weissenstadt, Germany - SII-SIP-2007 (SPAdes) (version 2) | ecosystem: Environmental > Terrestrial > Soil > Wetlands > Peat | place: Germany... | reverse complement strand
GGCCCAATAAAATCAGGGCTGCCGCTGAGATTCCTGGTCGAATCTCACGGAGCCTTATGAAATATCCGGGCTAGGCCGGGGCCACCTGGTCGAGCCTGCCGCTTTTACCCAGACCTCCGCCCTAGGCGTCGAGGAGCGGCGCGTGAAGGTCGTCGCCGATCTCCTCACCTCGTCCGAACAGCGGCCCACGCTCGGCGACAACTTCCGCGTCGAAGCCAAAATCGTGGTTTGGGAAACCAATGCCGCCGTCAAGGTGCCGCCCGGCGCCTTGTTCCGCCAAGGCGACCAATGGACCGCCTTCGTTGTGGTTGAGGCCCGCGCCCAATTGCAGCCCGTCAGGATTGGCCGCGCGAGCGCCTCCGAAGTCCAGGTCTTCGACGGCCTGAAAGACGGAGAACAAGTGATCCTCTACCCCGGCAGCCGCGTCCACGCCGGCCAGCGCGTCAAACCGATCAAGATTTGAGGCGCCAGCTGATTCGGATGCGGCCCCCACGTTGCAGGGCGTTCGCGAAGTGCAGGATGAACTGCTGCCACTTGCTTGACGTCCGGCTCCAGGTTAAGATCCTGCCCATGAAGACCCGCAAGCCTCTGCTCATCTGGCTATGGCTTCTTGGCGGCATTCTCCCACGAATGCTGCTGGCTGCGGATTACTTCATCACGCCTTCTGGGGACGACCATGCCGCAGGCTCTTCACCGGGAGCGGCCTGGCGGACCATCGCTCGGGTCAATACGGGTTCCTTTCTTCCCGGTGACCACATTTTGTTCCAAGCCAACCAGGGCTTTCATGGAAATCTGCGATTGGGTCAGAATAGTGCTGGCCAAACCAACGCCCCGGTAATCATCTCGTCGTTTGGAGGCGGTCGCGCCAAATTGTTGGCAGGTCGTGAAAACGGCATCACCATCGAGAGCGCGGGTTGGGTGACCATCAGCAATTTGACCGTGCTGGGCGACGGCTCCACAAACAACATCGGCTACGGCCTCCTTTTTGACAATCGATTGGATGAATTTCGGCGGCTGGAGCACGTGCGCATAGAAGATGTGGAGGTGAGCGGCTTCGGAATCTTTGGCATTTTCATCAGCGGCAAGCAGGTGGGTTTCGATCACGTCCGCGTGGTTGGGTGCGATCTCCACGACAACCTCCGAGGTGGCATGGAGATCGCCGGTCGGCTGCCCTGGGATTCGCCCCTTTATGCGCACACCGACGTGGAGGTGACCCGTTGCCGTGCCCACCACAATTCCGGTGATCCGCATTATGATAAGAATCATTCCGGCAGTGGGATGGTCCTCTATGAAGTGGATGGCGGCCTGTTCGAGGGGTGCAGCGCCTGGGCGAATGGCCAGTTGTGTCAGCACGCCAATGCTGGAGTGGGCATCTGGAGTTGCGCTTGCCGGGGAGTGGTGATCCAGCATTGCGAGAGCTTCGGCAACCGAACGCGTGGAGGAGATGGCGGCGGCTTCGATTTGGATGGGGGCAGCACCGACTGCGTGCTCCAATACAACTACAGCCATGACAACGACGGTCCCGGGCTGATGGTTTACACGTATCCCTACGCTTCTCACGCCGACAAAGGCTGTATTGTCCGGTTCAACGTTTCGGATAACGATTCACGCAGGAGCCGGAGTTACGCCGGCGTCTGGGTACGAAGCGATGGCAACGGGATAACCGGCTTGAAGGTCTACAATAACACCGCGCGAATCGGGCCGTGGAGCAACCAGGCCGCTTATGTTGACGGCAACGGCGTCGAGGCCGAATTCCGGAACAACATTCTGATGGCTCGCGGTGGTGCAGCCCCTTTGGTTGTGGAGCAGCCGCCGGGAAAGCTTCAGTTCGTGAACAACCTCTACTGGGCTGGCGATTCAACGGTCAGAATTCAATGGGGTAACCGCAGCTACACGTCTTTAGCACAATGGCGAGAGGCTACTGGCCAAGAAGCGCTGGACGGGAAAATGTTCGGCGTTTTTGCCGACCCAAGGTTGCCCGGCGAATCAGCCAAAACTCCGGGAAGAGCCGATAGTTGGAAAGAGCGATTAGCCGCTTACAAACCGCCACTTAACTCTGTCGTCTTGACCCAGGGGATCGCAGTGAGTGCGCGACTAACGAAGGCAGAGTCCTGCCTTGACATATTGGGCAGTGTGTTAACCACCAAACGCTGGCCTCTGGGCGCGGTTGGGGTTGACTCCTTGTAAAGCGGGCTGAATCGGTTTCATTTGACATTTTAGCGATAAATACGAGCGCGAAACCGTCACCAATAGCCTCACTCTTCCGCTTCCAATTGAGCCGCTACTTGTTGGGGACTGAGCTGCAGGGCTTTATTGAGAAATCCCTTTTCTGCGGCCAGGCCCAATAGCAGGAGTTGATGGCCCTTGCAGTGGCGGCGGATTAGCGGTTTAATTCTTCCCCTTCAGGCTAATTGGCGGCGCGGCCGGCGACGCCTTTGGTGCCGGTGGCGATGGCGCGGGCGGACTCTTTGGGGCGGAGCGAGCGGACCGCTTTGCCGGCGAGCCACATTTCGGAGTTGCCGATCGCGGCCAGTTCTTTGCCCAACTGCTGCTGGTAATCGGGTTTGCCGCAGGCGGCAAGGACGCGCTGACATTCCTTGCCGCTCTTGACGCGCTGGTAGAGTTCTTTGAAGACCGGCAGGACGGCCTTCTTGAAGCGCGGTTTCCAGTCCAGGGCGCCGCGTTGGGCGGTGGCGGAGCAGTTGGCGTACATCCAGTCCATGCCGTTTTCATCCACGAGGCGGATGAGGCTCTGGGTGAGTTCCTCGACGGTTTCGTTGAAGGCCTCGCTGGGGCTGTGGCCGTGAGCGCGGAGGACGTCGTATTGGGCCTCCATGATGCCGGCCAGGGCGCCCATGAGGACCCCGCGCTCGCCCGTCAGGTCGCTGAAGACCTCATGTTGGAAGGTGGTCGGGAACAAGTATCCGGAGCCGATGCCGATGCCGATAGCCAGGCAGCGTTCTTCGGCCCGGCCGGTGGCGTCCTGGCCCACGGCGAAGCTCGAGTTGATGCCGGCGCCGGAGAGAAAATTGCGGCGCACGGAGGTGCCGGAGCCTTTGGGGGCTACCATGATGACGTCCACGTCCTGGGGCGGCCTGACGCCGGTATATTTCTGGTAGGCGATGGAGAAGCCATGCGAGAAGTAGAGCGCGTCGCCCGGCTTGAGGTTCCGCTTGACGGCAGGCCAAATGGCCCGCTGCGCGGCATCCGATACGAGCATCTGAATGATGGTGCCGCGGCGCACCGCCTCCTCGAGGTCGAACAGGGTCTTGCCGGGCGCCCAGCCGTCTTTGACCGCGCGGTCCCAATCCCGCGGGAAGCTCTTCGCCTGGCCGATGAGGACGTTGAAGCCGTTGTCGCGCAGGTTCAGCGATTGGGCCGGCCCCTGGACGCCGTAGCCGAGAATAGCGATGGTCTCGTTCTTGAGCACCTTGCGGGCCCTGGCTATGGGAAACTCTTTGCGGGTCACGACCTTTTCGTGGGTGCCCCCGAAATCAATGATTGCCATATAATTATTTCTTTAATGAATTGCTGCGGTTACTTCCGCGCCAACGCCACTCTGCCGGTGCGGGTCAACTCGATGATGCCGAAGGCCTTCATCAGCGTGATGAATTTCTCGACTTTGCTTTCGTCCCCCGTCACCTCGATGGTGAGGCTCTTGGGCTGCACATCGACGATCTTGGCGCGGAAAATATCGGTAATCTGCATCACCTCGGCGCGGGTCTTGGAATCCACGGCGGTTTTCACCAGGACCAACTCGCGGTCCACGCATTCGCCTTCGCGGAAGTCCTGCACCTTCATCACGTCGGCAAGCTTGTTGAGTTGCTTGACGATCTGGTCCAGCGTGGCGTCATCGCCCCGCGTAACGATGGTCATGCGCGAGGCCGTAGGGTCCGCCGTGGGCGCCACGTTGAGCGTGTCAATGTTGTAGCCGCGGCCGCTGAACAGCCCGGCTATGCGGGTCAGCACGCCGAACTTGTTTTCGACCAGGACCGAAATGGTGTGTCGCATAATGGCCCCTGTAAATGCGAGGCGGGCAAAAACTAGCAACGGTCCGCAGACGGGTCAACAGGCAAAATGTCAGCGGGCTTTCAGCGAGGCGCAGGGCAGAGAAGCCTGTATCGGATACCGCTCCATTTGCCGCATCGACCCCTGGACCATTCCTTGCGCGTGTTGCGCAGTCCTGAGGTGTGAAACAACCACGCCACCGATGCGACTAGTCCACCGGGTCCGCCTTTTCAACAATCAATACCGGCAGGGAGCGGCGCTCGAGCGATAACTCCAGACCCAACTGCTCGCGCACCGCAGCACGAATTGCCTCAGGCTCTGGCGCAAAGCGTTCGTCATCATGTTTTGCGAGTTCGGCACGGAGGAGATGGGCATTTTCGCGGTCCTCGGCTGAGAGTTTTTGTAATTCGGCTTCGGTTAGGTTGCCACGGATGGCCGCTAATTGCCGCCGTTGCTCCTCAGAGAGCTTCGCCTCTTTCGCAGTGTCTGGCGCCTCCACCACCGCTAGAACCCGCGGGTCCATCGTTTCCGGCAACAGTTCCCGCTTGGACATCTTCCATTTGAGCCGGAGGTCGTAACGGTTGGTCAGCCCCGTTTCATCTACCACCGGCTTTCGCAGCCGCCCCTCAAGCCAACCGGGCAGCGCAGCGATGGTGGTGGAACCTAATTTCAAGCCGCCCCCCTGGTCCGTACCGAACCCCCTCGATCCGGGCGTGGAGAGCGTCAGGCCCGGCGCGTTGGTCGAGGCCGCCCGCAGGACATAGACCTCGCGCCCGGCCTGCCCGTGGCGGATTCGCAGACCGAATACCATGCGGAACATTGGCGCGACCGCCTGCTCGCGTTGCGCACGGCCCGTGTCCGGCAGCCGAATGGTGAAGTCGTACTGCCCGGCGGGCAGGGGAGCGCGGCAATCCAACAGCCTCTCGCTGCCCTCGAAAAGCGTCAGGATGGCCTGTTTTACACTGGCGTACTGGCCCGAAACGTCCGTGCTGGTCGAGGAGGTTTCCCAGCAGTCAGTTCCGTGGCCCGCAGGCAGGGGGCGGGAGCGGCGGACAGACACTTCAAAGGCGGCTCTGATCGCAGGAACGCGCTCGACACTTTCGCCTTCAGAACCAACGCCGGCGACGTGCTCCGCAGGCGCGGGAAGAGAGCTTGAGCCAGTGTCTATGACCTCTTCAATCCGTTTGGCTTGGAGCGACGCCGGATGGCTGACCGCCACCACCACGCCCTTCTGGTTCACGATGAAGCTGGTTGGGATGCCCTCGACGCCATACCGGTCACGCATCGCTTGGCCAACTCCATCCAGCCCCACCCATGAATGAATCGGCGTCCGTTTGAGGAACGCGGCTACCACCTGCTCATTTTCGTCGGTGATGGCCAGAAACTGCACCGGCTTATCCTTGAACGCATCGACCAGCTCGTTCCAGTGCGGGATCGACTTCCTGCACGGCCCGCACCACGTGGCCCAGAAATCTATTACGACGACCCGGCCGCGCAACGCCTCCCAGTTCGCCCTTGCCTCCGCCGGAGCCTGGAGGATTTTGGATAGCGTTAGCGGTGGGGCCTCCTTGCCCACCTCGGGCCCCTTGCCCAAGCCCGTGCAGGGCGTAAGGGCCACCAGCGCGGCCAATACCCCCAGGAAACCGAATCTCCTTCGAGCAGCCGTGACCACGTTCGATTGCACAGCCTGGAGAACCAACAATTTCACGTGGCGACGCGTTTTCGCATCGCTTCAATTTGATTCACGAGCGAATGCACGCTTTGCCTTCCAATACGCGTGCGCCGCTGACGCGAGTAATCGCCCCGTCCGGTTTCGGTCAGTTGGAGAAAACGCACCGCGCCCACCGTGCCGAGTTCCTCGGCCAGGGCGCGCAAGCCTTGCGTGCGAATTTGCTCAAGCGTCATCGTCGACATAATCAATCGGTAAACCTAGCTTGCATCCAAACCAGCGGATTGGCAACTCTCACGCGCTCCGCCCCAAGCATTCAGAGCCCGAGATCCGCTTCTGGACGCGCGCTCACCCGCCCACGTTGGCCAGTTCTTCGCTGGTCGCGACGTTGACGATCTTGAATTGCTCGGCGTGGAGGCCCGGGTCCTTCCGGAACGAGAGTTTGCCAAAGTAGCGCTTTTCCATCTCGATGAGGTGCTTTTCATCCTCAGTGCGCAGGCGTTCGAGAATGGTGGGATGGACCACGATGAGCAACTGGAAGTCGGATTCGTCGCGGGCGCGTTTTTTGAGGATTTCGTTCAGCTTGCGCTGGATCTCGACGCTCATGGTGAGGGCGCTCTTGACCTTGCCGCGGCCTTTGCAATAGGGGCAATCGTCATAGACGGCGTCATTGACGCTTTCGCTGTGGCGCTGGCGCGTCATCTCCATGAGGCCAAGTTGGGAGATGGGCAGGATGTGGGTTTTGGCCTTGTCGCGGCGCAGGCCCTCTTTCATGCGTTGACAGACTTGCTGCTGGTCGCGGCGGGACTTCATATCGATAAAGTCCAGGACGATGAGCCCGCCGATGTTGCGCAACCTGAGTTGGCGGGCGATTTCCTCGGCCGCTTCGAGATTGACCTTGAGAATGGAAGATTCCTGGTCCTTGCCGCCCTTGTGGCGGCCGGTGTTGACGTCAATGGCGACCAGGGCCTCGGTTTCGTCCACCACGAGGTAGCCGCCGCTCTTGAGATGGACCTGGCGGGAGAAGGCGTTCTCCAACTGGCGGCTGATGTTGAAGCGATCGAAAACGGGCTGAGCGTCGGCATAGAGTTTAACCTTGTTGGCCGAGCGCCTCGAGATCTTGGCGATCATCTCCCCCATCCGGTCGTAGGCCTTGGGGCTGTCCACGACGATGCGCTCGACATCTTCGGTGAGGAAGTCGCGCACGGTGCGCTCGATGAGATCGGGCTCTTCGAAGACGCAACTGGCCAGAGGGCGGGTCTTCATCCGTTCCTGGACCTGCTGCCACTCATCGAGCAACAGTGCCAGGTCGCGCACAAAGTAGCGCAGTTGCTGGCCTTCGCCGACGGTCCGCATAATGACGCCCATCCCTTCGGGGATCAAGAGGCTGCGGAGGATTTTCTTGAGCCGTTGCCGTTCCTGCGGATTCTCGATCTTGCGCGAGATGCCGCTCTGGTCGGAATTGGGCAGCAGCACCAGGTAGCGGCCGGGCAGGACCAGGTTGGTCGTCACTCGCGGTCCCTTGGTGCCGATGGGGCCTTTGGTGACCTGCACGATGATCTCGCTGCCGGGCGGATAGACGCGCGGGATGTCTTTCTGGGTGATCTTGGGTTTGTCCCGCCGTTTGCCCTCGCGTTCGACGATCTCGACCCCGCTGTCGAAGGTGCTTGGCACAATGTCCCAATAATGAAGAAACGCGTTCTTCTCGAACCCGATGTCCACGAAGGCCGCTTTGAGATCGTCTTGGAGGTTGCGGACTCTGCCTTTGAAGATGCTGCCGACCAGCCGTTCCTCGGTGGTCCGCTCGATGTTGAACTCCTCGAGCCGGCCTTCTTCGAGGACGGCCACGCGGGTTTCCAGCGGTTCGGCGTTGATGACGACCTCTTTATGGATGCGCTTGACCGGTTTGATGAGGTGCTGGACTTTCTTGACCAGGCTCGCCGCGACCGTGCGGAGACTGTCCAGGATGCCCTTGGAGGCCTGCGGAACAGGCACCGGCTCGAAGGCCCTCTCCTCCTCGACCTGGGCCGGCGTCCAGAGCTTGGGTTCGCGGAAGTCGCCTTTGGCGGCGGGTTCCGCGGCCTGTCCTTCCGGTGCGCCTTCGGGCGGCAGGCCGACCGCGAGGTTTTCGGCGCGCTCGATTTCCTGGCTGTGCCGGCTCTCATAGACCCGGTCCGGGCTCGACGGTTGGCCGGTTGCCTCGGCGCGGGCCTGGAGGGCCTCGCGATCGGACCGTGGCGACTGGGCATGGCCCAGGCCGCCGCTGGGGCGAAAGCGCATGCCGCGCCGCCGCCGGGAAAAATTTCTCTCACTCATAATTAATAACCCTTTCGATACATATACACACTTTGCAACCAGCCCATGGCGATCAAAGAGCCGAGCACTGAGGATCCGCCGTAACTGAGCAGCGGCAGTGGCACGCCCGTCACGGGCATTATTCGGATGTTCATACCGATGTTGATGAAGACGTGGGTGAAGAGCAGAGCGACGACGCCTGCGGCCAGCAGCTTGCCCAGGCGGTCGCGCGCCTGGCCCGCAATGCGGATGCCGGTGAACAGGATGACGCCGTAGAGGGACAGCACGGTCACGCTGCCGGCGAATCCTTTCTCCTCGGCCAGGACGGAGAAGATGAAGTCGTTGTGGGCCACCGTGGGCGGGAGATAGCCCAAGGCCTTCTGCGTGCCGTGCTGCCAGCCTTTGCCGGTCAGGCCCCCGGAACCGACCGAGATGAGCGCCTGCCGGACGTTGTGCGAGTCGTCGAACTGCTGTTTTCTCAGCCGCTCCCGTTCCGCTTTCGAGGCGCCCTCAGGCGGAGAATAGTCCCGGCCAAAATAGACCAAAAGGCGCCGTTTCTGATAATCCTGCACTTGAATCTGCCATTTGGGCGGGGCAAACAGCACGTCCGCCAGGAACAACACCCCGAGAATTCCCGCCGCTCCGACCAGGCGCGCCAAATACGGCCGGGGGATGCCCGCCACGTACATCATCAGAAAGGCGGTGGGCAACAGGACCAGGGCCGAGCCGAGGTCGGGCTCTTTCATGATGAGGACAAACGGGAGCAGGAGCAAACCGAGCGACTTGAAGAAGATCGAAGGCAGCCGCAGTTCGTCGGGCGGGCGGCTCAGGAAATGGGCCAGGGCGAAGATGAAACTGAGTTTGGCAAACTCCGAGGGCTGGAATTGGAAGAAAGCGAGGTCGATCCAGCGCATGGCGCCCCAGCCATGCGTGGTGCCGATGCCCGGCACCAGCACCGCCACCAGCGGCAGAATCGTGACCCAATAGATGACGAGGGCCCACCTGGCCTGGACGCGGTAATCCACCAGGCATGAGGCAACGCCGGCGCCGGCGCCCAGGACATACCAGACAATCTGGCGGAACCAGTTCTGGCCGTACCACGGCGCGGCGGCCGTGGACTCGATGGCCAGCCGGGCGCTATAGATGAAGGCCGTTCCGACGAGCATCAGCGCGGCCAACGCAGCCAATTGCAGCCGGTCAAGCCGTGGCGGACGTTCATTGAGAATGTCGGTCGTCATGGTTCTCGGGCTGTGGCTCTTTCACCCAAACCCAATCCTGCTCTTAATCTTAATCTTAATCTCATGTCGGTGGTCATGGGGCTTGGACCGTGGTTCTCGAGTTCTCGCTCAGGTCAACCGGTTTGGGCAGAGTTCCCTGATCGCATCGCTGGAGGGCGAGGTAGATCTTCTGGGCCACCGGCGCGCAGGTCCCGCCGCCGGTGCCGCCGTGCTCGACTTCGACCATGACGACCACGGCGTAATGGGGGTGCTCGTAGGGCGCAAAGGAAATGAACCAGGTGAAGTCTTCCTCGATCACTCCCAGAGCGTTCTTCTTTTGGGCCGTCCCGGTTTTGCCGCAGACCTGGAGCCCGGGCACCGCCGCCTTGCGTCCGGTGCCGTCGGCATCCTCAACATCCGCCAGCATGGCCTTGCGCAGGAGACTGAGGGTGCTCGGCTTGACGCCCAGTTCGTCACGCACACGGCTGTCGGGGAAAACCGTCGGCGGTTCGCCCGAGGCGGGGTCTTGCGGCTCGATCCGGGACACGAGGCGGGGCCACAAAACCTTGCCGTCGTTGGCAATGGCTGAGGTGACCACCGCCATTTGCAGCGGGGTGACGTCCACCTCGCCCTGGCCGATGCACAGGTTCGCCGTGTCGCCGTCGGTCCAGTGGGCGCTGATTCTCTGCCAGGACGGGAAAGTGCCGGCCGTTTCCTGACGCGTCGGCAGGCCGATCTTCTCACCCAGATGGAGCCGCTGGCCGAGGCGCACGATGTTGGCAATACCGGCCTCGAGCCCGTTGGTAATGAAGTAGGTGTTGCTCGATTTCCTGAAGGCTCGTTCGAAATCATAATCACCCGGCGCCGCAAGGTCATGGATTAGCCGGCGCCCGACATAGATGTAACCGGGGTTGTGAATAGTCGCCTTAGGGTCGAGCCCCTGTTCCAGGCAAGCCATCGCCACGATCGTCTTGAAAATCGAGCCCGGCTGGTAGTTCTCGTAGGTCGCGCGATTGATGAGGGGGCGCAGCAGCGGGTCTTGCCAGCGGCGCCACTCGCCCGGGGGGAAGCCCAGGACCGCGTAATTGGGATTGATGGCCGGGGAGGAAGCCAGGGCGAGGATATCGCCGGTATTGACGTCCATGACCACGACCGCCCCGCGCGTGACCGCGCCGGAGACGCCGTCCAGGGCGCGCTCGGCGGCTTGCTGGATGCGGGAGTCCAGCGTCAGAACCACGTTGTGCCCGGGCTCCGCCACGCTCCACACATTCTCCGTCTGGCGGTAGCCCACATTGTTCACCAGCACGGATTTGGCCCCGGCGGTGCCGCGCAATTGTTTGTCGTAGCCGCCCTCGATGCCGAGCACTCCGCGATAGTCGGGCAGGCGATAGGAGAAAAAGGCCTCCTCTCCCACCAGCGAACTGTCATCGCGCTGCAAGTAGCCCAGCACGTGCCCGGCCGAGGTTTGGTAGGGATAGACGCGCGTGGACTGCATCTCGAGGTCCACGCCGGTGATGCCGGTGCATTGTTCCTCGAAGATCGCGATCTGGCGGGGCGTGAGATTGGGCAGTACCGGATAGGGCAGGGCGAGGCAGGTCTCATAGTGCCGCTCGAAGTTGGTGAGGTCCAGCGAGAGGGGTTGGCCCAGCTTCCGGCTGATTTGAGCCACGACGTTGCTGGCCACCACCCAACGCGCGTGCCGGTAGAGCAGTTCCCTCTCCTTGGGCGAGAGGGCAAAGCGCCGGCGCTCCTCCTTGTTCAACTTCCGCTTCAGCACTTTCTGCTGCCGCTCGAGGTCCTCCCGGTGCTGCACCCGGGCGTGGGCCAGTTCCTTGGCGCACGCCGCGCTGAAGGGTTTGCTGAGTTCCTCGAGATACAGGCTGATGTTGTAGGCGGGCCGGTTCTCAGCCAGCGCCAGACGGTTCCGATCCAGGATTCTTCCCCGGACGGCCGGAATGCGCACCGTGCGGTAGGACTGCGTTTCGAGCGAATCCTGATAGTCTTGAGCCGAGACGACCTGGACCCACCACAGGCCGGCCAACAACACGCCCAAGCCGCCGAAAACCACCAGCGCCAGCGTCCGCAGTTGGGGATCGTTTTTTCTTAATTGGTCGAAGATCAGCATGGCGACTATCCCCGTCCCCGGCGGATTTCGCGGTCGGCGCGGAAGCTGGTTTCGGCGGCCCGCCGGTGGTTCAGCGACTGGTGCAGCCAGTCGAAGAGAATAAAGCAAGCCGGCGTAACCAGGGCGCCGCCGGCGCTGGTGACCGCCAATTGCCAGAGCGTGCCCCAGCCCAGGAGCGGCGTGTGGCCGGTGGTCAACAGGAGCAGCAGGGTCAGCAGTGAGACACCCGCGCTGGCGGCCAGACCCAGAACGACCTGCGCAAAGGGTTGGTCACGCAAGAGCAACTCGCGGCTCGAATAAACCGCCAGCCCGGCAAGGAACAGCGGGACGATGCTGATCCCCAGGGGGTTGGCGGAGAGCGAATCCAGGCACAGCCCGCCCCAAGCGGCCAGCAGGGCGATCGTCGGCAGGCCCGCGCATAAACCCGCATACACCATGAGCGCGGGCAAAAAATCTATTTGCGCTCCCAGGACCCGGCGCAAGCCGCTGAAAGCCGCCTCCCAGAACACGGCCAGGAACGCCGCGCCAAAGAGAAGTATGGTGTTGAGCCAGTTCATTGCCCCTCCACCACCCAGACCTCCTCGAGCGCATCGAGATTGACCGCCAGCTTGACTCGCGCGACGGTGCCGAACCCGTACTCGATGGGCTGCGTGTCAACGATCTGGCCGATGAGGATGTCCTTGGGAAAAATGCCGCCCAACCCGCTGGTCTTGACGAGTTGGCCCGGTTTCAAGTCTGCGTTCCTCGACAGGTAACCCAGCTCGACGAATCCGCTGTCCATCGGCCCGGAGGCGCCGATGACCCCGTTGTCGCGGCTCTCGTTCTCCACCAGCGCGGCGACGTGGCAATTGGGGTCTCCCAGGAGCACGACCTGGGAGCGGGTAAGACCCACGAAGGAGGTGCGGCCCACCAGTGCCCCCTCTGGGCTTACCACGGCCTGGTTGGCGCCGATGCCGTCCCGGCTGCCGAGGTCAATTTGGATGCTCCGCCACCAATTGGACGGGTCGCGCAGGACCACGCTGGCAAGTTTGTGCTTGCGCGGTTGCTGGGCTTGCCAGCCCAGCAGTTGGCGCAGCCGGGCGTTCTCACGCGACAGGGCGCTCGCCTCGAGCTTCTCGAAGCGCAGGCCCTGGATCTCCCGGCTCATGGCCTCGTTCTGCCGCAACAGCTCGCCCCGGGGGGGCGCCACCCGGTCGACCATGGCGCCCGTGAAATGCTGGGACGAGCCGGCCAGGCCGAGCAGCGGCAGGAACAAGCTCCCGATGCCCAGCTTCAGGCGCCCCTTGGTGTGGCTGGGCAAGTTCAGGACTATCAGTGTCAGCAGCACGACCAGGCTCACAACGATATAGGTCGGACGTTTCAACATCTAATCATCAACATCTAATCAATACGCTTTCCCGCGACCGAATTGGCTCGATTCAGCCGCTTGGCTCGGGACCGGGCCCGCTGCCGCCTAAAGGCGGCGCTCCTGGGCCAAACGGAGCGCCGCCTTCAGGCGGCAGTGCAGACCCGTCGCGAACCGCCGAGGTCCTCCCGTCATGCGGGAGGGCCAGCTTCGGTGTGATGATAGGAGGGAGCTTACTTGGAATTGGAAGAGACCCGCTTGAGGAATTGGAGTTCCTGCAACACCCGGCCGGTGCCTTCGGCCACGGCGCTGAGCGGATCGTCGGCAATGTGGACCGGCAAACCGGTCTCTTCAGCCACTAGCCGATCGATGCCCCGCAGCAACGCCCCGCCCCCGGCCATCACTATTCCACGGTCCACCAGGTCGGCGGACAGTTCCGGCGGGCAGCGTTCCAGGGTAATGCGGACGGATTCCAAAATGCTGGACAGCGGCTCCTGCAAGGCCTCGCGGACCTCCTCGGAGCGAATGGTCAGAGTTTTCGGCAACCCGGCGCTCAAATCGCGTCCCTTGACTTCCATTGTCAGTTCTTGCTCCAGCGGAAAAGCAGAGCCGATTCGTATCTTGATCTCTTCCGCGGTGCGTTCGCCTATCATCAGGTTGTAGGCCCGTTTCATGTGCGCCACGACTGTTTCGTCAAACTCGTCTCCGCCTACCCTCAGGCTCCGGCTGAAGACGATCCCCGCCAGCGAGATAATCGCAATTTCGCAAGTCCCGCCGCCGATATCCACGATCATGTTGCCCGCCGGCTCATGCACCGGCAATCCGACTCCGATGGCCGAAGCCATCGGCTGTTCGATGAGGTAAACCTCTCGCGCCCCGGCGTGGGTCGCCGAGTCCTTCACGGCCCGCTTCTCCACCTCGGTTATCCCCGAGGGCACGGCCACCACAACCCGCGGCGCGATTAGCTTCCGGTGATGGACCTTTTGAATGAAGTGCCGCAGCATCGCTTCGGTGATCTCGAAATCCGCGATCACCCCGTCCTTCATCGGCCGGATGGCAACAATGTTCCCAGGCGTCCGTCCCAGCATCCGTTTGGCTTCTTCGCCTACGGCCAGGACGTTCGTGGTTCCTGCCTGGATGGCAACCACCGAGGGCTCCCGCAAAACAATCCCCCGGTCGCGTACGTACACGAGGGAGTTGGCGGTTCCCAGGTCTATCCCAATGTCATTGGAAAACAGACTTTTAAGTTGCGCAAACATGAATCATTGCCTAACAGGGGCCTAGGTTAAGGGGAACTGTACTCCCGGTCAACATTATTAACCGGTAGGAACCTTTGTCGGAAACCTTTGTCGGAAACCGTTGTCGGAAACCGTTGTCGGAAACCTTTGTCGGAAACCGTTGTCGGGAATCTTTGTCGGGAACCTTTGTCGGAAACCTTTGTCGGGAACCTTTGTCGGGACCTTTGTCGCGTGAGACAAACGACAAAGGAACCCGACAAAGGTTGCGACAAAGGACGCTCAGCGTAATCGGGTTTTCTCCCTTTGTTCCGGCTGAGAAACCGGGTACATTGCCGGCAATGTTCGTGCAAAACCAACCCTTTGCCATTGCCGGGCGGGTGTTTCATTCGCGCCTCGTCCTGGGCACCGGCAAGTTTTCGTCCCCCGAGGCCATGCGGGACGCCCTGGTGGCCAGCGGGGCGCAGATGGTCACGGTCGCCTTGCGCCGGGCGGACCTCAGCGGCAAGAAGGACCCGTTCGCCAATATCCTCGAGTACATCGACTCCGAGCGTTTCCTGCTGGTGCCCAATACCAGCGGGGCAATGGACGCCCGGGAGGCGGTGCGCCTGGCGCGGTTGGCCGTCGCTGCGGGGCTGCCTAAATGGGTGAAGCTCGAGATCCATCCGGATCCGCGTTACCTGCTGCCTGACCCGGTGGAAACGCTTAAGGCGGCCGAGATCCTCGTCGGCGAAGGGTTCACGGTGCTGCCCTACATTAACGCCGACCCGGTGCTGGCAAAGCGGCTCCAGGATGTCGGCGCGGCGACCGTCATGCCGCTGGGCTCGCCCATCGGGTCCAATCGGGGCCTGCAAACCCGCGACCAGCTCCGGATTATCATCGAGCAGGCGACCGTCCCGGTGGTGGTGGATGCCGGTCTGGGGGCGCCGAGCCACGCCGCGGAAGCGATGGAGATGGGAGCCGACGCCGTGCTGGTGAACACGGCGATTGCGGTGGCCAGCAACCCGAACCGCATGGCGCTCGCCTTCAAGATGGCGGTCGAAGCCGGTCGCGCCGCCTATGAATCGGGTCTGCCCGCCAGCCAGGACACGGCCAGCGCCACCAGCCCGCTAACCGCCTTCGTCGGATGAGCCAGACCCGACTCTCGGCCGAGCGCGTCCGCTGCATCCTGTCGGAGGCCAGGCGCGCCCGCATCCTGGTGGTGGGCGACGTGATGCTGGATCATTTTATCTGGGGCACGGTCGAGCGCATTTCGCCGGAGGCGCCGGTGCCGGTGGTCGAGTTCGAGCGGGAAAGCTTCATGCCCGGCGGCGCGGCCAACGTAGCCCGGAATCTTGCCACCATGGACGTGCCGGCGGAATTGTGCGGGGCCGTGGGCCGGGACCACGCGGGCCGCCAACTCAAACAGTTGCTCCAGGAGTTCGGCATTGACGCCACCGGGGTGCTGGTCCAGCCGGGGCGGACCACCGGCGTTAAGACCCGGATCGTGGCTCACAAACAGCAGGTGGTGCGGCTGGATCGCGAAACGCGGGAAGGCCTGGATCGGCGGCTGACCCGGCGCCTGGCCGGCCGGTTGCGCCGCCGGATCGCCGCCGCGGACGCCGTCATCATCGGAGATTACGGCAAGGGAGTGGTGACGCAGCCGCTGCTGGACGAGATGAAAAAGCTCTGCCGCCGCCAGGGCGTTTGGCTTAGCCTCGATCCCAAGCCGGTGCATCGCCTGGATCTGTCCGGGCTTTCTTTGATTACTCCCAACCGGAAAGAGGCCTTCGAGCTGGCCAAAATCCCCGATGAGACGCCCAACGCCAACCCCTTGGCCGATGCCAATCTCATGCGGGTGGCGGAGGGCCTGCTCGATGATCTGCGGCCCGCCCTGCTCCTGATTACGCTGGGTGAGATGGGCATGCTCCTTTGCCAGCGGGGCCGGAAGCCGTTCCACATCCCCACGGTGTCGCAGGAGGTGTTCGATGTCTCCGGGGCCGGGGATACCGTCATCGCGATCTTCACGCTGGCCATTGCCGCGGGGGCTTCCCCGCTTGAGGCCGCTTTGCTTTCCAACCACGCCGCCGGCATCGTCGTCGGCAAGTTCGGCACCGCCACGGTCGCCCCCGAAGAACTGGCCGCCCGGGTGAGGCCAAAGATTTTTCAAACCGCGTATTGAATTCCCTTGCCAGCGTTCTATAGTGCGCTTCGACCTGAAGCGCGCGAAATGAGCAATTCGACAGACGGCAGCGGGGCTTGGGACATCCAGCATGCCCGGAATCTCTACAACGTTCATCGTTGGGGCGCCGAGTACTTTGACATCAACGAGAACGGCCGGGCCATCGCCAAGCCATTGCGGGACGCCGGCGCTTCGGTGGACCTCACGGATGTGATCGAAGAGGCCAAGGCGCGGGGGCTCAAATTCCCGGTGCTCATTCGTTTCCAGGACATCCTTCGCCACCGCGTCGAGTCAATCAACCTGGCGTTCCGCAGCGCGATCGCCGAGTTCAGTTACCACGGCAGCTACCGCGCGGTCTTTCCCGTCAAAGTCAACCAGCTCCGCGAGGTGGTCGAGGAGATCCTGGACGCCGGGCGGCCCTACGATTTCGGGCTCGAGGTCGGGAGCAAACCGGAGCTTTATGCTGGCCTGGCCCTCCAAAGCCAGCTTGGCAGCCTCATCGTGTGCAACGGCTACAAGGATGCCAGTTTCATCCGGGTGGCGCTGCTGGGCACCAAGCTCGGCAAGAAAGTCATCATGGTGGTTGAAAAACTCGAGGAGCTTCGCCAGATCATCGCTCTGTCCAGGCAATTCGGCGTAGAACCCCTCATCGGCATCCGCATCCGGCTCTTGAGCAAGGGGGCGGGCAAGTGGGCCGAAAGCGCCGGCGAAAACGCCAAGTTCGGCCTGAGCACGGCCGAATTGCTGAGCGCCACCGCAATGCTCCGGGCCGAGAACCTGGGCCATTGCTTCAAGCTGCTGCACTTCCACATCGGCTCGCAGGTGCCGGACATCCTCATCGTAAAGCGGGCCGTGCAGGAGGCGGCGCGCTTTTACGCCAAACTTTGCAAGGCGGGCTTTAACATCGAGAGCCTGGACGTGGGCGGGGGGCTGGGCGTGGACTATGACGGCAGCCGCTCCGCCTTCGATAGCTCGACCAACTACACCCTGCAGGAATACGCCAACGACATCGTCTATTACGTCGCCGACGTCTGCAATACCGAGAAGGTGCCCCACCCGAACCTCATCAGCGAAAGTGGCCGGGCGGTCGTGGCCCACCATAGCGTGTTGATTGTCGAGGTCTTTGGCGCTATCGAGAAGATCCGCCCGGGCCAAGTCCTTCAGTACGGCGAGAATGAGCATCCGCTGGTCAAGGAGTTGCTCGACATCCAGAAGAACTTGCCGCGCCTCAACAAGCTCGAGGCCTACCACGATGCCCTCGAGCGCAAGGAAGACGCCCAGCACATGTTCACCCTCGGGATGCTGGACCTGCCCGAGAAGGCAAAAATCGAGTCTCTCTACTGGGAAATCAGCCGCGCGGCCGTGGATAGTTTCAAGGGCCAAGGCTACGTGCCCGAGGAAATACGCCTGCTCGAGGACAGCCTGGCCGACCAGTACCTCTGCAACTTTTCGGTCTTCCAATCGCTGCTCGACCACTGGGCGCTGGGCCAGCTCTTCCCCATCATGCCCGTCAGCCGCCTCCACGAGCGGCCCACCCGCGAGGCCACCCTCGTGGACATCACCTGCGATTCCGACGGCCAGGTCAATAAGTTCGTGGACCTCAACGACGTGCGCGACACGCTGCCCTTGCACGCCCTGCGCATCAACGGCAACGGCCAGCTCGAACCGTACTACCTTGGCATCTTCCTCATGGGCGCTTACCAGGACATCATGGGCGACCTCCACAACCTCTTCGGCCGCGTCAACGAGGTCCATGTCTTTCTCGACCCCGACGAACCGGCCGGCTACTACGTCGAGGAGATCATCGAGGGCACCACCATCGTCCAAGCCCTCGATTCCGTCCAATACGACGAAAAGGAACTCAAGCGCCAGATGAAGGCCCAGGTGGACGAAGCCATCAAATCCGACCGCATGAAACCCTCCGAAGCGATGCGCCTCCTGGACGATTATGAACGCGGCTTGAAAGAATACACCTACCTAAGTTTCTGACGAGGCGGATTCCATGCCCGACCCCGTCCCCAACACCGAACTTTTGCGCTCGCTGGGCCGGCTGGCGCGGGGTCTGTCGGCCCTGTTTTGGGGGCTGCCCAGCGCCCTCATTGTGTGCTTCTACACGGCGCGGGCCGAGGGGGTCAAGGCCTTCGGCATCGTGCCGCCCCTGGTGTGCGCCGGCTGGCTGGCTTACGGCCTGCGCCAACTCGGCGCTTTCCAGAAGCGCGAGCGCGTCTGGCGCAACACCCTCTATCGCGCTCAACTGCTCAGCCTCGTCAATGTCGGCCTCAGTCCGTTCCTTTACTGGTCGGGCCAGGTGCCCGCCAATCGCTTTTTCTTCCTCATGGTCGTGCTCCTGGCCCTGTGCGGGTTGCTCTTTTTGGCCAGCCTGAACCAGGTCTTGCAGCGCCTCGGCGCCATGCTGCCGGACGAGGCGCTCCGCCTCGAGATCAAGCAGTTCACCGCCCTGAACCTGAACCTGCTCACCGGTATGTTGGTGCTGACCCTGGGACACTTCGTGCTGGCGCATTTCGTCAAGGATATGCCCCCTGCGGCCCAACGAATTGCCGCGCTCATGGACCAGAGCGGCCTTTGGTATCTCCTCCCGGTCATCCCGCTGCTCCTCCTGCCCCTGGCCATGACCATGGCCCTCCTCTGGAAAACCAAGGAGGTCATCCTCGACAGTGTGTTCGGGGCTAAATAGGGGTTCATTTCACTTTCTTGGGTGGCGGTTTCGGGCTCCCAATCTTAATCTTAATCCTTCTCCTAATCTTAATCTTAATCTTAATCTTAATCAGGATTTCAGGAGATTAGGATTAAGATTAAGATTAGGAAAGCTACCCAAAAAGGGGAATGCGCCTGCGAAATAGCATATCGCATTTCCCGGCGTGACATTCTGCCCGCCTCATGGGATGTTCTGGGAACTTATGAGAATTGTATCGACCGTTTGCGCATTCAGCCTGGCCCTGGCCTTGGCCTCGGCTCAGACCCCAACCGGGGAGCCTAAGAAGGAAGAAACTAAAAAGGACGCCGCCCCCGCCGCCGCGAACGAGGTCGCCGTCATCAAAACCTCCGTCGGCGACATGGTCATCGAGTTCTGGCCGGACGTCGCCCCAAAGACCGTCGAGAATTTCAAGACCCTCGCCAGGAAGGGCTTTTATGACGGCACCGCTTTTCACCGGGTTATCAAGGGCTTCATGATCCAGGGCGGTGATCCCCTGACGAAAGATCCGGCCAAGGAGGAGAAGTGGGGAACCGGGGACCCAGAGTACAAAATCGATGCCGAATTCAGCAAGCGGCCTCATACCCGGGGCGTCATCTCCATGGCGCGCAACGGCGACCCGATGGAGCGATACGGTCAACCCCCGCGTCCGCAATTTGCCAACAGCGCCGGCAGCCAGTTCTTCATCTGCCATGCAACCGCACCCCATTTGGACGGCAAGTACAGCGCCTTCGGCAAATTGATCAAGGGCGAGGATGTGCTGGACAAGATCGCTAACACGCCAGTGACGCCGGATCGGAACAAGCCCTTGACCCGCATCGAGGTGCAAACGATCAAGATCGTGCCCGCCGATTCAGTCAAGTAATTCAACCTCGAACCGGCCCATGAACGAAGTGGCAGTAATCAAAACCAGCCGCGGAGAGATGGTGATCGAGCTTTGGCCCGACGCCGCCCCTAAGACGGTCGAGAGCTTCAAGCAGCTCGCGCAGACGGGCTTTTACGACGGCACCCTTTTCCATCGCATCGTCAAGGGCTTTATGATCCAGGGCGGCTGTCCCCTCACCAAAGATCCGGCCAGGGAAAACGACTGGGGCACGGGCGGCCCCGGCCGGACCCTCCGGGCCGAGTTCAACGACCGCTCCCACCAGCGCGGCGTCGTCTCGATGGCCCGCGCGCAGCATCCGGACTCCGCCGGGAGCCAGTTCTTCATCTGCCTCGGGGACGCCTCGTTCCTGGACCGCAAATACACCGCCTTTGGCCGGCTCACCCAAGGCGACGACGTCCTGGGCCTCATCGGCGACACCCCCGTCACGAGCAATAACAGCGGGGAGCAAAGCAAACCGCTGACGCCCGTCACGGTCGAGAGCATTCGTGTGGCGGCACAAACGGAGCGGGGTGGAGCGTGAGAGCGTGGAGCGTGGCAAGTGCCACGTTGCCCTCACGCTCCACGCTCCACGCTCTCACGCTCCACGCTCCGACGCCAGCGAGGCGGGGGCGCGACCCTACAGATGCGCGAACCCTTAACCCATTCTGAGCTGGCGGCCGCCCTGGCCGCCATCGGTTGTCCGCCGGAAAAAACCGCGGCGATGGCCGCCCAACTGGATAAGCGCGCCAGGCAACTGGCCCAAAAGAAGGGGCGCACCTACGAGGAGGCGCTGGCGCATCTGCTCGGACTCATGCGCCAGGGCTGGGCCGCCCGGGAGCGAGGCTGCTGAATGAACGCCATCCAGCCTTGGGAAAGGATCGGCTCGACGCCCGTGGCCGATTTCCGGATATTCACGATTCGCTCGGATCGGAAGGTCTCCCCGCGCACGCGCCAGGAGCACGACTTTTTGGTGATCGACTCTGTCAACTGGGTGAATGTGGTTGCCCTGACGCCGGACGACCAGGTCGTGATGGTCGAGCAATACCGGCACGGCACCAACACCGTCGAGTTGGAAATCCCGGGGGGCATGATCGATGCCGACGACGCTTCGCCGGAAGCCGCGGGCCAACGCGAGTTGCGGGAAGAAACCGGCTACGCCGGGCAAAACGCGCGGCTCATCGGCCGGGTCTTCCCCAACCCGGCCATCATGAGCAACGTCTGCTTCACGGTCCTGGTCGAGAATTGCCGCTGCGCCCATGCGCTCGAGTGGGACGGCTCGGAGGACCTGGTCACGCGCCTCGTGCCCGTCGCCGAGCTGCCGGCTCTCGTAGCCGCCGGCAACATTCGCCACTCGCTGGTGACCGCCGCCCTCTACTACTTCGATTTATACCGGCGCCGGCCCGCCGTCTAAGGCCCCCGCCCAAGCTTTAATTCGATAACCGTTGGAGGGCCGCTCCTAATCCTAATCCTGCTCGTAATCTCCTTCGTGCAAGAATTAATTCCGATTTTCCCTCTGAGATCTCCAATTTCCAATCTCCAATCCCCCCGCTGAGCGCCCGTGCAAAAACTAATTCCGATTCTCTTGCCCGCCCGCCCGCCGTAGCTTCAGCGGAGGCGGGAGCCGGCCCCCGCGCACTCCAGACGCTTCGCGACCTGCGGACCGGCCCCCGGATGGGCGAAGCTACGTTCCAAGCGGCAAGCGCCAAGCGCCAAGCGCCGCGCGCTTTGCGCCTTGCGCCCCGCGCCTCGCGCCCCGCGCCCCCCCATGATGCGCCGAAACAATCCCAAAACCGGCAGCACTTCCCGCTTGGCCCTCTGGTCCTCCTCTGGCAGAGTCCGGCCGCAATGAGTGACGCAGAAAACCAAATCTCCCTCACCCGCGAAGCGTCAAAACCGGCCCGGCGGCAAAAAGCAATTTCTTAAGAAAGCCAGCCACGTTTTGAGCGGGATCGACGCCGGCGAGTGCAACACCACCTTCACCTTCGGCCAGGACGGCAAACCTTTTTACATGCAGGGACCGCATGACCGATGGCGCTCAGATAAATTGATCCACCTCTGCTCAGCTAAACTGATCCATCGGTTGTGAGCGGGGAGCGGTG
>Ga0209415_10005991_pt1 | contig 21733 bp, 16 predicted proteins | sample PeaSoiSIISIP2007_FD_187696 | JGI IMG/M metagenome (GOLD analysis project Ga0209415, IMG submission 187696) | Peat soil microbial communities from Weissenstadt, Germany - SII-SIP-2007 (SPAdes) (version 2) | ecosystem: Environmental > Terrestrial > Soil > Wetlands > Peat | place: Germany... | reverse complement strand
GGAAGCGTTTCTACGCCTATACAAACAAGAGCTCATCTACCGGGGACGGTACATCATCAACTGGTGCCCGCGTTGCCTGACGGCTCTGAGCGATCTGGAGGTTGTCCACGAAGAGCGCCAGGGCAGCCTGTGGTTTCTGCGTTACCCGGTGAGTGGCTCCAACGAAAACATTCTGGTGGCTACTACGCGACCCGAGACGATGCTGGGTGACACTGCTGTTGCTGTTCATCCTGAGGACGAGCGCTACAAGCAACTGATTGGCAAGAAAGTTCGCCTGCCGCTGATGAACCGGGAAATTCCGATCGTTGGCGACGCTGCCGTGGACCGAGAGTTCGGCACGGGCGCAGTCAAGGTCACTCCATTCCACGATCCCAACGATTTCGATTTGGGCCGCCGGCATAACTTGCCTGAAATTGACGTGATGACGGAAGATGCACACATGCTGGCGAATACCGGTCCGTATTCCGGGCTCGACCGTTTCGATGCGCGAAAGCGCATCGTGGAGGACTTGAAAACCCAGGGATTCCTGGACCATGTGGAGAATCATCCGCATTCCGTGGGAATCTGCGACCGGTGCAAAACTGTGGTCGAGCCGCGCGTTTCCACGCAGTGGTTTTGCAAAATGAGTCCCATGGCTGAAGTCGCAATGAAAGCGGTGGCTGACGCCAAGCTCTCCATCGTTCCCGATAACCAGCGGAAGATTTTTCTGGATTGGATGGCAAACATCCGCGACTGGTGCATCTCACGCCAGCTTTGGTGGGGCCACCGCATCCCGATTTGGCATTGCAAGAAATGTTCCACGATGATTCCTGCGGTCAATTCTGATATTGAAATGATTGACGGACACGCGCGGGCTGCAAGCCCGCCGAAGGCTTGCGGAAAGTGCGGTAGCAGCGACCTTGAACAGGATCCCGATGTGCTGGACACCTGGTTCAGCTCCGCATTGTGGCCATTTTCAACTCTTGGCTGGCCGGACGACACGCCGGACCTTCGCACTTATTTTCCCAATAGTCTGCTGATCAGCGGCTACGACATTCTCTTTTTCTGGGATGCGAAAATGGTCATGCTCGGCTCGCGATTGACGGGCCGAATTCCCTTCCCTGAACTTTATTTGCACTCACTGGTCCGCGATGAGCATGGGCAGAAAATGTCCAAGATGCGCGGAAATGTGGTCGACCCACTCGATTGGATCGAAAAGTATGGCACCGACGCCCTGCGCTTCACACTGGCCATCAAGGCCGCTCCTGGGAGCGACATCTCGCTCAGTGAGGAAGGCGTTCTCGGGTATCGCGCCTTCGCCAATAAGATCTGGAATGCCGCGCGTTTCCTTTACGTGAATCTCGACAAATTCGAGACGGAAGGAGACACAATCGATGATCTTGCGTCGCCCGCATCACGCAATTCCGCTCCGCACCGCGCGGGCGCGGAATTGCCTCTCGTGGATCGATGGATTTTCTCGCGATTGGCGCGCGTCGTCCCGAAGGTTCGCCAAGCTTTGCGGGAGTTCCGCTTCCACGAAGCGGCTCATGAGATCTACCATTTCTTTTGGGGAGATTTCTGTGACTGGTACATTGAGTGGTGCAAGCCGCGTCTGAATTCCGAGGATCGCGAGGCCGCTCGTGCCGCCTGGCGGAACATTTTCGCCGTCTATGAAGCGGCTCTTCGCCTTCTGCATCCGTTCATGCCATTTTTGACGGAAGAGCTTTGGCACCAATTGCCGCAGCCCGCTGGTGCACGGTCAATTGCACTAGCGCGGTTCCCTGAGACTCCGGCAGCCTGGCTCGATGAAGCCGCTGAAACCGACGTTGCACTGATACAGGAAATCACCGGAGTGTCTCGAGGGCTTCGCGCGGATCTGAAGCTCGATCCCAAACGAAAAGTCACCACCGAGTTGTTTATCAGCGATCCGGCCAAGCGCAAACTAATTGAGGATCAGATCGATCCCTTGTGCCGCCTCGCGATTCTTTCGGAAGTAACTTTTGCGACGGCTCCACTGAACACTGAGGGCGGGCAAGTTCGCTCTGCTGCGCAATTCGAGATCCGCATTATTTCGACGGAAACCGTAAATATCCCAGCAGAAATGGCCCGTCTGCGCCGGGAAAAAGAACGCCTGGAGAAGGACATCGCCTCAAAGGAAAGGCAGCTGAACAATGAGACCTTTCTCAGCCGCGCGCCCGCTGATATCGTGACCGGCCTGAAAGCCACGCTTGGCGAGCGTCAAGTGGAACTTCGCAAAGCTCTTGAGCGCATCGCTCAGATCGAGAATTCGGCGGGGGGCTCTGCGACTGCATGATGCCCTTCGAGCAACACGGGTAACCCGCACCACCTTTTACTCAATGCCTGCGAAACTCAATCCGCGCCCCACTCCAGGTACGACCGAGAAGCAACTGATCGCTTTGCTGGCCCTGCTTTCAGACAATCCCATGCTGGTCATCAGCGGCGAAAAAATCGCCAAGGAAATTGGCGTTACGCGATCGACTGTGTGGCGCTGGATCACTCGCCTCCGCGAATTGGGCGTGCGAGTAAAAGGCCATCCCAATAGCGGATACCATATCGAACGCGTTCCGGATGTGCTTGTACCCGACCTGCTTCGTCGTCAATTGACCGGCACGTCTTTCCCCAAGCGCATCCTCCATTTTTTCAAAGTGGATTCCACCAACCGCGTAGCTCTCGAGGCTGGTCAGCAGGGCGATCCACACGGCACTCTGGTAATTGCCGAGGAGCAAACTGCGGGCCGCGGCCGCTCCGGCCGCGCATGGCATTCGGAAAAAGGCAGCGGCATCTATCTCAGCATTCTGCTGCGGCCAGCTTTGACTCCTGTGCAGGCCCCGGCACTTACTCTTGTGGGTGGTCTTGCCGTTTATGACGCCGTCGCTGAACAGTCCGGGCTTAAACCGGACATCCGCTGGCCAAACGACATTCTGGTGAACGGGAAAAAAATCTCAGGGATATTGACAGAAATGTTCGCCGAGCCGGATCGCATCAAGTTTGTGGTGGTGGGAATCGGCATCAACGTAAACCACGCCAAGATGCCGGCAGAGATTTCATCTATTGCCACTTCCCTGCGAATCGAAACCGGCACCGTCCAACCGAGGATTGAAATTGCCGTGGGGTTGCTACGACGGTTTGAGACCTACTACAATCAACTCATCAGTGCGGGCCCCGCGGCGATCATTGCGCGCTTCACCGCAGTTTCCAGTTATGCTCAGGGACGCCGCATCCGCGTGGCCAGCGGCCAGGAAACATTTATTGGCACCACAGCGGGACTCGATGCCAGTGGGTTGCTGCGCGTAACGCGCGACGACGGCCGCACTGAAACAATTTTAGCTGCGGACATCTCCGAGGCTTCCGATGCTGCTCACCATTGACGTCGGGAACACCAACACAGTGCTCGGTGTGTTTCGCGGCTCGGAGCTTATAGCCCACTGGCGCCTCACCACCGCACGCGATCAGACCGTGGACGAATACGGGATCCTAACCCGGAATCTACTTACGCTTGCAGGTATTGAAAGCGGATCCCTAAGTGGAGTGATCATCAGCTCCGTTGTGCCCCCGCTCAACAGTACTCTGGCCGAGACATCGCGGCGATATTTCGGCCATGAAGCGCTTTTTGTTGAGCCTGGCGTTCGCACTGGAATGCCCGTTCACTACGACAATCCGCAGGAGGTTGGCGCCGACCGCATCGTGAATAGCGTTGCTGCATTTGAGAAATATGGCGGGCCGTGCATCGCCGTGGACTTCGGCACGGCAATTAATTTTGACGCCATATCCGTGCGTGGAGAATATCTGGGCGGAGTTCTGGCGCCGGGGATCGGAATTTCGGCGGAGGCACTGTTTTCGCGGGCCGCGCGGCTGTTCCGCGTGGAAATCCGCGACCCCGGCAAAATCATCGGCACCAACACTGTGGCATCGCTCCAGTCCGGCCTCTATTACGGCTATGTTGACATGGTGGATGGAATTCTCACGCGCATGAAAGCCGCCCTCGGCGCGGAGACAAAAGTCGTGGCCACCGGCGGTCAAGCGCCATTGGTCGCGCGCGGGTCAAAGCACATTCAACATGTGGATGAATTCCTCACGCTCGAAGGCCTTCGCATCATTTGGGAGCGCAATGCAAAATCTCCCGAGACTGGCTCACTGGGCATCGCGGGCCGTCCCGAGCAGGCCAGCGCAGCAAGGCCCAGATCCGGCCCGCAAGCGGTTCCGTCCCGAAAGCCGCGAGAATGAACGTGGATTCGCGGCCTGGATCCACTGCTGCCCCTTCTCAGGGCAATTCGCCTCGGGCAATGGAAACATTCAACTATTTCAACTACTTCACCGAAATCGAAGAGTATTTCTGGCGCAAGCGCGGCGCGCATTTGCTGGTGTCTCCGCTTGACTGGGCAATTCTCGAGACCTGGCAGAAGGCGGACGTCCCTATCGCGGCTGTGTTGAAAGGAATTGACCGCGCTTTTGAAAGTTATCAGCGATCGCGCCGCGGTCAAGCCGGACGCCAGTTGAAGAGCCTGGCTTATTGCGTGGAAGCTGTTTTAGAAGCCGCCGATGAAATAAAAGAAGCCGCGGCGGGAACTGAGCCCTCGCCGGGGGCTTCGCGTCCAGCCAGCGAACAATTCACCCGCGATGAACTGAAGCGTTTTTTCATGCGGAATGTGGAGCGCCTTTCTGAGTCGGCCACAAAATTAGCCGAAGGTCAACCCGACTTGGCCTTGCGCGTGCGCGAAATCGGAGAAAAACTCGCAGTGTTGCTCCCGCTTCTTGATTCCCCTGCGGAACTCGATCTCGAAGACTTGGAGCGGCGGCTAACCATCCTCGAAGAAAAGCTGTCCTCCTCGCTTTCCTCCCTGGCCAGCGAAGGCCTGCTTCTCGACATTCGCCGCGAACTGGACCGGCAACTCGCGCCATATCGGCGTAAGATGACTGCTGCGCAGTTGAGCGACCTCGAGCGGCGTTACACACAGAAGCGGCTTTTCGAGTCACACGGACTTCCGCGCCTAAGCCTGTTCTATCTGAATTAAGTCTCTTTGCACCGATCGGAAATTTAGCGAATGACTGCTCCTTTTGACGCGCGAATCGAAAAACTTGTTTATGGCGGCGATGGGCTATCCCATCATAAGAGCCACACAGTTTTTGTCCCGTACACAATGCCGGGAGAACTTGTCCGCGTTGTGCCACTTGAGGAACGCAAGAAATTCATCCGTGGACGAATAGACCAAATCCTTGAACCTTCTCCGGATCGGGTCGCCGCTCCATGCCCTGAGTTTGGAATATGCGGCGGGTGCCACTATCAGCACATTCCTTACGACCAACAATTAAAGTTTAAAACAGAAATTCTCCGTGAGACCCTGGCGCGCATCGGCAAGATCGAATGGCCGGGCGAAATCAAGGCAATTGCCTCACCTCCATTTGGTTACAGAAACCGCGCACAGTGGGCGATACGCCTGATTGGTGATCCGCCGCGTTCCGCCATAGGCTATTTCAAGCCCGCATCCTCAATCCTTGCACCCACGAAGGCATGTCCAATCCTGATGCCTCAGCTTGAGTCGGTTCTAGCGGCTTTGGGCGCAGCCTGCGAGCAAGGAAGAATACCAGGGGGGATCGGAGCCATCGAATCCTTCTCCAACGCGTCCGGTGACAAGATGCTGCTCAATGTCAGCGTGGCGAAAAGCGGAATGAAATCACTCGCGATCTCCGAACGTCTCCGCGAAATCGTTCCCGGCATCGAATCAATTTTGATTCAAGACGAAACCGCCGAACATTTCGAGTTGTTTGGCCCTGGCTACCTCGAATACCACACAGAAGGGGTTAGTTTTCGTGTAGGTCATCTTTCCTTTTTTCAGGTCAACCGTTTTTTGGTTGAGGAACTGGTTCGATCGGTAGTGACCGAAAAAAACGACTACGTCAGCGGGGGCGGATTGGCATTGGACCTTTTTGCGGGGGTAGGACTGTTCTCCATTCCGTTGGCAAAGCGGTTTGAGCGTGTGATTGCAGTGGAAGGAGATATTGCGACATCGCGCGATCTGGAAGTGAATGTGAAAACCCAACCGAGTATTCGCGGTCGACACGCCGACACCGAATCATTTCTGGCGCGCCAGAAGGAGTCGCCGGATTTTGTGGTCCTCGATCCACCGCGAGCAGGCGTGACTGCTGCCGCAATTCAGCGGCTACGCGAGCTTGCGCCCCCTCACATCACCTATCTTTCCTGCGATCCTGCAACTCTTGCCCGCGATCTGGCGGCACTGACAGCCGGGGCGGGCGGGACGGGCTCGCGATACCGGATAGGTGATATTACTGTTTACGATATATTTCCGGAGACGTATCATATTGAGGCGCTCGTAAGGCTCCAGCGCCTTGGATGAAGGTACCCGGGCTTCTGGTTTTCCCTCTCTTTTCCGTCGGAATATTGACCGCCGCACTGCACCCCTTTCCGCTGTGGGGCGTCACTGGATTTGCAGCGCTTGCGTTCGTGATTGGAGTGCTCCTTTGGACTACTCGCGCAGATAGATTGGCCCTAGCGGCTGCAATGGCCGGTTGGGTTGCGCTTGGAGCTCTCGCAATCACAGTTGAACATCACAGCCGCCCGTCTAATCTCGTTTCCGATCTCATCGAGTCCCAACTATTGGACGCAAGCCAGCCCTTGCGATGGCGTGGCGTTTTAAGAGAAAACACGGAGCGGCTTCCCTGGGGCGCGCGGTTCGATGTTGATCTCGAGGCCGTCGAGGCACTTGGTCAGAGCATTCCTGTTTCCGGCGGATTGCGAGCGAGTTATTTTGGTGAATCACTTGGAGGATTGCCCGCTTTGCGCGCAGGAAATCGCGTCGAGTTGATTGCTCTGGCTCGCCTTCCGCGCAATTTCCAGGACCCTGGTGCATTTGACTACCGGGCCCAGCTTGCACGCCAGAATATTTTTTTGACAGTGTCCGTTCGCAGTCCAGCGTTGGTTACAAAGCTTTCGGAGGGTGCACCCTCGCTCCAACATTACCTGGAACGCGCTCGTGGACGATTCCTTGAGCGAGCAAATATTTTATTCGGTAATTCGCCAAGGCAAGCCGCTGTGCTTCGAGCGATGCTGCTTGGAGACCGCGGCTTCTTGGATAACGAAGTTGCGGACGCGTTTCGCAAGACCTCGTCCTATCATGTACTGGTAATCGCCGGACTCCACGTTGCGGCACTGGCCACGTTTGTAGTGTGGATTTGCGGGCGGCTTCGCCTTCGCCGTGTGACGACTTCGATTGCAACTCTAGCTGCGCTTGCCGGCTACCTAGCCATTGTTCAAGATCGCCCTCCAATTCTTCGCGCCACTCTGATGGCCGCTGCCTACCTCTTGGCTCGCGCGTTTTTCCGTAGAATGGACATCTTGCAGTCCACTTCTTTGGCGGCGTTACTCATTGTATTCTTCCGCCCGTCAGAACTTGCCGACCCCAGCTTCCAGCTTTCTTTTCTCGCCGTTGCCGCGGTTGGAGGAATCGCACTTCCCTGGCTCGTACGGACAGCAGAACCCCTGCGTCACGCGCTCCAACACATTGGGGATGTAACACGCGACCCCGCGCATGCCCCCAGACTCAATCAGCTTCGGCTCGATTTGCGTGCGTTATCCAATACTCTCAGAACGAAACTCCCGTCGTGGTTGAAAAAACACTCTGAAGGACTAATAAGCCTTCCGCTCAGGGCCGTAACATTGCTTTGGGAAACGTTCGTCATTTCCTCGGTAATTCAGCTGGGCCTAATGCCTTTGCTGGCTGACGAATTCCATCGCTTGGCTGTCGTGGGCCCCATCGCCAACGTTCCTGCTGTGTTCCCAACGGGTATCATCGTTCCGCTCGGCTTCCTGGCGTTGGCAGCCAGTTTTCTTTCAATGGCCGCAGGGCACGCCATTGCGCGCGCCACGGGAATTGCGGTCGCGTTGCTCCTTCGGAGCGTCACTTGGTTTGGCGGCTTTGGCTTTGCAAGCTTTCGAGTTCCGAGCATTTCCACAGTGTTGTTGGTGATCTTCTTTTCCACACTGATGATTCTTGCATTCGCTGTCCGCAAACGAATGCATTGGCTCCAATGGGCGGCCGGAGCGGTTGTTGCTGCCTGTGTTCTGATCGTTCTTATTCATCCAGTTTCTCCGCAGTTTTATCGGGGGAGACTTGAATTCACCGTGCTGGATGTTGGTCAGGGCGACTCACTCTTCCTCGCGGCGCCGGACGGGCACACCATGCTCATCGATGGCGGTGGGGGCCCAGGGGTGCTCCGCGTCGGCGGCGTGCAAACTCGATTCGACATCGGCGAGGAAGTGGTGTCGCGCTTTCTCTGGTCACGGGGCCTCACTCATCTCGATGTGATTGCTCTAACCCACGCACACGAAGACCACATGGAAGGGCTGCTCGCAGTTCTCCAGAATTTTCAAGTCGGGGAGCTTTGGGTCGGTTACGATGACTCCTCCCGCGCATACAGACAACTTCTGGAGACCGCGCACTCCCGGGGCACGAAGATAGTTCACCTTGATTTTGGAAATTCCTTTGACTGGGGCGACTTGCACGGCACCGTCTTATGGCCAGACACCAAGTCCTCATTGGCCCAAGCAACGAACAACAATTCCTTAGTCCTGCGCATTCAGTTCGGAAAGGAATCGTTGCTCCTTACAGGGGACATCGAGAGAGCGGCGGAACGGGCGGTGACAAGCGAGGGCGTACCAATGGAATCGCGCTTTTTGAAAGTACCCCACCATGGCAGCGGGAACTCCACTACAGAGATACTCTTAGAAAAGGTGCACCCGGGCATTGCGGCGATTTCCGTCGGGGAAAACAATCCATTCAATCATCCCAGCCCGGCGACGGTGGCCAGACTGCAGGCCGCCGGGGCAAGAGTGTTCCGCACAGACCGCGACGGTGCGATCACCCTGATTTCGGACGGCTCATCAGAACAAGTTACAACTTTTGCGCAGACTCATTCACATGGCTCACGGCGCCTTTACGCACTATTGCTCCGTTGACCGCCAGGCCCAATTTCACCATAGCTTGCAAGAATCTTGCGCGCGTCTTCGACCTGCGATGCGCGCACCAGAATCTCCGTCGCCCGAACATTTTCAGTGAGGTTGGGTACAGGAAATGGATCAGCTATTGCTTCCGGAGGGAAACCGATTCCAGCGCTCTGCAATAATCCACGCAGAATTGTGGCTTCTTCTGCCGAATTCGCTTCATAAATCACAACGTAGGGTTCCCCTTCGGGCACTCTGTTAGTTTGCGCCATTGTTGCTCACCTCGCATCCTAGAATACTCTACCTTTGCAGCCACATTCTAAGCACTAACAATCCAACCGCAAGGATTGCTCCTGCGGCGGCACGATACTCACGATTGCGCAAAAACTGGGCCCACGAAAAACCTTCCGCTCCCGTAGGCGGCGTTGACGGCCAGGGAAAGAATGCGGAGACCCGCGCAGTGTAGGCGTCAAATTGAGCACCAAACTTCTCCCGCAAATTGTTCTCTTCCATACGGATTACCGCCGGATAAAACGCGGTAAAGTACACCGACATCAGAGCTGCCACAATCCAGGAATTGGCCGCGACGGCAAATCCAGCCGCGATTACAATGCTGCCCAAATAGAGGGGATTGCGCGTCCAAGCGTAAATTCCAGACGTCGCAAGCTGCTCGCCTTTGTGCACGATACCCGCGGCCGCGCCCCGGATGATTAATCCCGCAAATGCGATAGCCGCACCCCAAACAATCAAACTTCGCGTGGGGCGGGCCAGCCAGAAACCGATGATCGCGAGAGGATAGGCCAGCGGCACACGCCACCGGGCCCAGAATCTTCCCGGCGTGCTCACTCGGCCGGACTCCAATTCTTCTCCTGCGCCTTTTCGTCCTGGCCCGGGGTTTCGCCCGGTTCGGACTGTGGTTCGCTTTTTGCCGCTGGAGACCGGGATGGAGAATTCCGCATTGGCCGGGCCAACCGCACTTTGACCGCAGCCATAACTTGATCGACGGATATAGACAACATCGCATCGGAAAATGAGTCTTCGCGCTTGTGGGTGGTGTCCTCTTCTTTTGCGTTTCTCACCACAATGTCGCGACCGCCATAAGGACCGTTCCGTGCCGGACTGGTGGGCCCGTACAACCCCACCACGGGTGTTTCCAGCGCAACAGCGAGGTGCAGCGGTCCGGAGTCGCCAGCTACAACCAAATCCGTACGGCTCAGCAGGGCCATAAGCTCGGGCAATTCGTATTGCACAATGATGGGCAGTGATAATCCTGCATTGGCCATAGCAGCCTCCGCCAGTTCGGCTTCACCCGGACCACTGTTGATGATGATCCGATACCCATAAGTTTTTCTGAGCCGCTCGCTCAGCTGGCCATATCTTTCCGGAGGCCAGCATTTGGAAATCCATCCCCCGCCCGGGCTGAGCACGACAAACTTTTCAATGCGGGTACTGCGCAGAAACTGGTCCACGTTACTTTGAGCATCGCTGGGGATATAGAGAGGAAATCGAGTCGCATGACGAGTGGCTCCGGCCTCAAACGCAAGCTCCAGATTCTGATCGATAATATGCTGCGTGACCGGTTTGACCCTCTGCGTATAAAACATTGAGGAGGCGTGTTCGCGCGCGAAGCTGAATGAAAAACCGACACGGTTTGGCGCCCCGGTGAGTTTCGCAAGTAAGGCCGATTTGTAGAGTCCCTGAGCATCCACAACACACTTGTATTTTTGCAGCCGGAGCCGGCTTCCACACTGAAAGAATTCCCGGATGGAACGGCTTCGCAATGGAATTACCTCATTCAGGTCGGGATTCCCCATCAGGAGCGGCTGCCAGCGCCGGTCAATGACCCAATCAATTTGCGCGCGGAGAAAGGTGTCACGCAGCGCGGCGAGCACGGGAAGTGCCGAGATTACATCTCCCATGGAACTTAGCCGGACAATGAGGAATCGGTCTTCAGACACCTGGTTTTCCACCCATGCGCGCGAGCACGTCGCGCGTGGAATAACTCTTCGGACCGCCTACAATAGCAACACGTATGCCCAGCTGCCTGGCAACTTCGCGCTCGGGCACGGTCTCCGTTGTGTAATCAGATCCCTTGGCATGGACATCCGGCCGCAAATGTCGCAGAAGCGATTCGACATTGGGCTCATCAAAGATAACGACGTAATCCACAGCGGCCATGGCAGCCACCAATTCAGCGCGGGCGGCGGCGGGCATGACCGGTCTGCCTTCCCCCTTCAATTTTCTCACGCTGGCGTCGGAATTGATGGCCACAACAAGTATGTCTCCTTCGCCGCGGGCCCCTTCCAGATACCGGGCGTGCCCGGCATGAAGAATATCGAAGCAGCCATTGGTCAAAACAACGGACTCGCCTTTCTTCCGGTGCTCAGCAATTCGGCGCGCCAATTCATCTACTCCCAGTATTTTGTTTCGAGTATCCATACGGCGGGTATTCATCCCTTGAACGTTCAATGAACTGGGCTTCCCAAAAAATTACACCGGGCGCGGGCGGTCTTTTCCCGTGGCCTCGCCGCGAATGGCCGCCAACAATTCATCTCGGCGCACGGTGGCCGTGCCGCGCTTCATTACCACGATGCCGGCCGCATAATTCGCAAGTTCCGCGGCTTCCAGAACGCTGGCCCCGGCTGCCAATGCCAAGGTAAAAACTGCAATGACCGTGTCGCCAGCCCCAGTTACATCAGCAGCCTCTTCCGACCCGTAAATCGGAATTGTTCTGGGTTTTTCGCCGCGTTCAAAAGCGACCATGCCATCTTTGCCGCGTGTAACCACAAGGGCTTCGAGATCAAGGGAACGCATGGTTTGAGCCGCGAGTTTTTGGAGTTTTGATGAGTCAGTCCCGATGCGCGTATGGTAAAGCGCCTCAAGCTCAGCTTCGTTCGGAGTGGCGGCAGTGACGCCCACACCTTTGTAATCGCCCAGCGAATAACGTGAATCGAGTGTAATCTTTATCTTTTGCCCGCCGGAACGTCGGAGCGAACTCAACAACGCCGGGGTGACGGTGCCAAATCCATAGTCCGATGCCAGGAGTGCGTTTGTTCGCCGCACGTGTTGCTTCGCTCTGCCCAGAATAGCCTTCTGCGCCGCCGGAGCTAAGGGCGCCGTTGGCTCGTGGTCCACGCGAAGAACTTGCTGCCGAGTGGTATGGGTCCAACCCGCCAGGTAACGCGTTTTGACTGGCGTGGTCCATCCGCGCACAGACACGAGGCCCGAAGTATCCACGTTTTTCCGGCGGAAGTAATCGAGAAGCTCGTGGCCTGGGGCATCATCCCCCAAGATCCCCACGGGCAAAACGCGAGCGCCCAAATCCGCAAGATTATTTGCGGCGTTCGCGCCGCCTCCAGGAACAAGCTGCGTTTCACGGTGACGCAGGATCAGTACCGGCGCTTCACGCGAGACTCTGGAGATTTCGCCGAATACAAATTTATCGGCTACGAAATCAGCGAGAACAGCAATCGTCTGTTTCGTGAAGCTTTCGACAACTTCCTCGAGCCGTGTAAGGTCCGCGCTCAAAGCCCATTCCTCATTGATTTCACTGCATTTTTGAACACGTCGAAAAGTATCACATCGGCGGCAGGGTGACCAATGGATGTCCCCTGAAGGGAGCGCGTCGGCGCGCAAGCGTGCCCGTCACGCAATCGATGGCCCTCGCCGGCGTTCAATCGTTTGCTCGATGGATAACCAGAAACCCTGAGCATCATGAATGTGAAGGTCTATTCGTACAAAATAGACCGGCACGCTTTTGAATTGGATTTCGCCCACATTGAAAACATCTTTTTCGGTGCAGATCAAGAACTCCGCGCCAGACTTTTGCGCCCTGACTTCCAATCGCTCTGCATCCTGAGGCGTGAAGGAGTGATGATCGGGGAAGCTTTCAGTTCCTGCAAGTGTGGCTCCCCATCCGCGCAAATCCTCAAAGAATGCCTGCGGATTGCCAATGCCGCAGAAGGCAAAGGCCTTTTTCTTATGAAAATATTCCGGCGAAAGATACGACAATTGTCCTGTCGAAACGCTATCCAGCCTGACGACTTCGCGGTCTTTGGTCGTGGCGTAAAAAATCGGAGCATTCGTGTATCGCCTTACAACCGCCTCCACCGCTGGAGCGCGGTCGCTGCGGGTTATCACCACCACGTCGGCGCGTCTCAAGGCGTTTTTGGGTTCGCGCAGCAACCCAGCGGGAAGCAGCATTCCTCCGCCAAACGGATTCGTCGCGTCCAACATCACAATGTCTACGTCGCGCCCAAGTTGCATGTGCTGAAAGCCATCATCGAGTAGGAACCATTCCACTCCGTGCCGAGCCAGCACGGTGCCACTGGTGAAACGATCGGCGCCGACACCCAATTCCACGTGATGGCCCAGCCGCTGGAGGTAAATCGCAATTTCGTCGCTCTGAGGCGCGCCGGGCGGGGCGTTTGGGCGCGACATGTATCCGCGCGTCAAAATTCCAACGCGCTTCCCTTCTCCACGAAGGCGCTCCGCCAGCCAAAGAACCATGGGAGTCTTGCCCGTGCCGCCCGCGGTCAGATTTCCTACGCTGATCACCACACCAGGAAGCCGGCGCTTGGGAAATAACCCGCGGCGATAGCCTGTGGCGCGCAAACGGGCGGCGCCACTCCAAACCTGCGAGATGGGCCACAGCACCATTCGCAACGAGGCGGATATTTTCACACGCCGCTCCCGGAGTTGGACGCCGCATTGGTGCGGACGTCATTTTCCGCCGGGTCGGATAGCCCCGGCAAGAGCGAAATGATCCGCTTAATTGTCCGCTCGGTGGCGCCTCGGTTTTCCTCGACCAGTGACCGCGCGGTTTCACCCATGCTGCGATTTCGCTCAGCATCCTCAACTAACTCAATCCAGGCCACGCCCAGCGATTCAGGGCCATCCACTTGCAGCGCGGCACCACGCGCCAAGAAAGCAGCGGCCACTTCTTGAAAATTCTCCATGGATGGGCCAAAGAGCGGGGGCTTGCCGAACCCCGCAGGCTCAAGCAGATTGTGTCCACCTGCCGGGACTAGGGACCCGCCAATGAAGACAGCATCGGCGATCCGGTACAGGCCGGCCAATTCGCCGATGCTGTCGAGCAGAAGCACACTTTCACCACCGGCCAGTGCGTCTCCCTCATTCTCGGCGATTCTTAGTTGGCTGCGGCGGACGTACTTGCGGTGAGATTCCTCAATGTGCCGCGCGGCCGCGTCGAATCGCTCAGGCTTGCGAGGCGCAAGCACCAGGAATGAATTCCGAATCTGACCTTGCAGAACTCCAAATGCGATTAGTACGAGTGGTTCTTCGCCAGAGGTGACGCTGCCTGCAACAATCAAGGGCCGGCGACCAAGCCGGTCGACGGCTGCAGCAAGCCACAATTCGAGTGGAGTTGCCGTAGGTTGGGGCGAATCATATTTGAGGTTGCCAGTAACGACCACCCTTTCAGGTGGTGCGCCGAGGGTGCGAACGCGGGCGGCGTCCGTTTCACTTTGCATCAGAAAGACTGTGGCGTTTGCCAGGACGTTTTTGTAGAAGCGCCGCATCACAAAGCTAAACGCGCCCAAAAGACGGTCATGCCGACGGAATGAGCGGTCAGAAATACGCCCATTTGCAAATACAATCGGAACGTTGGCGCGGCGGGCCTCGCGCAGGAAATTTGGCCAGATTTCCGTTTCCATGATAATTATGCACGCAGGCTTAATCGCGCGGATGACGCGTCGCACAATCCATGCCCAGTCGAAAGGAAAATAGAAAACTCCATCAGCTAAATCAATTCGCTGCCTGGCGAGAGCCTGTCCGGTGTTAGTAGTGGTCGAAATCACCAGGGGCGTTTGGAGGAATTCGATTTTCAGCCGTTTGGCAAGCGGCAGCGCGGCCAGCACTTCGCCCACGGAAACGGCATGTATCCAAATACAGCCGGAACTTTTCAAGGTGAGTTCGGGCGGAACCTTGCCGAACCGTTCGCTCAGATTGCTCTGGTACTTGCCTGATCGCAGCCCTTTTATGAAAAAGTACGGTGCCGCTGCCAGGGCGCCAAGAGCCATCACAAAACTATAGAGGAAATACATTCGCTCGCTTTCGGTTACCGATTCTCTGCAAAATGCAGCAGGGCTTCCCCTAGCCGCCCGAACGACTGGCCGTCTTGCAGGCCGCGCAAACCAGCTATTATAGTGTCAGTGGCAGCCTGCGGTGCGACACTTCATTTGCGACCGCGCATCCTACTGCCCGTAACATGGGAACAAAGATTTCCATTTCCGGCTTTATCATCATGACCATGGCAGTGGCCGCCGCCGGCTATGGTCCGGTGCAGACCGCGCCTCAAACGGTCGTGAAGAAGGATTTCGCCACACTTGTCGCGCGTGACACGCATCAGGGAGTGACGGTGGCTGCCGACCCCTGGATGCAGCCGGAAGACTATAAAACACGATTCGGCAAAAAGACTCCCTATGATGCGGGCGTTATCGCCATTGATATTTATTTCCACAACGATGGCACCATCCCGCTGCGAGTTAATCTCGATACGATTCGCCTGACATTGGCGTTTGAAGGGCAGCCCGAGCAGGATCTTCCGCCACTGCGCGCCGAAAATGTGGCCGACTACATTCTGAACCAAAGCGGCGCCAAGAAATCGCGGAGGCTCTCTCTTCCCATTGGCGGCGGCAAGCCCAATAAGCAAATGAACGAAATGACCGCCCTAATTAGGGAAAATCAATTAGCGACGGACTTGATCCCTCCGAAGGGCACTGTGAACGGCTTCCTTTATTTTGATCTTGGGGGCGAGTTTGATTACATAAAATCGGCAAAGATTTACGTTCCGGATTTGAAAGAGATGGAAACGGACAAGACCCTTTTCTTTTTCGACGTGCCTCTCGCGAAAGCCGTGAAACAATAAGATCCGTTATTAGATACATTCTTGCGCAAGAGTTTTGCTCCCACCGTTCCAGTCAGCTACAATTACTTTTGCCATCAGGTTACCAGCGTAATGAATCTTCTTGACGACTTGAATGTACGCCAGCGGGAAGCTGTCCTTGCCACGCAAGGACCCATCCTTGTGCTGGCCGGCGCAGGCACGGGCAAGACGCGCGTTATCACCTACCGTATCGCGCATTTGATTCAGCAAGGTGTGCCCGCAGAACAAATTCTGGGCGTCACGTTCACCAACAAGGCGGCCGACCAGATGAAGGAGCGCGTACGCAGCCTCTTGGTGCGAGCGGGCCTTTCGGCGTCGGACCCCTGGATTTCCACATTTCATTCATTTTGCGCCCGCCTGCTGCGCCGTGAGGCGCCCAGGCTTGGCCTTCGGCGGGACTTCGCGATTTATGATGAAGATGACCAATCAGCCGCAATCAAGATTTCTGTTCAGAAGTTGCACATGGTCGAGCGCGGCGCTGATTTGCGTCCATTCCAGAACCGGATCAGCTTCGCAAAAAACCACGGGGTTTCGGCCGAGGGCATGGCTGCACAAGCCTCCAAGACAGGCGACGACCAAATTCGCAAAACCGCCCGCGTCTATCAAGCTTATGAAGAGGTCCTGAGTCAGGCGGGAGCGCTGGATTTTGATGACTTGCTTCTGCGTGCCGCCCAGGTGTTGCGCGATTTCCCCGAGGCGCGATCGAACTGGCAATCCCGGTTTCGGTGTGTCCACGTGGATGAATTCCAGGACACCAATCGCCCGCAATATGAGCTGCTGCGGCTGCTGCTTGGCAAAGAACAAAACATTTGCGCTGTTGGCGATGAGGATCAGTCCATCTATAGCTGGCGCGGCGCGGACATCAACATCATGTTGCAATTTGCCGAGGAGTTTCCCGGCGCGCAGATAATTCGCCTGGAAGAAAATTACCGCTCCCGGCAACGCATTCTTGATGCCGCAGCTGGAGTCGTGGGCCACAACCAGAAGCGATTGGGAAAGCAACTTACGGCTACGCGCGGGGAAGGATCCCTACCGAAGTATTTTGAAGCTCGTGACGCAAAGACCGAAGCGGAATTTGTGGCCGGGGAGATACTTCGCCTCTATAGATTGGATGCCGCGCACCACGCCGCCATCCTCTACCGGGCAAATTTTCAGTCGCGGGCCATGGAAGACGCCCTGCGCCAGTTCGGTGTCCGGTACAAGATTGTTGGGGGCTTCAGCTTCTACCAACGCGCTGAAATCAAAGACGTCCTGGCATATGCCCGGCTGGCTTTAAACCCCGACGACGGCGTCGCGCTGCTCCGCGTTCTCAATATGCCGGCTCGCGGGATCGGCGCGAAAACCGTCGAACCCATTCGCGCGGTGGCGAATGAAAGAAAGATTTCGATTTGGGCAGCGATCCGTGCGGCCATCGAGAATAATCCCGCGGGGCAGGCGCCGCTGCGGGGTTTCAGTGAAATTATTGAAGCGCTGCAACAGGAAGTTCACATCCTGGGGCCGGCGGAATTCGTGGATCGCATCCTGGAGAAGACCGGTTATCTCGAAATGCTTGAGCAGCACGAAACAGCGGAAGACGCCGCGCGCGTGGAGAATCTCCGCGAGTTGGTGAATGCCGTCGCGGAGAGCGCTGAAGAGGGCCAGACATTGATTGACGTGCTGGATCGCACCGCGCTTGTCGCGGACTCCGACACTTTTGATGAGCGGGCCCCGGTCACGCTGATGACGCTCCACTCCGCCAAGGGGCTGGAATTCGAGCACGTGTTCCTGACCGGCCTCGAGGAGGGCGTATTTCCGCACAGCCGCTCGATGAACTCCGACGACGAAATTGAAGAGGAGCGCCGGCTCTGCTACGTGGGCATGACGCGCGCCAAAGAAACCCTGACGTTGACGCGCGCCGTTTATCGCCGCATTTACGGCAACGAAAGAGTGGAGGGGTCGTCGCCATCTCGTTTTCTGCAGGAGATTCCCGGCGAATTGATTGAGACCGCCGCGGGCTCTCTTGCGGGCGCGGGCGAGACCCGTCGCTACGAGTCCGATCCGGAATATTCCTACACGGCTGATGAATTCGAGCGCCGCGTGAAGCGCATCCCCGCTTCCGGCGAGCGTGCGCCCAGCGCTCCGCGCATGGCTCGAACGGGCGGTTCTTCACGAACTCGCACGCCAGCGGGGGGCGGGCATCCGTTAATAGGAGTTCGCGTACGCCACTCCACTTACGGCAATGGCACAATCATCGGAGTCGAGGGTGACGACGACGACCGCAAGCTCACAGTCAGTTTTTCGGACCATGGCACAAAGAAATTGGTAGAGCGGTATGCAAACCTGGTACGCGCGTAAATGCAGCCCTGGCGTACCGACTCTGGATCCGTAGCATTGAACGCTGTTGCTTGCCGAAGCGGGTCAAGGTAGAGTTTGCCAGCAATTGATGGACGGTGATCGTTGGCCTCACAACTTTTCCGCCGAAAGAGTATAGACAGACTAATCTCCGACTCCGAGAATCCCGAGAAGCGGCTAAAAAAGACGCTCGGGCCGTGGTCGCTCACAGCGCTGGGCATTGGAGCAGTCATCGGTTCCGGCATTTTCACCGTCATCGGAACAGCGATTGCCGGGCAAAAGCTGCAAGTTTCTTCCATCTTGAACGCCCCACTACTGGAATATTTGATCTACCATTCGGCATCGTTTGGCAGACCTGGAGCGGGCCCTGCGATTGCCATCTCCTTTGTCCTTGTCGCCGTAGTTTGCGCCTTCGCCGCTCTCTGCTACGCGGAACTCGCGGCCATGATTCCCGTGGCGGGCAGCGCCTACACTTATACTTACGCAACGATGGGGGAATTGATCGCCTGGATCATCGGCTGGGACCTTATTCTCGAATACGCCGTTTCCAACATGGCGGTAAGCGTCGGCTTTTCAGCGCACGTTGTCGGATTGCTCGATTGGTTTGGAATTCATCCCAGTCTACCGTGGATTGTCCCCGCCTATCTGCCCAGCGGGCTCACGGACCTTCAAGGAAATTCGTTGTACGACCCCGGTTGGCACTTTGGCTTCAACTTTCCGGCATTCATCATCGTCATGATTTTGACGGTCGTGCTTGTGCGCGGTATTCGTGAATCCGCAAGTGCGAACAATGTGATGGTGGTCCTGAAGATTTCCGCGATTATGGTGTTCGTTATCTTCGCCGCCAACTCCATTCATCCCGCAAATTGGCACCCTTTCGTGCCCAACGGGTGGCCGGGGATTCTGACGGGCGGATCGATCATCTTCTTCACTTACATTGGGTTCGATTCCGTATCCACCGCCGCGGAAGAATGCAAGAACCCCCAACGGGATCTGCCCATCGGAATAATCGCCACGCTGATCATCTGCACGATCTTGTATATCGCGGTTGTGGTGGTATTGACTGGCCTGGTGCCATGGCAAAGCTTGTTGGATGATGCCGCGCCGGTAGTTAACACACTCAAGCGACTGCACTTTACAGGCGTGCGGCTGGTCGTCTTGCTGGGCGCCCTGATGGGAATGATCTCGTCGCTCCTGGTCTTCCAATTGGGACAAGCGCGCGTCTGGTTTGCGATGTCGCGCGACGGTCTGTTGCCGAACATTTTCAGCCGTGTGCACAAGGTTTATCGCACTCCGGATTTTTCCACCTGGGTTGCGGGGTTTCTCGTGGGCATACCTGCGGGTCTTCTGGATATCGGGACGCTCGCAGACCTTTCCAATATAGGAACCTTGTTTGCATTCGCGCTGGTCGCAGGCGGCGTGCTGATTCTCCGATTCCGGGAACCTGACCGTCCGCGTAGTTTTCGCGCTCCGGGCGGGCCACTCGCCCCGGTTGTTACGATTCTGACCTGCTTGCTGCTGATGGCTGGCTTGCCAATTACGAATTGGATTCGATTTTTCGTCTGGCTCATGATTGGCCTGGTCATTTATTTCTCGTACAGTCGGAAGCGCAGTCAGCTGGCGCGAGAAGCGGCTGCACAAGGGCACTGATGTCTCCCCGTAAATCCATACGATTCGCAGCAGCTATTGCCGTATGCGCGGTACTTCCATCCTGCGCCTGCGCCTGGGGTGCCAATGCCCAACGGCTGATCGCAAATAAGGCTTTCGAGACTCTACCCCCCGAATTGCGCGAATTCTACGAAGCCAATCGTGTGCGAATCCTGGCTATGATCAGCGATCCACTCGACACCCTGGCCAAGAATCCCAACGAGCAGCACTTGCATGTCCTGTACTTGAATCGCTATTCGCCGTTTCCCTTCGATTCCCTGCCCCGCAATTACGCGGCGGCCCTCAAGAAGTTCGGCCAGGCAAAGATTGAAGCAAACGGTGTGCTTCCCTGGCAGATCGGTGTGTACAGCGAAAAACTGACAGAAGCATTCCGTGCGCGAAACTGGAACGACGTCCGGCTTTATTCCACGATGCTGGCGCATTACGTCGCCGAGGCCCATGACCCGTTCAACACGACGGACAATAGCGACGGGCGCGCCATGGGACAAACGGGGGCCAACAGCCGTTTCGGCACGAGCTTGGCGGATCGCTACTCGTTGTTTTTTCCCATGCGTCCGAACGATGCGCGTTTCATCAAGGATCCCACGGACAACGCTTTCGAGGATATTCTAAACGCTCATAGCTGGCTGCAGATTATTCTTCTGGCCGACCGGCGCTCCCGCGCAGGACTGGCCGACTATACGGACGATTACTACGATCGCTTCTACAACCAGGCCGGCGCGGTTCTAATCCGTCAGCTTAGTGACGCAGCGAGCGAAGTGGGTTCCTATTGGTTGACGGCGTGGCTGAACGCTGGAAAACCCTCACTTCCGCAGCGTTAACCTGAGTACCGTGGCAATCAATCCCGCTCCCGCTGAACAACCTTTCCCTCCGGATCGAATCGTTTCGCTGATTGCAGCTTTGCCCAAGGCCGAACTGCATTTACATCTGGAGGGCACCATCTCGGTAAGCACGGCTGTGGAGCTGGCCGCGCGACACGGCGTAACGATTACGGCGGAGGAAGTCGCGCAGCACTATGCCTCCGGCAATTTCAATCAATTCCTCGAAGCCTTCAAATGGGTCACTTCATTCCTGCGGACACCGGCCGATTACGCTCTCATTACTGAAGGAATGGCAGGGCAGCACATCTCCCAAAACGTCGTTTATGCCGAGGTAACGATTTCTGTCGGCGTGATGCTTCTCCGCAGACAAGACCCGCTCGCCAATTTCGACGCAATCGCGCAAGCTGCAGCCAAATTTGAGCCGCGTGGCTTAAAGCTGCGCTGGATCTTCGACGCAGTCCGGCAATTTGGCACCATTGCCGCCGCCGAGGTGGTGAAGGCGGCTGCAAGATGCGTTCCCAAAGGAGTTGTTGCTTTTGGACTGGGCGGCGATGAATTAGCTCTTCCTGCATCGGATTTTCGTTCTGTTTATGAACTTGCCGCCAACGGTGGCCTGCATCGCCTGGTCCATGTTGGAGAGATGGGCGACGCAGCTTCGGTTCGCGAAGCAGTCGAAATACTTGGCGTTACACGCATTGGGCACGGGATTGCCGCCATCAATGATCCCCGCGTGATGGATTTTCTTGCTGACCGCAAAGTCACATTGGAGCTTTGTCCCACCAGCAATATCCGCACAGGCGCGCTGGCGCGCCAGCTTGACAATCCGGCCGTCAAGATCGCCCAGCATCCTCTCCCGCAATTCTTGCGGCGCGGCATGCAAGTAACACTCTCCACGGATGACCCGGCCATGTTTCAGACAACGCTTGTCCGAGAGTACGGCCATGCAGCGGAAATGGGATTAAGTCAGCAGGAAATAATGCGCCTGGCGGAGATGAGTTTCCAAAGCTCGTTTTTGCCCGCTGATGAAAAACAACGGCTGATTAGCACGAT